>Ga0210057_1001487_pt1 | contig 35509 bp, 37 predicted proteins | sample CryGeyCG2114_010_2_FD_183968 | JGI IMG/M metagenome (GOLD analysis project Ga0210057, IMG submission 183968) | Groundwater microbial communities from aquifer - Crystal Geyser CG10_big_fil_rev_8/21/14_0.10 (SPAdes) (version 2) | ecosystem: Environmental > Aquatic > Deep subsurface > Groundwater ... | reverse complement strand
TCATAGTTATTAAGCCATTGTAGCAAATTTTCTATAACATAAAAGGGCGATCAGAATTTTTTAGATTCTATCGCCCTTTTGAATCAGGGGTCTCTATACCACCTATGGCAAAAAATCCCTAATTTATCGTAAGTTATCTGAGGGCCAAATCTTCTTTTCTTGGCCCTTTTTTCCTCTCTTCTTTCATTTCGCAAAGAAATAAAAAAAGAAATAATTTCTTTAAACTGTGGCAAGAGATATAAAACACACACCACCGTAAAAAGATCAAAAGAACACCAAAATGCTTGTGAAAGGGTCATGACAGACCTCCTTTGTTTTTGAATTAGCATCACTTCGAGCCTACATCTAAATCCACAAAATGGATTGTGAGCTTAGATTTAGGGGCGGGAACAATAGATATTTGTCGCGCCCATTTGTGCTTTATTTAGCCACCTCCTTTTCTTTTTGGGATTTCTTCTCGTCCTGCCATCCTTGTTGGCAGACACGAAAAGCCCAACCCAAGCCAAAAAAAATTACCGAAACAAAGCCAAGAAGTAAATAAAATCCTCCTTGACTTACCGTTATCATCCCGTCGGTCAATTCTAATATTTTAAACCTCCTTATTAACTGTGAAGAACCATTCTCCACAACTGAATCAAGAAACTTTTTTTTAATTTATTAACTCGGTTGTGGAGAGCTGCTGTTTTGAAAGGTAGCGGCTTCATTAGCTACCGTTGTTAAAGGCAAGCGGACAGCCAACTTTTTTATAAACCATTCCCTTTGGCACACATCGCCCTCAAGAGAGGTAATTGTTGTTTTGAGGTCATCCTCTCGGGCCTCTCCGTCTTTTTTCTCCTGCTCCAACGAAGTGACCTTTGCGGTCAACTCTTCGTTCTGCGACACCAGATTTTTTATTCTCTGGTCTTTCTCATGTCCACACCCAGCCAATAACCCAACAATCAAAACAATGCCTAAAAATAAAAAAATCTTTTTCATCGAACAGCCCTCCTAAAAAACATCATCCTAAAATCATTTACTATCACACCACAATTTTAGCATAATGTCAAACTTATGTCAAGGGGGCAAGTAGGAAAACCGTGTCAAAAGTTAGCCGATCGGCACGGATGACTACAACTTGGAACTGGGAATGAAAGGAGCGAAGCTGCTTCCTGCTGGAAGTAGCTTCGCTCCTTGGGCTCAACGTTCTACGCTATACGGCCTACGTTCTACGCTTACAGCCCAAACTTCTTGCGGACTTCTTCGTACATATCTTTGTAGATATGCATACTCACCGAAAAGTGGGTATAAGTGCCTGTTTCCACCCCAAGCTGATCGGCCATGTATTTTTGTAGGCCGGTGAAAGCGTAGGCGTTTTCTGGCCACGCATTATATAAATCATTTGTCTTCATCACCACAAACATATGCAACTTGCCGTCCACCAATTGCGGGTAAAACAACAAAACGCAAGGCGAAGATGTGTCTTCCCTTTTTGGCCCGAATTTCATCAAATCCCTGTATTGAATCCAAGTATGCATAACAACCGTTCTTCTGGTTGGATCTTTTTTTAAAATATTTATAGCTTTTTCCACTTGGTCAATTCTTGTTACCACGCATTTTCCATCAGGTGAAATTTTTTTTACTTCTTCTTGCAACTCTTCTTCGCTTTCAGTAACACCTGGCAAAAACGCCCTCACAGCGCAATCCGGATAACATCTTAGCCGAGAAAAATAAGTATAATCAAATGTATTTTCTTTTTCTTTGCCCGAACCATTTAAAAATTTATTAGCATATGTATCAGCCATGCCTTGGTTGGTGTTGGCTTTGTCGCTAATTCGGGGCATTGCGAATGGATCTGAAACCTTTATTAACAAGGGCAAGTCCTTTGTTTCTATTTGATATTCTGGGGCTTCTACGTACCTTGTGTGCCCTTCCTGCATCATTAAAACACAAGCCTTTTCCCATGCCTCCCCTAATGTTTTGGCTTCTACTATACGAGTATCGTACATGAGTTTTATTTAACTCTTAACTTTTAAAAATTTAGAAATTAAAAATTATTTAAAAATTAAAAATTAAAAATTAAAAATTCTAGTCGTGCCAGCCATAGAGATCTTTTTTTGTTTCTGGTTTTTCTGTGTCTGGCTTTGTTGTCTGAATTATTTTTTTAAACAAGGGCGCGCCTGGTATTTTTTCCGTTTCTGATATTGGTTTTTGTTCAGATAAAACAACGTCCCCGTCTTGCTCATAGTTAAGCTGATTTTTAAGGCAAACCTCGGCTTTTTGTAATTCGCGGCCCAAATACATTGCATGTTCAACTGTTTGCTCAAAATCTCCCACCATTTGCATCTGTCCAATTTTATAACAAATATCCAAGGCTGAATCCCCTATTACTTTTTTGGTTATTTTATTATTTTGCAAATGTTCAACCACTATTTTTCTTTCTTGGGGCCGCAAAGAGACCACAAAAAATCCATTTGGGTCCTCTTTCCAATCAAAAGGCCCCTTAGCCTCAATTTCTTCCACTTTTAAAATCTCTATTTTTTCTCCGTTATAGGGCCCAACTTTCTTTGCCAAACAAGCCTCCACTGCCTGCATTACTATTCTTGGATTAGTTTCACCATTTAAATTTATCGGCTCAACTTGAGCTCTGAATCTTTCAATAATTTCAACATCCAAACCCTTTAGGTGGGGCATATTACCAACAGCCCCTATTATAGTTTTCTCTTGGTCAACGCCATTTTGAATTAAAGCTGTTATGGCCTGCTCCACAAAATGACCTTTTGATGGCTTTCCGCAAAGAATTAAAAACCGAATATTAGGATTGGCCACCACATTTTGAATAATTTTTTCAATGCCAATATTTTCGGTAACACACTTGCCACAAATTGCCACCTTTTCCATGTCTAATGTAATCCCTTCTACCGTGGCATTGGTACAAACAGCCACAGACGAACTTTTATTTCCCACATAAAACCTGCCCTCAACCAATGGCCAGCCCTCTAAATTTATCTGCGTGTCTTCTTTTGGCTCTTCCACGCGCGAAACTCCATTAGTTTGAAATTCCTCGCCTATTTTACTTGCTAAAATTTTTTCTTGCTTGGCATATTTTGCGTTTTTCTTTGTTTGATATGTTTTTTCACAAGGGCTTGAAAGTGTTTCAAAAGTTAAAGCACAAATTCTCATTCCAGAGTACAAAACAACTGGCATTACCCCCAAATTGCCAAGCTCCATTACCGGCTTGCCGTTCCATCCCGGGTCAAACCGAGCAGCCGTTGAGTGCACCACCACGCCCAGCCTTCCCAAAGAGCTTCGGCCGTCCAGCCTGCCCATTAAATCATTATCAATAAAAACATCCTCCATTGTAACAGCCAATATAAACTCGCCAGGCTGTAAAATGAACGGGCTGTCATCAGCTATTACAATATCCTCCATAATACTTTCGATTTCAAAAGGCCGCTTTAGATCGATATATGGATACCGTGATTGTTTAAAAACTTTAAAGTCATTTCCCAGTCGCAAATCCAAAGAACAAGGCCCAAGCTGTTTTTCAAAGTCTGGGGCAGGGCTTATTTTTATTTTTCCCCTATTGATGTACTCTTTAATGTCTCTGTCCGATAAAATCATATGTTTTTAGAAAGCTGAGGGCAGACCTCGCCAGAACTGAACTCAAGTTTTTTGGAGGTCTGCCACCGCCTTTCTTTTATTCCTAAAAATACGCTAAACACCATTGGCGCTAAAATTAAATTGCCAAGCAAATTAGTTTTAAAAAATGGCAAAGCATTAACATAACAAGCAACCAATCCTGATAAAGTGTGTGGGTACATATCCGACAAAACCCACCAGCCAAAATTAGTGTAGATAAAGAAAAAACAAGAAGCCAAAATACCGAAAATAAGGCTGTATGAGAGCAGACCTCTACCCTTATAAATCCTCTTCATGCCCACACCCAAAAGTCCTATAAGCCCAAAAGCGCTCCAAGTAAAAAGCAAAATAGCTGTATTGCCAATAAATAAATCGCTTAAAAAAATAATAAATAAAGGCGTTATAAAAGAAAAAATGCCTCCCAGATAAAATCCAGAAAGCAAAGCAAAAGAAGAAACAATTTCAAAATTAGGAATATTGATGTAATTAACAAAAAAAACTCTTCCCACAACGCCTAACGCTACCAAAAGAATACCGGAAAGAATTTTTTTTGTAATGGCTTTCATAAATCTGTAAAGCCATTCTATTAAAAAGCAGACGCGATGTCAAATTTCCATTCAACCTTATCCCCAGATTTTAAAAACTTTTTATCAGAGGCCACCTCTCCCAAAGCATCGTTAACCCAATATTGCCAATATTTATTATCTTGCCCATTTGCTATACCCCCAATACTTTCCACTAAAACTCCCATTTCTGGATAGATCTTATACGTTACAGCAAAGCTTTCTTTTTGTCCTATTGTTTGCAAAGCAGAAAAAACTGTGGAAGACGAAGTATAATTAAATTTGTATTCCTTGCTCTCTTGGCCATTGTTAATTTTGTAAGCAACATCTTTGGCCAAGAAGTCGCCAGAAATAATTTCTTGCGCTATTTCTTTGCCTGGAAGCTGGGAGGATTGCTGGCTTAAAAAATAAACGCCAGCTATTAAAATACATGCTGAAAAAATCACTAAAAAAGTTATTGAGAGAATTTTTTTTGTTGACATATTATTTTTGCTTTTTGCTGGGGTCAGACCTCCCCAGACTGAGCTCCTGAGTTTTCAGGAGGTCTAAGGTCTGACCCCAGCACAAAATACTTACTTTATCTCAAGACCAAGCCCTTTGGCTGTGCCTTCTATAATTTTAGTTGCCTGAACAAGGTCTTTTGTATTTAAATCAGGTAATTTTTGCTTGGCAACTTCTCTTAATTGCTCTTGGCTAATTTTGCCAACTTTTCTTTTGTTTGGTTCGCCAGATCCCTTTTCAATGCCAACGGCTTTTTTGATAAGTTCTGAAGTAACGGGGGTTTTTAATATAAAATCAAAAGTCCTATCTTCGTAAACAGAAACTTCAACAGGAATAGTAAATCCCATTTTTTCTCTTGATGCTTCGTTAAATTGCTGACAGAAGCTAGCAATATTAACTCCATGCTGGGCCAAGGCTGGACCAATTGGAGGAGCAGGCGTTGCCTTGCCTGCTTTGATATGCAACTTTACAATTTTTTGTATTTTTTTTGCCATGTTAGTAATCGTTAATTATACTTTTTTAACTTGTAGCGAGTCAACTTCTACGGGAGTGTCTCTGCCAAAAATATTAACTAAAACTTTTAACTTTCCTCTTTGTTGATCAATCTCTGAAATCTTGCCTTCAAAATCTTTAAAAGGCCCGTCGGTTATTTTTACCAAACTGCCAATAGCAAAATCTATTTTGTATTGCGGTTCTTGATCTGTGCTTCGTTTTTTTAAAATTTCAATTTCTTCCCCTGAAACTGGAATTGGCACAGTGCCAGCCCCAATAAAACCTGTAACCCGCGGAGTGTTTCTGGCCACATACCAAGAGTCATCAGTGACAACCATTTCCACAAAAACATATCCAGGGTAAATTCGCTCCTCAACTACTTTTCTTTTGCCAGCCTTTATTTTTATCTTTTTTTCTTTTGGCACAATAACGCTAAAAATTTTGTCTTCCATTCCCAAGCTTTCAATTCTCTGCTTTAAATTGCGAGCCACGGCTTCTTCTTCGCCTGGATAGGTATGCAAAACATACCAATTTTTCCCTTGTTGTACTGTTTGTTTTGGCATATTAGAAATTCTTAATGAATGAAATAAATTTAGAAGTTCTTATACCCCGTTAAACGCAAGCTCAACGAGCTGTTTAACTGGAGTTTCTCCCTAGAAGATGAATACGGTCAATAGCTGAACAAAACCATAATCCAAGGCACCCAAAAATATGGCCACGCCAGCCGAAATCCCCAGTACTAAGGCCGTATACTTAATGGTTTGCTCTTTGCTTGGCCAATCAACTTTTTTGCCTTCAATAATAACCTCTTTAAAAAATAATTTTATTTTTTCTCCAATATTCATATTGCGAATTATTTTAAAAGCCCTCAACAGGGCTTATTACCCTAATAGTATCCTAAAACTCCAAAAAGTCAAGATTCAATTCTAAATATCCAAGTTTTTAACGCTCTTAGCGTGGGTTTGGATGAATTTTTTACGCGGGGCTACTTCTTGACCCATTAAAATGTCAAACATCCTATCGGCTTCTTTGGCATCATCAACTTTCACTTGTAAAAGCACCCTATTGGCTGGATTCATGGTTGTTTCCCAAAGCTCTTCTGGATTCATTTCTCCCAAGCCTTTATATCTTTGCACCGCCACACCAGATATTTTTTCTTCCTCGTCCGCTGACTCGCCCGCCAAAGCTTCAGCGTCGACGGGAGCCTCAATAGCTTTCGCCTTGCTTGCTTTCAACTTTCCCTTCTCTTTTAAAATATCGTCTATTATTTCTTCTTTTTCTTCGTCGTTATAAGCATATTCAATTCTCTTGCCAGCTTTAATTTTATAAAGTGGTGGCTGGGCAATATATAAATAACCCTTCTCAATAATTTCTTTAAAGTGTCTGAAAAATAAAGTTAAAAGCAATGTTCTAATATGCGCTCCATCAACGTCGGCGTCCGACATAATTATTATTCTATGATATCGCAAATTTTCTAAATTAAAATCTTGGGCAATGGCCGTACCCATAGCAATAATTAAATGTTTAATTTCATCAGACGATAAAATTCTATCCATTCTAGCTCGCTCCACATTTAAAATTTTACCTCGCAAGGGCAATATTGCCTGAAACTTTCTATTGCGCGCCATTTTAGAGCTTCCGCCAGCGCTGTCGCCTTCGACTATGTATAATTCTGATTCAGAGGCCTGTTTTGAAATACAATCGGCTAGTTTTCCTGGCAAGGATAAACCGTCTAAAACTCCCTTTCTTAACACAGTAGTACGAGCAGCTTTAGCGGCCATTCTAGCTCTGGCCGACAACAAACAATTATCCACTATGGCCCGAGCGTCTTGCGGATTTTTTTCTAAAAATTCAGAAAACATTTCATTAACCACCCCCTCTACGGCTGTTTTAGCTTCTGGATTACCCAACTTGGCTTTTGTCTGGCCCTCAAATTGTGTTTCTCTTATTTTTACCGAAACAACAGCCACCAATCCTTCTCGAACATCATTGCCAGTTAAATTTTCATCTTTTTCTTTTAATAATCCGTTCTTTCTAGCATAATCGTTTATGGTTCTCGTTAAAGCCGTTCTAAAGCCAGTTAAATGCATTCCTCCTTCACCTGTATAGATATTGTTGGCAAAGCTTTCCTCTAAACACTCAAACTCTTTTAGGTATTGCAAAGCTACCTCCACTGAAACATTTTCCTTCTCACCTTTGCAATAAAAAATATTATTATGTTTTGTTTCTGCGTCCCCCACCAAGTATCTTACATAAGAACTCAATCCTCCTTCAAAATAAAATTTGTATCCATAAACAGGGTCGCTCCTCTCATCTTTAATGCTAATTTTTACTCCGTTGGTTAAATAGGCTTGTTGCCTTAAATGTCCAAGAATTCTTTTTAATTCAAAAATTGATTCTTTAAAAATTTCTTTGTCTGGCTCAAAAATTATGGTTGTGCCAGTTTGTTTGCAAGTGCCAGCTTTTTCTACTTTTGTTTTTACTTCTCCCTGTGAATATTCTTGGGTCCATTTTACTCCCTCTCGACACACTTCAGCTCTCATATATTTGCTTAAAGCGCAAACAACCGAAACGCCAACTCCATGCAAACCGCCCGAAACTTTATAAGCGTCCCCGCCAAATTTACCTCCAGCATGCAAAGTGGTCATTACTGTTTCCAAAGTTGATTTGCCCGTGTCCGGATGTTTTTCCACTGGAATGCCCCGGCCATTGTCAATAATCATTACCCTGTTATTTTTCATTAAAACAATGTCAATATTTGTGCAATATCCACCCATTGCCTCATCTAGCGAATTATCAAAAACCTCCCAAATTAAATGGTGCAAGCCATCAGGTCCGGTTGAACCAATATACATACCTGGCCTTTTTCTAACCGGCTCCAAACCCTTGAGGACAACTATGTCCTTGGCGGTGTAACTACTATTAGTTGTAGTATTTTCTTTCTTTGCCATTTTTTAATAAAATTTTTAATTTTTAATCTGTCCCCTCACCTCCCAGTTTAAATTTTTCTCAAGTTCCTCAATAATTTTTTTATGCGTTTCGTCTACCTCTTTGCTATTTAAAGTTTTGTTCTCGTCTTGATAAATAATATGAAAAGCTAAGTTTTCTTTTCCTTCACCTATTTCAACCCCAGAGTAAACATCAAACAAATCAACATCTTTAACAATTTTTCCCCCAACTGCTTCAATGATATTCAAAATATCTGCTGTTTTTGTTCCACTAGGCACCACCACTGCTAAATCACGAAAAACAGACGGGTGAAAAATAATTGGCTCATATTCTGACCCCTCATTGGCTAACTTAGCAACCTTTTCGAAATCAAGCTCAAACATAAAAACTCTTTCTTTAATTCCTAATATTTCTAAAAGTTGAAACGAAACTTCCCCTAAAAATCCTAATTCTTTGCTGGCTGTTTTTATTTCAGCAGTCTGTTGCTCTTGCCATAAATTTATAATTGAGTTGTTTGGAGTTGCTTTTATATCATCATACCAAATATCCATAATGCCCAAATCATTTAATAATTGTTCAACAACTCCTTTTAGCTCAAAAAATCCTTCATTTTTTTTACCTTTTTTAACAAAAACACCAGCCATTATTCTTTTCTCTCTTATTTTTTTATTTTGAAAAACGCTGCCAATTTCAAATAATTTAACTTCATTAAAATTTTTTAAATTATCTTTCACATTTCTAATAAGCCCAAAACACAAAGATGGCCTTAAAAATTTATTTAATGAGCTTATTGGATTTTCAATCTCAAAAATATTCTTTGTTGGCCATTTAAAGTCTTCTCTTTCTTTCTCACCAATAAAAGAATAGTTATAGGTCTCGCAAAATCCAAGTTCTTTCATTGTTTCTTTAGCATTGTCTTGCCAAAAAAAATCATCATTTCTCTTTGGGGGAGTAATGGCTACCTTTGGAAATACAGACTGAATACTTTGATAGCCAACAATGCGGCCAATTTCTTCCACTAAGTCCTCCTGCAAAACAATATCTATGCGTCTTGTTGGGCATTCAACTAAAATGTGCTTAGGCCCTGCGTCATTGCAAACAAATCCCAAAGAATTAAGTATTTTTACGCATTGGGCTTTTGAAATTTCAAACCCCAATAAACGACCAGCATATTCTGTTTCTAATTTTATTTTTTTTGGTAAAATCTTTTTTGGATAAATATCTACCTTTCCAGTAGCCAATTTACCCCCAGCCACTTTTTGCAAAAAATAAGCAACTCTATTTAAAGAAAAATCAATTAAATTAGGATCAATACCGTTTTCAAACCTCCAGCTTGCATCTGTTTTTAATTTTAATTTTTGTGATGCTTTTCTTATTAAAATAGGGTTAAAATTGGCTGCTTCAACCACAATATTTTTTGTATTTTTATCAATGCCTGTTTCTTCTCCTCCCTTAATGCCAGCAATAGCCACTGGTTTTCGCAAATCAGCAATCACTAACATGCTTTCGTCTAAAGTAAAGGCCTTCTTCTCTTTATCTAATGTTTTAATATCTTCTCCTTTTCCAGCCCTTCTTATAAAAATTTGTTTGCCAATTTTGTCAGCATCAAAAGCATGCAAAGGCTGGCCGATTTCGAGCATAATATAATTTGTGGCATCAACAATATTATTAATTGGTTGAAGCCCAAAAATTTTTAGCCTTTCTTTTAGCCAAGCTGGTGAATCCTTTACCTGAATATCTTTTAAATAAATAGCCCCATATCTTGGACAATCTTCTGCTTCTTCAACCTCAACTCTTATCAAATCTTTTATCTTTAAATTTTTATCTTCTTTGGGATTAGATAAAGGCATTTTTAATTTTAATCCTAAGATAGCTGAAACTTCTCTAGCAATGCCAATATGGCTTAAGCAGTCATGAGCTCTATTTGGTAAAATATCAATATCCAAAACCCAGTCTTTAGCTACTTTTTCCACCGCCTCTAACTCAAAACTATGAAACATTAAAAGCTCGCCCAGTTTTTTGGCATCTAGCAATTTTCCGTCGATATATTCTTTTAACCAGTTGTAAGAAAATTTCATATGAGTTTTACTTCCCGCCCCACCCCTCTGCCCGCAAGCAGAGGGGTTGGGCGGAACACTTCTAAAATTGATTCAAAAAACGCAAATCATTTTGATATAGCAATCTAATGTCTGTGATTTTATATTTAACAATCGCTAATCGGTCTATGCCAACGCCAAAAGCAAAACCTTGCCATCCCAAACCTGATTTTACAGAAATGTTCAAACCAGCCGACTTAAAAACATTGGGGTGAACCATTCCTGCCCCCATTATTTCCATCCAATTTCCGTCTGGTTTTCTTACATCAATTTCAAAACTTGGCTCGGTGAACGGAAAAAACCCTGGGCGCAAACGCATTTCAATATTTGTTTTAAAAAATCTTTTTAAAAAATCTTCAATTATAGCTTTAAAGTTGCAAGCCGCCACTTCTTTGTCAACCATCAAGCCCTCTAATTGATAAAATTGAGCTCCATGCTTGGCATCAGTTGCTTCGTTACGAAAAACCCTGCCCGGAGCAATAATTCTTAAAGGCGGTTGGTGGCTTTCCATATATCTAATTTGCACTGGGCTTGTCTGCGTTCTCATTAACAATTTTTCAGATTTATAATTTCCCTCCCCAACTTTTAACTTTGCACTTTGCACTTTTAACTCATTCTGGCGAAGCCAGAATGTATCCTGCATATCCCGAGCTGGATGGTCTTTTGGCACATTCAAAGCATCAAAATTATACCATTCGGTTTCAAGCTCTGGCCCTTGAGCTATTTCAAAGCCCATTGTTTGAAAGATACAGCAGGCCTCATTCATAGCTAAAGTTAAGGGGTGCAAATGGCCTCTTTGCATTTTTTTAGCTGGCTGGGTGATGTCAATCTTTTCTTCTCTTTGGCCCAAGTCAATTTGCTTGCTGGTATTTTTTAATTCATCTTTTTTTGCATTAAAAAACTCCTTAATTTCTTTTTTAAGCATATTGGCTTCTTTGCCAATAGCTTTTTTTTCTTCAACGGCTAAATCCTTAAGGGAATCAAAAACTTGAGCAATCTCCCCACTTTTGCCCAGATATTTTTTGAAAAAATCATCTGCTTCTTTCAAATCAATGATTTTCTCAATCTCCCCCCTCGCCCTATTTTTTAACTCGTTTAAATCCATGTTAGAAATCGTTAATGAATGAAATAAATTTACGAGTTCTTACACCCCGTGAAACGCGAGCTCAACGAGCTGTTTCACTGGGGTTTGTTTGTATTTCTATCCACACCCCAGTGAAGTAAAATTTGAGTACAAATTCACTTCACGGGGTAAGTAATCCGTAAATTCAAACATCGCCCTTTCAGGCTTGTTTTCATTAACGGATTACTTATTTTACCCTATTTTAAAAGTGAAAACAACCCCAATTTATCCACAAAATAATATAAAAGGAGGTACTTTAAATACACCCCCTTTTAGTTCCTTTTTTAACGAACTTTAGTTGTTTCGCAAATATTCTACGGTCTCGTTGTACCTTTCTTGTGTTATCTTTCCTACATCCAGATAAATATGTAACATTTCCATAATATTAAACACAGAATGCAACCTATATCCAGATTGAATCAATGCTTCTTTGCCACCTTGCTGGCGATCAATTAAAACAGCAATATCCCTAACAACTAGATCGTTTTTCTCCAAAACATTTGCCGCCTCTATCTTACTATCAGCTTTTGTAATTAGATCGTCTACGAGCAACACCGATTGGTTAGGAAGAAATAAACCATCTATTTTCCCTTCCAACCCATGCGTTTTAGATATTTTCGGCGATATCATTGGTATGTCTAATTTTTGGCTCATCAAAGTCACAAATGGTGTTGACGCTGTTGGTATATCAGATAGCAAGTCAAACTTAACACCGTCATTCATTACTTTTCCGATTATACTATCAACCACATCAGCCAATAGTCCTGGAAATGACCTTATTAAACGTAAATCGATATAAATAGGAGACAACGGTGCATCAGGATTTGTTTCGTGCAACTTCAACTTAAACGCACCAAATTTTATCGCCCCTACATTAAAAAGATCGAGAGCCAACTTTTGTCGAGTTTTTTCTCTTAGCCCTTCTTCTATTTCAACTACTATCCTATCCACAGCTTCAACCGGATTTTCCGCTTTATAAATAGCGCTACCAACTACAATGTAGTTAGCCCCATCTATAATTGCTTGAAAAGGAGTAGCTTCTCTAGCTTGATCTGAATTTTTAATTGCAAAAATTGGAGTGATTCCAGGGGTAATAATCAAAGTTTCGGGTTTTAAAATCCCTCTCAACATTCTTGCTTCTTTTGGCGAAGCCACCACCCCATCTAATCCAGCGTTTTCGGCCAAAAGAGCTAAGCGCCTAACTGTCTCTTGAATTTCACCAGAGATACCTACTTCCTTATTAAATGTTTCCTCGTCATAACTTGTCAGGATAGTAATTCCCAGAATGTTAAGCGAAGATTCTTTCACCTTCTTACGCGCTACAGCCAGCTCCAGCATTTTAAAGCCACCAAGTGTGTGAACGGTTACCATATCCACCCCGGCATCAATATCTGCATCAATAAAATTACCAACTGTTCCAGGAATATCATAATGCTTCCAATCACGCCAGACTTTAAACCCTAAACTTTTTATCCCTTGAATAATGCCGGGAACAGCAGAAGCTAGAGAATTTACTTTTATGATGCCAACCTTACCCTTTAAGGAAGTTAGCAATGTCATAATCTTTTCAATGTCTTCCGAAGTTTTCCCAGGTAAATCCAACGCCAAACATGTCTTTTGCTTCCATTTTCATTTCCTCCTTGTTTTTACATCGCCTTAATAGCGATGTCCACATACTCTGAAAGTATTTTATCAAACACCTTGACACCGCCGTTTAAAAAAGCAGTGCCAACTTGAACAGCTGTTGCTCCAGCTACCAAAAAATCCGCAACATCTTTGCCTGTGGCAATTCCCCCGCAACCGATGATATCAATCCACTCGGGCAAAAGATCTCGTAACCATTTTACTTGCCCCAAAGCGATTGGTTTTAATGCTGGACCACTTAATCCGCCATAGCCATCGCCAAATGTTATAACTGGCTTTCCTTTTTCGTCCAGAGCAAAACCATTTGGAAAAGTGTTGCAAACTGTAACAAATTTTATAAGTCGCCAATTTCCAAGTAGTCCAGCAATATTCTCAAGTAAAAAATAATCAGAAAACGGACTGATTTTAACACCCACCCTTGATTCTTCTTGCACCGAATCTGTGATTTCTGAAATAGTGGCAAAAAGCAATTCCTCGTCAAAACAAGAAATTATTTTCTGTATTCCTTCTGACCAAACATTAGGACAAGATAAATTTAATTCAATAATATCCGCTCCCAGCTGGAACGCTTTTTGGGTTAAAAGACCATACTGCTCTGGCGAAAATCCAGCCACGCTCACAAAAAGTAATTTGTTGGCTTTATGGGCAATATCCGCCATCTTAGGTAATGCTCTTTTATAAAAATCTATCCCGCGGTTTGGCAAGCCATTAGCATTTATTGAAAATTGTCCATCGGGGCTTGTCCAAAAAACATTGCCCCCATTACCATTTCGTGACTCACAAGTAATTGAGCCAACCATAATAGCTGAAACAGGCGAACTTGCCAATTCTTCAACTTCCTCTATACTACGGCAAGTGCCAGCCGCATTCATAATTGGATGTTGCAATTTTAAATCAGCCAAAGAAACTTGAAAATCTTTTTCTTCCACAAAACTCACCTCTTTTCAATTTTTAATATACTTGTTTTGAATTCACAAGCAACTTGTTATAAATAAAAACCCAAAACATTAGTTTCTTTTTACTCTTTCCCCACCAAAAGTCAAACTAAAAAAGCTTGGGCATATATTTATACCACAAGCTTTTTATCCGTAGGTAATCCATTGCACCTCCCAAAATATTTCCCACCAATTAGAAAGATTGACAAAACCATTTTTTGACTCTTTGCCAAAAAGGTAAAGTTTTTCAACTCTGCCATCAATGGCAATAAGTTGCCAAACTTTGTCGTCCACATAAATATGAAACCCAATGAGCTCTTTATATTTATAGCCATTTTTTCCGACCCCAACAATTTCTATATCGCCAAGGCCGTAAATCTTTAAAGTGATTGTTGCCAAGAAAAGCATAAAACCACTCCGGGCTGTTACTATTTTGACCAAATGGCCCTGATCAATCAGTCGAGCTAAAACCTCTTTGGCGTTTTTCTTGAGGAAAAACAGCCAAAAAAGAATTACTTCGTCCAAATCAAAGCCAATTTTTAACTGTTTCAAGTCAAACGCCTCCTTTCTTTATTTAATTTTTAATTGAAAACAAAACCCCAAAATGGGGCTTATTTGCGCGCTTTGCGACGCCGAAGCTTCAGCGTAAGCGCGGGTGACCAGATTCGAACTGGCGATCTCCTTCGTGACAGGAAGGCGCTTTGAACCGGCTAAGCTACACCCGCAATGGTTATTTTATAAAAAGTGGCTATGGGAGGAGTCGAACCTCCGTCTTAGCTTTATGAGGGCTCCGCTCTGCCGTTGAGCTACACAGCCGATGGTTTAGGTTTTCCAAAATTTATAAGATTTTCTTTCTTCTTATGTGTCCAACCCTTTATCTGTCTTTCCCTTGATAAAGCTTCTCTTTACGTAATAAAATTTTCAAAATATAAAATCTCGTCAACTTTATGTTTTTTTGTATATTTGCCACCCTTTTTATCTTTATGTTCATGAAATCTTCTCCCTAAATCATTCGTTGTACCCGTATAAAAACTTCCATCTTCGCATCTTAAAATATAAACAAACCACATTTTAGTAAAAAGGTATGCCCTTCGACTCAGCCTCGCTTGTGTGCTCGACTTCGCTCAGGGCACTTCAACTCGCTTACTTTAAACTCACTTCGCAAGCTCAAATATATAACCAGGCATAATTTTGCAAGGCCTGCACTGAGCGAGCGAAGCGAGTCGAAGTGTTGCGGGGGCTGGAATTGAACCAGCGATCTCAGGGTTATGCTTACCAACTACAACTTTCGTTGTTTTCACTTTTCAGTGAAATTTGTGGTCTGGACTATACCTTCGCCCTCTTTTTTTAAGAAAGGGTGTCCGCCGTCTAGTCTCTACACCTGCCTTCGCTAAAGCTACAGCAAGGCAATGCCTTCCTTTTGTTTTAATGAAAGATTGGCTCGGTATTACCTGGTCGCTTGAGGCGACTTTGGGTTTCACCGAGTTTGACGGAAAATCCATTAACTATTACTAATCAATGAGCCCTATATGAGCCCTGCGAGATACCACTTCTCTACCCCGCGTCAACTTGGCTTATCGCCAAGTAAATTTTTAATTCTTAATTTTTAAATAAAAAACTCAAAACTCATTGAGTATCTTACTGCAAAACTAGAAAACTTGCAAGGCAATTAAAGCCTTTTCAAATATCCCTAAAGTGTTTTCAGCATTCTCCTTATTTAATCTGTAATCAGGGTCTTTGGCAATGTCTTGACACAATGCTCTTGCCTTTAAAACATCTTGTAAATTTGGAATTTCATCCACCGAAGCCCTTGATAACCTCTCGTCCATAGTTCCTGTGCCCAAGCCCATTCTTATTAAAACTTCATCCATTAATTTTTCAGCTTCCAGTAAAGCTAACTTCCAATAAACAGAATCTTCTTTTTCAAAATTTTGCTTTATCTTTTTCCATTGTTTCTGGACCTTACTTGCGCCATAATCTTTAAAATTTTTTAAGGTATCAAGATTCTCCAATTGATCTAAATGTAAATATCCAGTTTTCTTATAAAGATAGATAATGGCCACCATAGCAAAAACTGAAAAAATAATAAATAAAATTTTAACCACAACAAGGTCATGCTGAAGATTAGGAGAAAGCGCCATCTTAAGGATACTCTGAGATGTAGTTGCTATATCCTTAACCACGCTCTGAAGCGATGCTGCTTGTGTTGATGTTGCTATACTTATTATAGTTGATGTTGGATCCATTATTTATTTTAAAGCTTTTTTGCAAATCATGCAAAGAAAATTGCCTGAGGGCAGATCTCCCCAAAACTGGGCTCAAGTTTTCTTGGAGGGCAACCCTCCTACAATTTTCTCTATTAACTTTGCCAATTGTAAAATATTAAAATCTGAAAAATGCTTGCCAATTATCTGTAGGCCAACTGGTAGGCCGTTATCAAAACCTGCTGGCATTGATAACGCTGGCACCCCAGCCAAATTAATGGGCACCGTGTAAATATCCGAAAAATACATCTTTAATGGGTCATCAACTTTTTCTCCAATATTAAAAGCAGGAAATGGCGAGGTAGGCGTTAAAATAAAATCAACTTTTGAAAATGCGTTTTCAAAATCTTTCTTTATCAAGGCTTGTACTTTTTTTGCCTTTGAATAATAAGCATCATAATACCCAGAGGACAAAGCAAAGGTGCCAAGCATTATTCTTCTTTTAACTTCATCTCCAAATCCTTTCCCTCTTGTTTTTAAATAAATATCAAGCAAATTTTCTCCTTTTTCAGAAAGCCCATAGCGTATACCATCAAACCTTGCCAGATTAGCGCTGGCCTCGCAAGTGGCTAAAATATAATAACAAGCCAAAGCGTAAGAAGCGCTTGGCAAAGAAATATCAACAATTTGAGCCCCAGCTTTTTCTAATTTTTTAATCTTATCTTCAATAATTTCTTTTGTTTTATCCTCTAACCCTTCGCCAAAAAATTCTCTCGGAATCCCCACTTTGATGTTTGAAAATTGAAAATTGAAAATTGAAAATTTAGATTTATCTACGCTTGTTGCATCCTTCTCATCAATGCCCATAATAGCTTTAAACACTGTTTCACAATCCTGGGCATTCTTAGCAAATGGCCCAACTTGATCCAATGATGAAGCAAAAGCAATCAACCCATATCTTGAAACAGCGCCATAAGTTGGTTTTAAGCCAACCACCCCGCAAAAGCTGGCTGGCTGGCGAATAGACCCACCAGTATCAGAGCCCAAAGAAAATACTGCCTCATCCCCTGCCACACAAGCAGCAGAACCACCCGAAGACCCTCCAGGCACTCTTTTTAAATCCCGTGGATTCTTAGTAGTTTTAAAAGCCGAATGTTCGGTTGAAGAGCCCATAGCAAACTCGTCCATATTTGTTTTTCCCAATATAATAGCATCCTGTTTTTTTAATTTATCAACACAAGTGGCATCATAAACCGCTTTATAATTTTCTAAAATTTTAGAGCCAGAAGTGCAATTTAATCCATTAACCATAATGGCATCTTTAATAGCGCAAGGCGCGCCAGCCAAACTCCCTAATTCCTCGCCTTTAGCTATCTTTTCATCAACTTCTTTGGCTTGCTTTTTAGCGCCCTCAATATCAATTTGCAAAAACGCATCAATATCTTTTTCTTTTTTCTTAATTTGGCCCAAATAAAAATCAATTAGCTCTAAAGAAGAAAATTCTTTTTTCAAAAGCCCTTCTCTTATTTTTTTAATTGTCATCTTTATAAAATCCATTATTTAAAAAATAATTATTTGAAAAATACATCAAGTTAAAATTTCTTTTACCTTTATATGGTCCCCCTCCCGAGCCGGGGCTTGACTTAACATTTTTTCTATTGTTTCTGGTGCTTGAGAAACTGGCGTGTCTTCTCTAAAAGCGTTTCCCAAAATAGATTCTATCTCTTCTAATTCAACCCCTGAAACGTCGACTTTATTTAATTGGTCGATATAATCCAAAATGCCAGCCAAATCTTTTTGCATTTTTTCTATTTCTGCTTGGGATAAATCCAACCGCGCTAAATTAGCTATTTTTATTACCTGGTCTTTTGAAATCATATTTAAAATAAGCTTTGATTTATATGAGCTTGAGCTAAAGCTTCCCTGTAAAAATCAAGGTTTTCTAAAACAATTCCCCCGCCTCGCACCACAGCGGTTAACGGGTCTTCGATAATTTTAACTTGCATTTTAGTGGCTTGGTTAATTAAAGTATCAATTCCGGTTAGCAAAGCTCCCCCGCCAACCAAATAAATTCCACTGGTCATAACATCGGCTAAAATTTCTGGGGGCGTAGCCTCAATAATGGCTTTAATAGAATCAATCATTTGCTTTAAAGATTTTTCCATAGCCTGCCTAATATCATCAGAGGAAACTATAATTTCTTCGGGCAAACCTGTCACTAAATTTCTGCCTCGCAAAGCCGCCAACTTTTTTTCTTTGCTAGACACCGCTTCCCCAATAGCAATTTTTATATCTTCAGCGGTTCTCTCCCCAATTAAGAGCTTAAACTTTTGCTGAACATACTGAACAATATCTTCGGTTAATTTATCTCCCGCCACTTTTAAACTTTCGGAAATCACAATGCCTCCCAGAGATAAAATGGCAATATCAGTTGTGCCCCCACCAATATCAATGATAAAGTTTCCTTTGGCTTCTTGAATTGGCAACCGAGCGCCAATGGCAGCGGCAATTGGCTGTTCAATTAAAAACACTTCACGGGCTCCAGCTGATTTGGCGGCATCTTCAACCGCCTTTTTTTCTACTTCAGTTACACAGGATGGAATACCAATAATAACTCTAGCCCAAGAAAACGGTATGTATTTTTTTTGAAAAACATTTTCCAAAAAGTATCTCAACATTTGTTCGGTTACCTCAAAGTCAGAAACCACCCCTCGCACCAAAGGCCTAATAGCTTGAATATGGCTTGGGGTTCTCCCCACCATTTTTTTGGCTTCATTGCCAACAGCCAAAATTTGACCAGTTTTGCCATTGATCGCCACCACCGAGGGCTCATTAATAACAATGCCTTTATTTTTCACATAAACCAAAGAATTGGCTGTGCCCAAATCAATGGCTATGTCTTCGCTAAAATATCTGTATATTTTTTTAAACATAAAATCAAAAGTTAAAAATCAAAAGTTAAAAATTCATTCATGCTAATTAAGTTTGCTTTTTCTTCATTCCTTTTTTTAATTTCAATACAGCTCTGCTCTATTGTTTTCTGGCTGATGACTATTCTTAATGGAATACCAATTAAGTCTGCGTCAGCAAATTTTTCGCCAGCGGATTTTTTGCTCCTATCGTCATATAATACTAAAATTCCTTTTTTTTGCAAATTATTATAAACATTATTAGCTTTTTCTAAAATTTCTTTATCTTGTTCTGGCTTGCCACTTAAAATTGGCAACAAGTGACAAGCAAATGGCGACACAGATTTTGACCAAATAATGCCTTTATTGTCGTGGCTTGCTTCCACAATTATTCCCATTAACCGCGAAATTCCAATGCCGTAACACCCCATAATAATAGGAGCTTTAACACCATTTTTATCAGTGAAAAGAGCTCCCAACGGTTCGGAATACTTTGTTCCCAAAGAAAATATATTGCCTGCTTCAATGGATTTAGCTTTTTGGATTTCTTTGGCGCATACTGGGCATTTAGTTACTTTTTTATCATAAACTTCCTCGTTCTGGCTAAACCCTCCACAATCGCAATAATAAATTGTGTCCTCTCCAGCTTGTGAAATTACTTGAAACTCGTGGGAAAATTCTTTTGAAAAACTACCTCCCGAGGCCTCTGTAATAATGGCTTTTAAACCACACCTCTCAAAAACATTAAAGTATGCTTGTTTGGATTTTTCGTAAAAATCTTTAAAATCATCAGTTGAAGCGTGAAAACTATAAAGGTCTTTCATTAAAAACTCTCTCCCTCGCAATACCCCAGATTTTGCTCTGGTTTCTTTTCTAAATTTTGTTTGGATTTGGAAAACAGAAAAAGGCAAATCCTCAAATGACTCAACATGGTTTTTAATAATATCAGTTAGCATTTCCTCATGCGTGGGGCCAAGTCCAACTTCCATCTTGTCATCTTCTACTTTATACATTACCTCTAGGCCAATACCCTTGTCCCACCTATCTGTTTTTTGCCATAGGGCCTTGGGTTGTAAAATAGCCATATCAACTTCTTGCCCCCCAATGGCTTGCATTTCTTCTCTCACAATATTAGAAACTTTGTTTAAAACCATTAAGCCCATTGGCAAAAAAGAATAAACCCCAGCCATTTCTTTGTAAATAAACCCAGCTCTTTGCAACAAAATAGCATTGATGCTTTTTTCATCTTTAGGATCTTCCTTTTGTGTTTTTGTAAAAATTTGTGACTGCAACATATAATTTTTATTTTAAAATAATCGACGGATGTCTTGAAATGTGAATATCAAAGCCATGAGAATTAAAACTATAAAAAATACGGCAGTTATTTTTTGTTCCACTTTTGGATTTACTGGTTTTTTTATTACAGCTTCAATAGCAATAAATAATAATCGTCCGCCATCTAAAGCTGGAATAGGTAACAAATTAAAAAATGCCAAGTAAATAGCAATAATAGCCACCAGCATTAAATAGTTCCCTGCCCCCTGGCCCAAGGCCTGCCCCATTATTTGGCCCAATCCAACCGGTCCCACCAGCTGAACTTCTGGAGTTGGCACTTTATTAATTTTTTTCTTTATAAGCTCATACCACTGAACAGGAATGTCTTTGGTCTGCAAGGCCGTTATTTTCAAGCCAATCCAAGGCGACGCGTACCAAGCAACTTGCATATGAGCTACCCTGGCTAAAGCTATCCCTAAAGCCCCTTCTCCCTTTGGCGGGTCTACTCGTGGCACAACTTGAACATTTAAATTTTCATCCTCTCGTTTTAAAAATAAATTAATTTCTTCTCCTTTGTGGTCTGATATAAACTGTTGAACTTCTTCTATTTTGTTTGCAAAAACTGATGGCTCATTATTGGTTTCCAATTCCTGTGTAATACTTAATACCTGTATAATGTCGCCTGTTTTAATTCCCGACAAATCAGCGGGTGAATTTTTAGCCACAGAAAAAATTTGGACTTTTGGCGTTTCTTTGCCTGTTCCGTTAAAACTATCGGACACGGCTGTTGGCACGCCTGAAATTCCAGCCAAAATGGTAATAATTAAAAAAGCAATAACCCAAAAAGAAGCTACCCCGCCAAACAAAACTAAAGCCCTCTGCCATAACGGCTTGGAAGCAAAACTACCTTCTGTTTTTTTCTCTGTTTCGTCTTCTCCTAAAATTTTAACAAAAGCACCCAGAGGCAACCAATTGATAGAATAAATTGTATCTCCTATTTTTTTACCCCAAATTCTTGGCGGGTAGCCAATGCCAAATTCTGGCACAGTTATACCGAATTTTCTGGCAAGCAAAAAATGCCCCATCTCATGCAAGGACATCAAAATAATTAAACTTAAAACAACGATAATAATAGTTAGTATCATATTTTAGCCGAGTATTTCTTTTTCTTTTTTTTCGGCCATTTCGTCCATTTTCTCTCGAGAATCTCGCACCGATTCATCTAATTTGTCTCTACCCTTAAATTTATCGTCTTCTCTTATTTCGCCCTTAGCGAATTCGTCTTGCAAGTCCTTCCAAGCTTTATCTCTTAACCTCCTTAATTCTTGAAAGGCCTCCTCTTTCTTTTTATTTAACAGCTTTATTAAATCATTTCTTGATTCAGTTGTTAACGAGGGAGCCGTAAAATAAATACTTGCCCCGTCAATTCTTGAACTTAAAATTAAACCTTCTCTTTCAATAGCTTTTAAAACTCCTTCCACATAGCTTTTATCCCACAATTGCACCATTATTTCCCTATTAGATAGAGCTGATATAGAACCCAACTGTTTGATGGGCATTTCAGTGCCAAAACAATCCGCCCTAATATCCTCTAAAAGCTCTGGCGATAAACTGCTTGCCCTTAATTTCATCATATCGGACTTAAAATTGTCTGTCGCTTTTTGTAAATCTTTTTTTGCTTGATCAATTATTTTTTGAAACATATCTTAAAAATCGTTAATGAATGAGTGGCGATTAGCCACGAGTGAATTTACGAGTTCTTACACCCTGTTAAACGCGAACGACTAGTGAGCGTTTAATCGGAGTATTCCTTTTTAGAATTGTAAAATTAGGTTTTCCAATAACAGTCTTGGGTTAACATTTGTTGTTTGTAATAACATTTTTGCCTCTTCTGTTAATTCTATCGCTTTTTTTGTTTTTAATAAAGCGTTTTTATTAACATTTCCCTGAGTCCTTATCCAAAGAGCTTTTCTTAAATGCCAAGTTATACTTTCTAATAAAAACAAACACTCTTCATTTTTATTGTCCTCTTTATCTTTTGGAAAAAAATCTCTTATAAATAAAAAATTTGAAAGCAAATCCTTGGTTAAGAATTCCTTGGCTACCATAAGAGATTTTTGAAATTCTAAAAAACTATTTTGATTTTTTAAAAAAGAAATTGCTTTTCCTGGCTTGCCTGACGAGTAATGTAAAATTTCTTGAGATAATGTTATCTCCTGAATTTCTTTTGTGTTTAAGGGATAAAACTTTAAACTTTCGCACCTAGATTGGACAGTACCAAGTAAAACATTGGGCAATGATGAAATTAAAATAAAAATTGTTTGATTTTTTGGCTCTTCTAAAGTTTTCAAAAAGCAATTCTGAGCTTGAATGTTTAAACAGTGAGCATCATTAATTATAATAGCTTTTGTTTTTGATAAAATTGGTTTTAAACTTAGCTTGTTTTGCAAATCTCTTATTTGATCAATTTTAATCTCTCGCTTTTCGGGAGTAATAAAAATAAAATCGGGATGATTGTTTTTTTCAACTAAAAAGCAATTTTGACAGTTTTGACATGGCTTTTTTTGATCTTCTTTATGCTCGCAAAAAATTGTTTTAATAAATTCAAAAGCGACTTTCTTTTTTCCTAACCGTTCCTCGCCTTCAAATAAAAAGGCTTGAGGCAAATGGTTCCCTAAAAAAGCTGATTTTAAAAAATTCCATTGTCGCTTGTGCCCAATTATCATTTACTTTTTACTCATTACGCTTCTCTTGTAAGTGTCTAAATTTTCCAAAACAACTCCAGTGCCCTTAACCACGCAGAACAAGGCATCTTCAGCCGTAAAACAAGGCACGCCTGTATGTTTCGCCACTAACTGGTCAAGATCTCTTAATAAAGATCCGCCACCCGATAAAATCATCCCTTTATTAATAATATCAGCTGAAAGCTCAGGGGGAGTATTTCTTAAAACTTGCTTAATGCCCTCAATTATTTCTTCCAATACTGATTGTAATGCTCTAGCAATTTCATTTGAAGAAATCTTTATGTTTCTTGGCAATCCCGAAACTAAGTCCCTTCCTCTTATATCATAGATATCTTCTTTTTTCTGAGGAAAAGCTCTGCCAATTTTTATTTTAATTTCCTCAGCCGATTGCCTGCCAACCGCCAAATTGTGCTCTTTTTTTATATAATCAGAAATCCTCTCGTCCATTCTATCCCCAGCCATTCTAATTGATTGGGCTGTAACAATTCCTCCCAATGCCACCACAGCAATTTCTGAAGTGCCCCCGCCAATGTTAACAATCATATTGCCTTCGCAAGAATTAATAGGAATGCCAGCTCCGATAGCCGCTAAAATTGGCTCTTTAGCCACAAAAGCCTCTTTAGCTCCTGCCACTTTAGCTGCTTCAATAACTGCTCTTCTTTCGGTTGAGCTTGCTCCAACCGGAATAGAAATCAAAAGCTCTGGCTTAAAGAGGCTAAAACCTTTTTTAGCCTTATTTATAAAATGACGCATCATTGCCTCGGTTACCTTGTAGTCAGCAATAACGCCATCTTTCATGGGTCTGTAAACAATTATATTATCAGGAGTTCTGCCCACCATTAATTTTGCTTCAGCCCCCACAGCCATTATTTTATTTTCTGGTTTTGCCACAGCCACAACTGATGGCTCATTCAAAACAATCCCTCTCCCAGGAACAAAAACCAAAGAATTGCAAGTGCCAAGATCAATGGCTAATTTGTTTGTGAAAAAAGACATAAAAATTAATTATTCGTTCGTTTTATTTCCGCTCCTAATTTTTGCAACCTTTCTTCTATTTTTTCATATCCCCTATCTATCTGGTTTATATTGCTGATAATTGTTTCACCGACGGCTAAAAGCCCAGCCACTATCAAGCAAGCCCCGGCCCTAATATCGCTTGATTCTATTGAAACGCCCGATAAATCGGTTGGCCCAAAAATAAAAGCTCTGTGCGGGTCAACAATCTCAATGTCAGCTCCCATCTTTCTTAATTGATGGATATAGCTAAGCCGATTTTCATACAACGGGTCATGCAATAAACTCTTGCCCTTAGCTTGAGTTAACAAAGGAACAATTAGGGGTAATAAATCTGTCGGAAAGCCAGGATAGGGCAAGGCTTGAACTTTTATAGATTTCAAATTTTCCGATTTTTTGACTTTTATAAACCCGTTTTCTCTCTGAAAATTAACTCCTGCCTCTTTTAATTTTTCCAAAAATAAGTCTAAGTAATCTCCCTGAATATCGGGAATTGAAATTTCGCCCCCGCATAAAGCGCCAATAATTAAAAAAGTTCCAACTTCTAAAGCGTCTAGAATTATATTATAGTCAACTCCATTTAAATTCTCAACTCCATTAATAGTTAAGGTATGCGAGCCAATGCCCTCAATGCAGGCTCCCATTTTATTAAGCATCAAAGCTAATTCCTGAATATGTGGCTCGCCAGCCGCTATTTTAATAACTGTTTTTCCTTTAGCATTACAGCCAGCCAAAAGTAAAATTTCCGTGGCTGTCACTGAGAATTCAGGCAAAATAATTTCAGCTCCTTTTAGTTCTTTTGTTTTAAAAAAGTAAAAATCTCCCTGTTCCTCAACTTCGCAACCCAGCTTTTCTAAAGCATCCAAATGCGTTGTAATGGGCCTCAGGCCAATCTTATCCCCTCCGGGCCTGGATACCTTAAACTCCTTGAATCTTGAAACCAGAGAACCCAGCAACAAAACTGATGTTCTGGCTTTTGAAAACTTTTCAAAATCAATTTTCTTAACGTCTAAGTTGTCATTTGCTGTAATTTTTACTTTTCTTTTTTCTATCCATTCAACCGTAGCCCCCATTCCCTCAATAATTTCCAATAAATTTAAAATATCCTCAACTAAGGGCAAGTTATCAATAACGCATGGTTCTTTTGTAAGCAAACAAGCGGCCAATATGGCTCCAGCCGCATTTTTTGACCCCCTGATTTCCACCTCCCCCCCTAATTTTCTCCCCCCTTGAATAATAAATTTCTCTGCCATAGTAATAAAATTTATGATTAATACTAACTTATCTTACTACAAAAAACAACCAACCTGCAAGCAGAAATGATTCATTATTTGTAGCAGTGCTTCCTCCATAATAAGCTACCTCTACCCACTGCCAACCTTGTTCTGGAGGTTGACCACAACTTAGAAAAATTATCGTTAGAGCTATAAAAATCCCTATCTTCATTTTTTCTCCTTTTGTAGTTTTTTATTTTTGAGATTTTAAAGAATTATTTACTGCTTTTCTATTAGTTCCTTATTATTACTTTATTAATTATTTTTACTGTCAGATAATTATTTTAATCATCGGCAAGTTGGATGCGAGTTTTAAAGTCGCTCCAGGATATTTCCTGTTTTCCTGCCATATCGCAAATTTGCCTGTATTGGCAATAACCGCACTGCCAATTTGTTGGGTAATCAAACAAAGAAACAGGCAACGTGTTTGTTTCTATTTTTTTGTTTAACTGCGTAAATCCAAGCAAAAGCTGTTCCACTAATAGTGCGTCATACTGCACAATAAATTCTTTTATCTCCTGCCTGTCTTTATCAATATATAACAAAATGCCTTTTTTGATTTTAAAATAATGCAAGTAAAGTTGTATTTGATAAAGATTTTCTTCTTTAGGGGCCATTAATTTGCGAAAAAGCATACTATTGATGCTTTTAATATCTAAAACATAGTTCTCCCCGCCAATACTTAAAATAGCATCCGCTCTCCCTGAAATAAGCTCTTGCTCGGGTATTTTAACTTCAGTGGTTACGCCAATTTTAAGGCGGTATAAAATGTTAAAAATATTGCGATGCAAAAGCTCGCCATGCTCAAAAATCCGCAAAAGACGGGGGTCTGTTTTTTCGGCAACAACATTTTTAAACTTTAAAAAAACCGCTCTTTGACACTTGCCAGCATCCGTAATATAAAAATGCAATTGGTTTTTTCTTCCCTCCTGCTCCAAATAAAATTTATCTATAAGTTCTTTTAGCATAAGGAGATTATAGCAAAAATGCTTTATAACTCAAACCCACCCTTTTTGAGGGCGGGGTAAGTTCTACGTTTTACGTTCTACGGTCTACATTATACATTTTATCGTTTGCTCCATTGTGGAGCTCTTCTGGCTCGGTTTAAACCTGGTTTTTTTCTTTCGCGCATTCGCGAGTCGCGGGTTAAGTAGCCACTCTTCTTCAATCTCTTTTTAAAATAAGGATTAAGTAAAATCAAAACTCTTGAAATAGCATGGCGGATAGCGCCTGCTTGCCCAGATAATCCGCCTCCATTAACTTTAATTTCAAAACCAAACTTTTCTTGACACTTTAATTTTTCTAAAGGCGAAATTATAGTTTTTTGCAAAGTCTCTGTTTTAAAATAATCCTGATAGGGTTTATTATTTATGGTTATACCTTTTTTATTTTGCGTGTAGAGGCGAACTCTGGCTGTGGCATTTTTTCTTCTACCCACCGATTCAAAATATTTCTTTTTTGTATCAAAACTCAGCTGAGTTGGATCGAAAACAAAATCGTCAATATTTATAGCTTCTTTTTCGGCAAAAGACTTATCCTGAACAACAACTGCTGACTTTTCTTCTTCGGGCGCTGACTTTTCTTTTTTAATTACTTTTTTGATTGGCATATGGTTTAGTAAGATCATGCTTGGGCATTATTTAATCGTTAATCTTTTTAACATTCCTGGTTTTAATTTATTTTTTGGCAACATCCCAGAAACTGCCTTTTTTAAAACCTCTCCAACGCCCTTTTTTTCAATTAATTTTTCCATTGTCATTTCTTTCATCCCGCCAATAAAACCTGTGAAATGAAAATATATTTTTTGTTTTTTCTTTTTCCCGGTTATGGCTATTTTACTAATGTTTTCAACCACCACAAAATCGCCATCGTCTTTATATGGAGCAAATCCTACCTTTGTTTTTCCCCTTAATAAATCAGCGATATTAGTGGCTAATCGGCCCAATGATTTTCCTGTTGCATCTATTGTATGTGTGTTTCTCATATTAGTTCAATTATAGCCATTTTAGAGCCGTCAGATTTTCTAGCTTCTAATTTTATCACTCTTGTATATCCACCGTTTCTCATTTTGTATCTAATAGCAATATCTTCAATGACTTTTTTTACCACAATAGGCGACAGGTATTTTAATAAATATCTTCTGGCCGATAGATCTCCTGCCTTGGCTTTGGTAATCGCTCTTTCAATAAATCTTCTTACCTCTTTGGCTTTTGCCTCAGTGGTTTTAATTTTCTCCCTAACAAAAAGTTCTCTCATTAATGATTTAATTAAAGCTCTTCTTTGGTCCTTTTCTCTATGAAATTTTCGGCCCTGTTTCTGCTTATTCATAAATTTACTGTTTCAACGATAAACCCAACTTTTTTAAAGCCTTTTTCACATCAGCAATTGCCTTATCCCCTAAGCCGTTTAACCCCTTCAAATCATCTTCTGTTTTCTTAATTAACCCAGCTACTGTTTTTATATTATTGTTAATTAAAGCTGTTTTTATTCTATCGGCTAAATTTAAGTCGTCAATTTTTACTTTCTTTGTTTCATCAGGATGTTCTTCTTTCTCCTTTTCCATAATAAGCGCTTCATCTTGACCATTAAAAGCATCGGCCAATAAAGAAAAGTGGCTAACTAGAATATCTGAAGATTTTTTAAAAGCCTCTTCTGGTGTAATAACGCCATTTGTTTCAACTTCTAAGATCACTTTGTCAAAATCAGTTCTTTTTCCAACTCGCATATTTTCCACTACGGAATTTACTTTTCTTACTGGAGTAAAAATTGCATCCATTGGAAAAACTCCCACCTCTGACTTCCCGGCTTCTCTTTTTTCTAAAGGCACATAGCCAATACCCTTCTCAACAACTGCGTCAATTTCTAACTCAGAAACGGACTTTGTTAATGTGGCAATGTGAGCTTCTGGATTTGCTAATTTTAATTGAGCGGTAAGCTTAAAGTCTTTTGCTTTTATATCTTTTTCACCCTTAACTTTTAAAGTTATTGTCTGGGGTTCATCGCTATAATTTTTAAAATTTAATTTTTTAAGATTTAAAATAATCATTATCACATCTTCCATAACACCACTTAAAGCCGAAAACTCATGAGATGCTCCCTTTATTTTAACTTGAGTAATAGCTGCCCCTTCCAAAGAAGAAAGCAAAACCCTTCTCATAGCATTACCAATAGTAACCCCATAGCCAGGATAAAGGCCTTCTATCTCAAAGAAAGCGGTGTTTCCTTCCTGCTTGCTTATTTTTGGTTTTGATGGTAATGGAATCATATAATTTTTAATTTAATTATTATTAACGCGAGTAGAACTCAAAAATAGATGAGATATCAATATTGTTAACATCTTCAGCGGTGGGCTCTCCCGTGATATTACCTTCCATTTTTTCTTTGTCCAAGTCAAGCCACTTTGGTTGTTGATAACTTTTTAGGTATGGCGCAAGATTTTTAAAAATTATTTTTTCTTTTTTATTTTCTTTAAAAGAAATAACTAATCCTTTTTTAGTAGCAAAAGATGAGATATTAACTGGTTTTTTATTGACTAAAAAATAACCATGGGAAACCATTTGCTTTGCTTCTCTTCTTGATTTGGCAAAACCTAATCTAAAAACAACATTGTCGAGTCTGTTCTCCAATTCTTTCAGCAAGAATAAAGTAGCATCGCCCCCTTGCCCTCTTTTTTGTAAAACAAACTTAACGTGGTTTCTAAATTGACGCTCTCCCAATCCATAGTAATTTCTTAATTTTTGTTTTTCCTTTAATTCTTTGGCAAACTCTGAAAAAGATCTGCTTCTCCTTTTCCTTTTAAGGCCTGGAGCATATGGCCTTCTAATAAAAGGACAAGCCGGAGAAAAACATTTTTCTCCTTTTAAAAAAGTTTTTTGCCCAACTCTTCGGCAAACCTTACAATTTGTAATAGTATTTTTTTGCATAGTATTCCTTAAACTCGTCTTGGTTTTCTTGGCCGACAGCCGTTATGAGGAATTGGCGTTACATCTCTTATTGATTCAATATCCAGACCCTGAGCAGCAATAGTTTTTAAAGCCGAATCTCTTCCGCCTCCAACACCCTTAACAAAAACAGCAACCTCTTTAATTTTAAATTGCTCGCAAGCCAAACTTACTGTTTGGGCCACCTTGGAAGCGGCAAAAGAAGTGCCCTTTTTTGTGCCCTTAAACCCAACATTTCCAGCCGACCTCCAAAATAAAACATTGCCTTTTTCATCGGTCAAGCTAACAATAGTATTGTTATAAGTTGAAGAAATATAAATTCTCCCTTTTCTAAAAGTGGGTCGGATCGAAGCAACATTTAAGTCTTTTCCTAATTTCTTTTCAACCTTATCTGTTTCTTCAATAAGTTCTTTTTCTGTTTTTTGTATTACGCGTTTTTTTCCCATACTATTTAGGCCCTGGAGCTGTTTTTCTTCCAGAACTTACGGTTCTTTTAACATTACCCCTTACGGTTCTTGAATTCTTTTTTGTTTTTTGGCCCCTAACGGTCAAACCCTTTATATGTCTCATTCCCCGCCAACACTTAATCTCTTTTAATCTTTTAATATGGGCCACATATTCTCTTCTTAGATCTCCTTCAATTTTATAGCCCTCGTCAATAACTTCTTTGATTTTCATTGCTTCTTGTTCGGTTAAATCTTTAGCTTTTTTCTGAGGGTCTATATTACATTGCTTTAAAATTCTTAAAGCCAAAGGCCGGCCAATTCCAAAAACATAAGTTAGGGAAATACCTATTTGTTTGTTGTCTGGAATTGTGATACTAGCTATTCTTGGCATTTTTTTAAAATTTATAATTTAAAATTTCTTTTGCGAAGCAAAAGCTATGCTCCTTGTCTTTGTTTATGTTTTGGAGTTTTACAAATAACATAAACTCTCCCCTTTCTTCTGGCGATTTTACAATCCTTGCATAATTTTTTTACTGATGGTTTAACTTTCATACTACTTTAATCTGTAAACTATTCTGCCCCTTTTATCGTCAAGAGAAGCCATTTCAACTAATACTTTATCGCCCAACAAAATCTTTATGCGATTAATTCTAAGCTTCCCAGCCAAATGAGCCAAAACATCGTTTCCATTTTCCAGTTGAATTTTAAATAAAAGACTAGGCAAAGCCTCCACAACTTGGCCTCTTTCTCTTATTGTATTAATTTGTTTCATCTTACAATTGTCTAAAATAGCAAATTATTCAAAAAAGGTCAACCCCTTAATTAGAAAACCATTTCTAATTTTATTTTATTTAAATTGTTTGGCGCTCTTTTTATCCAAAAAGGCCAAAACTGGGTGTCTATTCTCTCAATTTGGGGGTAATTATCATTCAATAAAATTTCCATATCTTCTTTAGATTTTCCAGCCAAATCCCTAATTAAAGCCGTTTGATCAATATCATTATAAAGCTTAGAGTCTATCTTTAAGTCGAAAACCAAAGAACCGCCTTCTGTAATGCTACCCTTGGGAACTACGCTTGTCACTAAACTTTGTTCATATAACTTTTTTGAAGAAGATAGTTTTGTATTAATAAAATCTAAGGAAACGTCATGCAGATCCGATTCCTTAAAAATAATCACCTTAGCTTTTAATTTTGCATAACAGTTAAATTCAATGGAAGTGGTCCCCGCAAGTTGAGAGCAAGAAAATTCTGGCTCGCCAAAATCAATTGATTCTTGATTAAAAGAAAACCCAACCGGGATTTGTTCTCTCAAACCCAAAATGGCTGTTTCTTTTAATTCCTTAGTCAAAGCTTCTTGAGCATTGTCTATATCTCCTTGAGTTACCTCGTTAACTTCTGTTTGGGATCCACCATCAATTTTTTCTCTTGATTCTCCCCAAATATTATAATATAAAGCTGTTCCTGTTAATCCTGGAACAGAAAACTTAGCAGGAGCTATATTATATTCTTCTCCTTCTTGGTCAGCAACAACCTGAACCTCTGTGATACTTGGATTTAATTTTCCGTTAACCAGCGTGGCTTGGGGCAAAGAAATTTTATTTTTTGCCTTATAAACTTTCCCGTCTTTTGAAGATATAAATCTTGTCCCTGCTTTTAAGTTTAGGGGCATAGGTGGATTAATATTATTGTAAACAAATATACTGCCCGAAGCCCCAGATTGTTCTGTTTTCTTGCCAGTTGACTTAAATGTTTCCCATTTCTCCACTTCTTTTTCAATCATCTGACCTGGAATAATCTTTTTTTCAAAATCAATTTGAAATTGAGAAGAAGAAACTTGAATCTCGTCTTCAATCGTAATTGGTTCTAATATCGGCTTTATATTTATTTCTGCTTTTGCCTTAAAGGTTAAATATATAAAAGCGCCTCCTAATAATATTAGTACTATCCCAATAATCAAAGAAATTTTTAGGGCAACCCTTAAAATAGAAAAAGAACTGCGGACTTCTTTTTTTTTCTTGTCACGTCGAAGTTCCGTAGGAACGGAGGCGAGTTTTACTTTTTTCACCTCTTTTTTCTTCGCTACTCTTTTTACGGGTAGCTTTTTTTGAAGCTTAGCTGAAGCTAAAACAGTTGGAAAATCCTCTTCTATTTCTTCTTCGTCTAGATTTGTTATGTCAATAATCTGTTTCATAATAAATAATTATAACAATTTTTTTTAAATTAAAACAGCCTTAATTCTTCGAACGCCAGCTGAGCTGGCTTCTTCTTTAATAATTTTAAATACGCCCAAAACGCTAGTATTTTCAATATGAGGCCCAGCGCAAATTTCTTTGGAAAAAACTCGTCCTGAGTCCGTCGAAGGACCCACAGAATAAACCCTTACCTTTTCTGGATATTTGTGGCCAAAAACTCCCGTAGCCCCACTTTCAAGAGCTTCCTTTGTTTCCATTTCACAACAAACAACAGGCAACGCCTTTTTTATTTGCTCATTTATTATGCTTTCTATTTTTTCAATCTCTTCTTGTGTTAATTTTCTTTCAAAATTAAAATCAAATCTTATTCTTTCTGATGTAATATTACTGCCCTTTTGCTGAACATTCTCCCCTAAAACCTGCCTCAAAGCCACCAGCATTAAATGCGTGGCTGTGTGATATTTGGTAGTCATTTCCGAATTATCTGCCAACCCGGACTTAAACTGCCCAGCCGAAGCTGTTCTTGATAAATCTTGATGCTTTTTTAGTTCTTCCTCAAATTCTGCTTCGTTTATAGTTTTGCCTTTTTCTTTAGCGATCTCTCTTGTTATCTCTAAAGGAAATCCATAGGTTTGATAAAGATTAAAAACTTCTTTTCCGGAAATAACATTTTCAGATATTTTTTCAAATTCTCTTAATCCCTTATCTAAGCAAGTTAAAAATCTTTCTTCTTCTTTTTGTAGCTCGCTTAAAATAACCTCTTGGTTTTCTTTTAGCTCTGGGTAAATACTTTCATACATTTTAATAACAACCTTAGCAATCTCACCTGCAAATTCTTTTTCAATGCCAAGTAATTTTCCGTGTCTTATTGCCCGCCTTATTAACCTCCTTAAAACATATCCTCTTTCTGTGTTTGAAGGGGTAAGCCCATCAGATAATATAAACACGCTGGCTTTAATATGATCTGCGACAATTCGAAATGACTTTGTATTTTCTTCGTATTGCTTACCCGAAATTTCTGCAATTTTATTTAAAACTAAAATAAAAAGTTCTGTGGCATAAACATTATTTTTACCTTGTAAAATAGCGACTGTTCTTTCCAAACCCATGCCAGTATCCACATTTTTCTGGGATAGTTCCTCAAAACTGCCACTAGCAGTTTTATTATATTGCATAAAAACATTGTTCCAAATTTCTACCCATTTCTTATCGCTTGGATCAAAAACATTAGGAACTGGCTCTGACCCAACCCAATAAAACATTTCTGTATCTGGCCCACAAGGCCCTGTGGCCCCAGCCGGACCCCACCAATTATCCTCACGACCCAAATAAGTAATCCGCTCTGGCTTAACTCCCAAACCTTGCCAAAGATTAAAGGCCTCCTCGTCTTTTGGTATATTATTTTCTACCTCCCCCTCAAAAACTGTAAAAGATAATCTTTCTAAAGGAATGTTCAATTCTTTAGTTAAAAATTCAAAGCTCCACTCAATTGCTTCTTTTTTAAAATAATCACCCAAACTCCAATTACCAAGCATTTCAAAAAAAGTTCCGTGGGTGTTATCTCCAACATCATCAATATCACCTGTTCTAATACATTTTTGGCTGTTGCAAATTCTTTTGCCTAAAGGATGTTTTTCCCCAAGCAAATACGGCACCAAGGGGTGCATACCTGCTGTGGTAAATAAAACTGTTGGATCGTTTTCTGGAATTAAGGGAGCCGATGGTATCCTCTTGTGCCCCTTACTCTCAAAAAACTTTAAATATTTTTCTCTAATCTCATTTGCTTGCATATAAAAAACTTGACAAATTACCGTCAACGACTATAATTAAAACATCACGAAGGGGAAAAGATTTGCGGGTTAGTCCCGCAAGCAACACCCCTTTTTTATTTTGCCCGGAAACCTACTTTGACCTTCAAATCATTCATAAAATCCAAATACTTTCTAAATTTCCAAAGCAATTGAGAATATTTTTTTCTATTAGGAATAATCACCCTGCCAAGTTTGCCATTTGCTTCTAAATACTCAATTAAGCAATAAAAATCACCGTCACCAGAAATTATAATCGCTTTATCATAATTTAGATACTCTATCATAGTGTGCAAAACCAAATCTGCATCAACGTTACCCTTAGCTTGTTCTTTGCCTTCTTTATCTTTATAAATCAAAGTTGGTTTAAAAATAACAATATAACCAGCTTTTTGCAAGTAAGTATATAGAAATTGATTGCCTGATAAAAAACCAATGAAAAGGTATGCTTTCTCAACTTTATATTTATCTTGAAGATACTTTCTAAAACGAGAGAAATCTAAAACCCAGCCCTGATCTTTCACGGCCAAATTAACATTTTGACTATCTATAAAAGCAAAATTTTTAAGCTTTTCAGCCATACGCTACTTTATTTTTAATTCCATAACCATTTTTTCAATATTTCTTTCATTTTCTGCTAACTCATTTAATACTGTAGTTAATGTTGATAAATTATTATCCATAGCTGCCACTTGCACTTCGCCAAAAAAAATAGCTTGTTGATATTTTAATTCAGATAAAGTTTTATCGCCAAAGGAGAAAAAAATACTAAAATCTAAAGCTCTTTTTGCCCCCAATGGAAAAGCGAAAAAAATAAGATGATTTTTTTGTGCTTCTGATATTTCTCCTTTTTTAATTTCCTTAACAAAATGTAAAATGGCTTCGGCTCCATTTAATATGCTAACATTTTTTTCTTGTTTGTATATCTGTTTAAAAAATTTTAAAGTAGCTCTGTAAATATCTTTTTCATCTCTATCCGCTATTCGTTTAATGGAAGTAATGTAGCGATAGTATCCTTGACGATAAGATATGCTATCCGCTGTCCAAGCATTTTTAAGATCTTTTATACTCAACCTCACGCAAGGAAATCCTGCTGGGTCATGCAAAAAGATACCATCAGCGTTTATGTCATAGGCCAACACAAAGTGGTCAACCCCTTTTAAAAATTTGTGATTTGGATTATAGGTTAAGTAACCCATGTCTAGTGGTCCAAGAATAGCAGGCCCATTAACCAGCGCTCTTTTTAATTCTTCTATAGGAAACTTGCTTTTTGTTTGGTTAAATTTTGATTGATAGCTAAACCCTAAAATATCTAAGGCGTTACCAATACCCAAATCTGGCGATAGATTAGAATGGCTAAAAAATAAAAGACCACTCTTTTCGAGAGTTGCCCCCAACCCCACTCCAGTCAATGGTTCAATAAGATTTGGCGATATAATCTCGCCAATAGAAGCCAAGAGCATAGCAGTTGAATTAGAATAACAATATGCTCCGCTACCAACATAGGGAATAGGTTGCTTTTTCATATTGTGTGGATAATTTTCAAAAATTCTTTTATATTCAATGAAGCTCCACCCACCAGCAAGCCGTCAATCGCTGGATTTTCCAAATAACCTGAAGCATTGCTACTTGAAACATTCCCCCCATACAAAACCTTTATATTTTCTTTGACTTTTTTGCCATAAATTTCACCTGTTAATTTTTTAATAAATAAAGCCATTGTTAAAGCATCGTCAGGAGAGCAAGCCAAGGCTTGGTTTGTGCTAATTGCCCATAATG
>Ga0210057_1001486_pt1 | contig 35510 bp, 39 predicted proteins | sample CryGeyCG2114_010_2_FD_183968 | JGI IMG/M metagenome (GOLD analysis project Ga0210057, IMG submission 183968) | Groundwater microbial communities from aquifer - Crystal Geyser CG10_big_fil_rev_8/21/14_0.10 (SPAdes) (version 2) | ecosystem: Environmental > Aquatic > Deep subsurface > Groundwater ... | reverse complement strand
AGATCAGGGTGATGGTGAAAATGAAGGCAAATTTTAAAATTAATTAAAATAAAAATAGAACGAAAAGGATCGCCTTTTAGGCGACCCCATTCATCAAGCCACCGCCTTTGGCGGGGGTGTTCTGACTATTTTATTTCTTTCAGCAAATTGTAATCTGGTCTTATGCCCAGCTCATTTATAATTTGTTCTATTATATTCTCATTTTCTCTTGAATAATGAGAAATGCCACTTTCATTCTTTGTTACTAAAATTGAATTTTCGCCATCAGTTGCTCCAGCAAAAACTGGCGAATGTGTCGTTAGAAAAAATTGAGAATTGTCAGATATTCTGATTATTGAATTTAGCAAATCCTGTTGTGCGGAAGGGTGAAGATATGTTTCGGGTTCTTCAATAGCAAAAATTTGATTTTTTATACTTTTTTTACTTGCTAAATACTCAAAATAAGCAACCATGAGTAATCTTTTAAAGCCCGTTCCTTTATGTGAAATTGGGACATCAAAATTTTGTCCATCAAACTCCAAATTTAAATCAAATTTTTTTAATGATTTTGACCAGTCAAATTCTGTTGAAGGATTAAGCTTTTTTAACCCCGAAACATTTTTTGTCATGTATTTTCTAATTTCTTCAAATTCTGTAGCCAAATCAGCCTTTAATCCTTTTTCAATTTCTGTGGTCTTGTCCCTTGTTGTCTCAAAATATGCCGAAATGATTGGCTTAAATTGAGATTGAAAATTTGTTGCTTCAATATTTAAATCTTGTTCTGCATCAAAAAGAGAATATTCGGGCAACGTAATTTCGTACGTCTTTTCAATGTTCTTCAAAAAGTCACCTAATTCATGATATATTTCTTCTCGTTCTTTATCCGTAAGAATTGTTTTTATTTGTTCTATTCTTAATACATTTTTTTTGCCTCTGCCTGATTTATTGGGTTCCGCGCCTAATTCGGAAACAATTTGATTAAGATCTTGTTCTTTTTTATTCCAGAGATTTTGATACTTTTCTTCAACGAAATCATCGCAAAGATAATATTCAAATAGCTTTACTTTATTATTAACGATAGAAAATTCTTTTTTGATTGTAATCAGTTTTTTGCTATCCAATGCTAAATCATCTATTTCAAATGGTGGAAAAAATGAAATTTCGATGTAAGTTGTTCCATCCTCTTTTTTACCCTTAAATACATCTTTTGTATCAAACTTTTTCACATCAAAAAAACAATCCAAGGCCCTTAGTATTGTTGATTTGCCTGAATCGTTTTTTCCAACAAAAGTATTCAGATTAGAAATTTCTAATTTTTCTAATTTATCAATACCTCTAAAATTCTCAATTGTAATTTCTTTAACTCTCATTTTTAATTAAGTTAGAAATACTAAGAATAATTTTTTCTATCATTTTCGAGTCATTTAAATCATGTTCCCAAATTCTGAAAATTTTCCAGTCTGATTTTTTATAATATTTATTTACTTCCTTGTCCCTTTGCTTGTTTCTCTCAATTTTTGTTTCCCAAAAATTTTTCCGAGTTTTTGGCATTGAACCGTGTTTTTTACATCCGTGCCAAAAACAAGAATCTATGAAAAATACGGTTTTATATTTTGGCAGAACAATGTCGGGCTTACCGAAATATTTTGTTGAATTTTTTCGATAACGAAAACCTGCTTTCCACAATTTTTTCCTAAATTCAATTTCTATCCTACTGTCCTTGCTTCGAACTTTTGACATTATCTCACTGCGTTTCTTTTTGGAAAAAATATCTGCCATAACAGTTTTATTTCAAAAATCTGATTTGCAAATTCAATTTTATATATTTTTTTCCAGCTTCAATGTATATTTTACCAAATTTGAATTTAGTGGTACTTGGAGTATCCAGCTTGGTATTTTCATATAGATAAGAACGGAATTCATCCCTATTGTAAAGATGATAGCACACCACATCTCCGTTTTCTTTTACCACGATGTAACCACCGTGCGCTTTCGAAAATCCGTCCCAGGGCTTGCTTGGAACCATACCTAGGGCAACAGCATCCAAAAAGTTTTTAATTTTGTATTCATAATTTGTCAAAGATAAACCGAATTTTTTCTTCATACTTTCATTCTCGGAAAGTTCCTTGGTTAAATCGGCGACTGTTCTGTGTGTGTTTGAAAAATAATCTAAAAGCATTTGAGCTATAAATTCGGGCAATACTGTATCAATCATTTTCATGTTGAATCCGAATTGTTCATTTGAAACTCCAACATATTCAAGAGTTCCTCCTTGTTTTGCGATTTCACTTATTCGATCGCGAATTTGTGCTCTTGTTTCTATGGCGTTGATTGCCGAAACATCTCCCTTAAATCCCTTAATTTCATAGATGAAGTTTGTTGTCAGCCCGGAGTTTAATAGTGTTGAAGCACCGCCAACCATAGATTTTATAGAAAAACCAAGCATAGGCATGGTTTTTGAAATCCTGTCATAAATAATTGCCACCAAATCGGCTTTTTTCGCATTGCTGGCTTTGACTTTTGTGCAAAGCAAATCTTTCATCAGCTCTTGCGCTTCGGGAATGTTGAAAGAGCTACTTTTTTCATTTTTTAGTTTTTCAAAGATTTTTAAAGTTTTTTCTTTGAGTGAATCAGTGTTAAATTCTTTCAATGGCTTGCCGTCCTCATCGGTTATTAAAACCTGCGTCGCCGACTGTGAAATATCATAAATTTTAGTTGATTCATCTTTTTCTTCTCTGATAATTTTATGAAAAACAAAAAATTTCCCGTCAATTATTTCGAGATTTTTATCAGCAGCAAAAATTTTTCTTTCATCTAAAATTTTTAGGAAAGCGTAAAATTCCGACCACTCACCCTTGTTATTTCCTTTTTCCATGTTTTTTTAATGTTTTAACTATTTCTTCTGCTACCGCTTGAATTGCCGGAACGGCAACTGAATTCCCAAGTTGTTTCATTGATTGAATCTTTGAGAAATTTGGTGGAAATTCGTACCAATCGGGAAAGCCTTGCATTTTTAATCCCTCTTTCGGTCCAAGCTGAACAATTTTTCCATTAACTCGATAAGCATCCCAATTTCTACGATCGGTTATTTTACTTCCGCGTCCACCAACACGCAAAGTAAATCCTATATCTTTATCGCATTTTCCGTTGAATATATCCGACAAGGTGTATTTTAGTTCTTTGACAGGTTCGGGGAATTTGAAATCTATTGAAGTGTCCCTAAAGCCAACCATAAAAAGACGAGGGCGGTGTTGAGGCAATCCGAAATCAGAGGCTCTAACAATTTGAGGAAAGAATGAGTATCCCAATTCTTTTTTGATAACTTTTTCTATGGTTTTAAATGTTTTTCCATCATCATGATTTAGTAAACCACGCACATTTTCCAGAAAAAAAGCCTGTGGCTTTTTTTCTTTAATTATTTTCACAATATCAAAAAATAAAGTTCCTCGAGTTTCGCTAAACCCCTTTTTAAATCCCGCTTGAGAAAATGGCTGGCAAGGAAATCCTGCTGTCAAAATATCAAAATCAGGAATATCTTTCGTTTTAACTTTTGTAATATCTCCGATAAAATTTCCAGAATCAAACATTTCTGGAGAAACTTTGTAAAGATTGTGCCTGTATGTCTTTTGAGCAGGCCCATCCCATTCTGAAACAAAAACACATTCCGCTCCAGCATTATGAAATGCAATATGAAAACCACCGATACCTGCGAATAAATCTATGAATTTCAAATTATCATTCTTCTTTTTGTTTTTTGCCATGGAGCTTTTATCATAAAAATAAACTTGATTTGCATCTACCAATAAATCGAATAGAGATGCTTGCGAACCCTCGGCGACATAATCTGTGTTTACCAATTCCGTGTTTTTAATTTCACCAAGTATGCTATGCACGCCATTTTTTGCAATAATTAGAAAGTCGATAACATTGATACCCATCAATTGTCCAGCCTCGACTATTCTTTTAGCCACTTGCTTATCTTGTTCGCTTGGACTTGAATCACCCGAAGGGTGATTATGGACGAGTATTACGCCAGCGGCGTGCATTTCCAGTCCTGGAGCGAAAATTTCTCTCGGGTGAATAATACTTTTATCCAATGTCCCGATTGAAATCGTTTCTTTTTTTATCAGAGCATTGCGTGCGTTTAAATAGAGACAAATCAGATGTTCTTGTTTTTTGTCTTTTAAATCTAAAACCAGAGTGATAGCATCCTGTGCCGATAAAATCAAATTATCCAAAGAGTTTTGCTTGTCAAAAATTCTCTTTGTTAAGGCAAGTGCAGAAGAAATTTGCAATGCCTTTGCTTGCCCTATGCCTGAAATTTGCATTAAATCGTCAACCGAGGCATTCAGCAGATTATCCCCGAATTTTTTCAGAATTTTTTGCGACAACACCTTCACATTTGTTCCCTTGATTCCACTGCCAAGCAAAATAGCCAAAAGCTCACTATTTGTCAGGGCATCGGGTCCTTTTTCCAGAAATTTCTCTCTGGGGCGATCAAATTTTGGAATATCTTTAATTTTAGGCATATTTAATAAAATATTGAACTTAACTGTCTATATTATAGCGCAGTTTATCATAAAATAAAAATCGTTTTTTACTGCCCCTTTGTGGGCAGAAAAAACACCTTATACCCCTATATAAATAGATAAAAAAAACTTATTTTTCCTTATTATAAAAAAAGCAAATTTAAAAAAAGAAAAAAGAAAGAATTTTATTTCACATAACTAGTTGTTATCTAAACTTTTTATTTAAAATATACGAAAATTTGGGTGTTATGTAAACTCTACCGTCTAAAGGAGGTGATTATACTGCCTAAGTCCTCTTTTTTGACACCACCAAGCCCGTAGAGCCCCAGGGCGTAAACTACAGCGCCGATAGCAACTAAGGTGAAAAAATTGAGGTGGTGCTTGAGGGCTAAAATGACGCCGGCCATAATCAAGCTGGCGCACAGGGCTTTGCCCAAAGTTGGCAGGACTTTGTGCCAGCGCCAAGCTATAATTTGTCGGCTGACTTGCAAACTTAAACTAAACAATAAAATATTGCTAACCAAGACGGTAATGGCGGCGCCAACTACGCCGATTGCGGGAATTAAAATAAAATTTAATAAAACGCTAACAAACAAAGTGATGGCCATGTTGCGGGTGTTGGTTTTTTGGCGGTCGCAGGCGTTAATCAGCGAACCCATGGGAAAATGGACAAAGATAAAAAACAAAGCCACCATAATAATCTGTAATGGCCAAACGGCGCTGGCGTAGCCTTTGCTAAATAAAACAATTACTCGGTCGGCTAAAGTAATAATACCGACAGTAATCGGCAGAGAAATTATGGTTGAATAATTTAGGGCACGTTCAAATGTTACCATTAGCTGATCTTTGTTTTGGCGCCAGTAAAGGCTTAGCGCCGGATAAAGCGAAGCAATAAAAGCCATGGGCAAAAATTGCAGGGCGTTGATGATTTTGAAAGGCACTTGATAAATACCAACCGCCCAATCGCCGGCTAATCTATACAACAAGACTGAATCGATGTAGGTATAGAGACGTTGTAAAACTGCATACAAACCAAAGGGCCAAGCCAAGGTGACCATGGTTTTGATTTCTGTTTTTCGCCAGCTTGGTTTAAGGCTAAGACGGAATTTGAATTTGGCCAAGGCTAAAACATAAAGCAAATTAAAAAAGCTGGCCAAAGGCAGACCAACCATCAACCAAGCCACTCCCAGATCAAGCTTGATAACTATTAAAGACATTAGCAAAACCAAAGTCTGCACGCCGACCGAAGCTAATGATTCGTATTTTAAATTATGAAAACCGCGATAGCAGGCATAAAGAGAAATGGAAAAAGAATCCAAGACCATGGAAATGGACGCCAGATAGATTAGTTGCTTAACTAAACCTTGATTGTTTTGCGCCACAAAAAAAACTGCCAACCAAGCTAAAAGCGCTAAAGGCAGTTTTAAACCCAAAACCGTAGAGAACAAACTTTTGGCTTCCTTTTCTCCCCTAGCCACTTCACGCGTCAGCACATTGGCCAAACCCAAATCAATTAAGATTGCAAAAATCATGGTCAGCGAAATGGCAAAATAGTATTTGCCCAAATCCTCCGGGCCCAAGTATCTGGCGTAGAGAGTGAAATAGGTAAAAGAAATAACCTTCTGGATAATCAAAGCCAGGGTGAAATATGAAGTATTTTTAGCGATGTTGGTCACCTTGGGGGTCATATAATTTAAAGTCATGCTGAACTTGTTTCAGTATCTTAAATTTAAATGTTAGCGTTTAAAAGGAAGAGAGAGATCCTGAAATAAATTCAGGATGACATTTTAAGTTCAGGATGACAAAAGGCTATTTCACCTTTATTGTATGGTTTTTTGCTAAAAATAGCAAGTTATTAACACACCCCTACGCCCCTCTCTAGAGGGGAATAAATGATCGTGAACACACCCCTGTGCCCCTCTCAAGAGGGGAATAAACGATCGTAAACACACCCCTGCGCCCCTCTCAAGAGGGGAATAAATACAGTGCTTTGTTAATTAAATTCCCCTCTGTGAGAGGGGTGGTCCCGCGGACGGGACCGGGGTGTGTTTCTAATTTCAAATGATTTATTAAAGTTTTTATTAGCTACACGAACACACCCCTGCGCCCCTCTTATAGAGGGGAATTGCTTTGTTTTTGCTAAAAAATGACGTCTTGACAGTAAGCTTGGTGCGTGATTAGATTAGAGATATATAGTAGTCTAATTTTGTACTTTAAGAAAAGGAGGCTATGCCATGAAGCAAAAGGATGTCCCTTGTTTGTGTCTATTAATACCGGAAATAGAGGAAGAACAGCTTGTCTTAAGAAAAAGATTTTTAGAATTAAGCAACGATCCAAAAGCTAATGGCGAAATATTATCTGATGTAATCAAAGAAGCATTTAGTTGCAGTAGGAAAATTCACTCCTGCATGGCCAAAAATCATGCCCCTGTCGAAACCGCACTAAGGGCTATGCGAGTTTGGTTTAGATGTGAAGATCTTATATCAGAAATAACCGAATACCTTTTTTCTCAAGGCGACTATTCTACGAAGGTATAAGTAGTATTGATTAGCGCGGAGCTAAAAACCGCGCTTTTTTTCGCCAAATTTTAATATTGACAAATTTTTTATAATATGTTAGATTATATAGTTCTTTAAAAATAAATAACGTTTTTCCATTAGTTTAGAGGTTTTATGAGAGAGGTAGAAGATAGTGTTTACGTGTCATTAACAATTACTGACACAATTAATACAGTTTTGGTCGTAAGTGATGAAGCTGATTTCCAGAGCTTTGTTGATTGCCTTAAGTCAAAAGGCTATCAGGTAAAAAGATTTACCAGCCAGGGGTTTTTAGACTGGCTTGGCAAAGCTGAAATGGCTCTTGGTTGCTTGATTTATCACAAGTCTGATCTCGCGTTGAATGATAAAGAGGCTTTTGCCTTTTTTCAAAAAATTAGCAGAATGGCGCCATCAATGATTTTGGCAACATCTCAAAGTTTTGATAAAAATGAACGCGAAAAAATTCTTTATCATGCCCTTATTTATGATCAGGCCAAAGATGATATTGATTGTCTTATAAAAAAAATTGAAAACGCCTTTGCAACTTCAAAGGTACTTAACAAATCTTTTTTAGGAATTCTTAATAAGTCTTCTTATATCTCGAAAGTTATCGAGATGGCTGACAAGTCTGATATCGTGAGTTGCTAATATTTTAAATTTATGGGGAGACGTTAAGGCGCCTCCCCTTTTTAATTAAGGAGCTTTGAAATGAAAAGCAAAAAGAATGGTCGCCAAAAAGCCATCTTAGAGTTTGTTGGTAGGGTGAGCAAAACTTTGGTCGACTATCAAAAAGAATTTAATGATTATAGTCGCACCATTGAACAAAAGATTTTTTGGCTAAAAAAATTAGCTAAAAAAACTGATGATTTATCGGTGAAAATCAACAATAGATTAACAGAAGAAACGCGGTTTAACAAAAATGGTCAAAATAAGGCCACTAGCGAGCTTAAGAATGTTTATCTGAAATGTCGCATCTTGATTGATAATATCGATGAATTAATACAACAATAAAACACGGTAATTTAAAAAAAATTCCGTGTTTTTTATTACCCTTGACAAAACGTGGATAACATTATAGTATATTATAAATCTAAAAAAATTTTGTCATGGCGAGCGCAACAAAGTGGAGCGCGGCCATCTCGTGTTTTTGACTTAATATCAACGGGATTGCCACTCCGCCCCTGGCGGATCGCAATGACAGATTCTTCTGGGAAGAATCCTAAATCTAAAAAGTACTTTATATAATTAATATTTTTCACCTTCGAAAGGATTATTGAAATGGGACTTATTGTAGCAGATCTTACGTTAATGAGGATGGAATACGCAAGTTTGGCTGTGCCAATAGCTTGTGGTAATTTAAGGCAATATGCCTTTGCTCTTTACAGACAAGGATTAATAGACAAAAAATCATTTAAGTTAGCCGATAAAACTATATCGGAAGTAGATGAGGTGGCAAAGAAAATTTTTCAAGAAATTTTGGACAGTGCTAATCATAGCTGTTTAGACAATGATGCGCCATCACCTGTAAAGGAAATTTTTGTATTCATAACAGAACAAAAGTTTTTTGAAAAAACAGCGACTTTACATGAGTTGTCTAAAACATTACATGAAAAAGACAACAATAGTTACGCCTCAGACTGTTATAAGGAATTCTTGTCTCTGTATTTAGAGATAAGAGATGTTACTGATTTGCTTGCGGTCATGGTGAAGTAAATTAAAACACGGATAAAATTCCGTGTTTTTTATTATTTTTAATGACCATTGACAAAAATAAGTTATTATGCTAAAGTTTGGCAAAGTTCATTTTATATTTGTTTCATTTTTTTAGGAGTTTATTATGGGATTATCTGTTTCTGATTTGGTTTTTGTAAGGATAAAATACATTATTCTTAGGGCGCCGATAATTTGCGCCATTTTAAAATCTTATGCCAAAAATCTTTATTTAGATGGCGTGATAGATTCGGAATTTTTTAAGTCTACTAACAAAGATATTTCCGAGGTAAACGGAGCAATGAAATCAATTTTTAAAAAAGTTGAAAAATACTCCAATCAAAATCTTTTAGTTGACAAGACGGCCATCACAGAAACAATTGATTTTATGCAGTCAGTTGGTGCCAGTGAGAAAATTGACTCTTTAGATCGTGTCTTTAAAAGTCTGTTGGCAGAAGATATGGGTAAAAATGAAGTGGAATCTTTAAGCAAGACAGACTTCGCTCTTATCACGGAAGATCTCAAAGAAATCAGAACCTGTTTCACACGTTAAAATTGTAAAAAAATAAACACGGATAACTAAATCCGTGTTTTTTATTGTTTAAAAAATTTTTATTAATAATCCCTAAACGCGCCTATCTGTATTTTTCTTAGATTATCATTGCTAATACCTAAGCTAAGATAGCGCATAGCGCTGTAGGCTGTGGTGGGATCAATATAATAACGCTTGCCGTCTTTAAGTAACCAGGCTTGGCCATTGGCATTGTCGCCTTCGACTTGCAGTAAAATACCGTTACCAGGTTTACCAATAAAATTTTCATCGATCTCATATTTACCCATTGCATCCGGACGATAACCGTTTTTTATTTCCTGAGCGTCATCATAACCATCACTATCCGTGTCGGAGCTTAAGGGGTTTGTGCCTATAGCTTCTTCCAAGCTGTCGGAAAGGGTGTCGCCGTCGCTGTCGGCCAAACCTTCGGCCAAGCGCTCATCATAACCAAGGGGTATTTTGAGTAAATTTTCACTGCTAATACCCAGACCAAAAGCTTCTAATATTTCGTAGGCTGTCTGACCGTCTTGCATATAAAATTTATTGCCAGACTTGGGGTCAACAAACCAGGCTTCACCGTTGTTTTCAACCTGCAGTAATACCTGGCCGGCCAATCTTTTAGTTAGGGCACTGTCAATTTTTGTTATTGAATTTTTTTCCAAAGCTATCACCTCTTTTTCTTTTTGGCTAACTTTTCGGTCAATTTTCAAAATAAAGCGACCGATGTTCCTAGAATCTTTGCTACAAAAAACAGTTGATTTATTGTTGTATAATAATAATTTTCCCGGGCCAGTGCCGGTGGTTTTGGCTAATATTTTTGAGCAATCAGTCATCGCCACACCATTGGAAACAAAATTACATTCATGACAAATTATATCGCCGGTGTTGTCTATTTGAAAAAAAATATCAGTGCCGTCGGTATCGATAAAAGTTGTGTAGGAAAAAGTAACATCATCAGGCGAGGTTGAGGTGACACAGACGCCGGCTAAAACCGGAAGGGCAAAAAACAGTAAAAAAAATAAAATAGTCGTCACTTTTAAGGCTATCCCTTTTTTCATAGTTTTAATTTAAAAATTTATTTTCGTTTGCTTTAATTATATCATGTTTTAAGCAAAATTACTCTAAATAGCCCAGGAAGCGACTGGGGGCTTGGTTGTAGCCATTTTGATTAAAAAGGCTGTGGCTAAGATAAAGGCCCTTTTTGGCACGAGTTAGGGCCACATAAAACAACCTAGTCTCCTCTGCCATGTCTGTGCAATTATAAAGCGGGAATTGACCTTCGTTTAAGCCAACGATGAAAACATAATCAAATTCCAAACCTTTGACTTGGTGGATGGTTAAAATTGGCGTGCCACCGCCATCTAAAGCTAAAAGATCTATATTTTTAACTAAGACTGAAGCTGTGACAATTTGACGCAAGCTATCAATCGGACTTTTGTTTAGATCATCTTTTTGACCAAATAATTTGATTAGCGATTCCAAGCTGGCTAAGCGCTTAGCACCCTCTGCTTGACGGGCGTAATAATCTTTTAAACCAGACTCCTCAATAATTTTTTCAAGGGCATGAGCCGGCCGTTCTTTGATAATAAGATATTGCCAGTTGGTTAGCTGAGTGGCCAAACGAATGAATTTTTTACCATATTTGGCAAAAAGTTTCTGTCGCTCACCGGCGCCCAGTTTTAATTTGCCGATTAAGATGTCTAAGAGGGCAACAGTGGCGTCAACATCATCATCAGCACTGTGAGTGGCTCCGGCTAAAGAAAACAGCTTGGCTAAGGTGCTTAGGCGGTAATTGTCGCTATTAATTAAACGTTTGGCCAAATCCAAGGTGTCATAAAAATTTTTAAATTCAAATTCAACTTGTTCGCGGGTGCCATGACTTTTTAACATAGCTAAGTCAAAGCTGACATTATGACCAATAACAGCTGATGAAGCGATAAAATCTTTTAATTCGCTAAAGACTTCTTTGGGCTGACGGCCATTGGTGGCCAGAAATTCATCGGTTAGGTGATGAACCTCGGCTGACGAACCAACCGGCAGAGAATTTTTTAAATAAAAATGAAAGTCTTTACCCTTAACGCCATTAACAACCTCTTGGGCGTAAATTTGCACCACTTCGTCATAATTTGGATTGAGGCCGGTAGTTTCTGTATCCAAAACCACCACTCGACCCTGCTCATAATTTTTAAGTAAATCAGCAAATGGTTCGGCGTGACTAAAATTTGGCAAATACAAAAAATCACTTATTTTTAAAGCTACATCTTGACCTTGATGGCGGATTGAAGCCAGTGTGGCCTCGCCCAATTCTTTGGGTGGACGAGCCGACAAGCGATAGGCGCTATCCAAGTCGAAACGATTAAAAAGGATTTTAATATAGGCCAAGGCGTCTTTAACTTCTTGGCGTCTAAAAAAATTATAATGGTCAACTGTTAGATGTGATACTTTTTTTTGTTTAAAAATTTCGGCGGCTTGATTGATTTGTGAATTTTTTCTAGCCAAAACTGCCAGTCTAGCCGTTGGTTGTTTAGCCTTGACCTCTTTAATTTTGCTTAGCACCCAATCAATCTCTTCATTAAAATTGTGACCGCTAAAAATTTCCAAACACTCGTCCGCACCCAGAGGCAGTCCGCTACTTAAATTTTTGGTGACTGGATTGTCTAAATTTTTTAAAACATTTTTAAATTTTGCCAGCAAAGCCGGATCGGAGCGATAATTAAGACTAAGCTCAAGCTCAACAACCGGTGCAAAATGTTTTTTAAAAACCTCAGCGATAAAACGGGGTTTTGAGCCACGCCAAGTGTAGATGGTTTGATCCAAATCACCAATTAGGGAAAGATTTTTGGAAGTTTTGGCCAGCTCCTTAACCACTAAATACTCCGACAAATGTGTGTCCTGAAATTCGTCCAGCTGGATAAATTTAAAACGACCAAGCCACTTGGCTCTAACAGCTTCATTGAGATATAGGGCCTCTAAAGTAAAAAGTACCAAACGATTAAAATCCAAAGCGTTTTGTTCAACTAGCGCTTTTTCATAAGCTAATAAAATATCTTCCTTGAGGGTATCTGTGGTGGGCGCTTGGTCAACGCCCAATTTAGCTTCAAGTTGTTTGAGGCGATATTGATATAAATTTTCCGACAAATTGTTTAACTCATTTTTTGATGAATTGTTGGTTAGATAAAGTTTTTCGGCATACGGTTCAATGATAGCCATTAATAAAGTAAGTTGCTCGTCCTCGTCAAAAATCGTGAAATCCGGCGCCAAGCCCAGCTCCTTAGCTTCGCTTTTAAGCAACATAGCACAAAAAGCGTGAAAGGTGCTGATGGTTAGCTCATTAAAATCTTCTTTGCGTGGCAGTTCAGCTTTGAGCCGACTTTTCATTTCTTCGGCTGCTCGGTTGGTAAAAGTTAGACAAAGAATTTCATCTGGTTTAAAGCCGTTTTTTATAGCCGAAACGACACGCGCCGTCAAAACTGTAGTTTTGCCTGTGCCAACTGGTGCGTTAATTAAAAAAGCTCCTTTAAGCTGGTTGATGATATTTTGCTGTTCTTGGTTGAATTCCATATCTTTTAATCCTAAGTTATTTTGCTCTAAATAGCAAAAAGTTAAAAAAACGGGATTGCCACGTCGTCCGCCAGATGCCTGCCTGCCGGCAAGGTAGCTGGCGGACTCCTCGCAATGACAGTTGGATAATAAAAACCGGCCTTAATTTTTAAGGTCGGTTTGAGGATTAAACGCGAATCGCCACATTACTTCTAACCATTTTAGCGGTTTTAAGCAATGTCCTTGGATTGGTTTCTTTTCTTAATTTTTCAAAATCAATTTTAGTGAAGGCCGAAGCGTGGTTGTGATAAATTATTTCTTCGATAGTTCGTTCAATATTGATTTTATCAATATCAATATTGCTAGTGTTGGCATCAACTAATTTTATAGCCATAATTACTCCTGGTTATTATTTTTAGTTTTGTTTTTGGTGAGATTTATTGCGTTTTGATAGGCCTGTTTTCTGGCCTGAAAAAGTTTGTAGCGACGCTTTTTAACAATACTTGCGTTCTTAGCTTCGCGTTCCTGTTCTTTTCTAAGTAATATTTTTGCTATACTCATTATTATCTCCTGTTAACCGATTTTTTCCATACTCTTGATAATATCTTCCGTCTCTGTTTCAAGTCTTTTTTGTCGTCTGCCATCAGCCTCTTTTTCTCTAATTTTATGATATTCTTCTGCGAATTTCGGGTCTTTCATAATCTCTTCAATTGAACGACCCCTCGCCAAGGATTTTAGAGCCTCTGTTAGCTCTTCTTTATTCAACTTTTTCATTTTTATCTCCCAATGATTTTAAAAAATTTTAAGGTTCAATTAAAATAACTCTAACACAATTTTAAAGATTGTCAAGACAATAAAACAAAAGACGGGTTTTAATCCGTCTTTGCAAAAGCATGACTGAGTCAAGAATTAGCTCGTGGTAAATCACCAATTTTTGGACCAGTAAAAAAGTCTATAATATACTTTTCGTCATTGTCCGTCTGAACTTCCTTGCTTGATTTTGTTGTTTTTTTATCAAGCTTTTCCATAGTCGCCTCAAGATCCTGTTTGCTTTTCCCAAAATCTTCTACAATTTTTTGAAACATAATCCCCTCCTCTTTATAAAGAACAAATGTGTTTTTTATAAAACAACGAGTTGCTAAAACTCGTTGTTTTGTTGATATATTAACGTTTAGACCATTGTGGAGCGCGTCTAGCTCGTTTCAAGCCTGGTTTCTTGCGTTCTTTGATTCTGGGATCGCGTTTGAGCCAACCTTTGGCCTTCAGAGATGGTCTTAATTCTGGATTTACTTTTATTAAAATTCTGGCAATGCCCAAACGAACAGCTTCAGCCTGACCAGTCTTACCACCGCCCTTAACCAAAACCGTAAAATCAAGATTTTTTAAGCCGGCTTGTTTGATTGGTTGCTCAACCGCCTTTTTTTGATATGAAGTATTAAAATAATCACTAAAAGCCATACCATTAACAGTAATAGCTCCGCTACCTTTTTCAAACATTCTAACCGAAGCTGAAGCGCATTTTCTTTTGCCCATTTGAGCAACGAATTTGTTGGTGGACGCTACCTTTTTGACTGTTTTAACAGTCTTTTCGGCTTTGTCGGCCTTAACAGCCTTATCTTTGGTTGTTGTAGTCTTTTTTTCCGCCATATGCCTTATTTGATAATTAAACGCTTAAGCATGTTATTTCTTAAACGATTGGCCGGCAACATTTCTCTGACGGCTCTTTTTAAAATTTCACCAGGATCCTTAGCAAAAATCTCTTTCATGGTTTTGGTTTTTAAACCTCCTGGATAACCTGAATAATGGTAATATTCTTTTTGTTCCATTTTTTTGCCGGTAAACTTGGCTTTATCTATATTAAAAACATGGACAATATCACCGGAGTCAATATGTGGCTCAAATTCCGGCTTGTCTTTACCACGAAGCGTAAAAGCGATTTGCGTGGCTAAACGACCGATAGCTTCATCGGTGGCGTCAAATTTTCTAATTTTTCTATCAATTTTAGTTGCCATAAATTTAAACCAATTCAATTTGAACCATATCAGCGCCATCGCCAACGCGAGTGCCTAATTTAATAATTCGGGTATAACCGCCCTGTCTATCTTTGTAGCGATCACCTAAAACTTCCATAGCCTTTTTAACGGCTAAAGGTTGGGGCAAAACTTCAAGCATTTGACGACGAGCTGTTAAGTCTTTTTTCTTGGAAGTATTAATCATATTTTCCACTAAAACTCTAACCGCCTTAGCCTTGGCTCTGGTGGTTTTGACTTTTTCGTAAATGATAATACTGGCAGCCAAGTTGCGGAGCATCATTTCTCTTGGGCCCTTATCTCTACCTAAAATTGTGCCTTTATTCCTGTGACGCATAAAATTAAAAGTGTCAAAAATTTATTCATTATCTTCTTTAACTACTTCTTCAGTCTCGGCTGTTTCAGCTTCATCTTCATCAGAAGCTTCCTCAACCTTCTCAGCTTTATTCTGTCTGATAGCCTCAAGAGAGTTAAATTGTTCAAGTAAAATAGCAATCGACTTGTCAACCACTTCTTCTGGAGTTACGGTACCATCTGTTTCAATATTTAATGCTAGTTTATCCCAGTTAGTCATTTTACCAACGCGAGTATTTTCAATATCGATACCAACAGCTCTGACTGGAGAAAAAATAGAATCAATTTCTATATAACCGATTTCTTTTTTACGATTTTCTCTATTTTCAATAGTTTCATAACCCAAACCGGCTCTGGCATAAATTTCCACATTCAGTTTGCCAGCCATGTCAGTAATGTGGGCGATAACCATATCTTTATTGATAACTTCAACATCGGAGTTGGCTTTAATATCGGAAGCCTTAACTTCCTTTTCGCCATGAGCTTCAAGCTCTAATTTAACAATTTCATCAGTATGAATTTTCAAATTCAGTTGTTTTAAATTCAAAATAATTTCCAAAACATCCTCTTTGATGTTTGGCAAAGCCATAAATTCATGATCGGCGCCTTCAATTTTAACACCGATAACGGCAGTGCCGGGAATGGAAGATAAGAGCACCCTCCTCAAGGCATTACCTAAAGTAGTGCCATAACCAGGAAATAAAGGTTCAATGACAGCTAGCTTTTGGTTTGGCTTGTCGCCAGCCTCAAATTTAATTTTTTTAGGCAAAGCTATATTGCTCATATTGATTACTTAGCCCCCTTAAGGGTTTATTTAGAATAAAATTCAACGATGGCTGAGATGTTGATGGATTTATCAACCTCTTCACTTGATGGTGCATGCAAGACTTTGCCCTCCATGTCCTCAGCCTTGAAATAAAGCCAACCTGGCAACTGGACTCTTTTTAATTTATCGGCCAAATTGTTAAAAGTTTTTTTCTGGCGTTTATTTTTTTTGATGCCGATAAGATCACCGGCTTTAACTTGATAAGAAGGGATATCAACCAAATGAGCATTAACTGTAAACATACCATGATTAACCATTTGACGAGCCTGAGAGCGTGACATGGCCAAACCAAGACGATAAATAACATTATCAAGTCTGGTTTCCAGCATTTTCAACAAATTCTCACCAGCGTCACCTTTTCGTCCAGCTTTATCAAACATTAATCTGAATTGTTTTTCTCTCATGCCATAAATTCTTTTGGCTTTCTGCTTTTCAGCTAACTGCAAACTATATTGACTAGGCTTGCCTCGTTTCTTTTTACTACCGTGCAAACCAGGTGGATAATTGCGAGAAACTAAAACACACTTGGGTGAATTACATTTATCACCTTTTAAAAATAATTTTTTGCCCGCTCTGCGGCACAATCTACATTTAGCGTCTGTTGTGGATGACATAATTTATATTAGACTCTCCTTGGCTTCTTACGGCGACAGCCGTTGTGAGGCATAGGAGTCACATCTTTGATAAAAGTTACATTTAAACCATTAGCATTAAGCGATCTGATAGCTGATTCGCGACCAGTGCCCACGCCTTTGACAAACACACTCACCTCAGTCAAGCCATAATCTTTGGCTTTTAGTACCGCCAATTTGGTAATAATTTGAGCAGCGTATGGGGTTGATTTTTTAGGACCCTTAAAACCAGCCATACCGGCTGAAGACCAAGACAAAACATTGCCGTCTAAATCTGTTAAGGTCACAATAGTGTTGTTGTAGGTTGAATTGATAAAGGCTTTGCCGACAGATACTTTTCTTTCAACTTTCTTTTTCTTTTTGCCCTTACCTTTTTTAGAAGTTTTGGAAGCTTGTTTCTTTTCCAGCTTTTTCCTGAGTTCTTCGGGTAAGTCAGCCAGCGGATCAACTGTGGCAACCTTAGCCGGAGCTTCTTCTTGCGAGAGCTCATCTTTGATACTATCTAAAACTTCTGAATTGTTAGTTTCATTAATCATATTAAAAAAGTTTGACTTTAGGTTTTTTGACCGATAGGCTTTTTGCCAGAACCCATAGTTCGGCGTTTATTGCCACGAATCGTGCGGTTGTTAGTTTTGGTTCTTTGGCCTCTGACTGGCAAACCTTTGGTGTGTCTGGAGCCACGATAAGAACCAATATCTTTCATTCGTTTAATATTGGCAGAAACATCTCGTCTTAAATCACCTTCAACACGATGTTGTTTTTCAATAATAACTCTCAGGGCATTAACTTCCTCTTCTTTTAAATCTTTAACGCGAGCATCAGGACTAACTTTAGTTTGAGCTAATATTTTTTTGGCGGTTGTTAAACCAATACCATAAACATAAGTTAAAGCAATTTCAACTCTTTTATCGTTAGGAATGACTACGCCTGCAATTCTTACTGCCATATATACACTAATTAAAAGTTATTTAGCCCTGTCGTTGCTTGTGCTTGGGTTCTTTGCAGATAACCCAAACCCTGCCTTTTCTTCTCAAGACTTTACAATCCTTACAGATTTTTTTAACAGAAGCTCTTACCTTCATATTTTTTAAAAATTTTAAAACAAAAAACTTTAAACCGAATTATTTATAAACCACAACTTGCTTTTTAGTAGACAAGTTAAAGCCTATAAGTTATTCGGCCCTTAGTCAAGTCGTAGGGGCTCATTTCTATTTTAACCTTGTCCCCTGGAGCTAATCTAATCTTGTTCATTCTCATCCTACCGGATAAATAAGCTAAGATTTCATGCTCGTTTTCCAAGCGGATTCTAAAAGAGGTTCCGGGCATTAATTCTACTACCTCACCTGTGACCTCTATAAAATCTTTGGAGTTAGATTGTTGATTAAGATCGTTTGTCGCCATTATACGGCAAAATTAACTTAAATTTAACAAAAAATAATAAATTAAATCTATGTTTAATTTATCTTAAATAATTATATAGTTAAAAGACGCTAATGTCAAGGAATATCTAATAATCTTTTATTTGCTATTTTTTATTTAATATTAGTCAAAAATATTAGAACAAGCTTAAATTTAAAACCCTTAATTTAAAAAGAATATTTAATGTTTGGTTAATTATGATATTTTAGCTGTTCAAAACTTAGCCCAAAATAGCCTTAATTCTCCTAACTCCAGACGAAGAAGCCTCCTCTTTAGTTATCTTAAAGTGACCAAGTTCGCTGGTATTGGTGATATGAGGGCCACCGCAAATCTCTTTGCTAAAGGGCTTATCTTGATCGCCAACCGTATAAACCTTAACCTCCTGATCATATTTTGATTCAAAGACACCCATGGCGCCAACGGCCTTGGCTTCGTCTAGGCTCATAACCTGACAATCAACCGGCAAAGCCTTGGCGATAGCTTCGTTAACTAGAGCTTCGACTTGTTTTAATTGTTCGGCACTTAATTTTTCCGGATGTGAAAAATCAAGCCTTAGTCTTTCGGCTGTAATATTTGAACCTTTTTGAAAAACATGATCACCTAAAACTTGTCTCAGGGCTGACAGTAAAAGATGAGTGGCGGTATGCAACCTAGCTGTATCCTCGCTACTATCAGCTAAACCTCCTTTGAATTTACCAACCGTGGCGGTGCGGGACAGCTCTTGGTGTTTGTCGGTGGCTTCTTTAAATTCCTGATCGAATGTATCGGTCGATATTTTTAATTTTTTTTCTTTAGCAATTTCTTTAACCATTTCCGGTGGCAGACCATAAGTTTGATAAATATCAAAAGCCATTTGTCCGCTAACGCCATGAGTGGCCGATAGATTGATTAATTCTTTTTCGCCTCTTTCTAAAGTCTTGGCAAACTTAAGCTCTTCTTCGTAAAAATTTTGCAAGATAAATTTTTGATTTTTTACCAGCTCCGGATAAATTTCCTGATAGTCACCTATAACCACCTGAGCTAATTTTGAGGTCCAAGTTGCCAAATTAATATCCAAGAGTCTGCCATAGCGAATAGCTCGTCTAATTAGACGCCTAACTATATAACCCTGATCTGTATTGGCTGGTGTTATGCCTTTGTCGTCACCCATAATAAAAGTAGCGGCTTTGACATGATCGGCAATAATTCTAAAAGCTTTGAGGTTGTCTTGATAAGTTTTTTGGCTCAAATCGGCAATCGCTTTAATGATATTGATAAATAAGTCTGTTTGGTAAATATCGCTTTGACCAGAAAGTATACACAAGGTTCTTTCTAAACCCATGCCAGTGTCCACATTTTTTTGAGTCAGCTCAACAAAACTGCCATCTGGCAATTTATTGTAAGCCATAAAAACATCATTCCAAATTTCCACCCAACGCTTATCGTCGTGGGTTGCTTGAAAATCAGCCGGCGCTTCATCTTCGCCCGTCCAATAAAACATCTCACTGTCCGGACCACAAGGACCAGTTTGGCCGGCTGGACCCCACCAGTTATCATTTTTTTCTAATTTGGCGATACGTTCTGTTGCAATACCTGCGCCCAGCCATAAATCATAAGACTCTTGATCAAAAGGGGCGTCAGCATCGCCAGCAAAAACCGACACTGCTAGTTTATTTTTATCCAAACCAAGCCACTCCGGCGAAGTTAGAAATTCATAGCTATATTCAATGGCCTCCTTTTTAAAATAATCACCCAATGACCAATTACCAAGCATTTCAAAAAAAGTTAGATGAGTCAGGTCGCCGACTTCGTCAATGTCGCCGGTACGGAGACATTTTTGGGCGCTAGCCAAACGTCGACCAGTCGGATGTTCCTGACCCATGAGATAAGGCACCAAGGGGTGCATACCGGCGGTGGTGAATAAAACTGTTGGGTCGTTTTCCGGAATCAAGGAAGCGCTATTAATTATTTTATGACCTTTGGACTGAAAAAAATCCAAATATTTTTGTCTGATAGTTTTAGCTGTCATATCTATGGTTAAAAATTCTTAAAGTTATTTATAATTGCTTATTCAGTATAAGTAAAATTAGGCTATTTTGGCAAGGCTTAGCTTTAAAGCTTGACATATATAAAAATATATATTAAAATATATATTTGTTCTGTACAATTTAAAAAAGGATTTAAGAATGGACAATTTTCCCAACATAAGAATGGACTATTTTCTCGACGAAGATGATGAGACTACCGGTAAAGCAAAAAAGGAAGGTTTTGCTGATATTGTCTATAGTTGTGCATTAACTTTAGCATCAAAGGAAAACGACCGCAAAATCACCGTCGAATCTCTTAGTAGGAAGCTGAGTCAAAGCGGTCATAGCCTTGTTGATATCGTTGATGGCGATAATTTTGGTGATAATATTCTTTTTGATGCAATCAACACCCTGATAATGCAAAAAAAATTTTTAATCGCCTCGGGTCATATGTACGATTTAGAAAGATTTTTACATGGTCTTTTAACCGAACAACAACGCGACAATGTGATAATTACTATCCCTGTATATGTTTTCGCTGTTAATGAAATTACGGTTGTCGTTGAAACTAAAACGGAGGTTGAATTATGAAAGATTTAGGTTTTAACAAAAAACTTGAAGACCAGCTTAAAAAAAATGGGGTGATCAAGATAACAAATAAACTTCCACCCTTCACAGACAAAGAAAAAATTTTGTTTTCATCTTTTTCTTGCAAAGGTTTTGAAAAAGAAAATGGCGGAATTTTGGTGGCCGCTGTCGAGAAAGAACCAGGTAAACGATATTTATATGTCTGCGAAAACCAAGCTGATGTTGAAGAAATTTTCAAAAATTATACCGATGTCAAATGGTATACTGGTAAACTCTAAAATATACACCCCTAAACACAGGGGTGTTTTTATTTTATAAACTCCAATTGATAAAGACTAAACTGACTGGTGACTGATTGTTTTAGTTTCATAATCAGACCTCGGGATTTTAATTTTTCCTGATTAATTGCAGCTAGCTCTTCTGGCTTGAGGTTGAAATTATAATAATAAATCGGCCAACGCTTAGCTAGACGCGCATAACGCTCGTTCATAGCGTCGTCGTTGAACAAAGCCACAATTACTTTTCGCTCTGGGAAAAACAACTTGTCGTGATAACGAGTAATAATAAGACTGTCCGGCTCAGTTACAGCCAAAACTTGCTTAAACTCTTGACGACTCGCCTGAAGACTATAGTAGCTCGGCACCAAGCTGTCATTTGTGCCATAGAGGGTATAGACAACACCCAAACCACAAATAACCAAAACCAAAGCTAAGCGCGAACTTATGATGATTGATTTAAATTTAAAAATTTTAGTTAGCCTAAGTATGGCTAAACTGGCCAAAGGCAAGGCAAAAAGATACAAAGGTAACCAATAGCGGGTATAAGCATTACCTAGTGTAAAACTATCAGGATTGATACTGTCGGTATATTGCCAACTACCATAGTATAAAACTAAAATCACGGCGCTTAAAATAAAACTTGATAAATATATTAAATCGGCTTTTGGTCGGCACCAAAATTTAAAACAAAAAATTACCAAACCGGCGCCACTTAAATACCACAACCAGGGAAACATTTCCAATGTAAAGTGTTTAAACATTTGCCAGCTTTGACTTGGTTTAAAACCAAAGTAAAAAAAACTATGATAAATTTGTTTTAAAAATTGTTTAGTCTGATCAAACTTGGCCTGAAAGGCGTTGGCCACTAAACCACCACCGCCACTAACAATAGCTGTCACGGATTTATCCATATCAGGATAACCGCTAGCTAAAGGCGAACCGTAAAGAATAAAATTGTAAAAAAAGATCGGCGCAAAAGCCAAAACAAAAGCATAGGCAAACAACAAAGGACGCATAACTTGCCAACGCTTAAGATTAAACAACCAAATTAATAAAAGCATAGGGCCCAACCAGACCAGTTCAGAAGTTCTAACGGTGACTGCCAGGCCAATTAACAAGCCACTTAAAAAAGCATAAAACCAATATAGAATTTTTTGTCTTAAAACAGCACTTGTCTGGCTAGCTAAAATTGCCAAATAAAATCCCACCATTAAGAAAACCACAAATAATTCATTATGGAAAAAACTACGAGCACTATAATAGATATAGACTGGGAAAAAAGTCAGCAAGCAAGTTGATAATAGAGCAACTTGGCGGTTGAAAAGTCTTTTTATTAATAAATAAAAAAAGATAAGGCCAAGAGCGCTAAAAAACGGGGTTAAATATGGCAAAACGCCCAAGCCAAAAATTTTAGCCAGAAAACCATAGAGAATAATCATACCCAAGAAACTAACCGGTTTAACCACCACACTATCGGCGCGCATACTTCTGGGCGCCACAATACCATCAGCGATGGCGTTGTCTTCTATGATCATAGACAGCTCTCCGGTGCTGGCGTATTGCTTGGCTGATAAATAATTGGCGGTTTCGTCTGGCGATGACCATTTAATAAAATCTGGACTTTGCGCTAAAAAATTATAGGCCGAGGTGCCAAAGAAAAAAACCACAGCCAAAATTACCACCAGTAATTCTGGCCAAATTTTTTTAAACATTTTTATAATGTTTTCCAGTCTCATGACTTGGCTGTTTAGATTAATTTTTGTTTAGAGCTTCGTTAATGATATTAAAATATTCACAAGCGTTGTTTGGCCTGAAGTCGGCTTTTAATTTATTGAATTGTTGCCTTAGCTCGTGGCTATTTTGGACAGCCCATAATAATTTGTTTTTTAGTTCTTGGTGGTTGCCTGGCTCAAACAATAAATTGTCGTTATCTTGCAAAATTTCACCAATACCACCAATCCTTGAAGCCAAAACCGGTAAATCATTATAAAGTGCTTCAAAAATAATAGTTGGCGAATTTTCATAACACAACGACGGCACCACTAAACAGTCAGCTGTTTGCATGGCTTCGTGTACCTCGTGATTTGGCACCTTGCCTAAAAATTTAATATTTTCGTGACTCAAAGCTTTTAATTCTTCTAATCTGGAGCCACCACCAATAACCAGCAACTGACAATTTAGATTATTATCTGCTAGCAAATCATTGAAAGCTTTAACCAGCAAAGGCACACCCTTGTGATCATCGACTTGACCAACCGACAAAAAAACAAAAGGCCTGTTGGTTGTTTCTGTCTTGTGAGCTGTTGAAATTTGACGATCAATTTGAGGGTTGCGCAAAACCAAGACTCTTTGCTCATTAAACATATTTTTTTGCCGATAGAGATTAAGTAGCCAATGTGATGGTGAGACGGTTAGGTCAATCTCCTTAAAACAAAAATTACAAAGCCTTTGATAAAGTTTGGCAACGGGGCTTTCTAAAATTGATTCTTGACCATAAAACATTAAGCCAGAAGGAAATAATAATTGAATGTCATGCAAAATATGAATGTGTTTAATTTTAGTTGATTTAATAAAACGAGGCGTCAAAAAACCAAGACCCATTAAATTATTAGTGATAACCAAATCGCAAGCCTCTTGTTTGATAATTTTTTTTATTTTATAAGGTTTTAAAAAACCCAAGGCATTGCCAATGTGCCAAAAATACCTTAAGCCCAATGGTATTTTATTTAAATCATGATAAGCAGAAGATATATAATAATTACCCTCCAAAGCCGGATTAGTTGCTGAATAAGGCTTGCAGGCAATAACAATAACTTGGTGACCAAGTTGCTTTAAGCCGTCAATTAAAATTTGGCTGATAACTTCGGCGCCACTACCACGATCAAAAGGTGGATAAAGATTGTTGATTAAACAAATTTTCATATATTTTTTGCCTCCCCTGTTTTATGATTTACCTTAGGCGCATAACGAACTCGGTAATAAATTTCATTAAGCTTTTCGCCGGCTAGATGCCAGGAATAACGTTTTTCTGCCAAACGTCTGGCCATCTCACCCATACGATTTTTATTTTTTTGATCTTCTAAAATCATTAAAATTTTCTCTGCCAAATCAAGACTGTCACCTGGTCTAGCTGTTAGCCCTTGTTTGCCGTTTTTAAAAACACTCCTAACACCAGGCAGATTGGAAGCGATAACCGGTTTACCACAGGCCATAGCCTCCAACAAAACTAAACCAAAAGCTTCGTTTTGATTAATCGACGGCAAAACTAAAAGGTCTGATGATTGATAGCACTTAACCAAACTATCATTATCGGCATTATCTACAAAATTTATTTTATCTTCTAATTTTTTTTCTTTTGCAAGATGTTTATAAACAACCTCCAAATCTCCTTGACCCAAAATTGTCAAACGGGCTTGAGGAATCTTTTGATAAACTAAGTCGTAGGCTTCAATTAGTTTATCAACGCCCTTAAAATAATGAGCCCTGTCCAAACCACCAACAAATAAAATGTTGTATGAAGGCTCTGACTTTTGCTCGGCTGGATAAAATTGTTTTAAATCAACGCCAAAGGGAACTTGGCTAAACTTGTCACGATGCTTAAGATAATAATCACCAACTGACGAATGCTTAATATAATCCAAGGAAGCGCAAGTTATTTCATCTGCCAAGCGCAAAATAATCGGCAAAAAAATCAAACGATACAAACCAAAAATAAAACCCTTTAAGCCTCTGGCCTGATTATCCATATGATAATGAAGAACCAATTTTATTTTTTCACCAAATCTTAATTTAAGCAAAGCGATTAATTCAGCCGTACCATAAAAAGGATAATGCAAATGCACGACATCATAATTTTTTAAATATTTAATAACCCCTGGCAAAATAGCCGTGTTGCCGATTTTTAGAAAAGGCTTAAGTTTAATTAGCTCCAAGCCTTGCCAGGAAGTTGTCTCATCTGCCGACTGGTCGAAATTAGTAGTCAAAACGGTCACTTGATGATTAAATTTAAGCAACTCACCGGCAAAACAGGCCGCGCTATTACCCATACCACCCTTGTAGGGCGGAAAAGTGCTAACAATGTGAGCTATTTTCATAAATTTATTGTTTGGCCCGCTTAAATAGCCAAGCCTTGAAACCCAAAATGGCTAATAAGGCCACCAGGGCCTGTAAAACATCAACTATGTCGGGATTTTGACCTAAAGCCGCTAAAAACATAATTGCAGCGGCAGCGCCATACATTAATATATCAAGAATAATTCTATCACCTTGGGTTAAAAAAACATTAACATCATAATTTCTTCGATCATCAAGCTTAAACCATTTTCTGGCATTAAGCGTGACTGGCAATAGAAAAATAGCCACCGGCGAAACTATAATTAAAATTTTTCTAAAAACCGTAAAACTGTCGCTGATAATAAAATAAAAGGCTGCAATCAGTAAAAAAATAAACAAAACGTAAGTTATGAAATCAAAAATAAATTGACCGATTTTTTTGTCCATATAATTATTTTTTATTTAAAGCTATATGATCGACTATTTTAGAAATATCACTTTCCATTTTGGATAGACGCAGTCTGATGCGAAAAATAAAATAAGTTAAAACCGCCACCGACAAATAAAGCAGAACTTCCAAACTGTTGGCAGTAAAGCCAAGGCTGGAAACAACTCTGTCTAATGGTTTTAATGATAAAATTAAAACCAAAACAATCAACCAAAACGCCAGCCAAAAAATAAATTCGTTTTTGTTGATTTGCTTTTTTCTTTTTTGTAAAAATAATTTTAAAATAAAAAAGGCAATAATGGTTGTGGCAATGGTTAATTGGTAAAACATAAATTTGTTATTTTATTAATTTAGCGATCAATATATCTTTAATAATTCTAAAACCGCCACCAAAACTCAAGCCAAAACGATTATATATAACAGTAATCGGTACCTCAACAATTCTAAATTTTTTCTTGTGAACTTGAGTTAAAATTTCACTGCAATGCGCGTAGCCGTCCTGTTGAAAATCCAATTGCCTAGCCACACCCACCGTAAAAGTTCTAAAACCGCTTTGTGGATCGGTTAGCTTTATACCCATTGATCTGTTTATAACTTTAGCTACCGGCATAATAATGTATTTTTTTAAAAAGGGCATCTTGGTGCTGTTGTCTAAAAACCTTGAACCGAAAGCCACATCAGCCAAGCCTTGTTTGATTGGTTCTATAACTTTAGGCACATCAACCGCCCTCATCTGACCATCAGCATCAAAATGAACAATTATATCATTATCGCTTTCGCTATTTTCAATAGCATAATACGTGCCAGTCCTTAGGGCAGCTCCTTGATAACGATTAATAATATGACGCAAAACAACGGCACCGGCATTTTCTGCCAATTCAACCGTGTTGTCGCTTGAATTGCCATCAACTACCACCACCGCGTCTGAATACGGTTTTAGTTCGGCCACAATTCGGCCAATAGTTTTAGATTCATTTAAGGTTGGGACTACAACAAAAATTTTCATTATTCTTCATTTATATAATTATAATCAACAGCCTTTATACCCTTAGCAGCTCTTAAATCATCAATAGTTTTTTTCAAGCCATTATCCAGCGTAACTAAGGGCATCCAGCCTAAAATATCACGAGCTTTGCCGATATTAGGAATGGCTAATGGCGTCATAAATAGCAAGGGATCGGTATAGGTTATTTTGGAGCTTGAATTAAGGCTATCAATAATTCTTTTGGCAATCATTGATATCTTTATTTCTACATCTGAACCAATATTAATCGGGCCGGTTAAATCGCTGGCCATCATCTTAAACATAGCCGACAAACAATCATCAATATAGCAAAAGCCGGAAGTAAAATTCTCATCACCATAAATAAGTAGATCCTTATTGTCAAGAGCATCGGAAATAAAATCAGGAATCATAAAACCCTCGTCTAGAGGCATACGCGGACCGTAAATTCTAAATGGTCTAATAATTTTTGTATCCAACTTATAAACATCGTGATAAGTCTTGACCATAGTTTCGGCAAAACGTTTACCTTCATCATAAGAAGCGCGATCAGATAAGATATCCACCACCCCAGAATCTTCTTCTACCACTCGGCGTTGATTGTGCTGTTTTTCGCCATAAACAACCGAGGAAGACAGATGCATAAATTTTGCCTGATATTTTAAGGCTAAATCCAAGGCGTTTTTAATTGCGTAAGAATTCGCTAAAAGATTGCTGACTTTATTTTTTTCAAAATGCAACGGCGAAGTCGGGCAGGCTAAATTATAAATTTCTTGAACACCCTGAAATTCAACTTTAAAATCCTTTAATTCAGTAAATTCTTCCAAGACCAACGAGTTAGCCATGTCGTGTTTGATAAATTTAAAATTAGGATTAGCCAAAAGATGGTCAATGTTTTTTTCGGTTGAGCTAGAAAAGTTGTCGACACAAATAACTTTAGAATTTTCTGCCAAAGCGTCACAGAGATGAGAACCGATAAAACCGGCGCCACCGATAACCAAGACATTTTTGGCATCAAAGATAAATTTTGAGTTCATATGTTTTTAATAGTGAGCTAATCTCATTTTTGGATTAAAGCTCATATCTAATATTTATTTTTTTATAAACGAAGCCACATCAACGCCGTTGGTTAAATCTTTTTTGTCTGTATAAAAAGCTTTAATTAAGTAGCCGTTGTTTTCCAAAAGCATTAAGTGAGGCCCGCCACTGTCTCCGGCGCCTGTGATGATTTCTGATTGGCCGTCATTATCTAAATCAGCCGAAGTAATATTGACGCCACCGGCAAAGCTGGTGTTGTAAGCCGCAAAACGACGAATTAAATCACCTTTATAAGTCAGGATATGAAGATACGGCGCTTGATTTTTACCGGCTGCTACAATAATATAAGGTTCAGTTTTGATGCTGGAATAAGCGTCAGCTACTGTCACTTTAAAACCACCGACAATCCTATCATTAAAAGCAAAGAACTGGCTAACTAAAGAACCGTTAGAGGTAAAGATTCTAATATGAGAAGTGCCCTTGTCGGCCGGAGCCGTAACAATTTCAATTTTTTTGTCATTATTTACATCGCCGGAAGCTAAGTTAACGCCACCAAAAAAATTGGGCGCATAAGCTAGCCATGATTTTTTAAGTTTAAAATTTTTGTCAAAAAGCCTGACTTCACTTTTGCGAGCACCTTGTGGCGCCACTACTAATTCGTCGATGCCATCATTGTCAAAGTCACCGGCTGTCAAACTAACCCCACCATAATAAGTTGATTCAAAAGCTAAAAACTTTTTTAATAATTTTCCATCTTCTGTATAAATCCTAATCTCCGGCGAAGCACCTTTTTGGGGAGCCACGGCAATTTCAACTTTTTTGTCGCCATTAAAATCACCGGCCACCACATTAATATTAACATTATCAAAAGTTTTAAATTTTGCCTTAACCACACCCTTGACAGTCACCCGCTTTATCAAACCCTTAGTTTCTGAATCGTTGAACAATAAAATATTGACAGTTTCTGCTTCTTTAGCCGATTCGGCTGCTTGCACGGCTGACAAGACATTGAGTCGTCCTCTACCCAGCTTGCCAACAAAATCCTGATTAAGACTATAATGATAATCGGTATTTTTAAGTAATAAATCGATTAGCTGTTCTGGTCGTAAACTAGGATTGGTTTGTATCATTAAAGCCAAGGTAGCGCTAACCATGGGCACAGCAAAAGAAGTGCCTGACCAGTAGCCGTCATAGTAGGCATTAAATTCTTGACTACCGTCGTTTCTTGGCGCATAAACGGCAGTACTAAAGATACCAATGCCTGGAGCGGCAATATCAATACAACGACCAAAGCCAGAAAAAGAAGCCTTATCATCAAGGGGACCCGTGGCGGCCACACCAATAACCAAATTTTCGCATGGTCGGCCATCGCTACAAACCGGATAAAGAGGTTTTTTATCAAGATCTTGCCCTTCGCCACTTGATAAATCATTACCTCCGGCAGCCACAATAATAACACCGGCTTGACGAGCCTTAGTGATAGCTTTTTCCAAATCAGAGCCACTGTGCGGACCGACAAAACTTAAATTAATAATTTTAGCGCCGTTATCAATGGCGTAATTGATAGCCTTAACCACAGATTTCATATCAGCTTCACCGGCATCATCCAAAGCCTTTAGACTCATAATTTTAGTTTGCCAGACCACGCCAGCCACACCATTTAGATTATTGCCTTGAGCAGCCAATATACCTGCAATAACCGTGCCATGATTAATGCCATCTTCTGTATAGCCTGGTTTGAATTTAGGATTAACGTCGGCAGTATTGTTAACAAAATCCCAACCGTTAATATCATCAACATAACCATTTTTATCGTCATCAATTTTATTATCAGGAATTTCTTTGGAGTTTAGCCAAAGATTATTGTTTAAATCAGGATGGTCGATCATAACGCCGGTGTCAATTATGGCCACTACTACATCTTTGGCCTGACTATTAATTTCCCAAGCCTTGTCCGCGCTGATACGCTTTAAATACCACTGATTAGTAAACAAATGATCTGATGGCGTTATAGCATTGACGATTGGCAAAAAAACAACAAACAAAAGCAAGCTAACGCAAAAAGTTAGCTTTATTTTTAGCCAAAATTTAAAAACCATGTTTCTCGCCATAGCTTATATAAATTATAATATAAAAATATAATTCTGACTATAAATCAACCCGCTGATAATAGGCGGGTTAATTAACTTAAAAATAACAATTTTTTAAAATTTAGTCAAATAAAAAACCGCTTTTAATTTTTCATTAAAAACGGTTAGTTAAACCTAATTTGTTTGCAATTTGTTTTTGCGAATCAGGAGTTTTTTGCCCAGCCGGGAAATACCGGAGAGAATAAAATAAGCAACCAAACAAGTAATCGGATAAAACAGAAGATAAAGCCAAACCGGAGTCAACGGCGCGTCAATAATTATCGACCCTTTAGTAAGAATATAAATAGCACTATTAGCTATCATTGTTGCACCGAAATGCAGGCAGATAATAATACCATTGGTGACTCTCCCTATTTTACTTTTTTCTCTTTGTGAAAATTGCATCATGGTCGCAGAGTAAATAAGTCCAACAAACACTAACAAAACAAAAGCTGCTTCTATGAGATCAAAAATTGCCGCCAATATAGATAATAAAACAATAATTAGACCGTAAATTATTAAAGCAACAAGCTGTCTTGTTTTTGATCTCCCTTCAAAAACCGGGTCTTTGCCTTTATAAAAATAATTGTCACTATAAAAACCGAGCTTAAAAACAATAAACATGGCAAATAAAATCGGTAGGAAATAAAGAGCGGTATAGAAAAGCCAATACAAGCCAGATGGCGCTTCTATTCTTTCTCTTATCAGCTCTATTTTTTCACCAATTAAATAATAACCTTTGTTTTTCAAACAAGTGTTTAGCGGCAATATCCCACTAAAAACTTTATAATAATCGCTTCTTAACCTGCCTTCCCGAACAATCTTAATCACTTCTTCCCTGCTTAAATTTAGTCCGGAAAAGTCAGCAATTTTTTTCTGTTCAGAAATGCCAAGTACCTCCAATTCCCTTACCATCATATTTACTGTCTCGTTATTGATTGTGTAAATCGTATCCGAAAAACTATTGGCCAAAACCACCGCATTAAACGCTATAAACAGCACTAAAAAAATGATAATCTTTCTCATGATTAACTCCTAAATAAGTTGTCAAAAAACTTTAATTTTTTAAAAAAATTAGCACTAATTTATAATATTGTCAACAATCTTAAAAACCGTCTTTAAATATCAAGAATCTATAAATCTTTTCCCATCTTACATTGTCATACCAACACAGGCCGCCTGCCTGCCGACAGGCAAAACATCTAGGGTTTACTCATTCAAAACTATATTTGAATTTTCCTTCTACTTTTCCAGAAAAAAGTAGAAGGAAAATATTAAACGCTAATTTTATTATCGGCGCATATTTATTATTAACTCAATAAATCTCACGAGCTTAAAAAAATTTAATTTAAAATTATTTTTTTTGGAAATAAAAAAACCGCGCATATTTTTATTATGCGCGGCGAGAATAATTATTATTAAAGAACAATTTTGCCGGTTTGCTGATTTAGCTTAATCAAGTAAAGTCCTTTGGGTAATTGACTTAAGTCAAATTGACCCTGTGGCAATACTTGAGTCTGCTGATAAATAAGCTGACCGGCGCAATCATAAACGCTTAAATTAGCGTTTCGTTCGTTTGACAGGGAATATTCGAGTTGCTGATTAATAATTCGCCAACTAACTTTTGCTGTTGATTCATCCGCAACCGATAACCCGCCATTAATTAAGTTTTGTAATATAGTAAGATCATAAGAATCAATCTTACCATCGCCATTCATGTCGAGCGCCCACAGCTGATACATGGTGGGTGTATATTGATTGCTGATTATCTTTATCATCATATCAACATCATCTTGCGTTAATTGACCATCACCAAATTGTTGATTGGCGTCACCTTTCGTAAAGTATTGATAAACATCTTTCAAAAAATTAATATCCAAAGACATTTCTTTGGTTTCATTAATTTTTCTACCGTCTAAACCGGAAGCAACAATATTTTTAACCCAAAAGGTTAAAGTGCTTGGCGGTAAATCTGTGAAATCAATTACCAATTTCATAATCAGTCGCGGATTTTCGCTCTGCGGGTTTGGTAGTAATGGATGATTAGCATCAATTGATGAATAAACTACACGATAAGTCGTTTCGTTTATTTTTTTGATACCAATTTTTTTTGTGTTATCAGTAGCGCCATCAAACATTGGAATAACCTGACTCAAACTCATATAGGTCGGCAACACGACATCAAAATTAATGGCGCCGGTCACCTCCTGTACATTGTCCATATACCAAAGAAGTGTTAGCTGTCCTTTACCGTTTTTACGCATGTCAGCAACCGAACTTATCGTCCCTTTAGTTAAAAAGTATTTAACCAAAGATTGATTTGGCGTTTGATTTTTGCCGAAATCAACCGTCAGATTAAACTGTCCATTAACTTTAAGGGATTGGCCACCTTTTTTAGCGGAAATGCCGAAAGCTGAAATTGTTTGGGCACCTTCAACCGTTTTATCAAAGCTTAAAATGATTCTTAGAAATTTCTTGGAAAAATCACTTTTTGGCAAAGTCTGGTCAAAGGTTATAACAAACAAATAAGTATTGTTGCTCAAATTCGTGAGCTGATAACTGCCGTTAACCCCCTCAATCATGAGATCAAGAGGAAAAACTTTATCAGGCAACTTAAAGGTGAATGCCAAAGAATTGAAACCATCACCTTGATAGTACAAATCAATATAGGCCTCCAAAACACTCCTGTCGAGCGAAAATTGTGCAGTGTAATTAACTGTTGCTTCAGGCTCAGCTTGGCCAAGATCAAAAACTATGTTTATGTTTGGTCCGGCCTTAAGATTGTTACCGAGATTGTCAACTGCCAAAAAGTTAATCGCTGAACCGGTTCTTGATCCAGAAGCTTGAGCACTAAAACTAAAAGTAATCTCTGCCATTAAGGCATAATTATTTCTAGGTGTTAGGCCAAAAGCGCTACTAGACGGTGCGTCAATTGTCACCTGATAATAATTATAACTATTATCAGACGAGGTCTTAACGATTTTCGCTGTGCGACCAGAGCCATAAGGCTTGATAGTCGCTTGGTCCAAATCAACAGGCATTGATAGATTATATATCATCTTAGACACTGGATTCTTTACGCTACAGTAACCAAGAGCCAACATAACCTTGTTGTTATAATCATCAACTGCCGGTGTTAGCCTAGTCTTAACTGAATCGTCGCCTTCATCCGGAGGTTTGTTGCCTATGTCGATAGTAATCTCTACCGACTCAGGAACTGTTAAGTTAATATCACTGCCTCCATTAACGCCAATAGCAGAAATATTGTAAAATTTAATATTAATGGTGCCGGTTTGCGGAATACCATTTTGAAACTTTACAAAAAACTGCATAATTTTTCGACTGTCTAGCGACCTACCCAACCAATGTTCTGGCGTGCCGTCTGTAAAGTAGCGAAAAATTCCCTGCGATAATCGACTAGTGTCAGTCCATTTTGTTGGATCATTTTGTCCATCTTCTCCAACCATATAAGCCGGAATCGGTTTGGTCACTACTTGACCAGCCGAAGCCGTAGTCTGTACATGAAAAGTCATCTCTTTAACAGCCTCTTCGTTGGATAAATAAACATCTACCCAAACTAAGTTGTTATTGCGGTTAATTACAAACTCCCCTTCAGCTAAAGCCATTTTGACCTGTTGGGCCAAAACGAAGTTGGTGCTTAAAAGCACAAGCAAAGCAAATACTAACTTCTTCATCAAAAAACTCCTAATAAATGAAACAATGTTGTTTGTGTATTTTATTAAATTGTTAATTTACGTGTATTTTCAGATATTATATGATATCATATTTTTAAAACTTTGTCAATGTTTTATTTAAAAATAAAAAAACCCTTATTTAAGGGCTAAAAAATGTTTAATTTTAGCTATTTTCTATGATTTTTAAAGTATCATGAGCACATTTTTGCCAACTAAATTGCTCAACCCTTTTAAGTCCGGCATTAATTAATTGACTTCTTAAAGTCTCGTTTTTAACCACTTCGGCTATTTTCTCCGACATATCATAGACGTTTTCGGGGTCAAATAAAAGCGTGGCGCTGCCGGCGATTTCAGGAATGGCCGCCACTTTCGAAGCAACAATTGGCGTGCCGGAAGCCATGGCTTGCAATAAAGGGATACCAAAGCCCTCATATTTAGTCGGAAAGACAAAAGCCTCGGCGCCTCTAAAAATATAAGGCAAGTGAGTCTCCTCCACCCAACCGGTGGCCACTGCCTCGCCTTCCAAACTAAATTCATTTATTAAATATTTTATTTCATCATAACCAAAACTGGCGTCACCGATTAAATAAAGTTTTTGCTTTAGACCATGATTTTGTCGAGCTAAGGCATAGGCCTCAATGAGAGCGGCAATATTTTTTTTCTTTTCCAAGCGACCAACATAAAAAATATAAGGGCGTTCAATACCATAAGCATCCAAAACTGAACTTAGTTTTTTTGGATTATCGTTTGAGTGAAATAATTTTTTGTTGTAGCCGTTATAAACAACTTTAATTTTTTTGGGATCAGTTTTTTTATAATATTTTAAAATTTCGGCTTTGGAAAAATTTGATATGGTAATAATTTTTTTAGCACACTTCAAAGCAAAGCCGGTTGACCAATCAAGATAATCCAAAGAGGTCGCCCGATATTTACCAAAAGTCAAAAGCAAAATCAGCCAATCTAAAAATCTTGTTTTATAACCAATTTTTTCTTTGCTATATAAAGCCTTATCTTCTTTGTAGCCAATGTCATGAATTGTCACCACCGATCTTTTAGGATGAATTAAGGGTAAGGCATGAGCCGGCACAAATAAAACATCCGGCCGTTTAACTAGCATCTCCCAAGATAAGCGACCTTGCGTCCAAAAAAATTTCAAAGGCCAAGATAAAATTTTTGCCTGAAAATTATTGTGCGGACTGATTAATTTTTGATAACCAGCCTTATCTATATCAAAATCTTGACGATTGCAATTAGCATCATCACAGCCTAAATCCAAAAGACCATTCTTTAAGGGCTGATCCGAATATAAAATGTATTGGTTGGTCGAATCTATTTTGGCCAGCTCTTTAATTAAATAATAGGAGTACCATTCAGTACCGCTTTTGTGACCGCGATTAGCCCTACTGGCGTCTATACCGATAATCATATGATTGACTTTAGCTATTTTTTATTATAGCATAAATACATTATAATCTTATAGTTATTTAAAAATTTGTCAAAATAATTCGGGGCTACCATGGAAATCTTACTGTTTCCCACAATCTTCATCTTCGTATTTGTTGCAGTTGTATATTTATTCGACACTAAAGGTGGCTTTTTAGCCAAACCAGTACGACTTGCGAAACTTAAAGCTTATTACTGTGATAATCTCAATAATAAGCCATTGTCTGACGGCAGGTATTTAATTGCTTGGCGCTTAAAACACAAACACCAAGGCATTAAAAAATTTTTTGTTTATTTAAAAAACGAAAACAAAGGCCAACCCGACCACATAATAAATTTACCATGCAATCAGCTTAAGGACGACAACAAATTTAAACTGGTTTATGATTCTTATTGTGTGGAAATTAAAAACAATTTGGTGGTTAGCAACACTGAAGACGAAAGCATATTAGAATCAATGTCTTTCGAGTAAGAAAACTTTACTTAAAAAACAAAATCCCCATTATAAATTGGGGATTTTATTAACCCCGCCAACCATTGACTTTTTATTGATTTTATTATTAAATAAAAATATTGCAGTTATTTTAAAATTTAGTCAGAACACCCCCGCCAAAGGCGGTGGCTTGATGAATGGGGTCGCCTAAAAGGCGATCCTTTTCGTTCTATTTTTATTTTAATTAATTTTAAAATTTGCCTTCATTTTCACCATCACCCTGATCT
>Ga0210057_1001484_pt1 | contig 35557 bp, 34 predicted proteins | sample CryGeyCG2114_010_2_FD_183968 | JGI IMG/M metagenome (GOLD analysis project Ga0210057, IMG submission 183968) | Groundwater microbial communities from aquifer - Crystal Geyser CG10_big_fil_rev_8/21/14_0.10 (SPAdes) (version 2) | ecosystem: Environmental > Aquatic > Deep subsurface > Groundwater ... | reverse complement strand
GACTTGCATATCTCAGGCGCACTGCTAGCATTCATCCTGAGCCAGGATCAAACTCTTAAAAAAGTTTAATCCTCCAAAGTTCTAAATAAATAGAACTTGTAAAGATTTGAATGTATTTGTTTGGAATTTCCTGACAAAGTCAGGCTTCCTAACCCGATTACTAAACTAAGTACGTGTTGTCAAAGTGCAATTTCTGAACTTTATTACAGAACAACAATTGTAGCGAAGAGGAAGACCAAAGTCAACCCGATTCTACCGCAATTAAATTGAGGTAGTTTAGAAGAATTTCTACTTGCCTACACACGAAGTGTAAACGAATTATACGTTTGAAGATCTCGTATGTCAATGAGGACCTTAGGAGATTGCAATTTTATAGAGCTTTTCAGGCGTTTTGTTAAGTCGGATCAAACCGTATATTGTTGCATCTGCATGATGATCGACCACATACGTATCAATTTTCAGCTCGTCAACAAAGTATTTATCAATGCCTTTGACTCCTGCAATTCTTCCGGTAAGAGCAATGCCATTTTTAAATATTGCATCGGCGATTTCTGGAGGTGCATTTTCGATAAGCTCCCGAGTGGCATCAACCACATGATGAAACTGAGAGATAAGAGATTCTCTGATATCTGAAGATTTGAGTTTGATCGATTTTGGCAAACCGGTCTCTAATGATTTTCCGCGAACATTTATGGTATCTTCTTGATTATCGAAGTTGAGAAGTTTCATTTTCAAGTCTTCGCAGGTGTTTTCTCCAAGAACTAATCCATGTTTCAAGTAGGTATAATTTGCAACAATTTTATTCATATTATTCCCGGCAGTTTTCAACGCCTTTTGAGTCACGACGCCACCCCCACTAATTACACTCATTTCGATAAGTCCTCCTCCCAAGTCCATTACAAGTTTTGGTTCATGTGAAAAAATATCAAAGCCACAGCCTGCTGCAGTGGCGAGTGCTCGGTCAACCAAGGTGACTTGTGTACACCCAGATTTTTGAAGAGACTCAATCACGGCTTTTCTTTCAATTTCAGTGGCGATTGATGGAGCACAGGTGATGCCATGAATTGGCGGCTTTAATATACTAAACTCTGCCATATAGGGACGTACCGATGTATCAATTGCATGACGTAAATATTCGACTTGTGCGTCAAAATCATTGAGTATTCCACTGCTCATGGGACGAATAATTTTAATAAAATCAGGCGTTTTACCAACAATAGTCTTTGCTTCTTGTCCAAAAAAAAGGAATTCTTTTGTATTGGTGTTAATGCCAAGGTAAGATGCCTCTCGATATACGACTCCTTTTTCTCCAACGGCGATGCGTGTATTTGATGTTCCCATATCAAAGTACACGTAAAAAGATGAAAAAAATGGAATACGGAGATTTTTTAAATTAGTTATAATTGAAGACATGATCCAAAAATTACAAATTACAAATTTCAAATTTCAAATTCTTTCAACCGTTCGATTTTTTTATTACACACTCTTCGTATTGACTCCACTCCTCATGAGTTCTCAAACATCTGAGATGTTTGAGTTCAATAAGATGTTATTCATCTATCTTATTTCGGTTGCAGTTTTTAGCCTGTGGTCTATTCATTATATCCTACGACGACCACATTTGTATCTCCCAAAAATGGCACTTATTCCACTGGTTATCTTCATTTTTGCCATGATTGCTTCAACGTTTCAATCGATTGATGTCCACACGTCGCTCTTTGGGTATTATGGTCGGTGGAATGGTGGATTGATTTCGATAACGTCTTATATCGTTTTATTTTTTGTATTTATTCAGGTGTTTACGAAAGACTATGTCCATACATTGCTCAAAATTTCGCTGGTCACTTCAACGATTGTCATGCTCTGGGGCTTTTTCGCAAAATTTGGCTTGGATTTTTCCTGTTTCGTCTTTGTTCGACAACTCGCAAATACGTGTTGGACTGCTCAGTTTCAGCCATCAATTCGTATGTTTTCGACGTTGGGTCAGCCAAACTGGTTGGGGAGCTATCTTGCCATTCATTTTTTTATCGCCCTCTATTACTTTTTAAATTCATATCCGCTTCTCAAAGATCATGAATCGACTTTGGATAAGATGAGACATGTTCTCTCAAAATTTCACCTTCTCAAAGAATCCCATCCTTTTGGGCGTCATTTGTTTTATGTGGCCTATTTAATTTTTAATTTTTTGGCAATATACTTCACAAAATCTCGTTCTTCTCTTCTTGCAGTTGGATTGATGCTTCTTGTTGGGGGAATATTCGTAGGTACTTCTCATATCGGAAAAAAGATAAGGTTTTGGGTTCGATTCGTCGCAATCGTTCTTTTATTTACTTCTGCAATTGTCATAGTAAACGCACAAACGATTTCACTCTCTGAAAAACCACCTAAAAATCTTGAAATTACCGATTCATTTGAGATTCGCAAAATTGTATGGTCTGGTGCAATAGAGCTGGGAAAAAAGTATCCTCTTCTGGGAACAGGACCGGAGACATTTGCCTACTCTTATTTTTTCACCAAACCAGAAAGCCACAATAATACTTCAGAATGGGATTATATTTATAATAAAGCACACAATGAGTATTTGAATTATTTTGCTACGACGGGATTTATTGGTTTGATAAGCTATCTTTTGGTGATAGGAGCTACCGTTTGTATCTTTTACTATTATTCAAAAAGATATCAGTTAAGTCGAACATTTGTTACACTCCTTTCTCTTGGATATGGCACGCTCCTTGTCACTAATTTCTTTGGATTTTCGACGACAACAATTCAATTATTTTTCTTCATCGTCCCCGGTATGGTGCTTGTTCTTGATCAAAAAGAGCAAAAAGACGTTTCTGTACAAGTTGCTTTTCAGGGATCCAATTCAGCAAAGCTTATGAGCTTTGGTATTATTGTCGTCATGTTTTTTGCAGGAGCATATATTTATCGATATCACGCTGCTGATCGACTGTACAAGCAGGCCAAAGATCAAACGTATCAAGACAACTATCAACAGTCTGTGTTGCTATTGACGAAAGCGCTCAAGCTCAAATACGAACAGGTATTTGAGGACCAGCTTTCTTCAAGTCTTGCCCATCTTGCGTTTGTCTCTTCATTTGATACAGACCAAAATATGGCGCCACAACTTATCAAGCTTTCAAAAGATGCCAATGTCAATACCTTGCGAAACAGCGCTCAAAATATTCAGTACTGGAAGACACGAGCAAAAAACCATTATCTCTACTTTCAGGTCACTCGAGATGCGACAGATCTCGAGCGATCGGTAGAAAGTATGAATCACGTCATCTCTCTTGCCCCAACCGACGCACAAAGTTATTATATGCTTGGTCTCTTTTATAGTTTGCTCTCCCAAGAAACAGGGCGCGATGAATACCAGCAGAAAGCTCAGGAAAGTATATTAAAAAGCTTGAGGCTTCGACCAAACTTTATTGAAGCTCAAGAGTTGCTACAAAATAGTATCTAATTGAATAGTGTATTCTACGTAAGAAGTCGCCTATTCTTCTTCTCCATTTTGTTTAATTTATTTGGAGAGTGAGTATTGAAGCACAAAAAAAACGAGCCCGAAGGCTCGTTTTAATATGTTCCTAGTTGATTTAAAGGAGATCCCCCACTCTTGAAAAGACTTCTACATATTGTGCTCCACCGTCTATTCCGGCTACCGCATCTCCTCCATCTCCCGTGACTTTTCCCGCATTTGAAACTGATTCTTGTCGTACATTGATCTCATAATCAGTTCCGGAGACTCGTGCTCGGTACTGCATTGTACACGTGGTTAAAGTTGCGCCACCCACACACGTGCCCGTCGTGCCATTTCGTGGATCGACAGGGACAGTTGAAGCGTATTGACATACGCTTTGGCCAAGCCAACTTGATCCGCATGCTTGCCCCGTGACATTACCTGCTGCAGTACTATTTACACCAGCTGCGGCTCCAAGACTGGTTGCTGTTATAGTGATACCGTCATTTATAAGTTGCTCAATAATTCCTTGAATTGTTGTGGCGTCCTTCATTCTTTTTGCATCTCGTGCTTTTTTCTGAGCTTCTGCTGGATTAAGCGAGACCATGAGCGTCACCGCAAGAATTCCTATGATTGCAATAACAATAAGTAGTTCAACGAGCGTGAACGCTTTTTTACTAAATTTTTTCATATAAAAATGTAAATGATAATTAATTGAGAATATCTTAATCTACTTTAAAACATTTTAGCTCTCTTTGTCAATAGTAATTTTGTTTTTATTGAAGTGAGCTCGTGAGTGAAAAAATGGGGGTAATTACTGCCATAACTAAAAATCCGACACTTATCCCGAGAAAAACGATGATCATTGGTTCAAGAAGCGTGAGCATCCCCTTCACAGCCATTTCAGACTCGGTCTGATAATATTCAGCAAGTTTGAGAAGTGTCTCGTCAAGATGACCAGTTTGTTCTCCCACTATGGTCATTTGAGTCAACGATTCGGGAAAAATGGTTTCGTTGGACATGGCAGACCCAACGGACATCCCTTTTTGTACTTTTTGGAAAATACGCACAAAAGCATCATGAAACATTGCATTAGAGTTTACGTCAGTAATGATGAGGAGGCCATCAAGAATTGGCACTCCTGAGGATATAAGAATAGAAAGTGTTCGTGTTGCATCAACCAGTCCTGAAACGCGGACAATATTTCCCATGACCGGAACTTTAAAAATATACTTATCAAAAAAGTACTTCCCCGCTTTTGTTTTGAGGAGCTTAATAACAGTCACGATGAACGCAATAATTCCAATGAAAACCCACAGCCAGTATTGCTCCATAAATTTAGAGATGGCCATAATAATTAACGTTGACTGCGGAAGCTCTACTTGAAAGCTATCGTATAAACTCAATAGTTTTGGCATGACAAAGGCAAACATGACAAACATCATGACAAACATTGCACTCATTATGACAATTGGATAAATCAGCGCATTTCGAATTCTTTGTTTAAATGCCCGTTGGAGCTCGAGGTGTTCCGCAAGTTTTTCAAGAATCTCATCAAGTTTTCCCGATGCTTCTCCTGATCGTACTAAGGCAATATAAAAGTTTGAGAATTGTCCAGGATACTGAGTAAGTGATTGAGAAAATGTTTTTCCATCACGAAGCTGGCGGTCAATTTCATCCAACATTTTTTTTAAGGGAGCTTTTGAAACTTGCTTTTTGATAATATCAATAGAGTCAATAAGAGTGAGTCCTGCATCGAGCATAATAGCAAATTGCCGCGTCATATATACAATGTCTTGAAATGCAACATGCTCGAGCATTCCCATCACATTTGAGATCTGTGATTTTTTCTTTTCTTGGATCTCAACGGGAAAATATCCGTTTGATTTGAGGTAATCTGCTATCTCTTTTTCACTACTTGCCTCCATCTCTCCTTTGACTTTTTGATTATTTTGGAGTGCTACATATTGATATAACATACTATTTGATGAATTTTTCTATCTCTTTGTTTCTGGTTGCATAACCAAATGCTGACTCACGTGAAATCATGTTTTGTTTGTACAATCGTGATAAATATTTCTCAAAAAGTATCATTTCTTGCTCTTCTCCGGTCTCCAAAACACTATCGATCATAAAGGCTTTTGCTTCTCGAATCAGTGATTTCACCGCTGAGGAGTTAAATAATATTTCAAGCGCAGGAACTCTTCCTGTTTTTTGAATATTCGGAATCAGTCTCTGATATATGACTGACCGCAGTACCGATGCAAGTTGGCTTCTAATTTGATTCTGTTGAGATCCAGGAAATACATCAACAATACGATTGATTGCTTCGGGGGTGCTGCTGGTGTGTAACGTAGAAAATACCAGATGACCTGTTTCTGCAATGGTGAGTGCGGCCTGAATGGTATCATGATCTCTCATTTCTCCAATAAGCACGACATCGGGGTCTTCACGAAGCACTGATCGCAGGGCTTTTGACCATGAATGAGTATCAGAATGAAGCTCCCGTTGAGAAATAATCGACTGGTTTGGTGTATATACAAATTCAATTGGATCTTCGATCGTGATGATATGCCGCGGCGAATTATGGTTTATTTCATCAATAATTGCTGCAATGGTAGTCGATTTTCCTTCACCGGTTGGCCCGGTAAGAAGCACTAACCCTTCTTTCATAGTTGCAAATTTATGCATGGTATTTGGAAGGCCTAATTCTTCAATAGTCCGTATTTTACGTGGAACCGCTCGAAATGCTGCTGCATGGCCCCCACGCATTACATAGTAATTGACACGAAAACGCATATCTTTCCAATCATATCCAAAGTCAATTTCTTTATTTGTTTCAAACTCTTCTTTTTGTGCACCATTTAATAAAGCTCCCAGAAGCAGTTTCGTATCTTCATTTTGAAGCACGGGCTCAGATGGAATTGGCATGAGAACGTCGTACAATCGAATTGTCGGCTTATACCCAGGGGTGATGTGTAAATCTGATGCGCCTTTCTCAACGGTGTATTTAAACAATTCTTCGATAGTCATAGATAAATAAATAGATATAATAATCAGCAATCCGTTATGCTGCTTCGGTCACGCGCATCACTTCCTCAAGAGAGGTCTCACCTCTGAGCGCTTTCAAAAAACCGTCTTGTTTCATTAAGACCATCCCTTCTTTTTGAGCTTGCGCAACAATTTCTTGTGATGGTCGTTCTTTTAATATTAAATCATTTATGGCAGCAGATGTTTTTAATATTTCATAAATGCCGATTCTTCCTTTATACCCGGAGTTATTACAATCCTCACATTTCTTACCACGAACGAGTTGAATTGGCCGGTCAGTTTGGTATTCTTTTGGAAGCAGCGGACCCAATACTTCACGGACCGTATTTTGAAGCTCGATCGGTGGTTCATAAACTTCTTTACAAGTCTCACATACGCGGCGGACAATTCTTTGTGCCATTGCAATACTTAAGACTGAGGCAATAAGAAATGGTTCTCCCCCTAGATCTGTCAGACGAGGAATGGCTGTCGCGGCATCGTTGGTGTGAAGGGTTGAAAAGACGAGATGGCCGGTAAGCGCAGCTTGGATTGCAAGTTGGGTTGTTTCTGTGTCTCGAATTTCTCCCACCAGTATAATATTTGGATCTTGTCGAAGAAATGATTTAAGACCAGTTGCAAAGGTAAGCCCTGCTTTTGTGTTAATTTGTACTTGATTAATGCCTTCAACTTGATATTCTACTGGATCTTCAAGGGTGACAATGTTTACGGCCTTTGTATTCAGTCTACTAAGAACTGAATACAACGTAGTGGTTTTTCCCGATCCGGTTGGTCCGGTTACGAGTACAATTCCATAAGAACGTGCAATGCCATCTTCAAATCGCTTAAGCTGTGCTCCATCGAGACCCAACTCTCCAAGTGAGGGCATTCCTCCTGATTTTCGCAGAAGTCGCATCACGATTTTTTCGCCATTTACGGTGGGGAGTGTGGATACACGGAGATCAATCTCTTCTTCCGTATTTTTATAGTTAAATCTTCCGTCTTGAGGGACTCTTTTCTCGTCAATCTTCATTTCAGACAGAATTTTAATGCGTGACACCAGGGATTCATGAATACTGGTTGGGAGAGATAATTTCTCCTGCAAAATGCCATCAATACGGTATCGAACGCGTGATTTCAATTCTTGTGGCTCGATATGAATATCAGATGCGCGGCTCTTCATTGCAAAATCCAATATGGTGTTCACAATTTTTGCAATTGGTGCATTATTAAATTCTTTTGATGCTCTGATACCTGTTTCGACGGTGGCTTTTTTTTGTGGCTCAACCTGGGCAATGGCTTTTTCTACTTCTGGTGAAATACTTCGCGTGTATCCAACACTTATGGCTTTTGAAATATCTTCAGGGAGGGCGAGTGCCAGCGTTGCTTTGATTCCTGCTTTCATCTCAATAAAATCTTGCAAACTTACGTTGAGCGGATCGGCCGAAGCAACATACAGTCGCTTCTCCTTATCGTCATACATATACGGCATAATTGAGTGCCGTTGTGCGACAGATTCAGGAATATAACTCAAGGCTTGTGGGTCTACTGCTGTTGTTCCAATACTGATATATTTGACATTCAAAAATCCCGCCTTAATTTTCATAATTTCATCCGGGGAGATGGTGGTATACTGAAGCAAATAGAGGTCAATCGGAAGATCGCGTTTCATCGAATCAACTTCATATTGACTTGCTTGTTCGTCGGTGATGATGTTCTTTTCGACCAGTTTACTTAAAAACTGTTTCGGAGTAATACCCATTCTTTCACTATATGTTTTTTACCAATGAATTTCAATAGAAAGCACCCAATATGAGCCTTCCCCTTTTAGTCCAAACGCATGATCTTCTTTCATTTCACACGATTCTTGAAAATGAAGGAATTCATATGGGAGAACATAACTGCATAATCATTGAGCCAAATGGTCAAAATATTCGTATAGACCAAATTCGTGACTTACGGAAATATCTCGTAAACTCTGGCAAATCCTCACGGCAAATTATTTTTTACTCATTTCATAAAGCGTCGATCGAATCACAAAATGCGCTGTTAAAACTTCTGGAAGAAGCGAGTTCAAAATTTAGATTTGCCCTTCAGGTTGAGTCAATTGAGCAAGTACTTTCGACGATACGATCACGCTGCAAAATAATGGTGAAACCAAATATTGATTTGACGGCGCCTTCAATGGTTATTTCACTTTCAGATGTGGTTGGAAACAACCTCTTTAATAAAAGAATGTCAGTAACAAAAAAAGACGAATCTGAACTATTTTTTCACGAACTCCTTGCGGTACTTCGAACACAAATGAAAACGGGGGAAATGTGGACGATACCCGTAATAAAAAAAGCCCTTTCTCTCTTGCACCTCTTAAAACAAAATAACTTAAATCCGCAGCTTGCAATAGATCAATGTGTACTTCTCATCTCTTCGGTATATCGATAATATCCGACTCAGTTTACTTCTGGTGGTGTTTTGATCTATAATAAATATATGAGCAATGCACGAAATCGTTCCGGATTTTCTCTCATAGAAATTATCGTTGTCGTGGTAATAATATCAATACTCGTTGCGATCGGTTCAACTTCATATTCGACATATGTTGAAAAAGGGCGGGATGACCGACGAATTTTGGATGTTGAGATGCTTCGGGAAGTTCTTGAAAAATACTATTCAAATCAACCAGGAGGATTTTACCCTCTTGATACGAGTGATTTAACTGTCGGCGGATACCTGCAGCGTCTTCCAGCTGATCCCGTGACAAATCAACAAGGCGCGTATCGCTACGCTCCCCTTCCCACTGGATGTGATAATGCAACCATATATTGTTCAGATTATACTCTTGAAGTTGATCTTGAGAGAAAAGGATCTCAATATACCGTGAGCTCCAATGAAATTACGGGCACCATTGTTCCATAAATATATGTTCAACTACCACCATTTTAAAAACGGATTCTCATTAATAGAGCTTGTTGTAGTAATATCCATCATTGCGGTTGTCACCGGAGCAAGTGTGAATGTATATAAAAATTCAGTAATTGAGCGAAGATTACCTACTGATGTCAAACTCATCACAAGTATTATTGAGGAAACAAAACAGAGAGCTCGTGCACGAGATGTTTCTCCCGATGCAAACTGCACGAACTTCCAAAGTTATAATCTTATTATTAATCCTACAACAAAAACGATTTCACAGTTATTTTTATGTGATGGCAATTCTCAAACAATTGCTGAGTATCAGATTGAATACACTGTTTTCGAGCAACCTACTTCAACCATTGGTTTGACATTTATTTCTCCGACCGGAGAACATACGAGCCCCGAGCCAACGCTCATTTTGAAGAACTTATCAACAAAAATGTGTGTATCAATTGAAATTCCTCAAATTCAAACAGTAATTGTTAGTGATCCATTTAGCTGTTGATATGCATAAAAACAACACTCAGCAGTCGGCATTTAGTATTATTGAGGTCATTGTTTTTGCTTCGATGCTCAGTATTGTCCTTGTTGCCGCGGTTGCGTATACGGTTCGTTTGGTTTTTACCATGACACATGACCGACATAAACTTCTTGCAACGCATTATGTTGAAGAAATGCATGAATGGCTCAACGGTGAACGAGAATCTGATTGGGAGCAATTTCAAAATTATTCATCTACTACCGGAACAACCTACTGCATCAATGAGCCTTTGAATCTATCAACTACACTCGCTTCGCTTTCAACAGGGATATGCGGATTTACTGGGGTGGGTACCGCAACGCCAACAAATCCATTAATTTTTCAACGACAACTTATTTTGAGTAAAGATCGAGCGAAAACAGCGACAAAAGTGACGGCAACTGTTCGAGTGTCATGGCGAGATGAAGGAGTGCTTTATTCAGAAGAAATTGTTACCGTTTATTCCGTTTGGGAATAATTATATGAAAAATAAAAAAAAAGGGTTTTCCTTACTTGAAATTGTCGTTGTTATGGGAGTACTTGGATTGCTTCTCCCATCCGTATTTGGCATCGTATATATTATCATGCAACAACAACTGCGCATTCACAGACTCTCGCAAACAAAACAGCAAGGAGATCTTATTTTGAATTATATGAAAGAATCTATTTCAAGAAATGCAGTTGGGATTGGAACTTCGTATGGTATTCCTGTATGTGTAACAGCTGGGAGCAATCATTCAAATCAACTTGGGGAGTTTAATTTGCTTGTTAATAATGAAACAGTAAATCCACCAGTATTCCTCTTTGTAGAAAACAATGGAACGATGGAATTTAGAGAGTATACGTATTCGATAGTATTAAATCGATATGAGGTGGTTACCATAAACCTCAATGACACATCAACCGTAGCGATTTCAAATTTTGTCATTGAATGCCAGAGGCGTACTTCCGATTTGGCAAATGTGAACTTCTTTCCGGTTGTTGGATTTAGCTATGATGCAACATTTGTTGATTCCACACCAACTGCTCAGGAAGGTGTTAATTCGCTCCATTATCAAACAAAAGTTAAACTTCGACGAACGCCGAATTGATTTTTCTCGCATTTTTTTGATAAGCTAATACTATGGCATCTACCTTTTCTATTGATATCAGTGAACAATATACGCGTGTTGCGGATCTTGCCCTTTCAAAAGGCAAGATAGAGCTCTATTCCTTAGGGTACGACAACACGTCGCTTAATTATTATTCTAATCTCACTGACCAGTCCGCAAAAACACAAGCAATCTTACTTTCAAAACTACGTAAGGAGCTCAATATTAGTTCAGTAAACGCAAATGTTGTTATTCCTGATTCACTTACCTATTCCCAACTCCTTCTCATGCCAAATTTGCCGGAGGATGAACTAGTCAAATCGATTCGACTTCAGGCTGATGAATTTGTGCCGCTCCCGATAGATGATGTATATATTGATCTTGAAGTAATCTCAAAACTAAAAAATGGAAAATTACTCATTGTGTTTATTGCTGCTCAAAAGAAGATTGTTGATCATATCAATATGACTCTTGATCTTGCCGGAATTGAACCAGCAACGCTTGAAAATGAGTTAAGTGCCGTTGGAAGATTTGTATCTGAGGTATATGCATTTGTCAAAACACCATCAATCATAATCAATTTTGGATTTGGATCAAGTTCAATATATGTGATGAATCCTCCGTTCCCCTACTTTCAAATTACCCGCACAACTCGCATTGGATTTGATATTATTCTTCGCGATCTCATGGCCAATGCAAATCTCACGAGTGACAAGGCATTTGAAGCATTAAATACCATTGGGCTAAACCCACAAGGGAGTATCAATATTTATGCAACTATTTTTCCCGTATTTAATGAGCTTATCACTGAAATTGAAAAAACAATTCTTATGACAAAAGAAAAATATCATGTGGAGATAAAAAATATCTATTTATTCAACTATGATAGTCATATTTCACTTCTTCATGAAACAATTCAGAGTAAAGTTTCTCTTCCTACCCAATCACTTCCGCTATCAAGTATTCTTGTCCCAAATCCCATAACACAAACATTTTCACATGTACTCTCAACGTTTATACCAGTTATTGCAACCCACCTACGATGAAAAGGAGAATTAATTTATTCTCTCAGCGAATTGATAACCAAAAAGCAAAAAGATATTTACGCACCGGTCAACGAGTGACGTACGGCGTTTTGCTTTTTGGAGTTCTCGCTCTCATGGCGCTTTTTGGTACCTATATCTACTTGAGCAACAATCTTGCTGAGTTGAATACTAAAAAAAACACCTATAACAGATATATTTTAACCAACCAATCTTTTAATAAAGACATCCAAAGATTTGTACAAAAATTTTCTCTTTTAAAAACGTATATCAAAACTGATGCTAATGGATATAGCTACTACCGGGACCTTATCGCAATTCTTGAGCCTGCGGGTATTGCTGATAATATCGATACCTTTTCAATAGACAATAATCAAAATCTCGATTACTCGATCAAAGTATCAACCTATGAAGAAGGAATTCAAGTTTTGGAATTCTTTGAGCAACCTGACGTTCTGGAACATTTTAATTCATTGACTCTTGAGTCGTTTAATATTACTCAAAATGAAGTGGAATATACTATGACATTTAATGGCGTTATGAAATCTCGCAAATAATATGGAAGGACTAAACAAGCTGAAATTACTTATCAGCAAAAAATACATTTCCGTCGTGCTTTTTATAGCACTCGATATCGTATTTTTAATATTTATTTCATATCTTGGGTATAAAATATATGGTGTCTATTCTGAAACGCAAGCTTTAAATGCCGAAATCGATCAATTAAAATCCTCTTCACTTCTTATCAAAAATAATAAAGATCTTTTAGAAGATAATATCGGGCAATACAATACGGCACTTGATAGCATTATTCCTGATACAGAAACCTATTTTCAAGTTATTTCAGCATTTGAACAACTCGAGGCGAAAACGGGAGTGAACATCGAGTCATATAGTATAAATCTTTCAGAAACAACCGAAGACAAAATGTCTTTAAGTCTCACCATTACCGGGACAAAAGAATCAATAGAAACACTTTTCGAAAAATATCACTATTTTGGCGGCAGACTTATGACCAATGAGAAATTAGAATTTACTCCGGAAGGTTTGGACTCAATGACGTTTCTCGTCAATTTGTATCATGCCAAAATCGATGAATCCGCTGCAGGTAGCTCGGGATCAAATGTCATTTCTAAAGATGATATTGAGTTAATAAAACAGATAGCAGATCAGCTCTAAGCGTCTCATTTATTTGAAGTCTATACGTTTTGGATTTGAAAGAAGTCTTTTCAGGCCTTCGGAGATCTGTGCACCTTTTTGCTGCCAGTATTCAAATCGTTCTTTTACGATATCTATATTTTTATCTTCCAAAAAAGGATTGTAGGTTCCGATGTTTTCAATATATGCGCCATCTCGTTTTTTTCGCTTATCAAGCGCAACGATACGGTAAAATGGTTGCTTTCGTTTTCCAAATCGCATTAATCTAAGTGTGACTGCCATAAGAGTTAAATATAAGTTTCTTAAAACGTTATTATAAAGCGCGAACTATAAATTATCCAGTGCATTTTGCGCAGCAAGTTCTTCAGCTTGTTTTTTTGACTTTCCCGCGCCTGATCCCCGTTTGATATTTTTTAAAAAAACATCAACGGTAAAGGTTTTTTTGTGTTCAGGACCATCTGCCGCTGTAAGTTTGTAGGTAGGTAATTCTTTAAACTCTGCTTGACTTATTTCCTGAAGGCGACTTTTCGGTGACAAATACAATTTCTTTTTAATGATTTCGTCAAGTCGCTCTGAAAAGAGATACTTCACGATAAAGTCATACGCGGAATCAAATCCTTTATCAATAAAAATTCCCGCAATAAGCGCTTCAAAAAGATCTGCCAATATATTTGTTTTATCTCGTCCCTCTCCTTTTTCCTCACCTTTTGACAAATATAAATATTGTCCCAATGAAAGTTCTCGCGCTACTTGTGCAAGGCTTTCCGTTCGGACAATTGAGGCTTTTATATCAGTATAATCACCTTCCTGAAGGTCAGAGTAGTTGTGATACAAATAGATTGATGTTGAAAGAGAAAGTACACTGTCTCCCAAAAATTCAAGCTTCTCGTTTGAGGGAAGATCAAAATCATGCACTTCATTGAGGTATGATCGATGCACAAATACATTTTGAAGTAATTTTTTGTCTTTAATGGTGATTCCAATCTGTTTTTCAAGCTGGCTTCTTTTGAGATTCATATTTATTGAGTGGTATTTGCTTCCGAATTGATTGACCCAAGAACTGCATTAATAAATGCATATGAGCGTTCATTGCCCAGTTCTTTTGCAAGTTCAATAGCCTCATTAATCACCACTTTCACTGGCTCCTTCTTTTCAACCATAAGTTCATAGATTGCGAGACGTAATATGCTTTTGTCAATTTTTGCAATTTTATCCAATGGATATTTCGGCGCATGTTTTTGGATATGATGATCGATCTGATCAAGATGCGTGATAATTTCTTGTGTTGTGGTGTCGTCTTTATGCGGAAGAACCTGTTTCAGGTTGTCATTTACGAAACAAAGTGCATAAAGATTTTGAACAATGTGAAGTCGTTTTGAGTGCCGTTTGTCCATATGGCTTTTACGAGAAGTGAGTATGAAATATTAAGAGACTCATTAAAATTCTCTTTATACTTTACACACACTTACTAAACGAGTAATGATTTATTTATTACAGTTTTTACAAACTTGTTGTGCAAGCTTGCGCTTTCCACAGTTTTTACACACCACAAGTTGTGGCAATGACTGTTCCTGTTTACGTGCAAGAATTCGTTTTCCTTTTCTTGCTGTTGAATGTTTTCGTTTTGGTTGAGGAGCCATAAGATAGTATATTCACAAATATAATAAGTCCTAATAATACCATGTAACTATCCTCAAAACAATGGCATTAATGCTTTAATTCTTATCAATAAGATTGAGTTGATACGAATCAATTATTCTTTTGAGGTTTGGGGTCTTTTCAACCGAGTATTTCTTTAAATAACTATCAACTGCCTTTTTTGCCTGAAAGACTAGTTTTGAATCAGTCAGATCTGCAATTTTCAAATCAGAGTATCCATGTTGGTCGGTGCCATATATTTCTCCCGGACCTCTGAGTTTCAGATCATATTCTGAAAGCTCAAGTCCCGATGTCGTTTTCGCAAAAAACGTGAGTCGCGAACTATTTCTGTATTGTTGAGTCGTAAATAACAAACAATAGGACTGTTTTTCCGCACGTCCTACTCTCCCCCGCAGTTGATGAAGCTGTGCCAAACCAAATCGTTCAGCGCCCTCAATAAGCATGATGGTCGCATTGGGGACATCGACTCCCACTTCAACGACTGAGGTTGAAACAAGAATATGATATTTTCCTGCATTAAATTGATTCATTACCTCTTCTTTTTCTTTTGCCTTAAGCTTTCCATGCAGAAGAGCTACATTGAGCTTCGGAAATACATCTTTTTTCAGATGCTCGTATTCTTCTTTTGCCGCTTTTATTGAGGTCATTGATTCGTGTTCAGAGGTTTCGATAAGGGGACAGATGATATATACCTGAATTTTCTCTTCTTCAATTTGTTTTGCAATCCATTGGTACCCCGCAGTTCGTTTGGCAGGTGGCGTGACATACGTTTTTATCCGTTTTCGTCCTTTGGGAAGCTCATCAATCAGTGACAAATCAAGTTCGCTATAAAGAGTAAGTGATACCGTTCGCGGGATCGGTGTCGCGGTCATCGTCAAAAGATGGGGGTTTAACCCTTTTTCCTTGAGAAGCGCTCGCTGCTTGACACCAAAACGGTGTTGTTCATCAATAACCACCAATCCGACATCACGAAAATCATATTTTGCCGAGATGAGTGCGTGTGTGCCGATGATAATATCAAAATCTGCAGCCGTTTTTTTTGAAACGATATCTTTATGCGATCCTGTTTGTAAAGCTACTTTGAGATCCAACTTTTTCATAAGTGATGAAATGGTTGCAAAATGCTGGAGTGCGAGTATCTCGGTTGGTGCCATAATCAATGTTTGTTTCTTGTTGAGATAGGCAGCATATGCGGCAATTGCCGCAACAACCGTTTTACCCGATCCTACATCTCCTTGAAGAAACCGATTCATGGGATTTGATTTTTGCAGGTCAATGAGTATTTCATCTGTTGCTTTTTGCTGGGCATTGGTCAGGGTAAAGGGAAGTCTCGAGATAAATGATTGAATCTCTTTTTTCCGTGCATCGGTCAGATTGATTGGCGCGGTTGTTTGCTCTTTTGACCACCGCTGCTTTATCAATTTTGATGAAAGAATGCGCACAAATAATTCGTCAAATCCCAGTCGCTTTCGCGCAATCTCGACATCAGCCATTTTTGTTGGCTGATGAATAGTCTGAATTGCCCGGTCCAAACTGATCAATCCATATTCCTTCAAAATATCATCAGGAATAAACTCAATTGAATCCTCAGGGTTTTCAAATACTGCGTCAAGTACGTGACAGACCTTGTCACGAATCGTTTTTGACGAAAGTCCGTATACCGATGGATACACCGGGACAATTCTTCCGGTGTGTTTGGTCTTTGAGTCAATAAACTCAAGTGGTTCATACTCCACCGGTTTCATGATGACAGATTTTCCAAATGACTCAATTGTCCCTGATGCAGAGATGCAGTTTGCGCTTTCCAGTATTTTTGCTAAATAGGGTTGGTTGTACCAAATAAGTTCTATCTTTCCGGTATCATCTCGAAGCGTCGCCTTTTGAATAGTGATACGACTGCGTGTTGGCACGACTTTGATCGACTCCAACGTGCCCCGAATGGTCACCGTTTCTCCCGGCTGTACTTGGCCAATTGGTGAAACAACAGAAAAATCATTGTATCGAAACGGATAATAATGCAATACATCTTCATACGTATGCACTCCCATTGCATGAAGTCGTTGTGTCGTGCGTGAAGCTGTTTTTGGAAGTTTATCTATTGAAGTCGAAAGCATACAAATTTTTGACTACCAAAAATAAAAGAACCCATTAAAAAAGAAAAAAGGGAGCAAAGCTCGTGAGGACAAGAAGCAATGTTGCTATGATGATAATAAATCGAACAACATTTTTAAATTGAAAGATTTTCTTCAGTTTTTTCTTCATGAAAGTATTTTAGCATATGTGAGGATTGGTATTCAATACTTCTCCCCTGTAATTCTAAACTGAAGAAGAAAAATCTCATCACATTCTTACATTGAGATTCACCAGTGTTTCATCGGGCCGAAAAACGTTTCCTACTTCCTCCAAAAACCCTTCCAATGTATTCTCCCCGACAGAGGATTTATATTGGACAGGATTACCTCTCTCATATTCTTGTGCATCTTTAGTGCGCTCATATGCATCAAACACGACCTGCAATCCATATGTCAATTCTATTCCATTCCCTTGAGGAGAATCATACACAACTTCCACTTGTCGAAACTGAGGGATAATTTCAACTTGCATATGTCTCTGACCAATTACATACAATGGTGACTCAACAGAAGCGCATCGATAAACGGTGTATCGTTTATCAACGATACCACAATCTCGGTATACAGAAACTTCTCGATACAGCGATTCTTCGGTTTTCGGGTTAACCCATGATGACATTAGGCCAATTGATGTCGGATTCGAACCTTCGTATTCGCAATACGCCATCCGTAACGTATCTCCAATACTTGTTTTAAATCCTCGTCTGGTAGTCCGATTGTCCATTTCATCTGCATATTCCCAACGATCAAATCGAACGTCATGATAGCCTCCATCAGGAGCAAGGAATCGAGCAAATGCACCACTTAAGTATGTTGAGGGGAATGTAACTGCAGACATGCCCCTATGCCCAGAAAACTCCAGAGCAATTTTCTGCAGTTTTGCTGGACTTGCGTTTCCAGCTAATTGTTCAAAAACATCACGGTACGACCCCCAAGATGTATTTCCAAAGTCGGGGAAATCTTCGCGTGGATGAAATTGTTCTGCACTCATGGAGCATATTATACTATAGGATTCGGATAGGCTCTTTGATTATGAGGATTAGTCAGTTGTATCACCTTGTCATTCACAAACTTCCCCCCTGTCATTCCTGTGCAGGCAGGAATCTCTCACTGTCATTCTGAACTTGCTTGCCCGCCTCTGGAGGGACTCAAGATCCAGTTTAGTTCTCCTACATTATCAACCCCAGAATAAATCCCAAGATAAATATCATCAAAAGAAATATGAGCGATACTCCCCGTGCTTCTTGTGCATCGCGAACAATCATCGATATCACAAACCCAACTCTCCGCGTATATATTTTGATATTAAATATTTTCACCAGAGCGCTCCCCGTCGTAAATGACACTTGTTTGACTATCTCATAGACCAGTTCGATGATCCCCAACCCCATGATTATCCCTCCAGTAAATCCAAATATGATGAGAATGAGATCATTGTTGCCTTTGGCTACGGCATACATCAGGATAAAGAATCCGACACAGACAAGGATCAAGTCCTGCCAGAGTGGTGAAAGTTTGAAGAATTTCATTTTTATTCAATCAATAAAACCAATCCCATTCCGGATTATCCAGTTCTTTACTATTTCTTTTAGAATTATTATTTTGAAAGATTTTCAAAGTAATCCATACAAAGCTGAATCTATGAAAGATTAGTCAATTGTACCACCTTGCTTCACCTCTCAGAAGCCTTGGCGATGGAGGGAGTGTAAGACAAGATTTCAAATCCTCCCTAATTTCTCTATACCTGGACTTACAGAAAGCGATTTCATTTGTTGTATTGCACTTTCGTTGAGAAGTAACAACCTCTCACTTTGAGATATTCCTTTACGAATGTATTCTGCGTTAATGCTTTCTAGATTCGAAAGACAAACAAGCTGAGTGACATCGGTATAATCTCGAAGATTCCCACTTTTTTTAGGATTTTTCTTCCTCCACTCTTGTGCTGTCATGCCAAATAGCGCCTTGTTTAATACATCTGTCTCTGTCGCGAATACGACGGAAGCATCTTTTGTCGATAACTTATGAGGAATAACAATTTTATCCTGTATAGCATCTGTGTGAATTTTGTAATTGATCTTTGTGAGCATTCTTTTTACATTCCAGCCGAGATTCAGTCGTACATCTTCTTCTGTCTTCAACCTTTGGAACTCCTTAATCAAATACAGTTTAAATTCAGGAGATATCCAAGTTGCAAATTCAAAGGCAATATCCTTATGAGCAAAAGTGCCTCCTCCATAGCGGCCTGCCTTGTTGATAATTCCAATCGCATTAACTGATTCGACCCACCTTTTAGGAGTTAATGAAAAACTATTTGAGCCAGCATGATTTTTAAACACATCGAATTCGATGGGTTTAAAATGTGGATTGTTTATTCTTTCCCAAATTCCTAAAAAATCGATTGTATCACGTGTTCGCATCCAGTTCTGTATTATATAATCGGTTCTTTCTTTGTCCTTGTACCGAGCTATATCGGTGAGTGAAATATAATCATTTTCATTTTGTGAAAACGTATAAATCTCCAACCCTTGTGTATTTATTTTTTTCATAAGTCAAAAATGAGAACTTAAATTATTTAGTAATATAGTTATACCATAGTACCACAATAAATTAAGGAGCTTCAATAATAAATTCAAATTGAAAATTGCCTGCCTGCCGGAGAGCAGCATAGGAATTTCAGAATCTATTTTGAATTCTGCATTCTTCAATAGACTATATCTAGGCAAGTAACTGCTCCAAAGCAATCTCAAGATCTGATATGAGTGGATTTTTGTCCCACACTTTTTTTATCTCAGGAATTAGGTTCGAGTAACGTTTGATAGTATCTGCTTTACTTGCATTAAACTTAGAAAATACTTCATCTCCATGCGTTTTTATATCCTCATTGAGGTCGGCTAGATTATGAAGCACATCTGCTGACTTGACGAGGAGCGAATCATGATCCATATCTCTGATATGTTCAAGAGCCGCCTTTTTCCGTTCCATCCAAGGAAGTGTTTTATCTTGTTCTGTTAAGTCATTGACCATTTGAGCAATTTTGCCGTTAAATTCTTTTTCTAAAAAATCTTTTGTCACCGATCCATATGGTACGCAATCTTCGATCGTATCATGGAGTATCCCTGCACAAATGATATTTTCATTGTGTGTCGCGCGGGAAAGGATAAGGGCGACAGTGAGAGGATGGGTGATGTATGGAATATCTTTTCCTTTACGGGTTTGGGTATGGTGTACTTTTGTGGCAAAGGTGATAGATTTGTGGATGAGAGGGTTGAATATCATAGATGTATTTATTGTATATGTTATTGCGTTTTAAGTTGATTTGATAAGCTTTTTAGACCCTGTCCCTGAAAATTGAGATAAAAAGAAGACATAATCGTATTTTATTAAATAAAACCTTTTATTGAAATAAAATAATTGCCGACAATATGAATGACAAAACCATAATTACCTTATCTATTTGTTCTTCTGTGCCTCCAAATTTTTTAGAGATCCAATCTTTATTCGGCGACAAAAATAAGTAAATAATGATGCCAAATACTGAAATAAAAATAAGCTTAAGGAAGAAGTCTCGAATAGGTGAAGGCGCTATCATATGACATAATTATACTCGTTCACATTTCTTATCCACCACAATTTGATATAAGTCTATCTCTCTCTCCTTTTTTTACCTCAATACATTGATATAGTGCAGAACTTTCGACTTGAATAAGACTATTACAGTAAGTGTTTATTGCCCCATCAGAATAGCCAGAATTTAATATTTGTCTTTTACAATACTCTGGATCAACTGTCGGTTCATCGTAATCTTCTGGGTTAAAAACATATGGTTCAAAAGTTGGGAAAGGTTTTAATGTAGGCAATGGAGCCCATGTAGGAAGAGGCGCATAAGTAGGAACTACATATTTATTTTGATTGTTATATGAATTTTGATCTCGATCGCACTTTGAAGAACTTTCATAAAATATCCACGAGCTCCCGATTTGACAACAAGTCGTTTGTCTACATACACTTTGTTTTAATTGCCTTGAGCCCCCTCCACAATCAGCATGAATTAAACAAGTAACAATTGGATCTGGATCAGGAGTTGATGTTGGATAATTAATCTTGTTTTGAATTTTTGTAGTTGGAGTTGGAGTTTTGACATTTGCTTCTTGATCTACATTTGCCCTCTCTCGAATATCATTGCACGCATCCTTTGATACTTTATACTTTTCACCATTGATAATGCACTCAAAATTCTGAGCAGGCATGATCACCTCTGTAGTTGTAAATGGATTTAGCATTTTTATGCTATCGAAAGTATTTGCAAAAACCCCTGTTCCCCATATATCAATTGCAATAAACAAGAATAATGGGACAAAAATGATAGGAATAATAATTTGAGGGGAGATCAGTGAGTAGTAAAAATCACACGTTGCTTCTTTCAGGAGATCCATTTGGTAGCTAAATGTATTCTTTTTTATACTCATCTAGGGCCAATTATAGCAAACAAAACAACTATTCTATTTATTTGAACACCTTACTTATGAGGTATGCGAAAAAACTGCTCTCTGTCAGGAAACCTGTCAAATTTGTCAATATTCCTGCTATGATATGCATATCAAAAGATTCACCCTTTTTCATTTATTGGTAATTTCATTTTTCTTTTATCATCTTCCACCCGCATATGCTCATCCTGGAAGAACTGCTGCCGATGGATGCCACTATTGTCGAACAAACTGTGACAGCTGGGGAGTCCCATGGAACGAAAGACATTGTCATGGTGGAGGATCTGTTGAGTCTGCAGTCACTGAACAGCAGCCAGTATATACAGGTCCAACCAACACGCCTCGACCACTCCCCACATGGACATCAACACCCCGACCTCCGACACCCACAAACACCCCACGACCTACGAGCACACCCTTACCATCAAACACACCAACTGTCATAATATCACCCACCTTCACTCCATCACCGACTAAAACGAAAGAGCCTACACCAACAAAAATGCCGAAAGTACGAGAACAATCAACGGGAGGATTTTGGGGATGGATACTGAGTATGTTCTTCTGAATCATTAAAATGGAATATCGTCAGAATATTCTTCCGCAACCACAGTTTCAGAGCTTTCATTTTCAGCTTGTTCTAGTGTGCTAGCTTTAACGTCACTACTCTGGTCATCCCCAATATTTGATATTCTTAAAAATTCAAACAAACTCTCAGGGAAAAAGTTTTGATCAAAGTTTGTTTCTTGCAATTTTTCCCATAAATAAAAACTATCACCTTTTTTCTTATAATCTAAACTATCCTCATCTGCAGGATTCTTCTTCTCGAATCCCAATACTGCTTCAAGTTTTGGATTATTAAAATGAATTTGATTATTTTGAACTACTTGGGTTAATTTCCAATTATTTGTGATTTGTCCTTTTTTAGATTCATCAGCATGAGCATAAAAGACAGAAGTTGCTAAACTATCCTTAGATACTATATCCAATAGATTTTCAGGTTTAAGATCGACACTCGCTGGTAAATCCCAATCAGAAATAACAAAACAATCAATATGAAAATGATTGCACAAATTGATCAATAATTCGGCAGTACTTTTCCCATGGTGTGGCAAAATAACGATGTTATGAAGATTCAGATATGTTTCAGAAAAGCGTTCTAATTCCTTTTCATCAGGAATGTAATCTACTGCAACACATTTTTCTTTTACTTTTTTTTGTATAGCATATTTATAAGCCATAACATCGTCAGGACCTTCAACTAGTATAACTTTCTGACTAAAAAGTAATTTATTTAGGTTGGGCTCTACAGTATTTAAAAACTGCCTCCAGTGTTTAATTGGACTCACTATTGACTCAAGCTCATCTGGATTATTATATTTGACGACGGTTTGTTTTTCTTCCTGATCAAATTCTAGTCTAATAATGCCTCGAGTATCGAAAATATCGATCATTTTATCTGAATGCGTAGTATAAATTACTTGATGTCCATTTTCGGCAATTCTGCATAATACATTCTTATAAAAATACTCTTGATGATTCTCATGCAGGAAGCTCTCTGGTTCTTCAAATAAAAACAGGCACTTATCATCATTACTTTCTGCTATCGTCTGAATTACTGCCATTACAAACATGGATATATAACCGTCGCCAAGACGATCTAAAGGTATGAGTTTATCTTTATCTCCGCCTATGCCGATCTTAAATATCATCTCAAGGAAAATATCTTCGTACTCTGGTAAAGTAAAATCAATATCACAACTTTTATCACGTAAGTTATTTTCAAGGTTTTGTTTAATATCTTCTATAAATGCGTTAAGATTTGTATCCTTTTTTACAGTTCTTATCACTTCATCCAGGTCTTTGACGAAACCATCTTTTTTCTTGAGAATCGTTGGATCAGTTTCAATTAGTTTTTTTAGATGTTTTCCCAAAAAAGATTTTATTCTTCCCCATGAAGATTTTTTGGTAGATATTTGATCTTTAATGGCATGGAAGTTAATGTAAAAAATACTATAGCGTTTATTAGCTCCATAAAAGGAAGGTTTAATTGAACATTCTGTTATGGTATTTGCATCAACTTCTATATTTAGCTCGTGTGTACCTTCCATAGAAATATCTTTCCCCCAGCTATTTTGTCCCATTACACTCGAGGAAATATTACTTTGCAAAAATGGGATATTCTCCCAATTTAAATTGTAGAAATCTTTTAAATCAAATGTTTCCTCATTTGCAAAATTCTCCCCAACTCCATATAGGATTGCATTCATCAAATTTGTTTTACCCGCATTATTATAGCCGATTATTGCTACTGGCTTTTTATATGACTTATTTGGAAAAGTAATAGTTTGTTCATCATGTCCAAAAGATCTATAATTCTTGATAGTTAGTTCATCTATTCGTATATAAGACATTGGTGTATTCAATTAGGAAACAAAACTCTCTGCCCTCTCTAAAAGCACACTTGAATTTACCGATGTATTTTTGGCAGTGAACTTGTCAACCTCATCAATCATTTCGTAGGAAAGAAATTTGACTTGCCGATCAAATTCAAGTTGATGAAAGGTTGGTCGAGTTACTTGCCTTCTTACTTTTTCTCTTCTATCCTCAGGAGCTACTATAATGAGTGGATAATTACTATTTGGTGCAATAATTTTTAGATCAGAAAATCTTAGTAACCCTGAATATATAGAGGTGCTATTTTCTACTTCAAATGCAGCATCGATCCGAAACTCATCTTTCCATACCACATCAATATTGTCTACATATCGAGCATCGACATCTATGCCAGATGTAAATTCTTTTTCAAAGTTATCAAAGCTATATTCTTTTGTAATTTTACTTTGATCATTTTTTGGTACCCATACCTTTGTGCCAGCTTTTAATCCTAAATTAACAAGTGCCCATTGCATGCGTACATGTTCAGATAATTCTTTCGGACTAACCTCTTCATCAATGTCAGATCTTTCTTGTGTTGTCTTTATTTCATCATTCTGAATCTTCAATTCATCATGCAGCACTTCGTATGGTTTTTCACCAGTTTTTATACGCATAAGCACATCATAGAGATTGTCATAGCGATTATAAAAAAGCTCAAGTCGCTCATCTGATACGCTCGTAAACCCACGAAGCGCATAATTTTCTTTATATTGAAGTAAGGAGATAAATTCTGCAAAAGGGAGATTGATTTCAATGGGATTGGCTATAAAGTAAATCAGATCCCATCCATCGGTTCTTCCATTTTTGATATTTTTCCACAGGTCGGAGGATAATTTTGCATTGATAGTTTTATACGCAACCTTCCCCAAAAGCTTTATTTTTTTACCTTCGACGATCATTATGTCGTCTCCCGGTTTCATTTTATTAAACCTTGATCTATTCTGAGCACTGTCTCTTGAACCCCATATGGTGAGCTTCTTGTTTCCAAAAATGTCTTTAAGTATTTTGACTTCGCTTTTTTCTAAGAAGTTAAATGCTCTTTCTTGATCAACCTTACTTTCTATAGTGTCTCTGTAATGAACCATTGCCTCATAATTATTTATCGGCATGTAGAGAATGAAAATGTTACGCATCACCCAAATTATACACCTCTCTTGACACACAGTCAGGAAAACTGACTAAATTTGTACCTCTATGAAACGCCTCGAGAATTTGAAAAGGAACGGTTGACAGTTGATATCATATAAGATATCATACCTATATATATGAACACACAAAAAGAGTACACATTTCAAGATGATCTGGCACAATGTCTGAAAGACCCCAAATTTAAAAAGGCATGGGAAGAGTCAGAGTTAGAGTACCGACTTGCAAAACAAATTATTGATGCACGGCTAAAAAAAGATCTTTCGCAACGCGACCTGGCGCTTAAAATTCAATCAACTCAAGCTGTCATATCTCGCATCGAGACTATGAGCGCAAATCCATCCCTCAATCTTTTGAAACGAATTTCTCGAGCACTTGATACCCCACTAAGTCTAAACATCCACTGAGGGTTATCGGCACTTCCCCCCTGCCTCACAGTCAGGAAAGCTGACAGGAAATATTATCTTAACGATCCATAATATGCTATAAGTCATGAGTTTTTTTTGGTATACTATTCCTCATGAGCGGTAGTTGGTATGATAATGAACCACCAGATGGATTGCGCGAGGGAATCATGTTTGTCTCTCCTGAACGGAGAGAGATGCTTATTTGTCCGGACTGTGGCGACGTTACGACTGTCGATGCTAAACTTCTCGCTTCTACTGTTTTTAATAACCTTCCTCCTCGAGCTTGCTCACAGTGTGGCACTGCGTACTTGATCCTTCAGCAACAGGAAGTTCCTGCGTAAGGGTACCGGTATAGTTGACAACTATTATTTGTGATGTAATGATATATGTTATATGAATCATTCTTCTTCAAATACTATTGAACTTTCAATCAAAGAACGAATTTATACCATCAGAGAGATGCAAGTATTGTTGGACCGTGATCTTGCAGATATGTATGGAGTAAGTACAAAAGTGCTCAATCAGTCAGTAAAACGAAATATTCAGCGGTTTCCGAAGTCATTCTGTTTCCAACTGTCACCAAAGGAATATGAGATTTGGAGGTCACAATTTGTGACCTCCAAATCTGAAAGAAACGGGCTTGACCAGAGTACCTATCGAAGTAAGCCAGAGTAAGGCAGATATCTCCCCCATCCGCCTCGACCCTCTCCCTCAATATGCATCAATGATCAGATAGCATACTCACCTTGAAGTACGCGGTTAAGAAGAAGATCATTTCTTCAAGAGCATCAATTTTTGCCTGATTTGCATTTGCGCAGAAAGCCTTTTCTATCATTCTGAGAGATTGTTAAGTAAACAGTGCCTTTTAATAAGAAGATCAGGTGGTGGGTAGGTTGGGTTTGGGACCCACCACCTGCTTTTCGTACGTTTACGTACTATCGTACGGGTCGAGATCACCACACCGGCAAGCAAAAGCCGGCTGAGATCGATCGACACGATCAAGTTTCGGTGGACAGGAGGTGATGCATAGAGGATTGCACCACCCCTGTCGTCTAACCATCAATCACATAGGCGCAGTCGTCTGCGCCCGCCCATCCACTTCCTGTGAGATCCAGGAAGCAGGTAAGCTCACGAGGGATTATTAGCATGCTCGCGGGAGCCATCATGATGGCTTGCCCAGTAATTGTGATCGTGTGATACACAATCGCCCCTGCCCCGACAATCGCTGCACCTGTGGCTGCGTACCATCCGAATTCCTCCTCAACTGGAGGAAGATCCAATGTCGGCGATGCAGTAACAGTGGATAGGACGAGCGGAGGCATTGCTACACCCGCCTCATCATAAATCCACTTTCTCAAGTGATAGAAGACGTGGTTGTTGGGGTCGAGCAGCGTTTCACATTTCAAAAAAAGCAGTGGTCCACCTATGGGCCATGTGTTCATCGACGAAACAAAGCGGAGCGAGCGCTCCGAGGTCGGGTTGTTGTCGGCACCTAGCCAAAACAACAACCAACCCACGCTATTCCCGGCCGCCATTGGCAATAGAACTTGAGCTTGAGCAGTCATCAAGACGTTACTAAAACTCGGCGATGATGGGTCTGGCGACGCTAGTCGAGGGGTCATAGGCACCATGCCGTTTGTTGAATACACAGGTGTGTCGAGGTATACATCAATTCGGCCAGTGCCCCCACGGGCCATTTCGCCGCCGACAGTAATACATGCGTTATATAGCTTGACCTTCTCGAGGTCAGGGGCTGTTATTTGCATGTATCTAAAACTACCAATTGTATCGGCAGCTTTGCCCTGTCGCTGCGCACGGGCTTCTGCACAGATACCATTTTCGATACCTCTACAATCCAATGTTGGGTGGCCATCGTTGGTCGCAGTCACCACATTGAATGTGCCAAAGATTGACGGAAAGAGTTGCCCGTCAACCGTCTTGACACCCCAATTCGTACTGTTCGCACCACGAACCAAGGCGCACCCCTCTTCAGGACAGGGGCCGATTTCTCGGCCAACGCCCGGCTCCATCGCAGGAACCGCATATACGTCCCCACCTTTGCAGGTGGGATAACGCATTCCCGATGCTGCCACAAAGGGCAAGTAGACCTTGTTGCCTCCCATGCCTGGCCCCCATGAATACTGGGAGCGGCATGCAGGCAACTCAGCTACGCTAAAGTTTCCCGACCAGATAGCGATGCCGCCTGGACCATTCGCATCTACACGGACCTGCACTGATCCGTAGGACACTGGGGGAAGTGTCAAACGAACGGTGCCCTGACCGTTTACGGTCACGTCTCCTACTACTACCGTGCGGAACCCTGTGCCCGAAACTTCGAGACACCGAGGGTTTTCTTCCAACCACTGCGAGCACGCTTGGACCGACGTGATAGTCGTTGGTGGTGGCGTGACTGTCGCTGTTGCAGTCGGTGTGGCAGTAGGCATTGCAGAGGGGGTGGCGGTCGGCGTTGCTGTCGGTGGGATCTGCGCGGGCGTAACTGTGGGTTGCACCAGTTGTTGAGTCGGCGTAGCGGTCGGGGCGAAGGGATCCGACATTACGATGTCTTTCCATTCACGGATTAACCCTGATTGGCTGACCATAATTAAACGGATGACTCCATCACCATTTTTGTCATCATTCCGTTCGGGTTGGTACATTAACAAACCGCTCATGGCAGAGGCTAGATTGCGACCATATTCCTCCGTCCACAGGGCGGCCGGGCCGCCAATGAGGACAGTGAATTGTACTTCGGCCGAGTTACCCCAGACTAGATCCTGGGGCGTTACGGTCCAAGACACCGTTTCGGGTGCATCTGGCACTTCGGCAACTACCACGCTACTACCAACAGGGGCGGTAGGCGTGATCACCGGTGTCTGCGCCATTACTGGCACACCGGCGATGAACAAAAAAATTACTACTGCGGCGCCAATGAGCGTCGTTTTCCAACTGCTAGACATGATTCCTCCCATGTCTTTGAAAATACTTCATTGTATCTGAGAAGGCGATGACTCCTCCTTTTACGAAGAAGTACTCCTACAGATAAGGCGATACACGGACCTTATCCATAAGAAAATCGCTTTACTATACTAAATCTATCAACAAAGAGCGAATTCTTCGATACTCTTTCTGGAGTATTGTGACTCGAGCTCTTTGATTTCTTTCAGTTTTTCTACTTACGAAACTACAGTCACACATGCTAAAAGCGTGTGACCCGATCAGTAAAATATCTATCTGTAGATACCTACTGCAATGAAAAGCCATAACCATTTCTAATTTGCATTGACACTATGGGTTAGATATTGTGTACATGTAGTTTAATAGTTCTCAGTGCCAATAATCCATGTAATGGTATTACATGATGCGCAAATATTCTTCAATCAAGCTCATGCATGCATAGGCTGGAGAGAACTCAAAAACCACAACGTCGTAGTTCTCACTAGTGATTCGAACTATATTGAGAACATTTATAGAAATAGCTTCACATTGCAGCAGATATCGTAAAAATAGATTTTGTAAAAAAATAGAAATATTTTTACCCAACCTTTACACCCTGACAAAAATCTATTAAGATCACAATAGATGCTTGACAGGATGCAAAGGCACAAGTTATTAAAGTGCTATAGGCTTATTATATGCTATTATCCTACATATGCAATATGTATAAGTTTAAGATATTCGGATTGACTTTGATAATCAATTCTCATCACAAGTACTATCACAAAAACCAAAACTATCATTCCAACCATTATTCCCAACAGATACATGACTCCTTTATTCATTGGGCATAATATACAGATGCTTCCTGCTTCTTTAATCAAGAATGGTACAATGATCTGATGGCATACGTACCAATGCGGCGCAGGAAAAAGCGCTTTCCTCAACTCAATAAACAAAAACTCATGCTTTACGGCGTGGTGGGAATTATTGCTTTTATTATCGTTGGGTACTTGGGTGCAGTAGTTGTTTTTGCATGGTATGGTCGCGATCTCCCGAAGCCGGGAGAGCTTTCCGAAGCGCGCGAAAACTCTACCGTGTTTTATGATCGAAATGATGAGGTGATCTATGAGATGTATGAAGGGAAAAATCGAGTCCCTGTTGATACAAAAGATATTCCTGATGTCCTAAAACAAGCAACGGTATCAATTGAAGACAAACGATTTTATGAGCATAAAGGGATATCAGAGTTTGGGATTATCCGTGCCGGAATCAATTCACTTTTTGGAAACCCTCAAGGAGGATCAACGATCACCCAGCAGCTTATCAAAAATGTCCTTCTTACGTCAGAACGACGCATCTCACGCAAAATCAAAGAGGCAATACTTGCATACCAAGTGGAGAAACAATATGACAAAGATGAGATTCTCACCATGTATTTGAATGAAGCGCCCTACGGTGGAAGCTATTGGGGCGTTGGCTCTGCTGCAAAAGGATACTTTGACAAAGAACCAAAAGATCTGTCTCTTATTGAGGCGGCATTTCTTGCGGGACTTCCCCAGCAACCATCAATATATTCTCCGTTTATTGGAAAAAAAAATGAGTGGAAAGCACGAACCAAAGATGTACTGCGACGCATGAGAGAAGATGAGCATATCGATCGAGATGTTGAAGAGAAGGCGCTCACCCAGCTTGAGAAGCTCAAGTTTTCAAAACAGACAAACAATATTACGGCACCACACTTTGTCTTTTATATTAAAGACCTCATTGAAAAAGAATTCGGACCCGGAATCTTGAATCAAGGGGTGAAGATAAAAACGACCTTAGATTTGAAGCTCCAACATGAAGCAGAAAAAATCGTTAAAGATGAGATTGAGTCACTTGATGAATATGATGTGGGAAATGGCGCGCTTGTTGCGATTGCTCCCGATTCGGGAGAGATAATTGTGTACGTTGGGTCATATGATTACTCAAATGATGAGTACGGGAAATATGATGTCGTGTCTCAAGGGAATCGTCAACCAGGATCTGCGCTCAAACCGATCGAATACGCCGTTGCGCTCAAAAAAGGATACACCGCAGCAAGTGTTGTTGCAGACGTCCAGACCGTGTTTCCCAATGTGGTGGGCAAGGATTATGAACCGGTCAATTATGATGGAAAATATCGGGGACCGGTACAACTACGGTTTGCCTTGGGAAATTCTCTGAATGTTCCCGCCGTGAAAATGCTTGCGATGGTAGGTATCCATGACTTCTTGCAGCAGGCATACGAGATGGGACTTGATGCACTTGAGCCAACCGATGCAAACATTGCCAATTTGGGATTATCAGCTTCATTAGGGGGCGGAGAAACAACCTTGCTTGATCTGACAAAAGCATTTTCGGTTTTTGCCAATGAAGGAAAGCGTGTCGAGCCCTATGGCATCATCGATATCACCGACTTCAATGGTAAAAAAATATATGAACAAAAAGAATCAAACCCAAAAGAAGTACTTTCAAAAGACATAAGCTTCATCATTTCACATATCTTGTCAGACAACAATGCGCGAATCGATACCTTCGGGCCAAGTTCGTATCTTAAAATTCCCGGAAAAACGGTAGCGGTCAAAAGTGGTACCACCGATGATAAACGCGACAACTGGGCAGTCGGATTTACGACGGATATCGCCCTTGGCGTATGGGTGGGAAACAATGATAATGCAAAAATGAATCAAGCCATTGCATCAGGCGCAACCGGCGCATCGCCGATTTGGCATGATGTCATGCAGGCGCTTCTTGACGAGTTTGATGATGGAATTATGGAAAAGCCAGATACGGTTGAAGCCGTTGAAATCGATGCGTATCTTGGCGGACTCCCGAAGGATGGGTATCCTACGCGCACCGAATACTTTGTAAAAGATACCGCTCCGACAGAAATTTCTCCATATTATAAAATTCTCAAAATTTCAAAAGAAACAGGAAAGCTTGCAAATGACGTAGAAATTCGTTCAGGAAACTATGAGGAGAAAGAATATATTGTTATCACCGAACGTGATCCCATATCAGGAGATGGGGTGAATCGATGGCAGGATGCGATTGATGAGTGGGCACGTGCACAAGACGATGGGAAATTTCATTATCCCACGGAGACTTCAGAAGCGCGATCTGAAGATGTTGCTATTTCAATCAAGAATCCAGAAAATGAACGTCGGGTAGATTCAAAGTCGATTGAAGTTTTTGCAAAAATCACCTCTCTTGAACCAATCAGAGAAACTAAAATATTTATTGATGGGGAAGAGAAGAAAAAATATTCCGGAAATCGTGATGAAGTGCGCGAGACGTTTGAGTTTGAAAATGGGAAACACACGGTAAGAGTTGAGGCGAGAAACGAGAAGGACAAGGTGACCTCTTCTGAAGTGAAGTTTTCCGTAAATGAGGATTATTCAAATTAGGAATACTACTGACTAACTATTGCTAAAAAAATCGGCGACCACGGATGCAAGCTCCTCTTCTTTTCCCTCAAAGCCATGCCCACAATTAGGAATCGTCAGAAAGGTAAAATTCTTCTTGAGTTGCACCTGATTTTCCAATATCTTCACGCATTTTTTCACATCGCCATAACAATACTCATCCTGCGCCCCGTACATGACTAATGTTTTATTATGCACCTTCTTAAATTCGCCAAAGAGCTCCTTTTTTGAAAGGTTCAGTTTGTTCATATATTCATTAAACGGAAAGATGTTGTACTCTCCATCAGGATTCAACACATCGAAAAGCGCTTGATAGGAGAATGGATATTCAGATATATATTTTGGGACAAGCTTCATTCCATTTCCCTTTGCAATCGCCTCTTTTGCTTTTTTGAGTGCGGAAAAATAGTTCTTTTTACCCATTTCATCAAAATACAATCCTGTATCATCTCCTCCACCAAGAAGTGCATATTTGGTAAAGAGATTATTTTTTGCATAATTGTCATACACTACGATTTTATTTGCGCCGGTCGATTCTCCGAGAATATAAAAGGTTTCATACCCGTGTGTTCTGAGAAACGCTACCGCTCCATCGATATCATTCACACAATCTTTAATGAGTTCATATGACGTGCCAAGGTGAACCCGTTCTTCTGTTCCATCAGGAAGCATTCGTTTCAATGTTTTAATATAATGCGCTCCCCTATTATTAAAGGGGAAAAAGGCAATATTTTTATTGAGTAATTGTTTTGCATATATATTTACTTTATCTGAATAAAAAATCGACGCGCTGCCACACCCATGAAGATAGAGCGCAATACTTTTCGTTTTTTCCTTTGGTTCATAGAGAAGTCCGGGAAGACGAAGATTGTCTGTTGAGAGAAACTGCACCAGTTTTGTATTCATATTTATTTGAGTATTGATATTAATTCACTAAAGTTTTGTATCGTCTTATCTGGATTATGAAGAGCAAATGCATCATTTTTATAAAAGAGATTATTTGCAGGGGGATGATACCATACACTCATAACCCCAGCACTCTGTGCCGCAATAATATCAACATCACTGTCCCCGATCATGACGGCATTTTCTGGATGAGAATTAAGGGTATTTAGCGCTTTCAAGAGTGGCTCCGGATGAGGCTTGTTCTTTTTGGTGTCTTCCCACGCAAACGTACAATCAAACAACATATCAATCTTATTTTTTGAAAGATACAAATCAACTACCTTTCGTTGCGAAGACGTGATGAGCGCGACCTTGTGATCGCTTTCTTTGAGAATGTTGAGAAGATTGAGTGCGCCACTGTGCAAGGGAGCGTTTATGAAATGTGCTTCGTAGTTAACATACAATTCTTCTACAAAGCGATCTTTATCGATATGAAAGTCTGTTTCGTGGATTCTTTGAAAACCGATACGAATGATCTCCTCATTTGAAATAGAAATGTCAAACGTCTTAAATGTTTGTTGAAAGCTTATAAGCCACAGGGGAAGGGTATCTGCAATACAGCCGTCAAGGTCAAAAAGATAGGTAGTGATGGGAGGTCTCATCACCGAAATTATATCATGAATTCAACGCAGTTCGAATTTGTTCAAGTTCTACTAATGCCTCTTTTTCAGTTATATTTTTTGTATCTGATGAGAAATAAAATCGCAGAGAAATTTTATTTTCAAATGAACTGACATGTTCGACAGATTGCAAAAGCTTTGCGTTTTCAAATGATACGTCACACATTTTTTGATACGACATCTTTTTTATGACGGTAAGATCAAGTTTTACCATCGCATATTGAAGTGGTGTTTTGAATGTGTGCTGTATTTGGTAATTTTGAATTATCGATTTGAAATCAATCTCTGCAATATACATCTGTTCAGTAAGATTGAGCTTTTCAGCGTATTTCTGATGAAGCGCGCCAAATGATCCAATCATTTCATCACCCCTATATATTGATGCAGCACTGCTCATGAGTTTATGCTCTCCAGATTTGACCAAGATATTTCCAATAGTAAGTTCTTGAAAGAGCGCAGATATAATTCCTTTCAAATCTTCAAAATCAGTGTTTACAACAACTCCCAGTCGATGAAGTTCCTGGGGAAGATCGCCGGTTTTTGGCTCATATATTTTTGCAAATTCAAATAGTTTTAAGTGATTTTTTCTGCCACTATTATCTTTCATATTTTTGATAAGTGAGGGGAGAAGAGAGGTTCTCATGTACTCAATTTCCGAAGAGATGGTATTTGCAATTTTGAGATGATCGGAGATCTGATAATCAAGAGTATTGAGAAGGTCGCCCGACACCATCGAGTAATTGAGAAACTCATGAAGCCCGAGGTGTTTGAGAAAATACTTCGTTCTATATTGTACGGTATGAAGATTTGAAATATATTTCGGTTGTTTTATATAGGTCAGGGGGGATATGGTATTTGGCAGATTATGATAACCATACACTCGTGCAACTTCTTCAATGATATCTTCTTGAATTGATACATCATCAACGCGATAGGTAGGAACGGTAACATCAAAATGGACGCCATCGGGGTAGGCAAGCTCAGTATCTTCATGCTTCTTGACGGTAAATCCAAGGTTAGTCAAAATTGAGGTCACTTTTTCCTCTTCGATTGGGACGCCAATCACTCGCTGAATATCCTTCAAGTATGCTTTCACATGAGTTTCTTGTTTTTTGTGCGGATATATGTCGGTAAGTTCAGAGCAGACGACTCCTTTGGTCAGCTCTTGCAAAAGCTCAATACCATAAGCAAATGTCGATTCGACTCGTTCTGGATCAAGTCCTTTTTCAAAATAGGTTGCGGCAAGTGTTCGTTGACCCGTCACCATTGAGGTTTTTCTGATTGCTTTTTTGTCATATGTTTGTACAAAAAAGACGATTCGTGTAGTGTCACCTTTGATTGATGAATTTTCTCCTCCCATAATGCCACAAAGATCGATAAGTCTTCCCGACCCATCCTCGATCACAATATCTCCACCGGGAAGAATAAGTTCTTTTGAATCAAGTGTAGTAAGCTTTTCGCCTTTTTTGCTTCTTCTGACTTTCATTACGCCATCTTTAATCTGGTCAAAGTCAAACATATGAACGGGTTGACCAAGGGAAAGCATGAGATAGTTTGAAATATCGATGACGTTGTTTATTGATTTTATTCCAGAAAGATTCAATCGTTTTGAGATCAGTTCTGGTGATTGTGCAATGAGCACATTATCAAGCACAATTGCTGTAAACCGTGAAACGAGCGTAGGATCTTCAATCGGTACCGATAGTTTATGAGTTTTGGTAGGTTCAGCCTTGAGATTCTCAAAAGAATATGTATTCAGTGGATTAAACTTCAGTTTTGCTTGTTTTCCAAAAAGGGGAAGAATGGCTTGAGCTTCTTGTGCAACGCCAAAAACACTTGCCATATCGATCCGATTTGAGGTGATTTCAATATCAAACACATAGTCGTCACCAATCTTCTCAACGGTTTCTATTGATGGGCCACAGAGTGAAAGATATTTTTGCAGTTCATAAGGATCTGCATCAGTTTCAAGATAATCAAGCAGCCAATGGTAGGTGATTTTTATATTCATATTAAAATTGTTCTAATACGCGGATGTCGCCATCGTAGAGCGCTCTCATATTGTTTAAGCCAACTCCTGGTTTCATCATCATGACACGTTCGACGCCAAATCCAAATGCCCATCCC
>Ga0210057_1001483_pt1 | contig 35576 bp, 36 predicted proteins | sample CryGeyCG2114_010_2_FD_183968 | JGI IMG/M metagenome (GOLD analysis project Ga0210057, IMG submission 183968) | Groundwater microbial communities from aquifer - Crystal Geyser CG10_big_fil_rev_8/21/14_0.10 (SPAdes) (version 2) | ecosystem: Environmental > Aquatic > Deep subsurface > Groundwater ... | reverse complement strand
TGAAGGCATATTGAGGCAGGAAAAAATATTAAAAGCGAAGGAAACAATAAAAAATTTGGAGCTTTACAGGCCAAAGCCTTCAAAAAATTCTTCTGACGGATATAAGGGCAGAATAGGAATTTTTGAAGTTTTGCTGGTCAACGACGCAATCAAAGTTTTGGTAAATAAAAAAGCTTCAACTACTGATATTACAAGGCAGGCGATACAGGACGGCATGCGCACTATGGCTGAAGACGGTTTCGTGAAGGCAGCCAAGGGATTAACATCAATTGAGGAAGTATTAAGAGTTATAATGGATTAATTTGGAAATTAAATAATGGCAAATTTTTCATATACAGCAAAATCGTTGGACGGACATATACAGAAAGGGACTTCTGAAGCTGAAAATATCCGCGAACTAGCCCAAAGCCTGAAAACTGAGGGCATGATTTTAGTTAAAGCTGATTATATAGTCAAAAGGGGCGGGGGAAGATTTGAAATTCCATTTTTGCGCGGCAAAGTTTCTTTAAACGAAAAAATATTGATGACGAGAAACCTGTCAGTTATGGTTTCCACAGGCCTCCCGCTCGTCAAAGGATTTTCAATTTTATCTGCGCAGGCAAAAAGCAAAAGGATGAAATATGCATTGCTGGACATAGGTCAGGAAATAAGCAAAGGCAGAAGCTTGTCTGATTCATTGAAAAAATATCCCGATATTTTTTCTGAATTATTTCTGGGAATGATAATAGCCGGAGAGGAATCTGGAACAATGGAAGATGTCCTTAAAGTGCTGGCGTTGCAACTTGAAAAAGAAAAAGAAATGAACTCCAAACTGCAGAAGGCATTGATATATCCCGGCATCCTTTTGGCTACAATGCTGATAGTGGGAATTTTTCTAATGATTTTCGTCCTGCCTAAGATAAATGTTTTTTTTAAAAGCCTGCATGCCGATTTGCCCCTGACTACAAAGATAATACTGGGCTCCGGAGATTTTTTTGCAAATTATTGGTATTTTCTTACCGGAGGGGTTTTGATTATTATTCTTATTTTTACAGCGCTGATTAGGACAAAAAATGGAAGATTTATCATAGACACTGTAATGATAAAAACTCCTCTTGTTTCTTCATTAGTCAAGAAATCAAATGTGGCTGCGTTGATAAGGTCTTTGAGTTCGCTTTTGTCAGCCGGCGTGCCTTTGCTTAAATCATTGGAAATAACTTCAGGTACGGTTGGGAACTCTTATTTTAAGAAAGCCCTTTATGATGCGGGCAAAAAAATAGAAAAAGGCGAAAAATTATTCAGCAGTTTAAAGCCCCACCGGGAAATTTTTCCTTACGGCGCCATAGAAATGATAGAGATAGGGGAGGAAACTGGCAAGACCTCCGTGATTTTAAAAAGGCTGGCCGAGTTTTACGAGGACGAAGTGTCCAGCGCTGCTGAAAATTTATCAGTAATAATCGAACCGGTCCTAATAGTTATTATGGGACTTTTGGTGGGAATTTTTGCCGTATCCATAATAGGACCGTTGTATTCAGTTTTAGGAAATGTCTAAAGACGCACTTACGTACGTAAGTGCGTGTAATATTTATATGTTCAGACAAAAAGGAATCACCCTAATAGAAGTTGTGGTTTGCGTAGCTATTTTCGCCATTTTAAGCATCAGCGTTTACGGGATATTCACTTCAATAGTAAACGGCATTGCCTATTACCGCGACAAGACAACTGTTTCATATCTTGCCAACCAATATCTGGAAATAATGCGCAACATGCCCTACTCGCAAATCGGAACGATAGAAGGAAATCCCCACGGAACTTTGGCCGACCTGCCAAACTCCATAAATCTTAATATTGGAGGAATTTCTTACCAGATTTATTACGCGATCAGCTATGTTGACGACTCTGCAGACGGCACAGCTCTTTTGGGGACAGACCCTGCGCCCAATGATTACAAGCAAGTCAAGCTTTATATAACAAATGTCAAAAACGGAGTGACCAGCAATTTTTTAACTAATGTTTCTCCAAAAGGGCTTGAAGGGTTAGCAAGCGGGGGAGCGCTTGCCATACAAGTTTTTGACGCAGTAGGCCAGCCGGTTTCCGGAGCCACGATACACATAACAAACACAAGCATAACTCCGCACATTAACTTGACCAGAACAGCTGATGCCAATGGCGAATGGATTGAAGTCGGTTTGCCCGACAGCGCCAACAGTTACAACATATCGGCCACCAAATCAGGATATTCCAGCGACCAGACTTATCCTATCACTGAACAAAATCCTGATCCCGTAAAGCCCGATGCCACCATACTCAACGGCCAGGTGACCAGCATAAGTTTTTCCATAGACAGGCTCAGCAATCTTAATTTTTATACTTTAAACCAGACGTGCTCCGGAGTTTCAGGAGTCGGATTGGAAGTCAAAGGGACAAAATTAATAGGCACCCCGTCTCTTTTGAAATTTGACAACACATATACTTCCAGCTCCAGCGGACTGGTTGCCTTGAATAATATTGAGTGGGACAATTATACTCCTTCTTTAACAGGACCGTCCTACATGATTTATGGGTCATCTCCCATACAAGAAGTTAGCATCCTGCCCAACACAAGCCAAGATTTTAATATTATAGTCGGGCCTAAAACCGATAACAGCTTGTTAGCCATAGTCAAAGACGCTTCAACCGGCAATCCGATTCAGGGGGCAGAAGTTTATTTACAAGGAGCCGGAAACGAGTACACAGGATTTACCGACGGAAGTGTTTGGAGCCAGAATGATTGGTCCGGCGGAGCAGGACAGTCAGATTTTTCCAATCCTTCGCAATATTATTCAGATGACGGGAATGTAAGTGCGACAGGAGTGCCTTCCGGCTTGAGGCTGGCCCAGGTGGGCGGAACTTATGTTTTTTCAGGAGTTCTTGAATCTTCTTCATTTGATACCGGCACGGAATTGACCTCATATACTACGTTGACCTGGCAGCCCACTTCGCAAGACCCAGCAACAAGCATAAAGTTTCAGATTGCCGCCAATAATGATAATTTAACATGGAATTATATAGGTCCCGATGGGACAGGCTCGAGCTATTATACGGTTCCAGGCACGACCATCACGAATGAAAACAGTAAAAGGTACGTGCGCTATAAAGTTTTTCTTTCAACCACAGACAATTCCATCACCCCTGTTTTAACAAGCATTAATATAAATTATGTTTCAGGATGTTCTTCTCCTGGCCAGGTAATGTTTTCGGGCTTGCAGCAGAGTTCTAATTATCACGCAACCATAAGCATGACGGGCTATCAAACACAGATAACAGACAGTCTGGATGTCAGCGGTTATTATGTCCTGCAAGTTCTATTAAGCCATTGATAGATAGGTTTATCCCGTTATAATTTTGCGTCTAAATATCATCGTGGCGAAAGCATGATTAGACTTTCGCCGCCACAAATTAACCATGAGATTATCAGGAATTACCAAAAAATATTATAAAGACGGCAAACTTCTAACGGGGTTCACAATAATAGAATTAGTGGTGACTATTTCCATTTTCACAATTTTAGTTTTTGGAGCCTCGGTTATGCTGACTAATATTTTTTCAAATTCGCAATGGTATACCGCCTCAATAACAAACATCGACCAGATAAATTCGGCAATGTCTGTATTTACCAATGAAATTAGGGATGCCACTGCCGGAAGCGACGGTTCCTATGCTATAACTGAAGCATCGGATTTTGAAATAGTTTTTTATTCCAATTTCGGAGGCGATAATTCAGTGGTCAAAAGAATCCGCTATTTTATATCAGAGGGCAAATTATACAAGGGAGTTGTCATACCTTCTGGAAATCCATTGTCATACAATTTATCCAATGAATCTACAAGCGCGCTTATAACCGGAATTGCCAATGGAAGCTCTCCTGCGTTTTATTATTACAACGGAGATTATGACGGCGCCCAAAGCGCTTTGTCCCAGCCTATAAATATAAATCAGATAAGATTCGTTGAGATAAGCCTTTTAGTGCCAAACAGAATTAATGCTTCCGACACAAGCACCTTTTCTGTTTCAGCCGGAGCTACAATAAGGGCATTAAAGGATAATTTAGGAAATTAACCTGCCAAAATTTAGACAAGTAAAATGAAAATTATAAGAAAAAAAGAATCAGGGTCATTAATGATATACATAATAATAATCATATTTATTTTTATTATTGTTATGTTTCCGGTCGTCGTTTTTTTCACCGGCGAACTGCAATTATTGAGGCTGGCGGCCCAGAAAGAAGAGGCTTTGCAAATAGCCGATGCCGGAGTCAATTATTACCAGTGGCATCTGGCTCATTTTACAGACGACTATAAGGACGGAACAGGCCAGCCCGGCCCTTATGTCCATGATTATAAGGATTATGACACCCAGCAGCCCGTAGGAAAATTCAGTCTGACAATAACTCCTCCATTGCCGGGGTCAACTGTCGTTACTATCCAGTCAACTGGATGGACCGACAGCAACCCCAATATTAAAAGGACTATAACTGTAAAATACGGAATACCTTCATTGGCGAAATATTTTATATTAAACAACGATGCAATATGGATTTATTTTTCTCCGCAAACATTCAGCGGACAAGTTCAATCAAATAGCGGAGTGCGTTTTGATGTAGTTGGAAACGCCCCGATTTTTTCCGCAAAATCAACTTACACATGCCCTTCCTGGCAGAGATGCCCCCAACCTACAGAGCCCGGAGTCTGGGGTTCTGGCAATCCCAATTTCTGGCAGTTTCCCGTGCCCGCGATTGATTTTTCGGCATTTACTTCCAATCTGGCGGATATGAAGAACTTGGCCCAGCAGCAAATTAACGGCATAGCTCAGGGTATTTATCTTCCTCCGTCGAACGCGCAGGGATATTCTTTTGTTTTCAACAGCGACGGCACAGTTACTATATATAAGGTTACCAGCAGAACCAACAACCCTACTGGATATACGTATGACATAAATATGAATTGGGTGGCAAAAACCCAAGATACTGATTATAAAAACAGGACTCTACTGTTTGACCATGTGGCTTTGCCGCTTAACGGCATAATTTATGCAGAAGATAATGTTTGGATTGAAGGAACCTTGAATGGCAGAGTAACTGTTGCCGCCGCCACTCTGCCTTATAATTCTTCAACCGCTCCGACAATATATATTCCCAATAATATTGTTTACGCAGTCAAAGACGGTTCAGATGTTTTGGGCCTGATAGGACAGAAAGATGTAATACCAACCTATCACGCCCCCGACAATTTAGAGGTTGATGCGGTTGTAATTTCCCAAAATAGCAGCTTCCAATTCTTCTATTACGACGGAGACATAAAAAATAACCTTACAATATACGGCGCTATCATAGAATACGGGTGGTGGTTTGATAATTTTGTCTGGACCAGCGGAATCAACAACAACGTCATAGCGGGATACGCAAACTCTTATTACAACTATGACAGCAATCTGCTGTATGGTCCTCCGCCCAGCTTCCCGCTTTCCAGCTCAAACTACCAAATGCTTAAGTGGACAAGCGACTAACTATGTGGAAAAATGTATTTTTTGTTTTTTTATAAAAATGGTATCATTAATAATTATTTAAATTTAAAGGATGTTTAAATTTTTACCATTAGAAGAAGAAGCATTTGGTTTGGATATAAACGATTCGTCTCTGAAAATTGTAAAGCTCAGAAAAGGGAGCGGGGGTTTTGCCTTGGTTTCTTTTAACGAAACAAAAATAGCGCCTGATATAATAGAAGAAGGAGTTATAAAAGATGAAGCGGCCTTGGCAAAAATTATAAAATCCGCCTGTGATACAGTCAAAGGTAAAAAATTAGGAACAAAATATGTTATTGCTTCTTTGCCGGAAGAAAAATCTTTTTTGCAAGTAATCCAAATGCCAAAAATGAGCCAAGAAGAATTAAATCTGTCGGTGCCGCTTGAGGCGGAAAATTATGTGCCCATGCCCATTGACAACGTTTATTTGGATTTCCAAGTTATAAAACCGATTAAAGATTATCTGAACAACATAGAAGTCTTGATTGTGGCCATTCCCAAGAAAATTGTTGACTCTTATGTTTCATGCTTTAAAAAAGCGGGTCTTGTGCCATTGGCTTTGGAAATAGAATCAGAAGCCATATCCAGGGCATTAATCAAAAAAGAAACCGGGATGTCCCCTTCTATAATGGTGGATTTTGGAGAAAACGATGCTGATTTTATCGTGTTCTCGGGTAGCTCAATACGTTTTACATCCTCTATACCTATTTCATCAAAGTCTTTAACGGAAGCCGTGTCTCAATCTCTGAAAATAAGCTTTAAGGAGGCCGAAGAACTGAAAATAGAATACGGATTGCTTGGTAAAAAATCAAAAGGACATTCAAAATCAGCCGAGAAATTGCCTGATATCATGGGCCCGATTCTGAAAAATCTGGCAGAACAAATTAAAAAATACCTGAATTTTTACCGAGACCATTCTTCTTATGAATATCTTTTGTCCGACGGAAAAGCAGAAAAAATTTTTTTCTGCGGAGGAGGTTCGGAATTAAAGGGATTTACAGATTTTATGTATAAGGAGCTTAATATTCCAGTAGAACTCGGAGACCCATTGGTAAATTTCCAATCAAAAAAGCCGAAAAGCATCATAAAGAACGGTTTGTTGTCTTATACCAGCGTCATAGGCCTGGCCTTGAGGCAGACAAACGACAATTGCTGGTCAAACAAATGATAAATCTTTTGCCACCAGAGGAAAAACAAAAATTACTTATATTAAAAAAGGAAAGATTGGCTATGGTTTTGGGAATTGTCGTCCTGGTTGCTTTAATATGTATGACTTTGATATTGCTGGCCATAAAGTTTTATATATTAATGGACACAGATTACCAAAGGAGCATATTGAGCCAAGCCGATAAGAGCCAGCAGGCCTCCGGCTCGGCTGGTTTTAACGCCATAATCAAAAAATACAACGTGATACTGGTCCAGCTTGATTCTTTTTACACTAAGGAAATATATTTCAGCAGGGCAATGGATATTATAAATGGAGTTGAAAAACCTAAAAATTTATATATAACCAACTTTTCTTTGATAAGGGATAAAACAGGCAAGATTCAAATGAGTCTTTACGGCATAAGCGATACCAGAAATAATTTGCTTACATTTAAAAATAACATAGAGCGGGATAAGGGCATAATAAATCCTTCATTTTCTCCAGACAGCTGGATAAGACCGAAAAATGCAAATTTTTCACTTACATTTGAAATACATGAAGCACAAAAATAAAATTCATATAACTTTCCTGATTTTTGCCTTGTCGTTTCTGATTTTGGCTGTATTTGATGTCTGGCCATTGCTGTATAGCATAGGCCAGGATTCCAGAGATTTAATTTCGGCCAAGAATGATATATTCACTTTGAATCAGCAGGTAAAGGAGACGGATAAATTTAAGAAAAATTACGAGGATTATAAGTTTAATTTTGCAAAGATAGACCAGTTGTTCATCGACCCAAGCAACCCTGTTGATTTTATTGAGTTCTTGGAAAATACGGCTTCAAATTTCAGCGTGGCTTCCCAAGTTTCATTGCAGTCATCTCAGAAGGCAGACCAGAATTTTGTAATATTCCAGCTATCTTCAAATGGAAAATTTTCAGATATCCTTAATTTGCTTAGCAAGATTGAATCAGGGCCTTATTTAGTAGAGGTTGATAATATGAATATTAAAGATATCGGCAGCAGCGCTATTACTAAAATAACTAACATTAAAAATATTTCAGGATATTCTCCTTCAGGAAGTATGGACGCTATATTTACGATAAAAGCTTTCACAAGACAAAATTAATACAAAAAGATGAAATCTGCATCAGACATATTGAAAATATTGTATTGGTGGATAAAAAAAGCCTTATGGGATTTAGGTCTTAATGCTTTTTGGGTTATTTTGATGCTTGTTTTAATAGATATTGCTCTGGGGACGCTGATATTCTATCAGTATGTATATTTAGCAGAAAGGGAACAGCCGAGGGTAATAGAAAACATATTGAAATTCAATGACAAGGCTTACCAGAACGTATTGTTGCAATTGCAGGCAAAAGAGCAGGGCGATATAGTAAACCAGCAGCCACCTATTGAGTAAAAAAGATTTATTATGCGACACAACAAGCCAGGGTCAATTCCCGGGTTTTTAGTTGACCCTTCACCATTCCGCCAATATTATTAATTGGGTAGATATGAGAAATTATAGCTTTATATATTATCAAATAAAAATACAACTGGTATGGTGAAGGGTTGAAAAAATATTTTTTTGTGTTATATTTATTTAATTAGGGGCGTGGTGAAATGGTATCATAAGGGTCTCCAAAACCCTTGGTCTGGGTTCGATTCCCAGCGCCCCTGCCATGCAAAAATTTTTATAGTATGGAGAAAATATATTCGGTAAAATTAAAAGTAGGAGACGAGGTAAGGATTATAACTCCATCTCGTTCTTTAGCCATAGTTTCAAAAGAGGCAAGAGAAATCGCCAACAAGCGTTTTGCTGATTTGGGATTAAAATTAAGTTTCGGAATGAAATCTTTTCAGGAGATGAAATTAAAACCAGAATTATATAAAAAAATAAGAAAGGGAATGTAACAGCCGAGTGGATTTTTTATTTTGTGGATTCTCTTACTTTCATACTTAGAAGTATGGAAGTAAGAGAGAGTTGAAAAAGAAAATTAGAGATAATAAAACACTAAAATATGAACATTGAAGTTGAAATCAAAATAGAAATAGATAATTTCGATGAAATTAAGGCCAAAGTGGTAAGCCGTGGAAAACTGATAAAATCAATAAAACAAGTCGATGATTATTTCATTCCCTGCCACAGAGATTTTTTTGCGCAAAAACCGCATCCGATAGAATGGTTGAGAATAAGAACCAATCCGGATAAAGTTATTTTTGAATATGACAAATCCATAAATAAAAAAGAAAATGGCGAGCAGGAATGCGCCGAGGAATATGAAACAGAAATTTCAAATTCAGAAGAATTCAGAAAAATCTTAAACTTTTTGGATTTTAAAAAAGTGGTTGCAGTTGATAAACAAAGGGAATATTGGGACTGCGGAGATTTGGAAATTACGTTGGATAAAATTGAAGGATTGGGCAGTTTTATTGAGGTTGAAGCAAAAGGAGATTTTGAAGACACAGCAAAGGCGAAGGAAGCGTGTCTTAAATTTTTAGACGATTTGGGAATTGAAAACGCTGGAAGTATCCAAATTAACAAAGGTTACCCAGTTTTGCTTTTAGAAAAGAATAATTAAATAAATAATATGGCAATAATAAAAAAGAAAATTTGGCCGGAATATTTTGACCTTGTATTATCTGGTAATAAGAAGTTTGAGCTAAGATTAGCTGATTTTGACGTTAAAGAAGGGGACACGTTGTTGCTTGAAGGATGGGATCCAAAAACAAAGGAATACACCGGTAGAAGCATAGAGAAAAAAGTCAGTTTTGTTTTGAAATTCAATCTCAATGATTTCGGTCAGGAAGATGTTATTAAAGAAAAAGGTTTAGTCGTAATCCAATTGGACGAATAAGACACAGCCGTGTCTCAATGAGACGCGGCTCAAAAGTGCCTTTTTGTGTCTCATTTGTCTCATTTCCCGACTAAACCCGTGACCCTGAGACGTCGAGTGAGACACGCCCCAAAACCCAAATTTTGTTCCTGAAATCCCAGTTCGCGACCCGAGTGGTGCGCTTTTTCCGAAGCGCCCCTTAATAGGGGTGGCTTTTTGTTTATCCTCTTGACATCAAAGTTTTAAGTTTGTAAGAATAATTACTGCTTTTTTTCTCGCTGTTATTATGGCGCAGGCAGTGATATTTAATAATTATATTTTAGCCGCAATAGCGGTTATTTCAGCTGTCGCTGTAATTTTTGTTTCACGCAAGAAAGTTAAGGGAGTTTTAACCGATGAACGCGACTATGCAATATCGGGCAAAGCAGCCAAGCTTTCTTTGAGCATCTTTTCTGTTGGGGGAGCTATAGTAACTTTTATTTTTATGTCTTTGAGAAGCATGAATCCTATTTATGAAATCACGGGTTCTGTTTTAGCGTATTCAGTGTGTGCCTTGCTTTTACTTTATAGCGCCATATTTACTTTTTATGAAAAACAGAATTAAAGAGTTTCGTTTAAAACTAAATTTAACGCAGGAAGAGCTTGCAGAAAAAGCTGGCGTAAGGCGCGAAACCATTGTTTTTTTAGAACAGGGGAAATATAACCCTTCTTTGAAGCTGGCGCATGACGTATCTAAAATATTAAAAATATTAATTGATAAATTATTTATTTTTGATTAGGTAATATTTTTTCTTTGATTTTTGGTGTTTCCCGAAATTGATTTCTTGGGTTTTTGTTTTGTGATATAATGATATAACATAACAATTTATCTTGTCGTATAAAATAAAAATATTCGGATTTTAATTTATTTGATGAGATAAACTATAAAATATGAATATAAATATATTATATACGAAACCTAGAGAATATATTATGAATATACCGAAAAAAATAATATTCATAATAATTACAGTTATTTTATTAATCGCTTTAGGCATAGGGGGATATTTATTTTGGAATAACTGGAAAAAATCTGAAATAAGAAATGCTTTTAAAAATGTTGGTAATACTGCCGAGGATATAACAAACAGCGCCACCAGGGGTGTCTTGCCGTCGATACAAACAAATCCGCTTGAAAACAAACCAGACGTAAACCCGGCTGATAAGGCTAATCCTTTCAAAGATATTAAAACTAACCCATTTTAATAATTATATAAACGACTGAGGTCATTTATATAATTACGTCGCTCGGTTGGAATGATAAGTTGCTCGCCCTGGCTCGCAATTTCTCACTCTTTCCTCGCTAGTAATTATGAAAACAAAATATCTTATTACTTTTATTGTTATAGGATTGGCGCTGACTGGTTCGGCTAGTTTGATTAATAAAGCTTTAGCCCAAGAGGCCAGTACGGCGGATATCCAATATCCAGTAGAAGAACTAGGCGGCTGCAAAAATGAAACAGACTGCAGATCTTATTGTGATAAAAAGGAGAATACAAACGCTTGTTTAGATTTTGCCCAAAAAAATAACCTTATGTCTGATGAAGAGGTCTCTCAGGCTAAAAAGTTTTTAGCGTCTGGAGAAAAAGGTCCGGGCGGATGCAAGGGTAAAGATTCTTGCGAACAGTACTGCAACGATATCAGTCATATTGATGAATGTATTTCTTACGCAGAAAAGAACAATATAATGTCGCCCCAAGAGTTAGAAGAAGCTAAAAAAGTACAGTCAGCGATAGCTAAGGGAGTAAAACCGCCCGCCTGCGGCAATAAAAAGGAATGCGATGTTTATTGCGAAGATCCGAATCATATGGAGGAATGTATTACTTTTGGCGTAGCGGCGGGTTTTATTCAAGGCAAAGAGCTTGAAGATTCCCAAAAAATGTTAGCGGCCATTAAAAAAGGAGTAAAGCCGCCACCATGCAGGGGCAAAGATGCATGTGATGAATATTGCTCAAGCCCAGATAATATGGAAGTTTGTATGAATTTTGCCATGGAAGCGGGTTTTATGAATGAACAAGAAAAAGCAGATTCTCAAAAAATATTAGAAGCGTTGAGAAAAGGAGTAAAACCGCCTTCTTGCAAAGGAAGAGAAGAATGCGATGTTTATTGCGGACAGGAAGAACATTTTGAAGAGTGCACTAATTTTGCCACTGCTGCCGGCTTTATGTCGGAAAAAGATGCAGAAATGGCTCGTAAAACTGGAGGCAAGGGCCCGGGCGGATGCAAAAGTAAAGATGAATGCGAAGCGTTTTGCAACAATATTGATAATCAGGAAACTTGTTTTAATTTTGGCAGAGACAACGGAATGATACCAGAAGAAGATTTAAAAAGAATGGAAGAAGGAAAACAGCAGATGAAACAATCCCTTCAACAAGCGCCAGCAGAAGTGTTGGATTGCCTTAAAACTGAAGTGGGAGCAGATATGGTTGAAAAAATGATGAATGGCGCAATGCCCCAAAGAGACATTGGAGAAAAAATGCGAACATGTTTTGAAAAAGGATTTAATCAAATAGGTCCTCCTAATGCGGGAGAGCCGGGTTCTGGCGGTATGATTCCGCCCGCTGGTCAAGCCGCCCCAGGCGGATGTAAAACCGCTGAAGAATGTAAAACATATTGTGATTCCAATCCAGCCGAATGCAAAAAATTTCAGCCTGGCCCAGGAACTGCAAATCCAGGCGGACAAATAATGCCACAGCAAGCCGGACCAGGAGGGTGTAAAGGGCCAGAGGAGTGTAAAACATATTGTGATTCCAATCCAGCCGAATGCAAAAATTTTCAACCCAGTCCTGGCGGACAGGGAAATCGGCAAGATGTTAATAGAATTGAAGGGCAAATGCAACCGGCAAGACCCTGTGAAGGAGAAGGTTGCCAAGGCCAGCTTAATCAATTGCAATTTGGGCAAGAATTAAGAGAAGGCCAAGCAATTAATGGCCAACAGCTCCCGCCACCAACTGGGCCGGGGGCAGGAGGAAGTGTAGCGCCGGGAGATTTTGTTCCGCAGGTACAACCCGCAGAACAACAACCGCAACAACCAGCGCCAAGCGAAACTCCTCCACCTGCAAGTTTTATTATAAATAAAGATTCTTTTATTGGTTCATTAATCTACGCTGTATTTAAATTTTTAACTAAGCACTAAAAAATACTAAGTAAAAATAGTTGTTGTGAAAAAAAGTCAGCTCTGATTTTTTATTTCAAGACAGTCGGCTCTACTGGAAAATTCTCCCAGAACCAAGTTTTAACTGCGTTCTCCGCCTTCGTTAAAACTACGGCGAGATAAAGCATCGGGCGCACAAAGCTTTTATTATCGAGAGACCCTAAGTCTTCCAAAAGCGTAAAAACCACTTTTATATAAATTAAAACCCCTTATTATTTGAAGGGGTTTTTCGATTATTTAGATTGGTTTATTTGTTTTTCCCTAGTTTTTTTCTTATCAAAGCAACAACATTATCCGGTTCCCAGTCGGATTTTACCAGATAATCATATACATTCTTCTCTAATCCCTCGCTTATTTTTTCAGCTTCGCTCAAGTTGCTTAAAATGATTACCGGAACATTTTTACCCCATTCATCCTGCCTAAGTTCTTTGAGCATAGAAAGCCCATCCATTTGAGGCATAATAATGTCCAGTAAAATAATATCCGGATGCTGGCTTAATGCCATATCCGTGCCGACCCTTCCGTTGTCAGCTTCCAAAACATTATAGCCTTCGCTTTCGAGCTTGTTTTTTAAAAGTTCGCGAAGGTCCATTTCGTCTTCAACAATTAAAATTGTATTTTTTTTATCTGCCATATTATATATTATTATTTTATTATACTCCTTCCTTTTTAATTGGCAAGCTAAAATAGAAACTTGCGCCTTTGCCTTCTTCTGACTCAAACCATATTTCCCCCCCGTGGGCCTCAATGATATTTTTAGACAGAAACAGCCCCAGTCCAGACCCCGTAGTGTTCATTTTGGCCGCGTTGCCTGCCCTTGAGAATTTACCAAATATCTTGCTCTGCTCTTCTTCAGGTATGCCTATGCCAAAATCCTGCACTTTAAATTCTATATTTTTATCGTCATTTTTCAAGGATATTATTACTTTCCCGCCGGGTTGCGAATAGTTTATGGCATTGTCTATGAAATTTTGCACCACAAGTTTTATTTTTTCAGTATCAATCATCATTAACGGGAAATCCTCCGGTTTTTTGAAATCAATTATGATTTTTTTCGCCTTGATTTCTTCTTTGTAATTTTCCATCACGCTTTTGATGATTTCTCTTATGTCGGCCATAGCCATTTCATATAAGTATCTTCCTTCCTCGATTCTTGTTACGTTAAGCAGGTCATTTACAAGGGAAATCAGCCTTTCATTATTTCGGAAAGTATTTTTAACAATTTCCCCCTGTTTTTTGTTGAGCTTGCCAAAGTCGCCCTTTTTTAACATGGACATAGACCATTTTACTATGGAAAGGGGGGTCCTCAATTGGTGCGCTGCAAGCGATACGAATTCTGTTTTCATTCTTTCAACTATTTTTTCTCTGGTTACATCATGGATAACCAATAAGTGTCCGATGTCGCTTTTATTCAAAGTCAGGGATATAACAGAAAACTCCACAATCAGTTTTTTATTCACTTCAACCTCTCTTCTGTGTATATTCCTTATGCCCGGAATAATGACAGAAACTATCGGCTCTGCCTTAGAATATTCAGCCATAGTTTGGAATGATTTGCCTAAAAGTTTATTTTTATCAAGGCCCAGGATTTTTTCAGCTTCAGGATTTATCGAAAAAATGTCATTGTTTTCGTCTAATATTATCAATCCGTCTGTAAAACTACTGATAATTGTCGTGGTTTTGTCTCTTTCTGTTTCGGCGCGCTTTCGGTTTTCTTCTGACTTGGCAAGGAGGTCAGTAAGGTTTATTTTTGCCTTTTCTAGGTCCCTTTTTTCTATAAAGAACAGCCTGCCTATGAAAAACAGAACAATTGCCACCGCAACAGCTATTATATACAAAGGCCATATCATAAAGTGAGCGAAAAGGAATGATCCCGCAAACATTAGCAATAATAGCAGGGATATTATTACAATTATCACTAATGCGTATACAAAAGCCTGAAACAACAAAGAGCTGATGTCCATTAGATGGTATTTTATGATTGAGTAGCTGGTAAAACCTACGAGAAAGAGCGTTGCGGGCGTGTCTAATACTGTAAACTGGGTAAAGCCTAAAAATGGCAGGATAATGCTGATGATTAGAACCCAGAATCCAAGAATCGCTTCGCCGGTTAAAAAGTATGCGATCTGTTTTTTTCTGCGTTCGTCCGCTTTTTTTATAAAACTAAAAGGCACATAAACAATTACCGAGACTATTAAGAAAGTATAAATAGCCCAGACGTAAAATAATGGTCCATAGTCTACTTTAAATCCCAAATCAGAAAAGGATATCAGGTTTTTTATAAAAAGATTGGTTGAAATAGTTGTCGCAATAAATCCGGCGCAAATCACATATAAGAGAACGCCAACCCATTTATTTATTTTTTTATCTATTAATGCATAGGAAAAGTAAATACCCGCTAACTCCAAAATTGATCCGCTGGAATAATTTATTTCCAACCAGAATATATTTTTATACAGCATAGATATAAACTTGGTCAGGCACCACAAAAATATTGCAAACCCGAAATAGAAAAAGTTTTTATTTATTCTTTCGCGCGGATTTTTTCTGTAAACATAAACAGCCAGGGCCATGTTGGCCAGCCCGGATAGAAAGGTGACTGCTATTATAGTTATGCTAAACCACGACATCATACAATTGATGCAAATATTATTATATTATACAACTATTATTTAAATTATTACACCACCAAGTTTCTCTTCCGTTGATTTTTTGGTAGAATATATAAATACCTTCATGATATACTGGTTATTAGTAACAATTTTAGCTTATCTGTTTTTTGCCATAGCCTCTTTCGGCGATAAGCTGGTTTTGGCAGGCAAGCCAAAACCGATTTCATACACCTTTTATATGGGCGTTTTTGGTTTACTGGCGCTTTTGTTTATACCTTTTGCAAATTTCAGTTTGCCGGGCGCGGCAGGATTAGGTTGGATTATTTTAGATGCCTTTATCCATATATTGGGAATATACACCATGTACATTGCTCTGAAAAAATTTGAAGTTTCCAAAGTAATTGCCACCATCGGCGCGACCCAACCAATATTTATTTTTATTCTTACTTGGGTTTTTTTTGAGCCTAAAACACTTCCAGTAGCCGACATATTCGCATTTATAATTCTTGTTTTGGGAAGCTTGATTATTTCCATAGATAGGAACATAGAGACAACAGGCAAATATTTGGCAATTACTCTTTTTTCGTCATTAATGTTTGCTTTTGATTATATTTTCTTAAAGCAAGTTTTTTTAAGCACTTCTTTTTTGAACGGAATAATATGGTTATCAATATTTCTTTTCCTGTTAGTGATGTTTTTGCTCATCAGAAAAAAATATAGAGAAGAAATTTTATCAAAGCCGATGGCGTTTGACAGGAAAACCGATGCGGCCTTTCTTTTGGCGCAGGTATTCGGAGGGATGGGAAATCTTTTTCAGAATTTCGCAATTTCATTGGTCCCCGTTGCTTTTCTGGCCATAGTAAATTCTTTAAAAGGGATTCAATATGTTTTTCTTTTTCTTATAACGCTGTTTATTTCATTATTTTTTCCGAAAGTTTTAAAAGAAGAATTGTCAAAGAAAATAATTTTCCAAAAAATAATTTCTATTGTCCTTATAGGGGCTGGTTTAGCCATATTAATTTTGTAACAAAAAACACCTTTCGATAAACTAGGGTGTTTTTTTGTTTATATCTGATTAAGACAAATGTTTTGAAACCAATTTTGTCATCTCAAACATGTTTACTTCGCCTTTTCCGCCAAAAACTGGTTTCAATTTGGCGTCAGAGATTATGTTTCTCTTGTTCTTTGGATTCTGCAAGTCATTCTTTTTGATGTATGCCCAAAGTTTTTTTACAACTTCGGATCGTGGCATCGGGCCTTTTCCTACAACTGCCTCCAAATCGGCAGAGAGTTTTAACGGCTTCATGAAAGCCGAATTTGCTTTTCCTGGCATATCTTCATGAAACATAGAACATAAAACATGAAACAAAAGTGTCAGGCTTCAAATTCTGTGCCTCAATTTAATTACCCCGATAGTTCAAGGTAAATGTTTAATATTAAGTGCCTATACTCTAATGATGGCATATCTCTAAGGAGAAAGCAACTCAAGTGTCAAATTTTAGCTTATTTTATCCACATTTTAGCTCTTGCTTTACCTCTAAATTAAGAGTATAATTAAAGAATATAATATGCCAGGTAGTAGAATTTCGACAGTCCGTTTTGCGGGCCAAAAAACATACTATTTGGTAATAAATAGTTGAAATATAAAATAAATTTAGTTTGTGAACCTCGCTTAATAAAGTCGAAATTTCACTACCTGGTATGAGGAAAAATATAGTAATAAATGACCCGAATGAGGGTGTTTTAATTAAAGAATTAGAGGTGAGGACAGATATAAAAGCCGAACGGATTAAGAGATTATTAAAACTCCCAGATTTAACAAAAAAGGAAAACTCTCCTGTTAAAATTCTAACCGACGAAATAATCAAATTGCCGAGATTTGCTGATTTTGATTTGCTTGATATTCCAAGGGTAGTTTCAGTTCAGGATAATTTTGACCTTTTAAACACGCCAAAAGACCATCCAAGCAGAAGAGAAACAGACACTTATTATGTTACAGACAAGTATATTTTAAGAACACAAATGACAGTAATGTGGCCTTATTATCTTAGGAATGAGGAAGTACTTGAAAAATTAGAGAAAGACGGCCATATAGGGTCATTGTCGGCTGGAATAGTATTTCGCAAAGATGAAATTGACAGGAATCATTTCCCGGCTTTTCATCAGATAGATTTTTTATATATTTGCAGAAAAGACCAAAAAATTATTACAGTAAAAGATTTAGAAGAAGTCCAAGCAGATTCTGTAAAAGCTATTTTTGGTCAGAATACAGAATACAGGTTTTTAGTTGATTCTTTCCCTTTTACAAATCCATCTATACAATTAGAAATTAAATTTAATGAAAAGTGGATGGAAGTTACAGGAGCAGGGCTAGTTCATGTTGAATGCTTGAAAAATTTCGGTATAGACCCGGAGATATATAATGGCTGGGCATTTTCTTTCGGAGTAGAGAGGCTTGCTATGATAAAAATGGGAATTAATGATATAAGAATTTTTTGGTCAGACGACCCGCGAATTACAAGTCAATTTAAAGATATAAACAGCAAGTATAAAGAAGTAAGCAAATATCCGGAAACTTCAAGAGATATTTCTTTTATAATTGATAAAAATATAAATCTAAACAACTACTATGAAATAGTCAGGGATTTTGCGGAAAATTTGATTGAAGAAGTGGAATTAATTGATGAGTATGAAGATGAAAAAAAATTCGGCAATGACAAAAAGAGTTATACATTTAGGATTGTTTATCGTTCTCTAGAGAGAACCCTAACCAATGAAGAAGTAAATAAAATTCAGGAAGCCATTATAGAGAAGACAAAAACAGATTTAAATGCGAAAATAAGATAAATAAAATAAAAAGATGATAAAATTGAACATAAAAGAAGCTGACGAACCCTCCTACGCCAGGGCTACGGACGGGCAAAGGAAAAAAGAACTAAAGAAGCCGGTTGTAAAACCAGAAAAGAAGCTGGTGGCAGTTAAAGTTGATAAAAAACGAGAGCCGATTAAGGAAAAAGAGGTTATAAAAGAGGAAAAAAGGACAACGTCCGACGTTGCCGTAGCTGAACCGAAAATTGAGCCGAAGAAGGCGAGGAGAGACGGAGAATATACTGCAAAAGACATTTATGTTTTGAAGGGTTTAGAACCCGTGAGAAAGAGGCCCGGAATGTATATCGGTTCTACGGGAGTGGATGGTTTGCACCATTTAATTTGGGAGGTGGCAGATAATTGCTTAGATGAAGCAATGGCTGGATACGCCAAAAATATTGAAGTTATTTTATTGCCTAATAACAGAGTTAAAGTCACTGATGACGGCAGGGGTATTCCGGTTGAAAAACACGCAGATACAAAAAAGTCAGCTTTGGAAACGGTTATGACTACTTTGCACGCTGGAGGAAAATTCGGTGGAGACGCTTATAAAGTGTCGGGGGGCTTGCATGGAGTTGGAATTTCAGTTGTATGCGCTTTGTCTACTTATATGTTGGCTGAAGTTTATAGGGATGGCGGAATTTATCAGCAGGAATATTTTAGGGGAAATCCAAAAACACCAGTCAAAAAAGTAGGGGATTCAAAAAAGACAGGGACAACGCAAATCTTTGATGCAGACCCCGAAATTTTTTCAGAAATAAAATATGACCCCAAAAGAATTTTAAACCATTTGCGCCAGCAAGCATATTTGACAAAGGGAGTCAGAATAACATTTAGGGATGAAAGAAAGAAAGGAGAGGAAACCAGTTACACATTTTATTTTGAAGGGGGAATAAGTTCTTATGTAAGGTATTTAGTTGAAGGGAATACCCCAAGGCATCCTAATATTTTCTCAGTCGGGGTAGAAAAAGAAGGGATTTATGTGGAAGTAGCTTTCCAATATACGCAGGAAATGGAATGCACAGAGGAATCTTTCGCAAACAATATTTATACAGTTGAGGGAGGAACGCATATTTCTGGATTTCGCACTGCTTTGACAAGGTCTTTGAATGATTATGCTAAGCGCGAGGGATTTTTTAAAGAGAAAGACGAGAATTTTTCCGGAGACGATGTCAGGGAAGGATTGACAGCAGTTGTTTCTGTAAAGGTGCGGACTCCGCAGTTTGAAGGACAGACAAAGGCTAAATTAGGCAATCCCGAAGCCAAGAATGCTGTTGAGGCAGCAGTATCGGAGGCTTTGTCTGATTATTTAGAAAGAAATCCATCAGATGCAAGGTCAATTATTGAAAATTGCCTATTGGCAACCAAGGCAAGATTGGCGGCTAAAGCTGCAAGGCAGACAGTTTTAAGGAAAGGAGCTTTGGAAGGTTTGGCCTTGCCGGGGAAATTGGCAGATTGCCTTTCAAGAAAGCCGGAAGAGTCGGAAATATATATTGTTGAAGGCGACAGCGCTGGTGGGAGTTCAAAACAGGCGCGCGATAGGAGGTTTCAGGCTATTTTGCCTCTGCGCGGAAAAATTTTGAATGTTGAAAGAGCAAGATTGGACAAAATGTTAGCCTCAAAGGAAATTAAAGCTTTGATTATAGCGATGGGGACTGGCATAGGAGAAAACTTCGACATAGAGAAATTAAGATACCACAGAATAATAATTATGACAGACGCTGATGTTGACGGAGCTCATATCAGAACATTGCTTCTAACATTCTTTTACAGGCATTTTAAGCCGGTTGTTGACGCCGGGCATATTTATATAGCTCAGCCGCCTCTTTATAAAATTCAATCTGGAAAAAATACCCAATACGCTTATTCAGACGAGCAAAGAGATAAAATAATAAAAAACATAGGTAAAACATCTGCCTCTATGCAGAGATATAAGGGTTTGGGAGAAATGAATCCAGAACAGCTTTGGGAAACAACAATGAATCCAGAAAACAGGACGTTGTTGCAAGTTACAGTTGAAGAGCCGCATTTAGCCGACAAAACTCTGGATATTTTAATGGGTGAAGAAGTTGAGCCTCGCAAAAAGTTCATCCAGACTCACGCCAAAGCCGCTAAAAATATTGATATATAAGCGAAATTTCCAATTATCAATTTCCAATTATCAATAAATTTTTAATTTATAAATTTTAAAAATTAAGAGCCCGAAAAATCGGGCTTTTTTGCCGTGTTTCGTATCCGCCGGGTTTATTTTATTGTGCGACATAATTATTTGACAAAGATTTTTAAAGTGATTAGATAAAGTTGATGTTGATTTCCAACATCCTTGTATTCTTTGACAACTGAATAAGGAGAGGAAAGATGCAAGTGCAACGCGTTAAAATTGTAGACAAGTGCCCGAAATGTGGCAACAATCTGGTTCAGATTATATCTGTATTTGATCCTTTTCCTGGCGAAAAGGGTTCTTCGGTGGAGCAGACAACAAATGGCTGCAGCCAGTGCGGATGGCAAAAAGTAATCTGCAGAAATGCTGATTATGATCCTTATCAAACCGAAGATTGGAATAGAGAAAGAGAAAATAACCCTGCCGAGTTTTCAAAAGAAGATTTCAAGGTTGATATGCGGTCAATACTCCGAATTGCGTCATAGACGACGCTTGGGGCTGAAAGATAGTGTGATGAAAAGATGTTAGATAAAGAACGGAGGTGAAATATGCAAGGAATAGAAAGAGCATATTGCGATGTATGCATCAATGCATTGATTGGCGCATGGCGCGAACTTATGGAGGCGACTGGAGCTGAGACTCTCCGCAGGGTTCGCTATGGAAAAGGCGATACGCTTGGTTTGGACGCCATCACTGAAATTATCATAAAGAGGAGATTGGAAGAGTTTGACCGGCACGCTATTTTGATAACAGAAGAATTAGACGACCAAGCTCATCGGCGCTGGCCGACTGACTCTGACCCGGTCAAACAACCGCTGATGTTTTTCTGCGACCCGACAGATAGGTCAATACAATTGAGAGTTTTTTTTGAAGCGATTTCCAAAGACGAGCCGACAAGCAAGATAGGCAAACTTATGACTGGCTGTGATTCCAAAAAAGTATGGGAGAAGATGTTTGAAGCGCCGGTCACAATAACCGGGTCAATGGGCGCTATCACCTGCGTTAGGAAAGGAGAAATTGTTTTCTCGGTGATATTGAACTACATTACCGGTACGATTTGCGTGGCCGCGGATACAGGCGTGTTTTGGTATCAACTGGAAGAATTTTCCAATCCTGCTAACGAAAAGGTGACCCTCGCGGATATATCCAAGAGCGGTAAGAGACTTCGTTTTCCTGGGGTATGCGAACTCGGCTATTCTATGGATGACTGCCGACGTTTTGTTACATTTCTAGGCAAGACGGGGTACTTTGAGAACTTTAACGACAGTAAGCTATTTATTGACATAGAGAATCCCAATGGATTTCTGCATCATCGCGAACCGCCAGGTCCGCCGCGCGCACTTTATCTCTCGGAGCTGCAAAATAGCCATGGGCCGATCGGATTTATCTTGGCTAATGGAGAGAAAATCGGCGAGTGGATGCATTGGCTTTCATTTGTCAAATACGCCGAGAACGAAAACGGCGGTCAAGCGCTCAGAGCGTATGAAATCTCCCTGGAAAGGCCGTGGACCAAGAACGGCATGCTGATGTCCACTTCATCGGCTTACAGCCTATTCTGTGATTACGGTAATAGGATGTATTTAGACATAAGCCAATTGCGTAATTTCGTGCGACCGAGTCAGTTTCGGTGCATGATGGTTGTAGTGCCGTATAACAACGAACGGATGATTCACGTTTTGGAACAACACCAATATCGTGAGATTACGAGTTCGTTTTAAGTTCAAATGTCCTTTGTGGATGCGCATCCACAAAGGACATATTTTTATTTTGGGGTTGACTTAATAGTTTGTTGGGAGTATTATACAATTATAAAATATAAATATTAACCGCCGCGGGCGGTTTTAAAAACCATGAATATTACGCAAAAAATAAATATATTTTTTAAAGAAGTCTGGGTTGAATTGAAAAGAGTCAGCTGGCTTTCACAGAGGGATATTTTAAGATACACGCTTATTGTATTGGGCATTACTATTGTTGTGGCCGCATTTTTAGGCGGATTAGATTTTATATTCACAGAGATTATAAAGTTATTTGTTCTCAAATAATAAAAAACTAAAAATATAAAAACATAAAAATTGATTTTTAATATTTTAGTTTTTTAAATTTTTAAAGTTATGCCGAAACAAGTAATAGAACAAGAAAAAAATTGGTACGTGATTCACACATATTCTGGATACGAAGATGCTGTTGCAAAAAATCTCAAACAGAGGATTGAGAGTTTAAGCATGGAAGACAAAATTTTTAATGTTATAGTTCCGAAGGAGAAAAAAATAAAAATTAAAAATGGAAAAAGAAAAACAGTTGAAGAAAAAATTTATCCAGGTTATGTTTTGGTTCAAATGGTAGTTACTGACGAATCATGGTATGTTGTTAGAAATACTCCAAGGGTGACAGGATTTTTGGGAGCTGGAACTACGCCGATTCCTGTTTCTCCTGCCGATATGGACGACTTAATGAAGAGAATGGAGGTGGGAGAGCCTGAGTTTACGATTGATTTTGAAATTGGAGCTAATGTTAAAGTTATTGACGGGCCGTTCAAGGGTTTTGAAGGCAAGGTTTCAGAAATTGATAAGGAAAGAGGGAAAATTAAAGTTTTAGTAAATATGTTCGGCAGGGATACGCCAGTGGAACTTGATTCTTTGCAGATTAAGAAATTAGATTAATTTGAAATTCGAAATTTATAATTTGAAATCAATTTGAAATTATCTAATTCGAAATTATTAAAATACGTTTTCAAATTTAGACATTAAAATATTAAAAATTGATTAAAAATTAAAAATTAAAAATTTGTAGTTATGGCAAAAGAAATAAAAGCTATCGTCAAAATCCAAATTCCCGCAGGCAAGGCGACTCAGGCGCCTCCAATTGGACCGGCATTAGCCCAGCACGGATTAAATATTACAGAGTTTTGCCAAAAGTTCAACGCGGCAACTCAGGCAATGGCTGGATTTACAATTCCTTCGGAAGTAACAATTTTTAAGGATAGAAGCTACACTTTCAAACTTAAAACACCTTTGGCTTCGGAATTATTGAGAAAAGCAGCCGGGATTGAGAAAGGGTCAGGCGCGCCAAATAAAACGAAAGTCGGTAAAGTTACAAAAGCCCAGTTAAAAGAGATTGCAGAAAAGAAAATGCCTGACTTGAATACAACAGATATAGAGCAGGCCATGAAGGTAATAGCAGGTACGGCAAAGAATATGGGGATAGAAGTCGTGAACTAAAAAACAAAAGCAAGGATAAAAAATCCTTGCTTTTTTATTTGCGTTTGCAAAAAAGCAGTGGTAGAATAATTAAACTATAAGTAATTAAATCAAAAAAAATGGAAGAAGTAAAACCATTGCCACAAGATGTAAAAACTGAATATGTGCGCCCTAAATGGGACGAGTATTTTTTAAATTTGATAGAACCCGTAGGGAAAAGAGCAACCTGCGACAGGGGAAGAAGCGGTTCTATAATTGTAAGTCCCGGGCATACAATTATCGCAACAGGTTATGTTGGGTCTCCTCCGGGGCAACCTCATTGCGACGAGGTGGGACACATGATGCGCACAGTTATTGATGACCAAGGCAACCAGTCCCAGCATTGTGTCAGGACCTTGCACGCGGAAGAAAATGCAATTTTGCAGTGCGCTAAAGACGGCATAAGGCTGGAAGGAGCAACGATTTATTCTAAAATGGTTCCTTGTTACAATTGCGCGATGAGAATTGTAAGAGTTGGAATTAAAAGAGTTGTTTCAATGAAAAGATATCATGCAGACGAATTATCCAGAAAATTGTTTAAAGACGCAGGCGTAGAATTGGTTGTTATTGACGATACAATTGAACAATATACAAAACAATGAGTAAAGATGACGAACAGATTTTGGTTGTAAAATCTGATATTATTTTCAAGGATCCTCCTTCGCATGAAGCTTCGGCTGGGCGAGGCGGAAAATGGCAGGGACTAAAAACTGATAATCTTGATTATTATATTGATTTGATAAAAAAGAATGCTGAATTTAAAAGAAGGGGCGATATGGAAGAAAACGAATCTTATCAGCAGATAATTCCCTACGTCGTTTTTAATTTCAAAGACAAATATTTTATTTACAAATATCTGCCTAAAGCAGGAGAGCCGAGGCTGGTTGATACATATCAGCTTGGAATTGGAGGTCATATAAATCTTATTGATGGTGAAAATAATAAAAACGTTTTAGATGCCGGTATGATGCGCGAGTGGAATGAAGAAGTAGATTTTAAGGGAAATATTTTAGAAAAAAATTTAGTTGGTTTGTTAAAAGATGACTCAAAGCCGGTTGAGCGAGTTCATTTAGGGTTAGTTTATAATTTTGTCGGTGATAGTCCGGAAATTTATATAAAAGAAACAGATAAAATGGCAGGTGAACTTATTGATAAAAAAGATATTGGAAAATATATAAAAGGCAATCCTGGCGTTTGGGTTCAAATAGTTTATAATGAATATTTAAAAAAATTATGATAAAAAATAATTATCGCGGGAAATTTATTGTCTTAGAGGGTTTGGACGGGTCGGGAAAAAGCACCCAGTTTGATTTATTGGTTGATTATCTGAAAGGAAGGGGCAGAGATGTTATTGCGACAAAAGAGCCGACAATGGATTCGGATTCTGGCAGGAAAATAAAACAGGTATTAAGAAAAGAAATTATTATAGAACCGTTAGGGCTGCAAAAATTATATGCGCAAGACAGAAAAGAGCATTTAGAAAATAAAGTTATTTCGGCATTAAAAAACGGAAAGTTTGTTGTTTCCAGCCGTTATGCCTTTTCTACGTTTGCTTACGGATATTCGGACGGCTTAGATGTTGATTTATTGGTAAAAATTAACGATAATTTTTTATTGCCTGATTTAACGCTTGTGATTGATGTTTCTCCAAAGGAGTGCATAAGGAGGATAGAAAAAAGGGGGGTAATCAAAGAGCTTTGGGAGAAAAAAAATAAATTGACAAAGGCCAATGAAATTTACAAAAAATTGCCGGCAATGTTTGAAAATGTATTTTTAATCAACGGCGAAAGGCCGGTGCAGGAAGTTTTTGAAGACATAAAAAATGAAATAAAAAAATTATTATGAAACAGTACTTAGACTTGCTTAAAAAAATAATGGACGAGGGCACAGACAGGCCCGACAGGACTGGAGTGGGTTCTAGGGCCATTTTTGGTCAGTCTATGAGGTTTAATATGAAAGATGGGTTTCCGACCGTGACTACGAAAAAGCTCGCTTTTGAAATGGTAAAAGCTGAATTATTATGGTTTTTAAGCGGGAGCAGCGACAATAAAGAGCTTCAGAAATTAGGGTGTCATATTTGGGACGGAAATGCAGAAGCTGATTATTGGAAGCCGAAGGCAAAATTTGCAGGGGATTTAGGCAGAGTTTACGGAGTGCAATGGAGGAGCTGGAAATCGCCATACACCGATATGCCGATAGACCAGCTAAGCAATGCTATTTCGCAGTTGAAAAAAAATCCCGGAGACAGGAGAATTATAATTTCAGCATGGAATCCTGCAGAACTAGATATGATGGCGCTTCCACCATGCCATCTGTTATTTCATTTTTTCTCTGTACAAGATAAATTATCTTTATTAATGTACCAAAGAAGTTGTGATACGTTTTTGGGAGTGCCATTTAATATTGCCTCTTATTCTTTGCTTTTGCACATGGTAGCCCAAACTGTTGGATTAGAGCCATGGGAATTTGTGCATATTTTAGGTGACACGCACATCTATTTAAATCATTTTGAGCAAGTAAAAGAACAAATGAGCAGGCAGCCCTATCCTATACCGAAATTATGGTTGAATCCAGAAATAAAAAATATTCTTGATTTTAAAATGGAGGATATAAAACTGATTGATTATAAATATCACCCCGCTATTAAGGCGCCTATGGCTGTATAGCCAATTTTAAATTTTTAATAAATAGCTATCAAAATGATTATTTCTATGATTTCGGCGGTCGCAGAAAATCGTGTAATAGGAAATAAGAATTCACTGCCTTGGCATTTGCCGGCTGACTTTAAATATTTTAAGGAAGCCACTTTAGACAAAACTATTGTTTTAGGTTTAAATACCTTTAAATCAATTGGAGAAAAACCTTTGCCAGACAGAAAAAACATTATTTTAAATAATGATATAAATTATGTTCCGCCAGAAGGTTGTTTTGTGGCGCATTCTATCGAAGAACTCATAAAAATGACAGAAAATGAGCCAGAGGTCATGATTTGCGGAGGGGCGTCAGTTTACAAACAATTTTTACCGTTAGCTAAAAGATTATATTTAACTTATATCCATAAAAGTTTTGATGGTGACACATATTTCCCGGAAGTTGACATGGAAGAATGGAAAGAGGTAAAAAGAACAGATTTTAAAGCCGACGAAAAGAATAAATATGATTATTCATTTGTAATATTAGAAAGAAAATAACATGGCATACAAATCAACTATAGGTCTCGAGATTCACGCTGAACTCAAGACAAATTCAAAAATGTTTTGCTCGTGCAAGAACGATCCGGATGAAAAACGGCCTAATTATAATATTTGCCCGACTTGCGCAGGACACCCGGGAACGCTTCCTGTGGCAAACGAGGAAGCGATAAAAAAGGTTATAAAAACCGGGCTGGCTTTGAACTGCAAAATTGCAAAAGACTCAAAATTCGACAGAAAGAACTATTTCTACCCTGATTTGCCTAAGGGTTATCAGATTTCTCAATATGATATGCCCCTATGTTTTGAGGGTTATTTAGAAATTTGTCAAAACAAATCCCAAATCCCAAACCCCAAATCCCAAAAAAATTTAAATGACCAAAATCCAAAATTCAAAAAAATACACATACGGCGAATTCATCTTGAAGAGGATACGGGAAGTTTAATACACCCGGATGGAGCTGATTATTCCTTGGTAAATTTAAACAGGGCAGGAGTTCCTTTAATGGAATTAGTTACAGAACCAGATATAACATCTGGGAAGGAGGCGCGCGAGTTTGCCGAGGAATTACAACTGATATTCAAATATTTAGGAGTTTCTGACGCTGATATGGAAAAAGGCCAAATGAGGGTTGAGGTTAATATAAGTTTAGCGAAAAGCGAAAAGCGAAAAGCGAAAAGCTTAGGAACGAAGGTGGAGATTAAAAACCTTAATTCATTCAAAGTAGTGGAGAAGGCAATTGACTATGAAATCAAGAGACAATCTGAAATTTTAGAGTCTGGGGGCGAGGTCATACAAGAGACGCGCGGATGGCACGATAAGAAAGAAATCACTTTTTCGCAGAGAGAAAAAGAAGAAGCGCATGATTACAGGTATTTTCCCGAACCTGATTTACCGTCGATGCATTTTGAGAAAGATTATATTGAAGCGATAAAATCATCCATTCCAGAGTTGCCATATCAGAAGCGGGAAAGATTTAGTAAAGAATATGGGTTGGAACCATCAATAATAGAAATTTTTGTAATTAGCAAGGATTTAAGCGAATATTTTGAAAAAGTTATTTCAGAATTTGAGGAATGGCTGGAATCAGAAAGAGGAAAAAATAATATACCCAAAAACGAAGAAAAAAAATTATTTAAATTAGTTGCAAATTATTTAATAACAGATATTCGAGGATTATTGGCTGGAAAAGAATTTGCAGAAACAGAATTCAAAATTACTCCTGAAAACTTCGCAGAATTTATAAAAATGATTTATAGCGGACAGATTTCTTCTAAAGTCGCTAAAATGGTTATCTTAGACATGTTTAATACCGGGTCCGACCCGTCCAATATTGTAGAAGATAATAATCTAGGGCAGATAACAGATAAAGGAAGCATAGAAAAGATTATACAGGAAGTCATCTCAAAAAATCCCAAAGCAGTTGAAGATTACAAGGCTGGAAAGCAAAATTCTCTGCAATTTTTAGCCGGCCAAATAATGGCAGCAACTCGAGGTAGGGCTAATCCTGAAACAACAAGAGAGATACTGCTTAAACTATTGACAACACAAAAATAAGGTGCTATATTATAAATAGCTCTTTTTGTGTGTTGGGTTTTCCAAAGGGAAAGGGATATAGAAATGAAGAGTTTAGTTTTGATTACCGCGTGGTTTATGGGATTCGTTGCGACAGGAGCGTTAGCCATTTGGCTTCTCGCGCTTGTCATCTATACGTTTAGTGATGCCCAGTATCCCGGGCTTATCGCTTTTATCCCAAAGTGGGTTTTTCTTTTTTCTCCTTTGATCTTCACGGGGGAGACCAGGACTCTTCAGAATTTCTTCAATCGGTTTGCCGATTGAAGAAGAAGGGGGTTTGGCTCGCGTACGCGAACAGCCCCCTTTTTTTATAAAAAATTTATAACTAATTTTTCAGCTTGCTTATAATTTTTAATCCAGTAGATTCTTTTATCTCGCTTAAACCAAGTCATTTGGCGTCTAGCATATTGTTCGGATTCTGTTTGAATTTTATCAAGCATTTCTTCATAAGTTATTTTATCCTGTAAGTATTGTGCGACAAAACGGTATTCCAAGCCGAATTCTTCCAATCTTTTCCATGACAATGATTTACTAAGCTTTTTTACTTCATTAATCATGGCATTGTTTTTAAGTCTTTTTGAAAGGCGTTTTTGTATCAGTTTTTTAAGCTCATCTTTGCTTTTTAAGACGCCAATTTTCATGACCTCAAAATCCGGTTTTTTGGGGCTGGCAGTTGGAACAGGCCCCCTAAGCGCTATGACAATTTCCAATGCCCTTACAACGCGCCTGGGGTTGTTTTGGTCAATATTGCCAGCTCTTACCGGGTCAAGCCTTGCAAGCCGTTTTACGAGCTCTGGCAGGGCTATTTTGCTTAATTTTTCCCTAAGCGCCCAATTGGGCTTTACTGCGGGTATTACTGTCCCATCTACAATAGACTGAATATAAAACCCTGTACCCCCGACTATAATGGGAACTTTGTTTCTCTTATGGATTTTTTTTATTACTCTTAGCGCCAGTTTTTGGTATTGGGCAACTGTAAATTTTGTTTTCGGGTTTGCCACATCCAGAAGATAATGGAGAATGCCATTCATTTCTTTTTTTGTGATTTTACCGCTTCCTATGTTCATCCCTTTGTAAACCTGCCTTGAATCGGCTGAAACTACCTCGCCGTTGAATTTTTTGGCCAGTTTTATAGATAAGCAGGTTTTACCAGAGGCCGTTGGACCTAAAATTACAATTAATTTATTTTTCATTTATTTTGCCCTTTAATGACCAAGCCAAAGCATCTGTTATTTTTACTTTCATAAATTTACCTAGTAGATTCTTATTTGATGTTACCTGCACGGTTTTATAATACTTGTCTTTACCAAACAAAATATTATCTTTTTTATTGTCAATTAAGACAATAGTTTTTTTGCCGATATATTTTTTATTTTTTTCTAAGGCGGTTTGTTTTAAAATTTCTGTTAAAACCTTTTCTCTCCTCTTTTTTTCGGTGATTGAAACATTGTCTTTTAACTTTGCGGCAGAAGTGCCGGCTCTTGTGGAATACTTGTTTATATAAGCCATATCGTATTTTATATCGCGGAACAGTTTTGCGGTATTTTCAAATTGTTTTTCTGTTTCTCCAGGGAACCCCACGATTATGTCAGTTGAAAGGCAAATATCCGGTATTTTTTTTCTTAATTCTTTAATTTTATTTTTGTAATCTTTTACAGTATAATGCCTATTCATCGCCTTTAAGACCTTATCGTCGCCTGATTGTATGGGCAGGTTTAAATACGGTGTTATCTTTTTTCCTTCTGCCATGGCATTTATAACTTCTTTATTAAAATCTTTCGGGTGGGAAGAAGTAAAGCGGACCCAGAAATTACCCAGAGTTTTATTTATCATTTTCAAAAGTTTTGGAAAATTTATATCACCATCCTTGTATGAATTTACATTCTGGCCAAGAAGCCATATTTCTTTATAACCTTTTTTAGCCAGATTTTTTATCTCGGAAATTATTTCTACAGCCGGTCTTGAAATTTCTCTTTCTCTGGTGTAAGGCACAACGCAATAGCTACAAAAGTTATTACATCCTGTCATAATAGGCACATTGGCCGAAAATTTTGAAGAATATTTAGGAGTAATATCCAAATAATTTCCGCTTCCCGCCATTTCTTTTAATTGGATCAATTTAGGAAGTTCCTTTATATCTTTTATATCAACTACATAATCAAAACCTTCTGCAAATATTTTTTTATCTCTTTTCAAAACGCATCCCGTTAATATGGTTCTCAGTTTCGGATTTGTTTTTCTTATGGTTTTGAATTTTTCAACCAGTCCGTGGACCCTATCAACGGCTGATTGGCGCACAGAGCACATTGTAACTACAATTAAGTCTGCATCATTAATATTTTCAGTTTTTTGATATTTTATGCTTTCCAAAACAGCAGAAACTCTTTCTGCATCTGAGACATTCATTTGGCATCCATAAACAATAACATGATATTTCATAAAGAATATTTTACAATAAAAATGCCGTTTCGTAAAGAAACCGCATTAAAAATTAAGTCATTAAAAAATTGATTGAAAATTAAAAATTTAAAATTAAAAATTTCGTTAGCGGATTTCTTCTTTCCTTTCTTTTATGAAATATCGCCATTTTTCCAGGAAATCTATGAATGCGGAAAATGGCATATCTATTAAAGCGTTAAACAAGGCGGCCAGAGCGTTATACCTTTTCCATTTATTGGAAATCCATCTGCCGAGGCCTTGCACTGGCAGAAAAAATACATCTGACAGAAAACTCAAAAATCCCTCTTTTTCATTTTCCATTGTAAGTTCTTGGGCTCTTTTTGAAACCGCCGTGCCGGCAAATAGAATCAAAGCGATAAATATAATGTCTATAATAATAGATGTGATAGGGAATTGAAAGTAGTTTAAAACGTAATATATTGCTCCAAAAGTTATTAAGGCCGACAAAACATACATAAGAGATAAAATAATTTTCATGGACAGTCCTTTTTTCCTGCTCATTTTTATTTCGTATGTATCGGCAGTTTCTTTTTTATAAGCTATTTTCATTGTTTCCATCGTAACGATATTTAAGTTATTTTTAGAAGGGCGTTTTATACTAATCACGATTATAAACATTAAAAGAGTAGGTATTAACACATCTGCCATCAGCAACAAACCATTTAATTTTTCTCCAATGGCTCTTTCTATAAAAACTTCAAGAAGGACCAAAGACAGAACCTTAGTTACGAAAATTGAAATAGTAGAATAAACAGCAGCTCTGGAAATTCTGGATTTTAAAGTAGATAATCTTTTTGAATAAACTTTTTTTATAAGATTTTCTAAGGTAGAAGGGTCGGCAATTTCTTTTCCGGTTTCAGCATAATTATCCATAGATAAAATATCTCCCATAAGCAAGTAGGGCGTGTCATATTTCTCACATATGTTGTAAAACCTATTTGCCAGAGGATTAGCCATATCTTTTTCGATTTTAGCCCATATATTGAATGCATTCTGGGATACCTTCATAATCAAATGCTGGTCGGCTCTCTGCCAGTTAGGATACTTATATTTTATCAAGTTATAGCTTATTATAGGCTTATCTAGCTTAAAAAGGGCTAGACAAACGGCGATATAAATTTGCGTGTCTGTATCTTCTTTTTTAAGGAGTCCCGCATCGAAAATTTTATCAGAAACTTTAATTTTTTCTTTCATCGAGTTGAACATATAATCAATCAAAGCCATCTCTCTTATGGCCGGAGCCAAAGTTTCTTCTATTCCGCAGGCAGCGACTTCTATCAGCCAATTGTAAAAAACAAGCCCTCCCTTTCCCTGCCTGCTCTCAGGATTATTTTTTAATATAAAAATATATTTGTCTATTATTTTTTGGACATCTGTGATTTTTGATTCTTCAATTTTATCATTCGGGAAATGGCCGCCCCTTATTAGTTCTAAAACCAATGATTCGGCTACATTTTCGGTTTCCGAAAAATCATTCATTTCCATGTCAAAAAATTTACTTTTTAGTTTTCTTATAATCGCAGCTCTTCGCATCAAATGTTCTTCTTTCCAGTCAACTATTGTCCTGATTTGCTCATAAAAAGCAGCAACTTTTTGGGCAACTTCGTCAACGTGAATGGTCGTCATTTGTTCGGGTTGGTCTTGTTTTTGGACAAGATTATACTGCGTTGTTAATTTTTTTGTTGCTTCAGATAATTCTACCGCCATAAAATTATTTTTTTAATTTAATTTGTTCTTTAATTTTATCAATAAATTTATCAATTAACATTTGTCCTGTGTCACCTTTGCCGCGTTCTCTTACGGAAACAGCATTTGCGGAAATTTCTTTATCGCCAACAATCAATAGATAGGGGATTTTTTGTATTTCCGCCTCGCGGATTTTTTTCCCCAAAGTTTCATTATTATTTTTCAGTTCAACACGAATATTGTTTTCCTTCAATAGTTTTTCTATTTTTTTTGCGTAATCTGAATGCTTATCGGAAATTGTTATTATAGAGGCTTGGATAGGAGATAGCCACACCGGGAATGCTCCGGCATAATGCTCGATTAGAAATCCTATTAATCTTTCATGAGTTGAAAGAGGCGCCCTATGAATGCAAATAGGAGTTTTTTCTTTGCCATCTTTGTCTATATAAACCAAGCCGAATCTTTCTGGCACAGCAAAGTCAACTTGGTTTGTTGCCAAAGTAAATTCGCGTCCAATTGCAGACCAGACTTCAACGTCAATTTTCGGTCCGTAAAATGCAGCCTCGTCTTTAACTTCAATAAAATTAATTTTTTCTTTTATTAAAGTATTACGCACCATGTCTTCGGTCTTTTTCCATAATTTTTCGTTATCAATGTATTTTTTTCCAAGGCCTTCTTTGCTGTGCGTGGAAAACCTCATTACATATTTTTCAATCCCAAAAATTTTAAAATATTCAAAATATAATTTTATAACTGCTAAAAATTCATTGGCAAACTGTTCTTCTGTACAGTAAATATGGGCATCATTCATTTCCATTGACCGTACGCGCATTAAGCCAAAAAGTTCTCCAGATTTTTCGTAGCGGTAGCAGGTACCGTATTCAGCCAGCCTTAAGGGCAGGTCGCGATAGCTTCTCATTTCTGCCGCGAAAATCTGGTGATGATGCGGGCAATTCATTGCCTTCAGATAATATTTTGTTTTTTTCGGGGTACCCGAGCCATCAGGGTCGTCTTCCAAAATCATTGGCGGGAACATTATGTCGGCGTAATAGGGAAGATGGCCAGAAGTTTTATACATTATTTCTTTAGCAATATGGGGAGTTTTAACCCTTAAATACCCGGCTTTTGTTTCTGTTTCTTTTCCAAGTTTTTCTATTTCTTCAATTATGGCGGCGCCATTCGGTAACCACAAGGGGAGTCCCGGACCCACAAAATCTGAAAAAGTAAAAATTTTTAAATCTTTACCCAATTTTCTATGGTCTCTTTTTTCTGCTTCTTCCTGCATTTTTATGTAGTCTTGCAATTCTTTTTCGGTTTCAAAAGCCAATCCATAAATACGGGTCAGCATTTTATTTTTTTCTGAACCTTTCCAGTAAGCTCCGGCGATTTTTACCAGCTTGAAAGCCTTAGGATTGATTTCCTTAGTTGATTTTATATGAGGACCTTTGCACAAATCAACAAACTCTCCGTTTGTGTAAATAGAGACATTTTCACCCGGCAAGTCTTTTATCAATTCTAATTTATACGGCTGTATGGCAAATAGTCTTTTTGCCCTTCTTTTTGTAATATTTTGTTTTTCAAATTTTTGATTTTGGGAAATTAATTCCTGCATTCTCTTTTCAATCTGTTCCAGGTCTTTTTCTTCTAAGGGCTTCGGTAATAAAAAATCATAATAAAACCCGTTTTCTATAGCCGGCCCCATGCCTAATTTAACTTTAGGCCAGAATTCAAGAACCGCCTCGGCCATTATATGAGCCAAAGAATGCCGTATTTTTTTGATATTGTTTTCCATATAAATTAAAAATAAAATATTTTAAATTATAAATTATGAAGAATAGAAGTCTTCCTTCGGGATGATTATTTCCTGCACATCGTCAGCGACTATTTTTATCTCTCCATTGCGGTCGTCAACCCGGCCGGTCACAAAAATAATTTTGTTTTCTTGCAAAGCTACAGGATTTCTTTCAAGCAGATTAGGAAATATCACAACTTCTGTTCTTCCTGTTAAATCTTCAAGCTTCATAAACAGCATAGGCTTGCCGTTTTTTGTAATAATTTTTTTGACACTGGCAACTAATCCGCCAAGAATTACTTTTTTGTTTATAAAACTAGCATCAATTTTTGAGATAGCAGTTGTTTTATTTTCAAAAAGTTTTTTAAACCCGTTTAACGGGTGCGAGCTGACATAAAGGCCTAATAGCTCTTTTTCCCAGCCGAGTTTATCAAAATTACTGGCTGGAGTCGCAGAGTCAAGCTTTATTTCATTATCGCTTATTTTTGTATTGGCGAAAAGCCCCATCTGGTTGGTATTCTGTTTTTTGTTGTTTTCTCGTGCAATCTCAAGCATTTTTTCCAGGTTTATTAATAACTGATTTCTTTCTGAAAATTCATCAAACGCGCCGGCTTTTATAAGCGCTTCCATTGATTTTTTATTTAAATCTTTTGATTTTACCCTATGTATAAAGTCTCCGATGGATGTGAATTCACCGTTTGTTTTTCTCTCTTCAACAACCGCGTCAATAATATTCACTCCGACATTTTTAATAGCCAATAAACCAAAACGGATTTGGTTTTTTTCCGGGACAACGGTAAAGTTTTTTAAACTTTCATTAATATTTGGAGGCAAAACCTCAACATTCATTTTTTTGCATTCATCGATTAAAAATGCAATTCTTTCAACATCGGTTCTTTCTGACGTTAAGACAGAGGCCATAAATTCAACAGGGTAATGCGCTTTCAAATATGCAGTTTGGTAGGCGATTGCAGCATAAGCGGCCGAGTGGGACTTGTTAAATCCATAAGCTGCGAAAGGCAGAATCCATTGCCACAATTCCTCGGCAATTTTTCGGGAAACTCCGTTTTTTACAGCTCCCTCTATGAATTTTGTTTCTTGGGCATTAAGAAGCTCTTTGATTTTTTTGCCCACTGCTTTCCTCAAAACATCTGCTTCGCCCAATGTAAATCCGCATATTTCTTGTGCGATTTTCATCAGCTGTTCCTGATAAATGCAAATGCCTTGCGTTTCGCGAAGTATGGGCTCGAGTTTAGGATGAAGATATTCTATTT
>Ga0210057_1001482_pt1 | contig 35583 bp, 39 predicted proteins | sample CryGeyCG2114_010_2_FD_183968 | JGI IMG/M metagenome (GOLD analysis project Ga0210057, IMG submission 183968) | Groundwater microbial communities from aquifer - Crystal Geyser CG10_big_fil_rev_8/21/14_0.10 (SPAdes) (version 2) | ecosystem: Environmental > Aquatic > Deep subsurface > Groundwater ... | reverse complement strand
AAGAACTATATTTGTAATGACAATTAAATTCTGAACTGATTCTGAAATGGTTAAGCTTAAAAGGTAAAAATTACCTTTAATTGTATGCCGATGTTGGGCAGTGGTAGCCCGGTGGTCTTGAACGATATCCTTTTCAAGCAAACCACTTCCTTTACGGTATGGAGGTTCGATTCCTCCCATCGGCGTTTATATGGGAACCAAAGGTCCTAAAGAGATTCTCTCTTTGGAACTTCAACTTCGGAGAAGATTGAAGTTTCCCATAATAAGTCACCTCTCCTTTGAGAGAATTAGAATCCGAATAAATTCCTCCAGAATGAATGTCTCTCTTTTTCTGTTTTGATTTTGGCTTTTTGAGTATTTTCATTTTCTTCCATTGGAAATATTTCGTATGTGATTTTTGGTTTTGTCTTTAGAATTGGGGCTTCCGAAGCAAGATCGGAATCAACTTTTTTTATTGCTCTCTCTATTTCATAACGGGAATATCCTTGATTTAACAATGCGACACGTAAAGAATCTTTAGTATATCCTTTTTTTAGATTGTTCTTTATATAAAAAACGACATCATCAAAAAAGGTTTTTGTCATAAGAATTTTATTTGATTGGGATATATAAATTTAATTAATCTTTATTGCTTGAAAAGACCACCAAATGTCTTTTCTCTGTATTCTTTTAGTAAAGTTATGAAGTATGAAAGGATTAGTGGACCGATAATCACACCGAGTATTCCTAGCATGAATAATCCTCCAATCATTCCCACAAACAGAACAAGAGGGTGAACTTGCGCTTTTCTTGAAATTATGTATGTTCTTAATATGCTATCTAACATAGAAGAAACTACGACTATGTTGAAAACAAGGTATAAAACCGCGGTGAACATTTGTCCAGTTGATGCTAGATAAATTGTCACAGGGATATAGACAAATCCTGGACCTATAACTGGAATTATTCCGAGCATAATTGATAGAAGTGTTAAGATTAGTGCGTTTGGAATTCCGAAGATTAACATGGCAATACCCGCAACAATACCTTGAACTATACCAATAACTACTTGTCCATAAACTACTGAGTCTGTTATACCTCTAAATTGTTTTAATAATAGTTTGTTTTGGATTGAGTTAAAAGGAGATATTTCTGAGAGGAAAATCTTTATTCTTTCTCCGTCTCTTAAGGAGAAGAAGAAAACAAAACCAAGAAGGAAAATGTGAAGAAGCAATGCTGGGAATGATAAAAATATGTTTGTCAAATAAGCCAAGGCTCCAGAAATCATTTTGCTTATGAAACTGTCGAAGGCGAGAGAGGTTTGTGCAACAAATTGATCGGAGGCTGTTGGAAATATTGATATAACAAAATCTGAAATGTTGATCCCTTGCAGAGCGAGAAACATGTGGAAAAGTTGCTGAATGATTATTGGAACGAAAAACCACAAAGGTAAGACTATTAGGACTACTACGACAACGGTTGAAATTAATGAGGAAAGCCAAGGTCTCTGGAGAGACTTGTTTAATTTTCTATAAAGTGGGAGAAAGATATAAGCTAATATTAATCCTCCAAATATTGTTAGAATTATGGGCTTTATTAAAAAGAAGACAAGAAATGCTAATACGATTACAAGAGCAATTATAATTAGTTTCTTTATATCTTTCTCGTTTAATTCCATTTTAATTGGAAGGAAAACTCCATATATAAAGATTTTCAGGCGACAAGTTAGAATTTACTTCGTAAATTCCACCAGTAGTATATAAACAAAGAATTCTGTAGTATATTAGTATCTCCGCATGAGATTTAGTATTCTACAATTACACCGTAAGATTTATATATTTAGGATATACCTTGTATATCCATGAAGAATGTAAATATAAACTCAAAAAGCAAAGTTATTATTGAAAATGTCAAAGGGTTTATTGTAAGGGAAGTTGTTCCATTTGGCAATAGCGCTAAAGTGTCCTGTCCTAAGGAGTATCTTGGAAAGAAAGTATATTTAGTAATTACCGATGATAAAAATGAATAAATCATATTTGAGAGGACTCAAACATTATAGGCTGAGTTGTTAATTTGTAAAAAACAACCTGTTGAAAAGCTTTGGAAGAGCGCATGTCTTAATGCGGTAAACATCAGGCCCACAGCAAGATGAGCTCCTTGCGTTCAACCAAACTCCTATATGAAATTAATAGTTGAAACTATTTAATTCCTTGTTTTGTTTCGGAGATACTATATATATACTAAGATTTATAAACAAATTTTTTCTTTTAGAAGTATGAGTAGTTTTTTGAAGAAGGTTATTGAAAAGAATAATGCTGAAAGTGCAAAGAGATATTTTCTTAGATTTGGAAAGGGTGTTTATAATCAAAGGTTTTTGATTAGTTATACTAAGGGAAAGAATATAAAAGTTAGGGGAAGTTTTGAATGGGCAAATGATTTTGTACGATTTGTTAAGGAGAATAAGGATTTGAGATTTTTTGGAAGAGTTATGTCTTTAGAAAAAATCCAAGGTATGAATGGAAAGAAAAAGGGAGCAAGTTTTGTTTATGATGTGGAAGAAAGTAGTTTGGAAGAATTTCAAAATCCCTACTTTTATCTTGTGAATGTTAATTCTAATGATATTGTTTTGAAAATTAAGAAAGCATTGCCTAAGCCTGGAAAAGAAGCAGATAAGATTGATGATAAATTCTGTGCTCTTGATATTGATGTGAAGTATTGGCCTAAGTTTAAGGAATATTTCTTTTGGGATGTTCCTGAAGGAAAGAAAGTTCAGATTGAGCACACCTTGGAAGTAACTGAAGTAGAAATTCCTAAAGACGTTCCGACGGAAGAAGTAAGAGAGAAATCAGTTAGAAAGGGAAAGATAGTTAGAAAAATTACTGTTGATGGAAAAGAGACTGTTAAGGAATACGATTTAGTGATTTGAATTCTGATTTTAATCTGTTTTTGTTATGTTTTGACATGTCAAGATTTGTTGTTTGCGCAACACAAAGCAACCCTTGGTTCTTTGTGCCCAAAAATCCATCGGATTTTTAGGACTCCCCACTTTAGTTTGTGAGACACCAAGAATTCTTTAAAATAGAATCCTCAAGAACAAAGTTCTTGATGGCCATCAAGATTTGAAAAAATCTTGACATCTTGAGGTCTTGGATGCATTCAAGATGTTAAAATCCACGAAAAACATCTTGATGATCAAACACGCCACCTACTCTTCAGAAACTTTCAGTTTCTGACAGCCGTCAAGAATCAAGGATTCTTGAGGTTAGTGGGTGGTTCTTGACAAAGATTAAATTTGCCTTAGATAAGAAAGAATAGTTATTCAAAAAGTTTAAGATTTTCTTTTTTGACCAAGTATCTGCTTGTTTTTGTAGAGCCTTGATGATTAAGGAAACCCTCATTTACCATATCATTTAACATTCTTATTGCCGTAACTCTTGATACCTTTAATTGCTTAATTACGTCTGATGATGTTATAACTTTTCTTTTTTTTATCATATCATATAACTTTGCCATTTTGACATCTTTAGAGATATTTTGGATTAATCCTATCTTTACGTAAAATGAGGATGGTGTATCTCCCAATACCATAAACTTTGGAGCAATTCTGCGAAGCCTCTCAAGTTCACCCTTTATCTTCCAAATTCCCTCTCCTCTTCCTTCATAAAGTTGTTTGGGATTGAGAAAAGTATAAATCCCCTCATTAGGATGATAAGTTGAATGGTTTAAGACCATATTTGCCCACATCCTTTCTGTTACAACTGCCGGATTACTTATGTCAAAGCAGTCTGCAAATATTCTAACACGAATATGTTCATTACTCCTATAATTTCTGTGTGCAACAGCATTCGTTATAATCTCTCTTATAATACTAATAGGAATTATGGATTCTTCTATCATTCTTGCTCCCTCGTACCTCCTTTGAAAAGGAAGGTTTTGGATTATTATGTTTGTTGCTTCTTCAATTAGTAATGCTGCTGGTTTTGATAACTTGATTGATGTGCCTATCGGTATCGGCTGAGTCCCCAGAGCATTATCATATTTTTGAATCTCCAAGAAGGCACCCTCTAAATACTTTGTCGGCTCTTTGCATAGTACAATCACTCCTCTAATAGTCAAAGAGTCATCTGAGCTTATTGACTCTAAAATTGTTTTCTTATCTTTGTTTAGAAGAGAACAATATTTTTCTAATTCAATGGTATCTATATCTTTTTCTGTAGCATGAGTTGGAAGATTCTCAATATTAACTCCACCATAAGTTACATGATACTGTCGAACTTCATCAGGTTGTAGAGATATTGTTGAATCGCTCTTTCTTTCGTAAAAGTTTTTCTTATACGCGCAAGGTCTCAATTGTCCAACACCTTTTACTTTTATCAGAGCAATTTTTTTATCTTTATAGTTTAATATCTTGGATTGGGTTAAAGGTGTAGGCTTAACGCAAGATATTGCTTGAGCAAAATCCTTCTGAAAGTCGTCATTTATACCAAAAACTTCTCCACCCTTTTTTAAGTCTTCTTGACCAATGATTAACAGCCCCCCATTTTTAGTTCCAAAACCTGCAATTTTCTCTCCTATTTTATCTTGACCTCCTCTCGTTCTATCCAAGATTTCGTCTTCTTTGTATTTCAAGAGTATTTCAATGGGCATTTCATAAAGTGTCTCTGGATTATTTTCTTCCACCATTCTAATTGTTTAATTGTTTAGTTTATATACTTTACTATTAAACAATTAATTACTCCCGAAACAAAAGCCACCGATTATAGGAAAAGATTAATCTAATCTTTCAATCTCTCCCTCATTATCCAATCTAATCAAGGATTTAACACGTACTGTTCCATCTTTGTTCCTTATCTTTTCTACCAACCCTGCTTTAGCCAGAATGCTTGTATATTCAACAGTAATACTATAATTTAGATTCAATAGTTTGCTCAGCTCAGTAACACTTCTCTCTTTACCAAAACACAACTCAATTACCTTCAGCCTTTTCTCATTGGCTAAGGCAGAGAATATATTTTTCAATTTAGGGATATTTAGGATTGTCATTATTACCCATATTGCCGAAAAGTATAAATAGTGAGATTGTCAAATTTGACAATACGTAAAATAAGCACAATGGTTAACGAACTAGAGATAAAAATAAAGAAAAGTACGCTTTCTAAGTTACTTATCTTTCTGATAATTGCTATTATAGTGATACAAGGAGTTATTTTTCTATTCCCCATTAAATTTGAAAAATATGATATTTATACCGAAAAAGTTCAATACAATGAACAAGAATCTTATCAACAAACTGTAAATTATGATGGCTGTGATTCAAGTCCTAGCTGTGTTTGTTCTAAACGTGGAGGATTTCTTTGGCTTACTTGTGTGCAATGTAGTTGTACAAAACAAAGAACTGTTGTCAGGGAAAAATTGGTTCTCAAAGAAAGAACATTAACAAGCTCATCAACCCTATATAAAAAATGGACTAACTCTATGGTTTCTGAAGATGAAGCAAGACAGATTATCCAAAAGATAAGAGATTATTCTTCACAAAACAATGGATTTTATTTTAATATTGATAAAATCTCCAAACAAGGAGATTATTGGGAAGTTGAAATATCAAGTGGAAATGATAACAGCGTATTTTATGTCGAAGGTAATACTGGAAGGGTCTTTGCAATTCAGGATGGAGAAAACTTAACTCCTATTGATATAAGCGAAGTTAATAGATAAATGAAAAAAACTGAAGTTAGATATTGTAATGCTCAGGAAAAGGTTGTAGGAAGTTGTTAACATGGGTAGACGTGGACTGCTCGGCGGAATTCTTGGTGCTATTGGTGGTGCTGCATTAGGTGGACCCTTCGGTGCTCTTGCAGGTGCAGCCCTTTTAGGAAGTGCTGTAAAAAGTACAGAGCCAAGATATACGACCGTAAGGGAACATGAAAGACGAATTGGGGGAGATTGTTTTATTGCTACTGCTTGTTATGGAATAGAGAGCGAAGAAGTTAAGATATTGAGACAATGGAGAGATGATACTCTACTAAAAAACCAATTGGGAAAACAATTTGTTAATGTTTATTATACTATAAGTCCTCCGATTGTAAATTTTATTTCAGATAAACCTTTCTTAAAGAGAGTTGTAAAATTAGGTTTATCTCCTATAACAAAGATTGCTAAGCTTTCAAGTCCTTAGATAATCTCCAATATATTATGTCAAGATGCTTTTTGAAAACCACACCCCTCAAAGATGTAAATCTTTGACGGCCATCAAGATTTTAAAAACTTCAAGAATCAGTGATTCTTGAGAGTGCTCAAGATTTGAAAAAATCTTGACATCTTGAGGTTTCAGGGCGTGGAGCATCTTGAGCACAAGAGATTTTTTGACAAGTTAGAATTTACTTCGTAAATTCCACCAGTTGCATATAAACAAAAAATTCTATAGTTTATATACCATGAATTAAAATCTCTGTGCGGAGAAATCTTTTATGGATTTCTCCTGCATCCAAAAGCCAAAAACAAACCTCGGCTTTCAAGCCGAGGTATACGAAAAGGCTTTTTGATGTGTTGGCAAGGTTTAAATATGAATAATACTAAGTATGATAAGATAATATTTCGTAATACTATGAAAATAAGAATTTCAGCAACAATAGATGAAGAAACGAATAAAGTTCTAGATAAATTGATGAAAAATGGAAAATATAGGAATAAATCCCACATCATTGAAGAGGCCATAAAGAAAGAGGGAGGAAAATCAAAATGATTCTTTTTAATACTCGTGGGCAAAGTTTAACAATTTGGGTTGTAATTGCGATTGCTCTTGTTGGGGCGATGATTTTGTTCTTTTCAATTGAAAACGGGCCGAGCATTAGTGGAGGACAAGATAAGGAGTTTAGTCCTGGAAGATTCGTCGATAATTGTGCGAATAGAGCTGTGGAAGAAACTGTTGATGAGATGTTGCCACACGGAGGATTTTTAGATGATAGTAATGCTATAAATTATAATGGGATTAATGTTTCTTATTTATGTCTTAATAAAGGAAACTATGAACCATGTATAAGTCAGCATCCTGTTTATGTTAATGACTTAAAAAAAGAGATAATTAGAAATGTTGAGGGTAAAATTCAGGGTTGTTTTGATAATTTAAGAAAGGAAGTTGAAGCAAGAAATGGAAATTTGGAACTTGGAGTCATGGAGTTGAACGTTGATTTCGCAACTAATAGAATCTTTTTAACAATTGATAGAATAACTGTGATTGAGAAGCAAGACAATACAGAAAGATTTGAAGAATTTAAAATTGAGATTGTGAATCCTTTGTATAATTTTGCGAGGATTGCTATGATAATCTCAAACGAAGAGGCAAAAAGATGTTACTTTGAGTATGTTGGATATAATGTATTACATCCTGAAACTGATATTGAAAAGACAACGTTAGATGATGGGACCAGGATTTATAGTATAAAACAGAGACAAACAGACAAGGAGATGCAGATTGCTATAAGGGGGTGCGTAATTCCAGCAGGATTTTAATTAAAATGAAACTCAAAAGAGAAATTGTGTTCTTACAGATATTTTTACTTATTAGCCTGAGCTTTTCATTTTCTTATATTCTTAGAGAGAGTTTGGGGAATTCTGGAATTGAAAGTTTTGATAATGGAGAAAGTAAATTAAGTGTGATTGAAAAGGTTTTGCCAATTTATTCTAAGATTATTAAATTGGTATTTTCTGAAAAGAATTTAGTGAGTGCTGCTGAGAGTGTTTATACTTGCCTTGAAGGAAAAGATGGAAGTATTTGTCAGCAGTATTCTTCTAGTGTTTGTAATGATAATTGTAATAGTGGATGTGTTCCAACATCGAGAGATAATGTTGCTCAGTGTGAGGAAGGAACTTGTTATTATGATAGTTTAGGAACATGTCAGGCAGAAGCAACAAAGCAGGCTTGTGAATCTGGAGATGGAATATGGTTTGATGATCCTAATGGAAATATCGAACAGTGTCAGCCAGGATGTTGTTTGCTTTCTGGAGGAGATGAATCTGTTTTCACAACGGAAAGGGGATGTTATGCAGAAGCAGAGGTTAATGGAATTGCGGAGACAAATGTTGACTTCAGATCCGATATAAATCAAGAATGGGCTTGTATTGCTTTGACAAAACTTCAAGAACGGGGGGCGTGTGTTTTTGTTTCAGATAATCCATTGGAGCCAAAAAATGATTGTAAATTTGGAACAAAGGCAGAGTGTTCACAAAGTGGGGGAGATTTTTATGCGAATACTTTGTGTTCTCATCCAGAACTGAATACAAAATGTGAGGCACAGAAAAGTAGTAGTTGTGTTGATGGGAAAGATGAGGTTTATTGGTTTGATAGTTGTGGAAATAGAGAAAATATATATTCTGCAAATAAGGTTCAGAGTTTTAACGATGGGCTTGTTTTGAGCAAGAGTGAAAGTTGTTCTGTTTCCGGATTGGGAGATAGATTGAAAAATCAGGAAACTTGTGGGAACTGCGCATACATTGAGAGTAGTGTTTGTGGGGCAAAGACAAGTGATGAAAAACTTGCAGACAATACGCAGGATTTTGTATGTAGAGATTTAAGTTGTGTTGATAGCTCCGGAAATAAAAGAGATAATGGAGAGAGTTGGTGTGGATATCAATCAGATATGGGAGTTGATGAATCTATAAAAGGAGGGAGAAGCGTAGATACGCCTGGGAGCAGACATTTTAGGTATTCTTGTTTAGATGCTGAAATCAGAATAGATGCTTGTGCTGATTTTAGAAATGAAATCTGCGTTGAATCACAAATAGAATCTGATTCTGGAGGAACTTTCTCAACTGCGGCTTGTAGAATAAATCCTTGGCAACAGTGTTTGAATTATAATACTGAGGCTGGAAAAAGCAAGCAAAGTAGAGATAAAAGAGATAATTTATGTGAACAAAATCCTAACTGTTTCATTAAAAAAATTAATGTTGATTCTGGGTTTGCATTTAATGTTTGCGCCCCTAAATATCCTGCAGGATTTGATACAAGATTTGGAGGAGAAAGCGCTGAAGAAATATGTTCTTTTGCAAGTCAGAAATGTACCGTCGTTTATGTAAAGAAAGTTGATGGATGGGACTGCGTTCAGAATTGTGCTTGTGAAACAACAAGATTTGCAGAGCAGATGAATGATCTTTGTATCTCTATCGGAGATTGTGGGGCTTCAGTAAACTATATTGGAGATTTAAGTGGAGATAATTATAATGTTAAGGGCTCAGGAAAATTAAGGGCAGGTTATCTTTCTTCTTTAGAAAAATATTCTGAAGCTGTTGAAGGAAAATATATCAAAGCTGAAGGAAACTTAACATCTGGGTTTTCAGGATTTGTAGGAATTCCGGATGATTTAGGAAATGTTCAAGCTCCAACTGCTTCTTTTGCCTTGGGAACTATGGGTGTGGCTGGAATTGCGTTTACTGTTTTAACACAAACAGAATTTGGACAAGGCATTTTAGGCAGCATTGGGTTTGGAGGGGGAGGAGGTAGTGCAATTGGAGCTAAAGCTGCTGCAGACATTGGAGCAAAAGCTGCTGGTGGCGGCGCTAGTGCAATTGGAGCTAAAGCTGGAGAAACTGCTATCGGTACATCAACTGCATTTAGTGATGCAATAACTCAAACTGGCGGAGAGATATCTAAAGCTGCTGCAGACATTGGAGCAAAAGCTGCTACGGGACAATCTGGAAGTGGCGGTTTTCTTCAGGGACTCCAACCTTCTATGCAGGGATTAATGAATGTTCTTGGAGCGGCGATGACTGTATTTTCGATTTATAGTTTGTATAAAACTGCCTTTGAATTAGGAGATGGATTTGCTATCGCAATAATTACAGCCGCCGTTGTGCTCGGTTTTATTTCAGGTTTTGGAGGAATGGGCATTAAACTTCTTGGAGGTTTCAATCCGATATTTATTATTGCCGTTGCCATTATATTTGCTATTTTAGGAATAGGAAAGACTAAGAAAAGAATTGTGAGTTTTGAGTGTTTGCCTTGGCAAGCTCCTTATGGGGGAAAGAATTGCGGGGAATGTGGAAGAGATGGATTCCCATGTTCTAGATATAGTTGTCAGAGTCTTGGACAGACGTGTGAATTGATAAATGCAAATACTGATTTTACAGAATGTATTGACATAAATCCTAATGATGTTACTGCCCCAGTAATTAAGCCGTTGGAAAATGTTATAAGTGAAAATTATGATTATGTTTCTGTTAGCGATGTTGGATTTAAGATTGATAGGACAGATAGTAAGAATGATGGATGTGTTTCAGCTTATGAAGAATTGAACTTTGGGATTGAGTTGAGTGAGCCAGCATTATGTAAATTAGACACAGAAAGAAAAAATAGTTTTGAAGAAATGGAATATAATTTTGGGGGAAGGAATTTATTTTTATGGAATCATACACATACCTTTACAATCCCTAGCATGGAATCCTTAGGACTACCTGGATATGATCCTAAACAAAAAACAGATTATGACTTGTATGTTAAGTGTAAAGACTCTAGCGGAAATGAGAATCTGAGAGATTATGTAATTAATTTCTGTGTTAGACCTGGAGAAGATTTGACGGCTCCGAGAGTTAATGGGAGAGTTCCAATAGTTGAATATGTTAAACATAATCAGACAAATATTAATGCTACTGTCTTTGTTAATGAACCTGCTGAATGTAAATATGATTTGGAAGATAAAAGTTATGATTCTATGGCTAATGATTTTGATTGTAATATTGATATTGAAGATCGTGAGTTCTTGGGATGGAGTTGTCAATCTGATATTGATATCTCTTCATTACAGGGAGAAGAAGAGAAAGTCTTTGTTAAATGTAAAGATCAGCCATGGCTTATTGAAGATTATGGGAATGGTTTGAGCGCGATAAGAGTTGATGAAGGATTTGATGAGGGCACTGGGCAACAAGTTGAAAGAATAATAGAACTTCCTGATAAAAGGGAAAGAAATGTGAATACACAGAGTTATGAATTTATGGTTAGAAGAAGCCAGAGTGATTTGAGAATAGAGGCGTTACTTCCTGAAGAAGATTCTGAGATAATTTCAGGATTTGAGCCTGTTTCTGTAGAGTTGATTGCTAAAACATCTGGAGGTGTAGATGGGAATGCTATCTGTTCTTATGAGATTGGACAGAACTTAATTCCATTTAAGAAAACTGGAAGTAAAGAACATAGACAGCTGTTTGAAAGCTTTACTTCCGGAAAGAAGTCGTTGAAGGTTGTTTGTGAAGATATTGCTGGAAATATTGCAGAGAGAACTGCGAGATTTGAGATAAAGCTTGACACATTTGCTCCGAGAGTTGTGAGAGTGTTCAACACCGGAGGGCAACTGTTAATTGTTACAGATGAAGATGCTGAATGTGCTCATGTTATTGGGGAAAATAGGAATAGAGGAAACTCTTGTGCCTTTGGCTTTAATTCTGATTCTGGAGATGTGTTTGTAATGAATGGAGGGGAGAAAACACATACAGGGCCATTTGGAAGTGAAGGAACGTATTATGTTAAATGTAAAGATAAATTTGGGAATGTTCCCGGAGCTTGTAATATAATAGTTAAATCTGGAGAGTAAAATGAAGATACATAAGAATTATAAAGATAAAATGGATAAGAAAGGTATGAGATTAGGGGTGAATAGAGGTTTGAATGATAGGGGTCAGGCAACAATATTTGTTATTATTGCTATACTGTTAGTTGCGGGGATTGCTATTATGTTTTTATTTTTCCCAGATGTTACTGATAGAATTACTGGACAAGAATTTTCTCCTCAGAGTTTTTTGAAAAGTTGTGTTGAATCTGATTTACAAGATAATGTAAATTTATTATCGAATAATGGTGGATATGCAAATCCCGAAGGATTTATTTTACATAATGGGAAGAAGGTAAAATATCTTTGTTATACTTCTGAATATTATAAAACTTGTAGTGTTCAAAGTCCGATGATTAAGAGCCATTTTGAAGATGAGTTAGGAAGGTTGAGTCAAGCAAGAGCGAGTGCCTGTCTTGGATTGTTGAAACAAGAATATGAGAAACGAGGATTTTCAGTATCTTCCGGAGCTACTAAAACTAGTGTAGATATCGTTCCTAGCACTATAAGAGTTAAGTTTGAAACTCCTATGACTGTAACAAAAGATGATATAAGGAATTTTGATGGATTTGAGATTAATATTAATAGTGAGATTTATGATTTATTGTATACTGCTCAGAGCATTATTGATTTTGAAGCAACATACGGAGATTCAGAGACAAGTTTGTATTTACAATATTATCCTAATTTGAAAATAGAGAAAGAAAAATTGCAAGATGGGACGACAATATATAAATTGTCGAATGTGTTAACAGACGATAGTTTCACATTCGCTTCGAGAAGTTTGGCTTGGTCTGCAGGATTCGGCACGGAGTAAAGAAAAATGAGAGAAATGGAAAATATAAAAGAAAAAGAAGGTATTGTTAGTTTGAAAATGAAGGAAGAGGATTTAAAGGAATTTTTAAGAGAAATTGAGAGGAAAAAGGCAGTTAAGGCGGTATATCTTTTCGGAAGTTATGTTAATGGAAAAATGCATATTAAATCGGATATTGATGTTTGTGTATTCTGCGAAGAAAATGATAATGGGAATGTAGGAATTTATGGGAATGAGAATGTTGATGTGGTCTACTTTAATAGACTTCCAATTACAATGAAATTTAGAGTTTTAAGAGAAGGTAAAGAGGTATTTATTAGAGATAAAGAATTTATTAAAAAAATTAAGCTAAAAACTATCAGAGAATATTTTGAGTTTAAACCTTTGTTGAATAAATTTTTATATAGGAGGTTCAAATGTACGATTTAGAGAAGATAGACAAGAGAATAAATGACATAAATAGATTTTTTTCTGATTTGAATAAAATAGATATTAATGAGAAAAGCATTAAAGATTCCACTAAAAAGCATGCCACTGCGATGTTGATGCTTGGAATAATTACAAGAACAATTGATATAGCAGAGGAGATTTTAGTTGAAAACGATCTCCCTATGCCTCAGAGATATAAAGATACCTTTGAAGAGCTTGGGAAGAAAGGTTTGATAGATAAAAAAATATGTGTAGAAACAGGCAAGATAATTGAAAAAAGAAATATTTTTGCGCATCATTATTATGATGTTAATGAAAAGGAAATTTTGAAAACTTATAAAGATATCAATGTTGTAAAAAATTTTATTGATGAAGTTAAAAAAGAGGTTGAAAGAAAAGCTAAAGAAAAATGATAAATAATAAAAATAATTATGTAATGAGAGGTTTGTTCTTTATGCTAATTATATTTGTATTTATTTTAATGGTTCAAATAACTTCTGCAGCAGAAGTTGTGTCTACAAGTGATGTTACTGTTTGTTGTGAGAAGACACAATCAGGATTGTTCTGCCAGAATGTTCCAGAAACTGAATGTGCAGATGGATCAAGAAGTGTCCCTACAAGTTGTGAGAGCACGAGTTTTTGTAGAGCTGGAACGTGTGTTGACCCTAACGAAGGAACATGCACAGATAATACTGGAGAGTTAGTGTGTAATAATGAAGGAGGAGTTTGGTTTTTGGAAGAGCCAGCTCAGTGTGGTTTAGGATGCTGTGTTTTGGGAGACCAAGCAGCATTTGTTACATTAACAAGATGTAAAGCATTATCTGCTGATTTAGGATTGAAAACGAATTATAAATCTAATATTCAAGATGAAACGCAGTGTGTTTTAAGTGTGGCTGGACAGGAAAAAGGTGCTTGTGTATTTGATTTTGAATTTGAAAGAACATGTAGATTTACAACACGAACTGATTGTAGTTCTGGAATTGGAGCAAATAGTACATTAGGAGGAGAATTCTTTCCTGGAGAACTGTGTTCAGCTGAAGAATTAGGAACAAATTGTGGGAAAACCACACAAACAACTCTTGTTCCTGGAAAAGATGAAGTTTACTGGCAGGATAGTTGTGGAAATCCTGGGAATATATACGATGCTTCAAAAGTAGATGACACTGAATATTGGAGCAATGTTAAATCGAAAAGCGAGAGTTGTAATCCAAATAGTGATAATGCTAATTCGGCAACGTGTGGGAATTGTAATTATTTGTTAGGAAGTTTTGGAAGACCTGTAAGTAGCGATACAAGTAGTGCGAGATATGGAGATTATATTTGTGCTGATTTGAATTGTGATAAGACAAGTAATGGGCAAGGATATAGACATGGAGAGAGCTGGTGTGTAAATAACGACGCTGGAAGCACGGGAAATGCAGATAATTCTATTGGAAGTAAGTTCTTTAGACATTTATGTGTTAATGGAGAGGAGGTTGTTGAAACTTGTGCAGATTTTAGACAAGAAACGTGTATAGAAGATGAAATAGAAACAAGTTTAGGGAAATTTTCACAGGCAGCTTGTAGAGTAAATAGATGGCAGGATTGTTTTGCTCAAGACAAACAGATAGATTGTGAAAATACAGATAGGAGAGATTGCTTGTGGAAAGAAGGGAACTTTGATGTTATTACATTGAATAAAACGCAGGAGAAAGGGGTTTGTGTTCCCGCAGATACTCCCGGATTTAAGTTTTGGGAAGGACAGGAAGCTTTGAATATTTGTGCTAGTGCGAATGCGCAATGTGTTGTTAAATTTGAAAAGGGTCTTTTTGGTGGAGAAGAATGTACAGAGAATTGTAATTGTTTATCTGAAAGTTGGGAAAAACAGCATGCTGAATTGTGTTCTGCTTTAGGAGATTGCGGTCCTGGAATAAATTGGGTTGGAGATGTTGGATTTAAAGAAGGTTATGAGGTGACAAAGAAATGAGGAAAGTTAATAGACTGACGTCAATGTTGGGAGCAGGGTTGTTGGGATTAGGAACGGTATTTGGAGCTGGAATGATTGGAGGATGTGAGAGTAGCGCAGACCCTGGATTTCAGGCACACTCAGCCTTAAGAAGAGGAGAATCAAAGGTTCTTCCATTTACGTATGGCACTTACTTTGGAGACTTGAATGGAGATGGGATGCTTAATACAAATGAGTTTAGTAAGCATAACCATACTGTTTTTAACACTGGACAGAATATAGGTTTGGGAGCTCAATTAATTAACTTGGCTGGGAGAGAGTTTACTTCTAAGCTTTATAGAAATGGAGAATTAATAAGAACAGAAAGTCTTGTTATCCCAAATAACGGAATTTCTTATAGATTTAGTATTGATAGAAATAAGATTAGACCTTACAGCACTTATGAAGTATATTATTTTGTTGATATGGGAGGATATAATCAGAATATGGGCAAGTCAATTGTCCAGACAAGAAACTAAAATGGAAAATAAAAATATGATTAAGATTAATGGGAGAAGAGGAATGGCTTTGTTTCAAATCGTTTTATTAGTTAGTTTTAGCTTTGCAATTGCGTTTGTGATTGGGAGCGGGATTGTGGAAGTAGGTGCGGCAAGTGAGCAGGGAGCGGCGGCTTTTCCACAGAGTGCTGCTCAACCTCAACAACAATCTGGAAAAAACCAAAACCAAAAGATTGGACCGAAAAAGGATTTAAGTGCAACTCCTACAGCTACAGGAACGAATCTTCTTGTCACAACTCGACTTCGTGTGGACCCAAATCTTAGAACAACCGCGTCACTTTTAAGAGAATATGGAGTTCCAATAACTAGCTTGGAATCTACATTTCAATCTAGTGAGATTGTAGGTAAATTAGGAGCTGTCGAAATTCTGAATGGTAATAGATTTGATATAGAAGGAGGAACGGTGGAAATTACTCAGAGGGGAGTTACACGTAGTATTAATAGTGGAAGAGTAGTTTTGGCAGATGGTCAAAGATATTTACAGGGATTTGATAATAATGGAAATAGTATTGGATATGTAAAAGTAGATGAACAAACTATAAGGGGCTTAGCTCGTGGTGCTGTTGAAGGAAACCCAATAACTGCAGGGATAATTGAAACGATGACTGGGGTAGATAAATTGGAAATGCAGAGTGAACTCCAAAGTTTAATTGAGGGTGAACTTAATGGATGGACTCCTAGTGAAAGAACTGAGGCACTAACGAAGTTTAGAGGGTCTAAGGCTTATCAGAAATTAAACGATAATCAAAGAGCCCAATTAGAAGAAACCATTTCTTCTGATAGTCTTGTTGAAAAACCAGAGGATACTGGTGAAGGCCTCCTTGCTGGTTTATTTGGAAGTAATCCATTTGGATTAAAAGGAGCTCCTGCTCAGTTAGCAACTGGATTAATATGGGGAGCGACTGCAGCAGCTATTGGTAAAATGGCTGGAAGTTTTCTTGGGCTTGATAAAGATAATAGTAATGCGTTATCACTTGCAGCATTTGGAGGTGTTGCAGTTTATAGATCTTTAAGTCAGGGATTGTTAGGAAAAGAGGGATTTGCATATGAAAATGCTGGACTTATTGGAATTGGGATTGGTGTGGCAATATTTGCTCTTATGTACAAGAAAAAAAGCCAGCAAGTGGTTGAGTTTCAGTGTTTGCCTTGGGAACCTCCTCTCGGAGGAAGTAAATGTGAGGAATGTAATGCGGATGCATTTAGGCCTTGTAGTGAATATAGATGTAAGTCATTAGGACAAGCATGTGAGTTAGTTAATGCTGGAACAGAGGAGGAAGCTTGTACATGGGTAAATCCAGGAGACGTTAATAGCCCAACGATAGAGCCAAGTATAGAAGCATTGAAACCTCTTGGATTGTTAAAGTATGTTCCAGACACGACGATAAGACCCCCAAATAGAGGAGTCAAGATTACAGATATCAGAAATACAAATGGATGTTTGGAACCATTTACACCATTAGAATTTGGAGTTAAAGTTAATGAGCCTGCGCAGTGTAAGATTGGATTTGACAGAAATAATACATTTGAAACAATGGAATATTACTTTGGAGAAAATAATTTGTATAGATATAATCACACGCAGAAGATGAGATTGCCAAGTCCGAATGAAGATTTGTTAGGGGCTGGAAGTCCATTATTAGAGAATGATGCTAATATGGATTTGTTTGTAAGATGTCAAGACGCAAATGGAAATGTAAATGAAGATGCTTTCATATTTACGTTCTGTGTGGATGCAAGTCCAGATACTACACCTCCAATAATCGAGGGAACGAGTATTATTGAGAATGGAGCTGTTCAGTTTAATGCTGATAAAGTTCCTATAGATGTTTATACAAATGAGCCTGCAACTTGTAAATGGAGTAGAACAAGTAAAGGATATGATGATATGGAGAATGCGATGACTTGCAATACCAATGCGGATGCTGTAAATTCTGATTTGCAATACACTTGTTCTGGAGAGCTAACAGGAATTACAAATAATGCTGAGAATAAGTTTTACTTTAGATGTCAAGATACTGTTGGGAATACGAATGTGCAATCTTATCCATTGACATTGAGGGGAAGTCAGGAATTGAATATCATTGATGTTTCTCCAGAAGAAGGAGAAACAGTTACAGGAGCAACAAGCACAGTGCCTGTCACATTGGGAGTTAGAACAGATGATGGAGCAGATGAGGGCTTGGCATTATGTTACTTTAGTAATACTGGAACTGAAGGAAGTTATGTTCCAATGTTTAATACAAATAGTTTTGAGCATACTCAGGAACTTGATTTAACAAATGGAAATTACAACTATTACTTTAGATGTGTTGATGCTGGAGGAAATTCTGCTGAGGCAACAGTAGGATTTAGTGTATTTGTTGATACTCTGGCTCCTAATGTAGTGAGAGTTTACAAAGACCTTGATGCGTTGAAGATTGTTACAGATGAAGATGCACAATGTGTTTATTCATTAAAGGATTGTAATTATGTATTTGATGAAGGAACTGCGTTATTGTATAGCAATACCGATACGAAAGAAAATCACTTTGCTGAATGGGATACGAAGAATACTTACAATATTAAATGTAAAGATGAAAGAGGAAATGAACCAAGTCCAAATAGTTGTAGTATAGTTGTAAGTGCTGTTAATTTGGTTTAATTTTCAAAGAATTGGGAGAACTTTTGACCTTTTTCTTTTGCTGTTTTTAATGGAAGTGCAAAATATTTTCCAGTATCTTTTAAATCTGTTGGAGTTATGAAAAGCCAACCTTCATAGTTGAATCGTGCTGCTATAACTGGCTTTAAACCGAGAACATAAGAAAAAGTAATGAAATCTTCTATTTGTGATTTTTTTATGTAAATAATTGATTTCTTGGAAGATTTTGCTTCTATTGTAAATGCTTTTCTGTTTGCTTTTCCTGCTATTAAATCGCAGGGAGAATCTTCTCCAACTCCAGAGCCTGCCACACGAACAGCTCGCCAGCCGTGTTCTGTGAATATTTTAACGAGTTCACGCTCTGCTTTAGATCCTTTTGCTTTGTTTCCAGGCATTTTGTTTCCTTAGAAGATTATAAGATTAGTCTGTTAAATATCCAACCGATAGCTATAATTATTAGAACAACAGGAAGCCAAGGGATATTTATTGCTAAGTAACCAAGTTCAGCAAAAAGCCAGACTAGAGCAAAGATTAGAATGATTACAGCTATTGTGGGAAATTTTCTTCTCATTTTTTATAAGTCGCGGGCTTGAAGAGTTCTTCTGCCGTTTGCTTTTGCTCTATCTGATGCTTCTGCAAGAAGAGATAAAACTTTCTTGTTTAACGCAGCGGAAACTTCTCCGGAAACATTTAGATCTGGAACTGCTTCCTTGATTTTTGATTTTACAATTAAATCAACCATGTTTACTTGCCTCCTTTCACATTTGAATTATCTTTTGAAGAATTATCCTTTCCCTTTTCTGAAGATAGCGGCTTCATGAATGGAAAAAGAATTACATCACGAATTGATGTATTATCTGTGAAAAGCATGACTACCCTTTCTATCCCTATTCCGACACCACAAGCAGGAGGCATTCCATGTTCGAGAGCAGTTACAAAATCAGAATCTGTTGGCATAGCTTCTGTGTTCCCTGTGTCTCTTTCTGATTCTTGTTCTTTGAAATGTTCATCTTGTAATTTTGGATCGTTTAATTCTGAATATGCTCGAGCTAATTCTAACCCTGCTATAAATGGTTGAAATACTTCTGCTTTTTCTGGATTAGAAGATTTTGGTTTTGCTAATGGAGAAGATTCTAAAGGATAATCTGTAAGAAATGTTGGTTGAATTAATTTTTCTCTAAAAAGTTTCATTAATTCATCTTGTATATTTGAAGTTGTAATTTCATCTGAAGGGATATTGTGTTTTTCTGCTATTTTTTTAGCATCTTCAGTTGTTTTTATTTTTGATACGTCTTCATTAAGATATTTTTTTATTGCCTTGTCTAAGGGAAGAACCGTCCATTTTGAAACATCTATTTTATTTCCTTGATATTCGAACTTATAGCTTCCGAATAGTTCCTTACAAATCTTTTGAATTAGCTCCTTGAATAATGACATCCCATCATTATAATCTGCATATTCTTGATACCATTCAATTGTCATATGTTCTGGGTTGTGGCTTCTATCAACGCCCTCATTTCTGAATTTCTTTGTTATTTCATATACATTTCCTAGACCGCCAACAAGAGCTTTTTTTAATGGTAGCTCTGGAGCTATAGATAGGAAGACGTCGGAATCGTAAGCATCTATATGTGTTTTGAATGGTTTTGCTAGAGCTCCCCCATAAACTTTTTGTAATAATGGGGTTTCAACTTCTAGGAATCCCTTTTCATCCATAAAATTACGCATTGTCTTTAAAATTAAAGCACGTTTTTTAAAGACGTTAGAGACTGAAGAGTTTGTTATTAAATCTATATAACGTTTTCTATATCGTTCTTCTTCATCCTGTAATCCGTGCCATTTCTCCGGCAATGGAAGAAGAGATTTTGAAAGAAGAGTTGCTTTGCTAACGATTACTGAAAGTTCTCCACGCTTTGTTCTGAATAATGTTCCTGAAATTCCGAGGAAGTCACCAGAATCGACATATTTTTTAAAAAACTCAAATATCTTTTTATTACTTTCTGGAGATTGAAGCATGATTTGGATGTCTCCCGTGCTGTCTCTAAGAGTGCCAAATGCTATTTTTCCTAGGTCTCTGAAGGACATTAATCTTCCGGCAATTGTTGCTTTTACTTTGCTCTTGCCTTCTTTTTTCAAACTTTTGTGAGCTTCTTGTAAATTGCACGCGTAGTCTTTAAAGTTAAATTTATTTGGATAGGGATTTATTCCATCTTTTCTTAATAATTCTAACTTCTTTATACGTTCTTTAATCATCTCTTCTTGTCTTCCCATTTTAATTTAAGATAAGATGTATTTATATAACTTATTGAGCCTGTTTTTTAAAGAACATCAGAATTTTATGATCTTGAATTCTTTGAAATCTTGGAAATTTTCTTGTTTTTCTGTTACATTTCTTATCTGTGAATGTTGGGGGCCTCTTTTACATAAAGAGATGAGAGAGTCTACGGGGTCTGAATCTCCCTCTAAAAATATTTCAACGTTCCCAGATTCAAGATTTCTTATGAAACCTCGAACATTATTTTTATCTGCATTTTCTTTAACGAATTGGCGGAAGAAAACGCCTTGTACAGAGCCGGAAATTGTTAGTCTTACAGATTTTTTCATGTTAAAATTAGATTTGTTTGGTTAAAATAGTTTGCGTATTGGATTTAAGAATTTGTCAGATGGTCTACTTCCTCTTGTTTCCCTTTTGAATTTGAAGGTTCTATAGGAGATTCTTCTAAAAGTTTTAGGTACGGGACATCTTTTGTTTCAAGATTTAAGAATTTTATTGATTGCTTGTCTATTTCATGAGGTAATCCTGCGATGATGGTTGCGAATTCTGAAGCGTCAACTATTGCGAAATCTGGAAATTTACATCTTAGAATGTCATGGATTGAATACTTTATCGGGAATTTCCTTATTTTGTTTTTATATGTTGAGAAAAATCCTTGGTAGTGCTTTGCTGGGAATGTTCCAAGCATAGAAGATAGAGAACCGTTTAAAACTGTTTCGGTATTTTCTTCTAACTTTGTTAGAGTTATTACAAAACTTTTTGAGAGAAGGCTTGGGTAGTATATCGTGTTAAACTTTTTGAAGTTTGGATTTTCTATTGGGAAAGTTTCTGTGTTGTTTAAATCAATAAGTCCGATTCCATATTTATCTGCCAGCTCTTGAAATCCTTGATTTTCAAATAATACTTCTGTGTCTTCCCCATCTGATCCTTCTGCTATAAAAACTGAAGTTACTGGGTTTTTATTTTTCATTATGAAAGACAATACGGATTCTGTAAATTCGGAAGATGTTGATAATTCTTTATGTTCGGACAACTGCACTTTTAATATAATTGAATCGTGTTTTTTTACTTCATTATCTAGACGTAATAATTTTAAAAGTTTAGGAACGGTTTCCTCATAACTATTAAATTTGATTGATGCTCCCTTTGCCATTTTTTAGAAAGAAGTGGAATACTTTTAAACATTTATATGATGAAATGAGATGAATGGACTAAAGCCCAAGGCGGTCTAATTCATTGTTTATCACTGTTAAAGTTTGAGAGGCAAAATATGTTCTTGGTCCTATTGAGACTTTTTTTATCTGACTTTTATAGCGTTTCAGCTCTTTTTGCATTTTTGGCAAGCCTTCATGATCTCCCAGCATGAAAATTGGATTTTCTTCTATTTCTATATCTCTTATGTCTTCTCCCTTGGGATCTAAGATGTAGAGTGTGCTTCCTTTTGAAAGAAGGTCTTTTATTACTGAGATCAAGGGTTTTTTCTCTATGAAGTACCCCGGGAAGACTTCTCTATTTTCTTTTTCTTTGTAACTATAAAGCATTTTTTTGATTATTGAAGATATGTCTCTTTTGTTAAGATATACTTTATCTTCTCCTGTTTTTCCTTCGAAATTTGGAGCAAATAACAGGTGCTTTGTTGGATCACTTGGGCCATCAAAGACCAGATGTAGAGAAACATCACGCCTGATATCATGACTTAAAAAGAAAGCTGCAATCACAGAATGTATTGCAATGTCCAGCCTTCCAGAGGACATTAAATCATCTTTTTTTATTAAATTCCCTGAAGTTGGTGCAGTTCCTGAATAGTATATGAATTGTCTCATTTTAATAATTGAATCTCCTTTCGTACTGCGAATGGTCAAACCAGTCTAGGATTACAGAAATTATCTCAACCTTATTTGGAGTAGTAATCGTATAAATTAATCTCCATCCCTCTGGCAAATCGTATTTCCAAAGATTCTGAATGGAGTATTTCTTTTTATAAACATCTGGGATTAATCTCTTAGGAAGAGGAATTGAACAAAAAGCATTTTTTTCTATATCTTCTATAGCTCTTTTAACCCATTTCTTTAAATCGCTGTCAGCTTTCAGAGAATTATAGCTGTTTTCTAATTCATTATTTGCAAAAACTACCTTTGAAGGTTTTATAAGTCTCATTTTTTAATTGGCTTTCTTCTGGAGAATCTTTTCGCAACTTCTGGACTCCAGATATAAACTAAAACTCCATTTTTAGCTATGGTGATTTTATTAATAACTTGAAGATAATCGATAACGGTTAGATAAGTTTGCCACATAACTCTTTTGGGTAGTTTTTTCCATAATTCTGTTCTGTTAAATTCTCCCGAATATTTATCTATGGTTTTTTCTATCATTAAAACAGTCTCAAGAGTTGGAGATCTTGCAAATGGATTTTTTTTGTTGAGCAATTCCATAATTATCTATATATCAATTGATATATAAAGGTTTCTCTTGTTAGTTGAAAACAAAATCTGCTCTTGCAATTATATCTCCTTCATTGCAAGATTTATAAATTCCTATGAATTTATCTTTATTAAATAATGCGAAGATTTCTTCTTTAGGCAATTTATCTTTTATGTCTGTTTTCATTAAAGGTTTTCCTATTAATAACTGAGATTCCGATTTTGGATTTATTTGGATTGCTGGGAGAAGAGACTTCATGGCTTCTTCTGCAGGGAGCAACATACTTTCTAATTTTTCAGGTTTTCCAGATTTATATTCTTCGACTGCTTTGTCAAAATCGTAGAGGGTGTGAATTTTTCCTTGTTCTTCATTGAACATTCCTGCTTGGGTTCTTCTCAATTCAAGCATATGGGCTCCAGATTGATTCGGAAGTTTTTTTCCTAAATCGTGAATTAATGTTCTTATATATGTTCCAGCTTCTACTTCACAGTTGAATAAGACGTCCTTGCCAGATTTTTCAAGTAGATTGAAAGAAAAAACTTCCCTTTGTCTAAGAGCTCTTTTTACAGCACTTCTAACTGGGGGCATTTGGTCTATTTTTCCTATGAAGGAAAACATTATTTTTTTTAAATTCAAAACAGAAATATCTTCATGGAGGCGTATAATTCCTACATAGGTTTTATTTCTATGCATTAGAATTTCTGCGAGCTTGCAAGCTCTCCCAAGGGTTATTGGGAGAACGCCGGAAACTTGAGGATCAAGAGTTCCCATGTGGGAAGCTTTTTTTAGATTTAAAGATTTCATTATATAATGAGAGACTTTAAATGAAGTTGGGCCCGAGGGTTTGTCTATATTTATTATGCTGAAATTTAACAAAGTTTTAAGCTTATTTTCCATGAATAAGAAAGTTTTAGATAACTTAAAAAGGTTATCTTCTTGTTGCTTCGTAATCGCGTATCTTATTTTCTAGTTTTCTTAAATCTCCTTTTGATATTGGATGAAGCCTATCCCTTCTGAAGTTATCTATCAAATAAGGCATTAACCTTTCAAGATACTCCTCTCTATAAGCTATTATTTCTTTTTTTGGGATATCTAAGACGAGCTTTACTGGAACCTCTCTTTCTGGAGAAAATTTAACAGACAGTCCGAATATGGGATTTGTTTTTCCCGGAATTATTAAGAATCTATCGGGCGTTATCGAATCGTTCTTTGAATGATGATGATAATATTCCCAAGAAATTTGGGCAAAGTTATTAACTAATGAATAAGAGATGAGATTTAGTTTTAGCAAGGGCTTATCTGGCTGAAGGATATACACAGATTCTCCGATTCTTCTTCCTAAAAGCAACATTTTTCCTCTTTTTCATTTTTTTATAGGAATTGGATATTAAAAGGATTTATGTTGTTCAAAGTTTAGGTTAATATTATATCTCTCCTCTTAGATATGCTTTTCTTTGAGCTTCAGGAAACTTTTCAATTGCATATCTTAACATTGTTCTTGGCATTTTTTTATAATATGATGCTAAGAAGTTTTTGAGCGTTTCGGGAGATTTCTTTCCAACTTCCCGCAACATCCATCCAACTGCTTTATGGATTAAATCGTGATTGTCTGAAAGCAAGAGTTCTGAAATTCTTAGTGTATCATGAAATTGGCCTTCTCTTATGAAAGTATAAGTTGAGATAATTGCGATGCGCTTTTCCCAAAGGTTTTTTGAATTTGCTAGATCATATAAGACTGAACGTTTTTTATTTAACAAGAAATTGCCTAAAATCTTTGGAGCAGAAAGATCTACAAGATCCCAGTTATTTATCCTTTTAGCATTTTTTATATACAAAGAAACGATTTCTGCTTTTTCTGATTCAGAAGAAATTTTGTATTTTTCAACTAAAATTAATAGGGAAATAAGTCGCTCTTCGTGAATTTTACTTTGTAGAAGAGTGAGAGTTTTTTGTGTTGAGAGGCCGTTGTATTTTATTGCTAGTTTTCTACTTTGTGGGACTGTGAGGCCATAAAATATATCTCCTTCGCCGTATTCTCCTTTTCCCGTTTTGAAGAAATTTTTATTAATTAGTATTTTCTCGGGGTTTTTTAATTTCAATATATCTGATTTTAATTTTTCAAGAGACATGATAGTAGAGAGAATGAAGAGATTATAAAATTAGTGTCTGCTTAGAACTTGTCTTTTTGACATTGCAGACTTATCTTTGGAGACTTTTGCCGTGTGCTTGTCTGCTTTTGCTTTTTGCTTTGCTTCTTTTTCGTGAGATTCTGCAACTGCTTGTTCTTTTTCTTTTTCGTCTGTCTTTTCTTCCTCTGTTTTCTGGGGCTCTTGAGATTCAGATTTTACAGGAGCTTTCTTAACTTCTGATTTCTTATGAAGTCTTTCATTCTTTTCCTTTGCAAATTTAACTTTGTCTGGAATTTCTGCAAAACTAACAGTCACTATGTCCTCGGATTTGATTGCTTTAACTTTAATTTTATTTGGAGGAGATTTTTTACCTTGCTTCCAAATCCAATTGTTGAAGTATGGGTCCAGTTTTATTTTGGAAAGATCACGGTCGGAAACTTTCATATGTCTTGCGATAAATTTCTTTACAGTTTTTACTGCTCTGGCAGTTCTCTTATATTTTGGAACTTTAAGATATTCTCTTTTTAGAGGTATTATGTACATTCTTTCAAGAGTTGGGGATTTTGGTTTTTCTGATTTCTTTGAAGTTAAGGGTTTAGGGAGAGCACTAACTTGAGGTACTTGTTTGTTATCAGGTTTCTGATTATCATTATCTTCATTTTTCTCTTCTGTTTTTTGTTTTATTTCTTCTGCCATTTTATTTTTATTTAACCGAGACTCTTAGATTGTTTTCTTGGGGAGATCTTTAACTTTGTTCTACGCCAGTGTCTTCTGTGCTTTGTTACAGATGATGGATGAGCTTTTCTTCCTGAACCAAATTTCTTTAGGACTACCCAAAATGGAGCCCATTTTGTTCTGTTTTCATGTACGGAAAGTTTTACTTTTTTTGTATATGATTTTGTCATTCTGTTTTTTCCCCTGATTCAGATTCTTTCTTCTCTTTTGATGCTTTTTCCGCTATGGATTCTAAGAATGTTTTTCCTTTCGCGGTTAATTTTCTAACTGATTTTTCTCCATCTGATTTTTCTAAGAAACATGCAGATTCTGCCTGTTGTAGAATAACGCGAATTATTTTTCCTCCGGCTTTTCTGAATTCTGGAGGTCTCATACCTCTGTCTTTTCTACCTCCGAATCTGGATCTTAATCTGGAAACTCCGACTTGTCCCCTTATGTAAAATTGTTTTAATACTGAAGCAGAACGTTTGTACCAAAAGTCTGGATCTGCTGAAGGGCGCGCTTTATGAACAGAACTCTTTACATATAAACTCCATTCTGGAGCTTTAAATTCAATTATTGACTTTAGAGCTTCTGCTAATGCAAGATTATATTTCTGCGGGTTTATTTCTCTTGGGTCCATTTTGTTCAGTTTGATTTAGGCATGCTTTTCAGCACTAGAATGTCTCAAGGACATTTAACCTGTTTTTGTTTGTTTTAGAAGGTATTTAAAGATTTCCTTTATTGATAATAGCTTAGCTTTCTGAAGCTCCGACGATAAAAATAAGCCAATTTTTTACTAATTTTCTTGCTTATCGAAGATAACTACTTCACAAAGCTAAATAGATACCTTTATTGTTTAATGAGAATTATTTTATAACCTATTAAGCGGTATTCTGTCTTCTCATCTGTTTGGGATTTTATTTCTTCTGCTAATTTTTTTAGTTCTGCTTGATCTCTGCAGCAGGACTTTAATACAGATATACGAACACGTTTATGGGTTTTAAGAGAATTGTTTATTGCCAATAGGGCTCCGGATGTAAAGCCGTTTTTTCCTAATTGGAACTTTACTTCTGTGTGCGTGACCATTTTAATTAGAGATAATAGGAAATTTATCTTTTTATTCTTACCCCTCCGGAAGGAAGAGCCTGTAAGATTTCTTCTTGGGAAAATTTTTCTCCTAATTCAAGAGCGATTTTAGGAAGCATTTGCTGTTTATTTATTGTTCCGGGAATTATTGTAAGAAGAGGTTTCTTATTTTTTAAAGTTGAGAAAGGAACTGCACGCAAAGCTTTTTCTTGGACTGTTAGAGCTAATTCTAAGGGAACGAGGATTTTCTTTATTGGAGATTTTACGCTCCAAGTTCCTTCCTTTAGTTTTTTTGATTTAGATAGTTGGGAAAGTTTGAATATGTGTATTTCTGCTTTTCTTGCCTGTTTTTTCCAAAGTCTTGAGAAACAGGCGGTAAAGATTGCTGTTTCTTTTATGTCTTCTTCTGTTGAGAAAAGGTCAGAAAGAATTACCGAAAATGGTGAGCCAGGGGATGCTGTGTGCATTATTGTGTAATCTGATTGTGCTTTCCTTTTTAGTGATTTTAATAAATCATCATTTTGAGAAGCAGACTTTCCTCCAATAACTATCTTTTTAGTAGATGTTTTGAACCATCTGTACTTTTTGTAATTATCAATTATTTCTTTCATAAAAATATGGGAAAATGAGGGTTTTAATAGTTATGGGTTTTGTGTAATAGCTTAGCTTTCTGAAGCTCCGACGATAAAAATAAGTCCATTTTTACTAATTTTTTTGCTTATCGACGATAACTACTTCATAAAGCTAAGTAGATACGGTTTTGTTTCTTTTTTATGGAGTCTATTACTCCCAGAGCTTCTTTCCATCCCGAGACGCGAGTGATATTTCTGTGGGAAATTGATTTATTCCAAGGTTTATCAAATAAAATTACTTTTATTCCTATTTGGGCGCATTGTAATGCATCATTAGGAGAGTCTTCTAACATTATTTTTATATCCTTCTCTTGACATATTTTGAATTTTGCATTCCCTTTTCCGTTGAAATGATCTTCTGAAAAAAATATTTTATCCCTTAAAGAAGGGATATTTTTATCAAACCAATTAAAGGTTTGTTCTTTATGATTTTCAGGCCTTGCAGTAATAAAAAATAGTTCATGATTTTTCCTTAAGAGATTTATTGATTCTAATGATTCTTCTATGGGGAGATATTTCTCTATGTGTCCCTCAGAAATCATTTCAGATAGAGATTTTTCTATTTCTTCTCTTGTACATGGAAAAGAAGCCCACATTCTATAATCGTGCATTTCTTCCTTCTTGAATGAAGTCCCTTTTTTTAGATTGTGAAATTTTAAAACTTCACTAAATGTATCTGTTACGACTTCATCTATATCTATTCCTATTTTCATGAAAATGTTAGAGAAAGTTGATTTTAAAAGTTAACTCTTTTTAAATTTAGAATAACCCGCCAGATTCTATCCTGATTATAAATCCAGGATTTGCGTATGTGCTTGTTGGGTTTTCTGTGTCAATAATCTTTATCCTGTATTTTGTTGTACATAGAGGGGCATCTTCTGGGATTTCGAAAACAATACGATCAAATTCTATTTGTCCTGGAGAGATGGACATTGTTCCTGTTCCAAATCTAATCCAATTTTGAGCTACTTGTGGAGAGACTCCACAATTCTTTTGGACTAAATCATCGTCTAATTCTACAGAATATCTAAATGAGGAAGAATCAGATGTTCCTGATTTTATATTTTTAATTCCAAATGCGACTCCTAATTCAGTTCCTTGTTTTATTTTTGCAGTGTCTTGAGTTAATCTTATTATTACTCTTTGGTCTTCATCTTGGAATAATGAACGAATTTCGTCTTTCACTTTATCGTTTAATTCTGAGACGTTGTCTGTTGCTCCTGAAAAAATATTTTTAACTAAAACAAGTCCGAGAATTAGCATGGACATTGCTAGAACAATAACAACTATTGTTCCAATAGAAAGTTCGATTGCTCCTTTTCTGTTTGTAATTTTTCTCATTTTATTTTTATCCTGCTAATGCTGCTGCATCTAAAGCTCCGGATGCTTGTAACTCTTGTACTTGCCTTGCAATTTCAATTATTGCTGAGATAAATAGAGATATAAAGATAAGTCCGATTATTATCCCGATTACTGAGAGCCAAATTCCTGCTTTGCTCCAAGAATTTTTATTTCTTTTTCCTTGTATGATCGCAAAAATTAATCCTAAAATTCCGAGGGCAACTCCTGCAAAGGATCCGATTAAAACTGTTAGAGAAAGCACTATCGATAAAATGCCTAATGTGACTGCAAGTATCCCGAATGAATTATCACTGCTCTTTTTTACCTCTTTTGGCATGTTAGTTTTAATGAATTGAGTTTTATAAAGGTTGTGAAAATCTAGATTTCTGAATGGGACGAGAGGGAATCGAACCCTCGACACCACGAGCTTCAGTCGTGTGCTCTCCCACTGAGCTACCGTCCCTTATATGAAAAGATAAGATTGCTGCTTTTAAATGTTTTTAGAAAGATTATGCGGCTTTATAAATTACTTCTGCTCGCGGATCTATTAGCCTCTGAGTTGTTTGAAGTAAATCTATACTCATTCCTGTTCTTCTATAAATATTTCTGCTTTGATTTGATAAATGTTCTGTAAGAACGAAATCATATTGATCTGTTGGGATGTAATAAATTATTTTTCCGCCATGTCCTGCTCTTAGAATAGTTTTAACTTTGGGATGATGTTCTGCAAAACCAATAATTTTTCTATCTGAAAGAGATTGCATTTCTCTCCAATGAGAATTTATTCTGTCAACATTATTCATGTAATCTTCAAACTTGGAGATTATTTAAAGTTTTTGAAGAAAGTGTGAGTTGGCGACAGAGACAAGAAGTCCCTGAAGCCATAGACTTTTGCAAGTCTCTGGAAATAGGCCAGATTCTGTAGGATTTTGTTTCTCTTTTGGAGACAAACAATCCTTGCTGACATCTGTCTACAGAGAATTTCTATTCTCTGTCTGTTCAACACTTTCGTGATTGAACATAAGCCCACGGCTTGGGTGGTTGCACCGACGAAGGCGCCCGTTTCATTCCAACTTAATACAGAGAATTTACATTCTCTGTCTGTTCAACACTTTCGTGATTGAACATGGACTCGTTTCTGTTGCGGAGCTTAGCATCGCTGCTATTTCCTTTTCAGGAAATCGTCTTTTATGGTGTCCGGACCTTCCTCAGAACAAGCGTTTATTTTATAACACTTGTCAATTTAATGACATGTTCCGTAGTCAGCTATCCAACTCACAATAATATAGAAAAAAGAAGGTTTTTAAAACTTGGTATCTATTAGATATTGAGAAAAAGGTGTGTGATGAGTCAAGAAATTATTAATTATTTAAGAGAGGGTAAAAGAAGAGGATTTACTTTAGATAGACTGAAGCAAGAATTATTACAACATGGATTTGATGGAAAAATTATAGATGAATCTATTGCTGTTGTTGAGGGACGTCGGGTAATGAATTCTGTAAAGCCAGAGGTTCAAATTCCAGTTATTCAGAAACAGGTACAGGCACAGCCGATGCAAATACAAACACAACCATTATATCAAACAGTTTCACCAATACAATCTCATCAAGTTTCTTCAATGCCGTATGGAGAAAGTTCTCCAAAGATGGTGGATCATAGCAAGTTGTTGAATCCAGAATTTGGAGAAAAAAAGAAAGGTCATAAAGGTTTGATAATCTTCTTGGTAATAATTTTAATATTATTAATTGGTGGCGGTGTTGCTGCATGGTTTTATAGAGATGCGTTTCTTGGTTATTTTGGATTATAAGAATTAATTTTTTCAGAGAGTTATCACTAAGATATTATATTAAAATATTTTAAAAAAATTGAGGCAAGTAACAGGGCTCTTTTTAATCAAATATATGTGAGGCTATTAGTAGTTGCATGCTTAAATTCTTGCCGAAGCTTGAATCTTATACACCAACTCTATCAACGTCATCTTCTGTGACGGCCTCTGTGGTTTCGTCTTGCGAATGGCTTCGTGCTTAGATGCTTTCAGCACTTATCCATACAATGCGTAGCTGCGCAGCCTGCAAAATTACAACTGCTTCACCAGAGGCATCCAATCACCGTTCCTCTCGTACTAGATGATCGTTTCGCTCAAACCACTACGCGCCTAGTAGATATCATACAAACTGTCTCACGTATATTACTCAAAACTTATGATTTTGTTTTGTATGGACTATACCTTCACCCTTCTCTTTCGAGTTAGGGGATCAGCGTGTTACCTATTCATTTAGAATGAATAAGTCCAGCACTTTTGTGCTAAGTCTCTACGGGGTCAATTACGACTTCCCTCGGTATCGCCATTTTATCAACAGTTTAAAGATAAAAAGGTTTCACCGATATGAGCTGATTTTATTTTTCATGAGATCTCTCTCATGCAACGCCGTGTTATTTTTTCTGGTCTTTCATGTTAGTTTGGTTTGTTAACCTGGGTTGGTTTTGACGTTCTTAACCCAGCTAACGATTCCTTTTAATGCGTGAACTCCGACACCCTTGGTAGCTTATGCACTACCAGGATAGGAAGAGCCGACAGCGACGCACCAAACCGCCCCGTCAATATGAACTATCGGGGGCGACCAGCCAATTATCCTTGGGGTACCTTTTCTGTCACACACGAGTCCTAATAAAAAACTACGTGGGTTCGCTGAGCCATCTTTTCAGATATGCATTCTTTGCTGTGCGAAATACATTCAGGTAAGCTTTTGCCTCTACACTCATCTCCAGATTTCCAACCTGGATGAGCTTACCATTGGGCCCTACAGATATCTTTTCTGTAGGGTGCCACCCCAGCCAAACTGCCCGCCTGCTGGTGTCCCCTCTCGGGTGAGCAACTTCAAAAAAAATGGGTAGTATTACAAGATCGCTCCACTGTTTCCTAAAAAACAGCTTCGACGCTCCTACCTATGCTATGCATTCTCCTTAAAGCTACAACAACAAGTTGCAGTAAAGGTCCACAAGGTCTCCGCTTCCCACTAGGCGTTTCCGGCATGTGCACCGGAAAGTGAGTTCAGAAGGTCCTAGTTAGGGACAGCGACCACCTCGTTAAACCATTCATGCACGTCGCCATTCAGACGACAAGGCATTACGCTACCTTAAGCAAAAAATGTTACTTCATTTCTTAAAAAAGAAATTACTAACCACAATAGTTGTGGCGGATTAATGTTTCCATTAACCTCTTCATGTTTCCATGAAGATCGGACTATATCATAATAAATGTTTTGTTAATTTATTTTTGGCGTATAGTCTCTGAGGATCCCAATGAATTTATTACATCAGAAAGTTTATACTTTCTGTATCTTCCTCCTCCATTCATGGTAAAAACTTTTTTTAATAGTCTTCTAAATTCTTTGATGTCTCCATGCCCGTGTTGATCTAAAGATTCAACAACTTCGGAGAATATCTCAAAATTCCTTGCTTTTACTATTAACTTGTGTTTTTTAAAGAATGGAATAACCTTATCAACTAATTCTCTTCTGCTTTCTACAGAAAAGAGCATTGTGTTGGGTTGTCCATATTTCTTCTTTACCCTACCACATCCAAGAAATCTTTGAATTTGATAAAGAATATCAACATAATCTTTATGTTGAGTTACATGAAATATTGGATCTAAAACCCATCTCATCTTTGCAGACTTTTGCTTTTTGAGAGAGATGTGAAAACATCCTTCTCCATCTACAAAACCTACAATGTAGTTGATGAATTGATTATCCTTCATGACCATATATAGAGGGTTAACTAAATAAATTTTTGGTTTCCTGCTGATCATCCCTACACAGAGAATTCTTGACAGAATCTCTGTGCCCTAACACTTTCGTGTTACGGGTTCTTTAGATTTTTACTGTCGGTAAAGACGAGTACTAAAGACTTAACAGGAGTTTCCAGCATACAGCCAAATTTTAATGCCCCCTTAAGTTGAGGGTCATAGTTACCCCCGCCGTTTAGCGGGACTTAGCTCTGTTGAACCAGAGTTTGATACACCGCCACTGGGCAGGTCTCACCGATTATACTAGTCTTTTCAGATTTGCAATCGGCTACGTTTTTGATAAACAGTCGGGCGGTCCTTGTCACTGCGATCTACGAATGCCATTGATAAATCAAAGACATCTATAGACACCCCTTATACCGAAGGTACAGGGCCAATGTGCCGAATTCCCTTAACTAGTTTGTCCTTTCACGTCTTAGCCTTCTAAGCTAGAGCATCAGTGCCGATTCTGGGTACGGCTACTTGCTAACTAATACACAAACTTTTCACGGACTCCTGGAATCAACAATTTTCGCCAAACAATTGTAATGGATCTTAGCATTACGCTTCTCATTATTCTTGTTTGGATATCCTTTCGGACATCTGCCTATCCTGAAGTTTAAATGTGTAGTAAACGCTTGCAAGCAGTTCTGGAATATTAACCAGACATCCATTCGCTATAGCCAGTTAAGGTATAGCTTAGGTGCCGACTAACCCTTGGTTAAACGATAGTGCCAAGGAAACCTTGCTCTTACGACGCTACTCGTTCTCAGAGTAATTAGATCTTACTAACGCCACGATTCTCATTACTTCCCGCTCCATTCTTCCTCTCGGAAAAACTTCTGCGCAGAAAGTACGCCTGCCTACCAGAACACTCTTGCGAGTGCCTCTGAAGTATCGGTAGTATGCTTAGCCCCGTCCATTTTCGATGCCTTGAACCTCGATAGGTGAGCTGTTACGCTTTCTTTAAATGTTGGCTGCTTCTGGGCCTACATCCCTAGTGTCTTAGGTTCAAGACTCTCTTTGTTACACTTAGCATACATTTTGGGACCTTAACTTCAGTCTCCCTTGTTCGGGTCTTCGAACAGCACCTTACGCGCTGCCCGCCATTCCTGATTTAAGCAGTAAACAAGTTCTGAGTTGGAAAGAGTTCCGTAGTCAATTGACTCTGCAAACTCTATCCGTACTTTACCCCGTTTACAAACTAAACAAGACTATACTGAGGCATATTTCGACAGGAACCAGCCATCGCCGAACTAGATTGGCTTTTCACCCCTATTCGCAGTTCATCCGAGTGCATGCGCACAACAACGGTTCGGGCATCCATTCTCCTTTCGAAGAACTTCTCCCTGCCCACGAATAGATCGTCCGGCTTCGGGTCTTTTCCAGGCGACTAACGCATTTTCATACTTGCTTTCGCTACGGCTTCAAATTAACCTTGCCGCATGGAAAAACTCCGTGGCTCATTTTTCAAAACGTACGTTACAACCCTCATCCCAAATTAATGGGGAGAGCAGTAACCATGTGTTGCTGCGAGATTTTAAGTCTTTTAACCCTCGTTTAAGAGTACTTTTCAGCTTTCCCTCACGGTACTAAGTTCGCTATCGGACTTGCATTGTTGTTTAGGGTTAGCAGTTAATCCTGCCACATTCAGACCTCCTATCTAAGAGGCCCTACTCGTTTGAAGTATATCATAGAATCTTAAGATACGGGACTATCACCCTTTAAAGTGTTCCATTCCAGGAAACTTCTCCTCGACTCCTTAGACTTGACCTTCACCACATCTCTATCTCTCTTTCAAGAGAAGATTCGGTTCGCCCTGATCCCTTTTCGTTCGCCACTAATAGGGGAATCACAATTGTTTTCTTTTCCTGCCGGTACTAAGATGTTTCAATTCCCGGCGTATACCTTCCTCTCGGAATAAATACGTTTTCGCATTAGGAAATTCTAGGTTCAACGGTCGCATGCACCTACCCTAGACTTATCGCAGCTTGCCACGTCCTTCATCGCAATGCAAACCAAGCTATCCATCTCACAGCGTAATAAAACACAGAGCATTTCTAATGAAATCTCTGTGCCCCAAGAATCTCTAAAGGATTCTCGAGGTTACATCTGATTAAAATTTAAATTGAACTCACTAGCCTAACTATACAAGTTAGACTAAGTGGGTATTCAGCAGATTAACAAGTTAGAATTTACTTCGTAAATTCTACCAGTTGCACATAAACAAAAAATTCTATAATTTATATGCAATAAATTAATCTGCTTTGAGCCTTGTTACTCGCCTCATTGAACATAAAGTTCTAGACCAGATATGCGATTCTTACGTCGCACACCTTTCTGATTTTAAAGTCTTTCTTGACTTTCACATACAGAGATTGAAAATCTCTGTCCCATTCAACTTTTTCAAGTTGAAGGCAAAGTGAATATGATTTGTGATGTCGAGTCCAGAACGATTGTTCTATTTCGATCTTCTCTTGCTCGATGCCACAGACAAGAAGTCCGTGGACAACTTCAACTCTGAAGGAGATTGAAGTTTACTCGCATCGGAAGACGAAATGGACCCGCCGCGAATCGAACGCGGATCTGCTCAGTGCAAGTGAGCTATCCTACCATTGAACTACGGGCCCTTAATGGCTCAGAGTTTTTTTGGTATTTAAAGATTTACTATGTAAATCTTTAACCCTTCAACTCTTCCAAGTTGAAGTTTTAAAAGTAACTGTGGGTGTATGCAAGTATTCTGTGAATATTTTTTTTAATCAGTAAATAATAAATTTTAAATTTATTTTAGGAGGTGATCCCACCGCAGGTTCCCCTACGGTGACCTTGTGACGACTTAACCTACCTTGTCTTACAAAGGTTCGTCTCTGACGAGCCTCGCCAACGCAAAACTCGGTTGGTTTGACGGGCGGTGAGTGCAAGGGACATTGACTTATTCACCGGACTCTGATAAAATCCGATTACTACCAATTCCAGCGTCATGAGGCTGAGTTGCAAACCTCAATCTGAACTAGGCTGCAGTTTATGAGATTAGCTTCTCCTTTCGGAGTCGCAACCCTTTGAATGCAGCATTGCCGCGCGCGTGTAGCCCAGGGTATTTGGGATGTACTCACCTAACGTAGCCCGCACCTTCCTCCTTGTTACCAAGGCAGTCTGCATATTGTACATTGCAAATATGCATACGGGTCTCGCCTGTTACCTGATTTAACAGGTCATCTCACGACACAGGCTGAAGTTGGCCA
>Ga0210057_1001480_pt1 | contig 35611 bp, 40 predicted proteins | sample CryGeyCG2114_010_2_FD_183968 | JGI IMG/M metagenome (GOLD analysis project Ga0210057, IMG submission 183968) | Groundwater microbial communities from aquifer - Crystal Geyser CG10_big_fil_rev_8/21/14_0.10 (SPAdes) (version 2) | ecosystem: Environmental > Aquatic > Deep subsurface > Groundwater ... | reverse complement strand
TACCTCAAAAACAGAGGTGAAAATCTGTCGGGTGGAGTACCACTAATAGTTGCTAATCTGTTACGTTTTACGTTGATTAACTCTTGTACTGCGCAGTAACAGATATCGGGGGGTAGTGAGCAGTTACTTACGCACCAGTTGACCTTTTTACTAATTAGTGTTATTGTTTGTCTAGTATGACCTCAGGTGAGAGATTCTATGAACGCAGCTTTGAGTCTCTTGAAGGCATCCCGACGGATGAATTCATGTCTCTCTTGCGAGTTAAGACTGAAAAGGCAATTACTTTCGACCGAATTGAGGCCCGCTTACAGGATGGTGAGCCTCTGAATATTAAATTCGGAACCGACCCTACCGGACCAGACCTGCACCTTGGACATATTGTCCCTATTCGTGTACTCGATTTATTCAGTAGAGCAAACCACAATATTGATTTAATATTTGGTGATTTTACTGCAAAAGTTGGAGATCCATCTGGGCGAAAAGACGGCAGACCAGCGCTAACTGATGAAAAGATTGCCGAGAATATGTCTACTTTCCAGGATCAAGTCAATAAGTACTTTGATACGAAGCGAGAAAATGTTAATATCCATGCAAACAGTGTTTGGCTGGGTAGAATGGCACTGGCTGATGTATTTGGTTATTTTGCAGCGATTAATCTCACTGAAGCAACACAACGCAATGATTTCCGTGAACGCATGCAAAAGGGCGAATCAGTAAGTCTTGCTGAAACAGTCTATGGCACCTTAATGGGGATAGATTCCGTTCACTTAGACACCGATATTGAAGTAGGGGGCCTTGACCAACTTTTAAACTTTCAACAAGCAAGGACTGTTCAAAAAGCAAGTGGGCAAACTGCTGAAGAGATTATCATGACCCCCATTCTTGAAGGTACTTCTGGTGATGGCCATAAAATGAGTAAATCATTCGACAATTACGTTCCGGTGAGTGCCGAGCCTGGTGAGGTGTTTGGCAAGATCATGTCGATACCAGACTCTCTGATTATCCCCTACCTGAAAGCATACGCACCTCTATATCAGAGCGACCTTGCTGCTATCGAATTAACGACCGCAGAACAACCACTCGAAATGAAAAAACAACTTGCTACCTATATGGCCGCCATCTCATCTGCTAATTATGATAGTGGCGTGCAAGCCCGCGAAAAATTTGAACGACGATTTGCTGCTAAAAATATCAGCGAAGCTGATGCAACTACTCTTTCCTTTCAAAATAAAAACCTCACAGATACCCTCTTGAGTTCAGGAGACTTCAAGTCACGCAGTGAACTCCGGCGTTTAGCCGAACAGGGCGGCATTAAAATCAATGGTACGAAAATCACAGCGGACGATCTAAATGAATTACCAGCATCAGGCTCCCTTGTAACTGTCGGTAAACATAGGATCTACACTGTCTCAGGCGAATAAGTCATGACCAATGAAGTACTTGGTTTTAATATTTGGACCAAGAACATGCCGCAGCCATTTCTGGATAGTTTTGTGGAATTCGCCGATCGACAAGATTTACCAGTGGTAGCTATCGTTGACGATGTATTACCTGCTGTAGTATTCAAACGATCAGAAGATGAATCATCAGAATACAGCCAAGCCTATGTTCACCATATGCAAAAAATAGGATTTGATCAAGTCCACCTGGTATCAGAACTACTAGTTGATAGGGACAAAGATCTTACTCGCTACTACGAAATTAGTAGCCGCATAGGCTTATCAGCATTTTTAGGACTATTGCCCGAAAAAAAGCGGCAAGCACTGGATGATCTTTTACTGACTGAGACAATCGACACCTGCTGGCAATTAAGTGTACTAGAATCGGGGATTATACAGGCTAGCGTTACCAAGTATTTGACTGGCAAGCGCTCAACGGCACTTTTTAGGCTCGCTAAAAATACTATAGGTGGTTTTGATTTCGATGTTATCGATCAGTAAGTGACTATTCTTTTAACAAAGCTTTTGTAATTAAATGTTTACTGTGACCAATATCTTCGAAGGTACGCAGTTGTTGGGGGCTAAATAGAGCTGCAAATTGCTCCAGGAGTGGTCTACTAACCATCTTATCCTTATTACCGTAATAGATAGTGGTTTTCTCAGCAAAACCCTCACCAACCTCTACGAGTCCATCTGGGTGTTCGCCTTGAAAGTATTGGTACAACTCGTCCTTATTTTCCAGACGAATGACCTTTTCGTATCCACGTGCTAAAAATTGGGTAAATTGGGCATTATAGCTATAAAAATTATCAATTACTGATGCATTTACGGTTGTAAGTTGAGTTTTATTAACAAGTCCTAATGGGGCAACAAACGATATTGAGTCAATGGTACTTGCTTCCAGCTTTGTGGTAGCACGTGCTAATGGATTAGCACCAAAACTATAGCTAAGCAAAGAAAGGGGTCCCGTAAACGATACTAGCTGTTTGTCTGTGAAGGCGTCTTTAAAACCCCCCGCACGAATTGCTTCTACGCAATCCACTATACTTTGCGAAGTTCCTTGCACGCTGAATGTCCCTGCACTCAGCCAGTAGCCATAGTAGTAGAGCACCATAAAGGCCTGGTTGCGCAAAGCTTCGGGTAAGCTTTTAAAGTAGGCTTTATCCGGATAGTTTGGTATACCAGGCACACAGACGGTTACACCATCAACAGACCCCAGGTCTTGAGCCCAGTAATATAAATGCACACGCAGGCCATCTGGCGAAACAAGAAGTTGTTCGATCATTTAATAGATATCCTTGCAGTAATTATTCAGGATGTGAATACTATACATTAGTATATGATGAATCATACTGTTTTGGTACGTTTATGAAAAAAAGAATATTAGTTATAACAGACTGTAGCGACATTGCCGCTAATGACCTTTACGCTACCTTAGTGACCAATCTTGATAATTTGAATACAAATAAGGTTGTTGTAGAGCCGATTGTTGTTGTATCTGAATTTTCGGTACTGCATGCAAGTTTCGTTGCTCGGCTACTAGCTGAAGCATACAACCCTGATTCTTTAACCATACTGGCGGTTGTGAACCCTCTTGATACATCCACTGCAAAAAGAGCTAGAATTGCAGGACGCTTAAAAAATGGCATTAAGATTGTTGGGGCGAACACCGGTGTCTTTACCTGGCTCATTAATGATTACGGGCTGGATGAGGTGTGTGAGACAGATGCGACTGGTTTACAGGGAAAAGATTTTATTTCATTTGGTGGTAAGTATATTCACGCTCCAATAGCAGCCAAGTACGCCGTGACGGACGACATTAATAGTATAAAGATTGCTGATTTTACAGAAAACGACTTAATGAAGCTTGAATATATGCCCGGAATGGTACTTCATATTGATAATTTTGGTGTGGCTAAAATTTTCTTAAACGCTAATGATTTCTCGGCCAACAATGGAGATCATCTAACACTACGAAAAAATGGTAAAGAACTAGGCGAGCTCACATATTGTCACAGCATGAAAGAATTGCCTGACGGTGCGCTTGCACTCTATAAAGGTAGCTCACTTGGTTTGCTAGAAATTGGAACAGTACGAAAGCTTGGAACGGCTAAAGAACTAGGTTTAACTATCGGTGACGTCGTTGAGATTATTCCTGATCACTGACCAAAAGCTGTATGGCCAGTTCGGTCTCGTCAGTATCTACGACGTGAATAATATTTTTGATAGCAAGTTTTTCAAATTCATCACCACCAAGCTTCTTATCTGGGATAGAAAGTTTACCATACTGTTCACGCAGTAGATATTTGAAGGTTTCACACAAAGATTGGGCATTCTCTCCACGAATCACATAGACACCTGAAATGCTAGAAATCATATAAAGCAATTTTCGAGTTTTCCAGTCAGTACCAAATAAAATATCGTTGTCATTAAATCGAAAAATATCATTATAAATAACTAAAACTGCGTCTCTGTTAAACTGGTATTTAGTTTGATAAGAAATTTCTAAGTTATTGTCATTCACAAACTTCGTTAAATGCTCGACGTGCTTGGAAGAATAATTTGGCTTAAGTATGATAATTGCATGCTCAAATCCAGCATATTTGCTTGGGTCTTTACGATAGTTAAATTGACTAGCTAGCAGTTTATCTTGCATGCAGCTATCATAACATGGTAAATCTCGCCTTTTGTGCTGATATAATAGTGTCGAGATTATATAGTACCTCATTAACTTCTTACAGAATGTTCCGGACCCATATGCTTAGCCAAGACGATTATCAAAGGAGACCTGTGTGTCCAAAGACCTAGTTATTAGAGACGATGTAGTTTCATACCGTGAAATGTGCGATATAGAAAATGTCCAAACTCTTCAAAGAGGGATGAATTATAGGTTAAATCCGAACTACTCAGTAGTTTTAATGTCGCAACGCTCAAATGCACCCTATACTGACCGGGTTCATGATGATGGTGTCACGGTTGAGTACGAAGGACATGATGTATCCAGGAAAGCTCATAACCACAATCCAAAATTTGAAGACCAAGCCGCTTTTTTACCTACTGGCAAGTTAACTCAAAACGGATTGTTCATTAAAGCCGTTGAGGATTATAAAAAAGGTATCTCAAAGCCTGAATTGGTCAAAATATATGAAAAAGTGTTGCCCGGAGTATGGTCACTAAAAGGTATCTTTGATCTCTTCGACTATAAGCAATTATTTGATAATGGTCGGCATGTATATAGATTCATTTTGCGTTTATCCGATAATCAAAAAATAAACATTGAAACAAGTACTCAAAGTATTGAACATACAAGAATTATACCCAGTAAAGTTAAGCAAGAGGTATGGAAAAGAGATAATGGAGAGTGTGTATTATGTGGCTCACAAGAGAATTTACACTTTGATCATGAGCTACCATTCTCTAAGGGAGGTACGAGCTTAACTTCAAAAAATGTAAGACTATTATGTATGAAACATAATCTGGAAAAATCTGCCAAAATAGAATAAATCTTGACCAATACGCTCAGCCAGAGTGAAAAGGTGCAGGACTGATTCCACGTGCCCCTGCCATTATTGCCAGCGATCGTTTTTTGCCAAACATTAACTCTTTCCAGATAGCCAGACCAAGTGGTAGTATTTAATAGATGAGTAAACTAGTTTTAAGCAAGCCAGTAGTTATATTTTTGTATGGTTTCCCGGGCTCCGGTAAAAGTTACGTGGCACGTAACTTATCGGAGTCAATTGAGATGGCCAATGTCAACGCCGATAGACTACGCAGCGAACTCTTTGAACACCCCCGTTACGACTCTCAAGAAAACGCCATAATCACCCACCTGATGAACTATATGACCGAAGAGTTCCTAAGCTCCGGTGTTAGTGTAGTTTATGATGCCAGCGCCGCCCGCCTGACTACTCGGCGCAACCTACGCGAGCTTGCCAGAAGACATAAAGCCGAGCACCTACTGGTATGGCTGCAAATAGATGTCGAGAGTGCCTATGCCCGCACTCAAAACAGAGACAGGCGAACATCGGACGATAAATACGCCGAGCCACAAAGCCGCCTGTCGTTTGATAAACAGATAGCCGGTATGCAGCACCCCAAAGGCGAAGATTACCTGGTAATCAGCGGAAAACACTCTTTTGCGACTCAAAAAAGCGCCATCATAAATCGCCTTTATCAAGCAAGTTTGATCAATAGTGGAACCATGCAGAGTAACGTTGCTAAACCCGGGCTTGTAAACTTGGTGCCCAACCTACATGGTGGCCGGGTCGATATGACGCGGCGTAACATTACTATAGGCTGAGTATGGCCCAGCGCATCGTCTTAATACCTGGCATCGGCGAGGTCACATTAGCTAAGCGGCGGGGCAGTTCGCATCTGCGCTTAAGCGTCACGGCTAACGGCCGCATAAGAGTTGGGCTTCCGCACTGGACGCCTTACGCTACCGGTATAGCCTTCGCCAAAAGTCGCCAGGAATGGATAACTGCTCAGCTGAATAAACATCCACAGGCCGTACTTATAAATGGTAGCCTGATTGGTAAAGCTCATAGGTTGCATTATATTGATACCAAGCAAACGGGTTCTAAAATTAAAACCAGAATCACTTCTACTACCATAGAGATAAGGAGTTCTCTTGCCTATGACTCACCCAAAGTCCAGGAAAAAGCCCAGATAGCATCTGAACGGGCCCTAAAAGCTGAAACAATCAACTTACTTGTGCCTCGGCTGGCCAGCCTGGCCGCTCAGCACGATCTTGTTTACAACGATGTAAGAGTGCGTAAGTTAACTTCCAGGTGGGGCAGCTGCTCCAGTAATAAAACCATAACTCTTAGCTATTACTTGATACAGCTACCTTGGCCGTTGATTGATTACGTGTTGCTACATGAGCTGGCACACACTATCCACCTTCATCACGGCGCTAATTTTTGGAACGGCCTGGAGCGTCTGCTACCTTCGGCCAAAAAAATCAGAAAAGAAATAAGACATCATAAACCGCGAATAGAACCAGCGTAAGCAGTTTGTGACATAATAAGAGTGACTATGAGCACTCTGCCCAAATTGGCCCAATCAACCGCCGATGAGTTAGACCATAACAGGCTACTGGCTTTAATTAACAGTATGAGTGACGGGGTGCTGGCGTTGGACGACAAAGCCAAAATTATTTTAAGTAACAGTGTGGCCTTAAGCCTACTAGACTCCAATGCTATCAACGGTAAACAGATTGGTCAAGTGTTGACGTTGGTTAACAACAGAGCCGGCGAACCCATAGATCTAGAAGACGTCATTTTTAACACCGAAACACCGATAGCCAACCGCGATTGGCGCATAAACTATGCTGATGGCAGCAGTTTAAACTTATTCATCAGCATATCTCCGGTACACCGCGGTTTTGGCAGTGACGGCCAGAGTGGTTATGTGATTCTGATACGGGATATAACCCGAGAAAAATCTATCGAAGAAGAACGCGATGAATTTATCAGCGTCGCCTCACACGAGCTACGAACACCTATCGCAGTTGCTGAAGGTAGTATAAGCAACGCTTTGATGATGGCTCAAAAACAGGGGACTTCGAGCACAATTACGGAGACGTTAAACACTGCCCACCAACAGATAGTTCTTTTGGGCAACATGATTAACGACCTATCAACCCTATCCAGAGCCGAGCGCGGCAGGCTCGGTATGGTTGTCGAAAACTTTAACGCTGACGAGTTGGTCTTATCTTTAGTGCACGACAATTTGCCCGTAGCCAAAACAAAAGGCCTGGAAATCATATACAAACCAGTAAGTCCTGCCGGCAGCCTGACCACCAGCCGCCTGTATGTCCGCGAAATATTGCAAAACTTTATAACCAACTCCCTAAAATACACCGAAAAGGGTCAAATAACTTTGCGGGCCAATAGCAAAGAAGACGGTATCGAATTTATAGTTAGCGACACTGGAATTGGCATCGCCAAAAGTGAGCAGGCCAAACTATTCACAAAATTTTTCAGAAGCAGTGATTGGCGCGTCAAAAACGTTAACGGAACAGGCTTAGGTCTATATGTCACTTCCAAACTGGCTAAACTCATTAATGCAAGATTGAATATGGATAGCGAGCTTAACAAAGGCAGCACATTTAGCCTCTACGTACCCAATATTAAACAAACGCAGAAGCAGAAGCAACCTATCTCAGCCACTCAAGTTGCATAAATTACTCTAATCAGGTAGTATTGACATTGACAGCTTACTTTAACAAGTAAGTTTTTTTATTTTCTAGGGAGATTTAAATGGCCGATTCGTCCAGGCCGAACCGAAAACCGCGTGTCCGCAAGACCGCGCCGACGGTTCGGGAAAAAGCTCAGGCCGCGCAGTCTAAGGTAGGGTCCGCCAAGCCGAAAAAATTTCGGCGTCTTGCAAGGGCTACAACCAAGCCGTTTCGAGTCGTTAAAATCCCCAGTAACCCGGTAACCAGATTTCTGGGTAGAATCGGGAGAATCATCGGTAAGGTATTGGGCTGGCTGGTACCTCGCTACTTTGTCAATTCTTGGCGTGAGGTCCGGCTTGTTACTTGGCCCGGCAGAAAAGAAACCTGGCGCCTAACGCTGGCTGTTGTTATCTTCGCTATCGTGTTTGGAGCTATGGTGGCTGGTGTGGATAAGGTAATCGATATACTGTTTCGTAAATTAGTACTTAAATAAGGATAAGTTAAACTCAAATGACTAAACGTTATGATTCCAGCCGACAATGGTACGCCATTCATACCTACAGTGGCTATGAAGAAAAAGTGGCTGAAAGTATTCGCCAGCGTGCCGAGTCTTTGGATATGGGAGACAAGATCTTTCAAGTCCTTGTGCCAAAAGAAAAAATGATAGAGATCAAAAATGGTAAGCGTAGGGTTGTAGAAAAGCGTATCTTTCAAGGTTACGTTCTGGTGGAGATGAAGTTGTACGAGGACGCCTGGTATATTGTGCGCAATACTCCAAACGTGACCGGTTTTGTGGGTACCGGCACAGAGCCAACTCCTGTTGAAGCTGACGAAATCGCCAAGATACTAAAACGTATGGGCCGCGATGAGCCAAAGCACAAGTTTGACTACCGAGTCGGAGAAGTTGTCAACATAGTTGACGGCCCGTTCAAGGGCTTTGACGGAGCTATCAACGAAATAGACGCCCAAAAGGGCAAACTAAAAGTTCTTGTAAACATGTTTGGCCGTGAAACGCCGGTTGAGCTTGACGGTCTACAGGTAAAGAGAGTTTAGTTATGGCTGCATCACTCCATTGCACATTGCATATTGCACATTTATCATTGATTGATCATTTTACATTTACCAGGTTCGAAAAGGGCCAAGTGGCAAATGCCAAATCATCAAAAATTGTAAACTGTAAATTGATAACTAAGCAGACGAAAGGAGGCGTATAGTGGCTAAAGAAGTTAAGGCAAGTTTAAAACTAAAAATTAGAGGCGGGCAGGCCAGTGCCGCGCCGCCGGTTGGCTCAACGCTGGGCCAGTATGGCGTTAACATGATGGATTTTATTAACCCGTTTAACGAAGAAACCAAAGACCGTATGGGCCAGAATCTAACGGTTCACGTATCTATTTATGAGGACCGAACCATGAGCTGGCGAGTTGTTGGGACGCCTACCGACGAGTTGATTCTATCGGCACTTAAAGTAGATAAAGGGTCCGGTGAACCAAACAAGATAAAGCTAGATAAAAAGCTAAGTGACGCTCAGTTAACTGAGATTGCTGAGGCCAAAGCCGGCGATATGAATACAGAAGATATTGATGCGGTTAAGAAAATGGTTGTCGGCACAGCTCGCAGTATGGGCATAGAAATCGAGAGCTAAAGAGTTTTTAGGATGGCAGATTCAACAGAACGCACAATAGGAAACCTTGGTAGTGAGCAAAGAATACGCTCAATACAGAGTGGGGAAGAACTCCAAGGCCGACCACTAGGGGAAATAGTCGAGTACGCTGGTAACGTTTTGCATTTTGCTCTTGAGGGTCGCTCTTCTGAGGAAATTGCAACGGTAGGACACAGAATCATTGAGGTACTCAGGCACATGATAGCTGAGCAGGAGCCAGTAGAGCAAAAGTCAGTTGAGCAGTTATCATCCCATGCCGACGACGTGTATTAAATATAACTAAATTAAGTATGTGGGAGAGCTTTAAAAGCTCGCTAACACCACGGAAGGATACGAAATGACCAAGAAAGAAGAACAGATCACAGAAACCGAAATAAAAGAAACAAAGCAAGCAAGTGTCAAAGCCGTTTCAAAAAAGCTTGCAGTTAAAAAGCTAAAGACCGACAAGGTTGTCGAAATACAGGCCACCGAAGAGATTGTTGAGCAAACCGATGCGAAAGACACCGATAAACCATCGGAGCCTTTGGCAAAATCGGGTAAGCGAAGCGCCCAGGCTCTCGAAGAAGCCCAAGAGAAAAAAGCTAAAGAAACTCGCAAAGCCAAAAAAACAACAACTGAAAGTCAAGAAGCTAAAAAGTCCACAAAAAAGCCAACCCGCTCAAAGTTGGAACGGGCTGGTAAAAAATTCAGAGAAGCCGCCAAGCTGGTTGATAAGTCAAAAACTTACACCTTGGTTGAAGCCTTAGAATTAGCTACAAAGACCAGCCCAACAAAATTTGACGCGACTGTTGAGCTGCACATTAACTTAAATGTTGACCCCAAGCAGGCTGATCAAAATATCCGCGGTGTAGTGGCCCTGCCGGCTGGAACTGGTAAGCCTGTCCGCGTAGCGGTTCTGGCCGATGCGGACGACGCAGGTAAGGCTCAAAAGGCCGGGGCAGATATTGTCGGCAGCGATGAGCTGTTTCAACAGTTAGACAAAGAGAACATAAACTTTGATGTGCTAATAGCTACCCCCGCGTTAATGCAGCGATTGAGTAAATACGCCCGTTTGCTTGGGCCGCGCGGACTGATGCCCAATCCTAAAAGCGGAACAGTAACTGCCGATGTAGCAAAAGCCGTAGCCGAAGCCAAAGCCGGCCGGGTAGAATACCGGGTGGACAGCAACGGCATAATCCACCTGGGTATTGGAAAGGTAGGCTTTGGGGCGAGTAAACTTACGCAAAACGCCGAGGCTGTAATAGCTAGCATACGGGCTGCTAAGCCGGCCGGTTTAAAGAGTACCTACATTAAGTCTCTGTACATCTCAAGCACCATGGGCCCTAGTATCAATACACAGCCCTAAGCAACCCATAAAACCACAACGAGTTGACGCTTGCGGCTAGTTGTAATTATCAGTTAGACTATTAATATAAGGAGTTAGGGGCGTATTTAATGGCGGTATTTAGTAACAAGCAAATTCGTGAAGCCATTAAGAGTGGCCACATTATCTGCCACCCCCTGGTTGATAGCTATATTGCTGGCAGTAGTTTAGATGTGACACTCGGATACTGGTTCTACCGGACCGAAAGGACCGGCAGCAGCGGTTTCTATAACCCATTCGATAAAAGCGACGTCGATCGTTACTTTGACGGACCCTATAAAGCCGAAGCCCACGAAAAGTGGGCTAGCATTAACGGCCGAAAGCTATTTAAAGGTATACCCCCGAAGCATCCAATAATCGTGTTAAGGCCAGGCGAGAGAATTCTTGCCCATACCCATGAGTTCATAGGTATAAAAGCTCCAGGCACTAGCACTATGCAAGCTCGTAGTACGTGGGGCCGCAGTGGTATATCGGCCTGTTTGGACGCCGGTTGGGGAGACCCCGGATATATTAACCGCTGGACAATGGAAATATATAATATGAACCAGCATGAGAGCGTGGCCATACCTGTTGGAGAACGAATTGCCCAGATGGTTTTTTACGAAACCGGCCCTGTCGAAGGCGAATACGCAAAACTAAGTGGCAAATACCAATCCGGGAGGGGTACCGAGCTTTCAAAAATAATTAAAACGTGGACTCCGGGGCAGCTGCTGCCGAGAGCATATAAAGATAGCCGAACAATGCCGTTGAAAATTAAAGGTTTAAAGATTCTGTAGGTGGATATGCAGGCGTTACTAAAGGATAAAGCATGCAAAACCACCCCGGAATATTTATAGTCATAGAAGGCTCAGACGGGTCTGGTAAAACAACTCAATTTAACCTGCTGAAGGAGCGTCTTGAAGCAGTCGGTTATGATGTTGAAGTATTTAAATTTCCACAATATGACCAGGACTCTAGTCACTTTGTGCGTCGCTATTTGAATGGTGACTATGGCCCCGCCAGTGATATTAATCCATATACAGCCTCCTTGTTTTACGCGCTAGATCGTTTTGAAGGAGCTCCACGGATTAGAAAAGCTCTTGAAGCAAGCAAGGTTGTACTGTCCGACAGGTATGCTGGCGCCAATATGGCTCACCAAGGGTCAAAATTCGCTAGTGCCGCCGAAAAACGTGGCTTTTTTATCTGGGCTGATAGCATGGAATTTCAATTACTGGGCATCCCGCGGCCGAATATAAATATATACCTGAGAGTACCGGCGGAAGTGTCGTTTGAGTTAATTGCAAAACGAGCAGCACGTAGCTACACCGATAAAACACATGATGAGCATGAAGCCGATATCAATCATCTAAAACAAGCCGTTGAAACCTATGATTTACTGTGCCAGTTATTCCCCAAGGACTTCTATGCCGTTGACTGTACCGATGGCGGACAAATGCTTAGTATTCCGACAATCAATGATCACATATGGCAGTATTTGCAGCCGTTTTTGAGTAGTATGCCTAAACATCAACCGCACAGTAAAACAGTCAGACTGAGTGGCCCTCCAATCCCCGAGTCGCAGGACAATCGCGGACCCGGCATAACTAATTTTGATATTGACATCCAAGGCCAGCCGCTTAAGATTAAGTTGAATCATCTTAGCCTTTTAGCGGCCCGCAACTTGGTGGCAACCATGGGTATAGATGCCCAACTGAGGCTTAGTAAGAAAACAGCTGTTTACGAGCCCAAGCTCCATAGCCAGCAACTTCTCAAACGCTATAGGCAGATTATGGCAGAAACCATCGCGCGCCATCAATTAATGCTAAAGCTCTTACAAAAATCTAATAAAACTAACTCTAAGCCAACAGGCGTACTACTAGCAGCCACGCCTTTAGCATATTTTTGTGATGTTGACATCCGGGGTGAATCATCTGCACTACAAAAATTAATTATAGAAATGTCTGATTCGAAGTTAGCTGAGCTTGGTATGATAAGCCAGACTTTGTACTCTTCGGCACACAAAAAACGCCCGAACGATTTTAAAACTCCAGAAATCCAAAAGTTAAAACAAGTGTTTAGCGATAACACTAACAACATGGTTGGCAAGTTACCCCAAACGTTGGGCAACCCCGATACTCTGCTCCGGCTTATCGCAGCCCGGCCGCGCAACGAGTTCGATCTAATAAATGATGCCGTCTACAAAAACAGTTCGCTCGACAGATCAGAAGTTTTATCGGCTATTGATAATCTTAGCTACGAACTAAAAACAGAATTACTAAAGCATTACTTCGAAGCGCTTGAATCTGAACCTAGTACGGCCCAAGCGATCAGCTACGAGTGGGAAATGCTAGCCAGCGGAGTAACCCTAGACTATCTCCTCCGAAACAGGCTGTTAGACCGGGTAATTTTGCAGTCGGCAACCCCACGCTATGGCTACGAAGTCCCCGATTGGGTGAGCAGTGCCGGTATCGAGGAGCTATTTACTGAATGTTTCGATGATAGCCTGACTTTATTTAGCGAGTTGCAATCCGGCGGCCATGAAGAAGAAGCCCAGTACGCCGTGTTGATGGGCCACCGGCTTAGATGGCAGGTAACCATGTCGCTTAACAAAATTCTACGTTTTAAAGTCTTAACTGGTGACTCTAATTGTCCTGCCGAAGCCAAGTCCTTGTATGAATCCATGCAGCTGGCAATCAGCCAGACTCATCCGTTAATCGGAGAGTGGCTAATAGCCCAGGAAACCCCGAGACAACTCAGAACGGCTACTACACCGAAAGTTAATAGAGCCGCAAGGCACCAAAAAAAGCACCCTAAAAAACCGACCCAGGATAACTTGTAATCCTGACCCACACTCACTTTTTAACCTGAGATACCTCTACCCCTGTTAAGCAATTACATAAAATATCCGATCGGATCAAATATGTAATTTTAACAGATAAAAAGCAAGATATACTTAAAAAAGTGAGTGGGGTCATCTTGTAATCTGTGGCCAGGTTTGTTAAAATTGTACTTAAGATTACCAAAGACAGTAGCTTTCGCTCAAAAGGCGGATTAATTCGCTATCGAGGTTGCAATGTAGAATTATAGGTTCTAATCGCTCCAACTTTGGTGTATCTAACCAAAGTTTTTTTATTGGCAGATAAGTGAAAACAGCCCCTTCACAACCTGGTAATAATCAGATTAAGGAGATTAATTAATGGCTCTAAGTAAACAGAAAAAGTCAGACATAGTATCTGAGGTCAGCGATCTGCTGGCACGTTCAAAGCTGACCGTTATCGCAAGGTACAAGGGTACGCCCGTCAAAGCCATGCAACAGCTGCGTAAAGAGGCCTACGAAAACCACACGCAGGTGATGGTCATTAAAAACCGATTGGTTAAAAAAGCCATCGAGCAAAGCCCCACCTTCAAGGATATTGATACAAATATCCTGCAAGGACAGCTACTGTACGCTTTTAGCGGGGAAGACGAAGTGGCTCCAGCCCAATCGCTGGCGAATTTCGCCAAACAGGAACCACAAATTGAATTTGTCGGCGCCTTAACGGCCGAAGGGCAATTGCTAGCGCCCCAAGATGTTAGCGCCTTGGCCCAACTGCCCAGTAAAGACCAATTGCGCGGCATATTGGCCGGTACTATCGCCGCTCCGCTTAGCAGTTTTGTAAGTGTGGCATCGGGTAATATTCGAGGCGTGCTAAACGTCCTGACCGCCCGAGCTGAAGCGATTTAATCAGATAAGCAAGTTAAATAAGGAGATAAATTATGGCCGAAAGTGAAGCCAAAGAGACAAAGAAAGAATCAAAGGTAGAAGTTCCTAAAGAGTTCGCGACTCTAGTGGAACAGTTGGACAAACTAAGCGCGCTAGAAATTAGCAAGTTCGTAAAGTTTTTAGAGGAGTACTGGAATGTTAGCGCGGCCGCACCCGCAATTGCCATAGCTGCCCCGGCAGGCGGCGATAATGGTGCCCCGGCTGCCGACGAAAAAAGCGAATATGACGTAATCCTTAAAGATGCCGGCGCCCAAAAGGTAGCCGTCATCAAGGCCGTCAAGGATATCACCGGCCTGGGACTAGGTGAATCTAAAGCTATCGTGGATAGCGTGCCCAAGGCTGTCAAAGAGAAGATTGCCAAAGACGAGGCTGAATCTATCAAAAAAACTCTTGAAGATGTTGGCGCTACCGCAGAGTTAGCTTAAAAACTAACCAACAAAATTTCTCAAATACCCCGAGGGGACAGCCTTTCGGGGTATTTTTGATACCTAGGTTGCCGTATTTATCCACAGACTAGCTACTTGACACTTTGACTTGGAATACTAACTATGGTAATTTTGGGGTAGTTGAGGCCAAACAAAGATTTTAAGAGGCTGGGAGTCACCAAGCAACAATGGCAGAGTTACCTGACAAACAAATAAAGCGACTAAGGACTTTAATTGCTGAAGCAGAGACCAGTTTGGCCGCTGCTAAAGAGTTATTGGTGAGCCTGGTAGGCGACGATCCGGTCTTGCTCGACAAGGTGAAAGATACTTCTATGGGCAAGGTAATAGAAGGTGTTTTTGATGGCCAGACAATGGTTGGTTCCGATGGCAAAACCTATCCGGTGCCAGCCAATTACGCCAGCAAGTCAAAGCTCGTCCAGGGTGATATTTTAAAACTGACCATCGCTGATGATGGGGCGTTTATGTACAAGCAAATCGGCCCGATTCCCAGAAAACAGATCGTCGGCGTGCTTAACCAAAAAGACGGCCACTATTTCGTGGACACTAGCGATAAAAAATATCGGGTACTGCTGGCTAGCGTTACATACTTCAAGGCTAAACCCGGGGATCAGGTAAGCATAAACGTGCCGGAAGACGACAGCGTTAACGCCGAGTGGGCCGCCTTAGAAGCAGCCCTGTAGCTTTTGACTATTGCACAACGCCTATTAGCCGCTTCCTAAGGTATACTTAGCGTCTATATAGGGGCAGGCCCAGTAGTAGACTTTCGCGTTGTCCGTCTTGGGCGGGCCTAGCAGTCGACAGTAAGTCGACTGGTCGCGAAAGCTCACTACTGGGCAAGCGTTATAATGGAGGCGTAAATGGGTCAAGCACTATATAGAAAGTACCGTTCGCGTTCACTTGATGAGGTGGTTGGGCAAGAGCACATCGTTAAGACTCTTAAAAATGCCCTAAAAAATAATAAAATCAGCCACGCTTACTTATTTACCGGCCCTAAGGGGGTCGGTAAAACCAGCGTGGCACGCATTTTGGCTCATGAAATAAACCAACTGCCGTATAGCGGCGATACAGTCAATCTCGATATCATTGAAATAGACGCCGCCAGCAACCGCCGGATAGACGAAATCCGCGATTTACGCGAAAAGGTACACATCGCGCCAACCGCGGCTAAATACAAGGTCTATATCATCGATGAAGTGCACATGTTAACCAAAGAGGCCTTTAACGCCCTCCTAAAAACCCTCGAGGAGCCGCCGGCCCACTGTGTATTTATCCTAGCGACTACCGAGGCCCATAAGCTGCCCGAAACAATTATCAGCCGAACTCAACGATTTACCTTCAAGCCAATCAACAAAAAACAGACCGCTGACCACCTAGAAAAAATTTCTTTGAATGAGAACATCGATATCACCAGAGGCGCGTTGGAGCTGCTAGCCGAACATGGAGAAGGCAGTTTTCGTGACAGCATCAGCCTACTAGATCAGTTAAGTTCTTCACGGCAAAAAATTATCGAAGAGACCGTCAGGGCAACCTTAGGCCTACCATCCGAAAATCTTATAAACGACCTGCTGGCGGCGATTAAAAACGGTGAGAATACTGTGCTAGTGAAGCTTCTGGACAGCCTGCGAGACCAGGCCGTAGACCCGGTGGCCGTAAGCACCAATTTAAGTCGAAAAGTCCGCGGTTTGCTGCTTGACGAATCGGCTTCTAATATCGACATTCAGCTGCTAAGAAACTTACTGGAAGTTAGCTCCAGCGCTCATCCACGGTCGAGTCTAGAAATCTGTCTTTTGGAAGCCTGCTTGGCATCTGCTAAAACCGACGTAATCTCAAAAAATGTAGTGGCCAGTGTAGCGGCCAACACCGAGACTGAAATTGCCGTTAAAAAAGTTTTAGACGCTCCCGTAAATAATTCCAAACCTCAACCGGAAGCGCCAAGTGGCGATTTTAAACTGGAAGATTGGCCCCACGTAATAGATAAGGTCAAAAGTGAGGCGACCTCCCTTTATACGGCTCTTCGTTTGGCCGTACCAAGCCTGTCGGACAACAAACTAACTTTAGCGTTCCAGTTTCCGTTGCACCAAAAAAAGGTAGCGACAAGCAAGGCCAAGGATTTAATTGGGCGTCTAGTTGAGCAAGTATCCGGAGCTAAAATGTCAATTGAGTGCATAGTCGATAAATCCATCCAGCCTCAAGTCGAGGTTGTAGCCCCGGTACCACTAAACGAAGCCGAACCGGATGAACACGCCCAGACCATTAGCAGTATTTTTGGCAGCACTGAGCTGTTAGAATCTTAATGAGTTAATGACCAGACTGTATGGATAAAGATAAATCAAAAACTATCCCTCCTCAAAACCTGGAAGCCGAGGCCAGCTTGCTGGGCAGTTTGTTAATTGATGGCGAAGCTTTGACCAAGATCGGTGATATGATCCAACCCGAGGACTTTTTTGAGCAGAAGCACAAAGTGATTTTTACCGCCATGCGGGCTCTTTATGATAAACGCAGCCCGATCGATCTGCTAACATTAAGTGAGCAGTTAAAAAGTAACGATCGGCTGGATGTAATCGGTGGTGCCGGCTACCTTACCGAGCTAACAAACTTTGTGCCAACCGCCGCGCATGTCGAACAATACGCCCAAATAGTCGCCGACAAAGCTATCAGGCGTCGGCTGATAGCTGCCAGCCAGGATATAGCCGATGTTGGTTTTGATGAAAAAAAGAGCTTGCAGGAACTTATTGAGGAAGCTGAATCGCGGTTATTCGAAGTCAGCCAGCGCCATGTGCGGCAAGACATTACCAGCTTGGAGTCAATCCTGGGCGACAGTTTTGACCGGATTGATGATCTGCACCGTCATAAAGGCGGGCTTCGCGGTATAGCAACCGGCCTAGCAGATATCGATAAGAAGCTGGCTGGTCTACAAAGGTCGGATCTGATCGTATTGGCCGGAAGGCCGTCAATGGGCAAGACGGCGTTGATGCTTAACATAGCCCTAAATATCGCCACCCAGTCCAAGGAAGGCGCCGTGCTGATATTTAGCCTGGAAATGAGCAAGGAACAGCTGGTAGATCGTTTGTTAGCCGCTGAGGCGGGTGTGGGAGCGTGGGCACTGCGCACCGGCGAAGGCTTGACCGACAAGGACTTTGAGCGGCTTAGCGCCGCCATGGGCCAGTTGGCCGAGGCGCCAATCTTCATTGATGACACATCAGGAATAACGGTCAGTGATTTGCGCACCAAAGCTCGCCGGCTGCATCATCAACACCCCCTGTCTGTAATAATGGTTGACTATTTGCAGCTAATGAGTGGCGGGTCACGCTATGCCACGGTAGCTAACCGAGTGCAGGAAATTTCTGAAATCAGCCGCAGCTTAAAAATATTAGCCCGTGAGCTTAACGTACCAGTGGTAGCTCTAAGCCAGCTGAGTCGATCTGTCGAGAGCCGCTCACCGCAGATTCCCCAGCTATCAGACTTGCGTGAATCCGGCTCTATCGAACAAGATGCCGATGTAGTGGCCTTCATATACCGTGAAGATTACTATAACCCCGATAGTAGCCGCCAAAATATCGCCGACATATTAATCAAAAAACATCGCAACGGCCCAACTTCGAATTTAGGTGAGGTAGAACTATATTTTGATAGACAACGCCAGCGTTTCCGCGATCTTGACACTAAACATGCTACGTCAACTGAAAACTAATTTTTGCTATACTAATACTTATGCTTAAAGTGGTCAGTCGGCGGTTATCGCGACAGGCTTTGAAAAACGCGCTGGCTGTGCTGGGTGTAGTGTTCGGTACATATCTACTTTATATATGGCGGCTCGGGTCGCTAACGACCGGCCTTAGCCCTACTGAGTCTACGGCCCGACAGCTTAGTAGCAACCTTAGCTACATCTCGGACAACCCGATTAATGCCCCTCTGCGTTTGGTACAGTATTTAGCACAAAGCCTTGGTCACCACGGCGCATTTTATATGCGGTTTGCTTCGGTGTTCTTTATGGTGTTGTTTGTGGGCTGTCTTTACCTGCTGCTAAAAACTTGGTTCGGGCGATTAGTTGGATTACTTGGCACGTTGCTGCTAGTAGGAACACCCTGGTTCATACTAATAGCCAGGAGCGCTAACGCCACCGTTATGCTGCTGGCCCCTTTGGCTGTAATAGCTTCGTTTTTGTGGCTCACGAGCTCCAAAAAACAATCTAAGCTGGCCTGGCTAGCCCTGGTCTGCATAAGTGCCATCAGTTTATATATACCCGGCTTGGTCTGGTTTATTCTTGTAGCCGGCTGGATGCGCCGGCGTGAGTTGCTGGGCAGCCTAAAGTTTCATGGGCTAGTCATAGTGTCCTTAAGCGCTTTGCTAGCCATTGCGATTATTGTTCCGCTGATATTAGCCATGGTCAACGATCTGTCAGTCGCCCGGCAACTGCTGTTACTGCCTGAGCACTGGCAGGGGCTAATTGGCAACTTAAAATCTACAGCCTGGTCTCTACTGGCACTGTTTTGGCGCACCCCTTACCACATAGACCTGATAATCGGCAGATTACCCCTGCTGAACATCACGCAGCTAGCCCTGGCAGTGTTCGGCTGTTATGCAATGTGGGCTAACGCACGGAAGGAAACATACAATCTGCTGGCGATCCTAGCCGCCAGTATAATCTTCAGTGGCCTAAACGCTAATTTGGAGTTACTGACTTTAGCAGTCTTAGTAGTTTGCATATTTGCAGTTGCTGGCCTCCGTTATCTTTACGTAGAGTGGCGCGGCGTCTTCCCGCGCAACCCACTGCCAAAAGTACTAGCCCTTAGCCTGATGGCGCTGGTAGTCGGCATACATCTGATGTTGGGGGTACGTTATGCTTTAGTGGCCTGGCCGCACACTCCATCCACGCATAGCCTGTACGTGATAAAATAAGGTCAGTAATTAGAGGAGTTAAAGTCAACGATGAGTAAATTCGACCAGGCCAAGCTACTGATGAAGGCCAGAAAACTACAAAAAGAGCTGCAGAAGGAAATCATAACTACCGAAGCGGGTGACGGGGCAGTCAAGGTAGACATCACCGGAGAACAAAAAATTAAAAAGATACACATCGACCCCGAAGCAGTTGACCTAGATGATATCGGACAGCTTGAAATGTGGATCGAGGAAGCTGTAAAGGACGCTGTTAGTCAAAGTCAGAAACTGGCCGCCGAAAAGATGCAGCCGATGATGGGAGCATTAGGCAACCTGGGATTATAACCACGGGTTGCAATTATCAATGTTCAATTCCCAATTATTAATCAATGATCAATTGCCAATGAATAATGTAGCTTCAGGTCATGTTTGTGAATTGTTAAATGTAAATTCAATGGAAATTGTAAATTGTGAAATAAAAATTGAGCCGACGCCAGGTGGCCCTTAAATGAGTTTAAGTGCCATTCCACGATCGCTAGCTGCAGTTATTGAAGCCTTTGGCCAGCTGCCAGGCGTTGGACCACGCACTGCTGAACGTTATGCATATTATCTGTTGCGGGCCGATAAACTAAAGTCAACCAGATTAGCGGAAGAGCTCGATAGGCTGCATGCCCAAGTAACTTATTGCCCCAGAACATTCGCGCTCATGGAAGTCGGCCAAAAAGTCAGCTCGCTTTACAGCGACCCCAAACGCAACAAAAAAATGGTCGCCGTAGTGGCCGACCCTTTCGATATAATTGCGCTCGAGAAAACCAATGGTTTTTTGGGCACGTATCACGTTTTAGGCGGCCTGGTCTCGCCAATAGACGGCATTGGACCTGAACAGCTGCACATTAAGGAGTTAGTTAAGCGAATTGACGAAGACAGAGTGGAAGAGGTGATCCTAGCCACAAACGCCAGTGTAGAAGGGGAAAGTACGGCGCTTTTGATTACACAGCAGTTGGGTGATAAAGCGGTTAAGATCACCAGGCTGGCCAGGGGCCTACCTATCGGTATCGATCTGGAATACGCCGACCAAATCACTCTGACACACGCCCTAGAAGGCCGCCAGATCTTCTAGGGCTTAGAGCATCTTTGCCCCACCGGTGTTACAATAGATGCCATAATGACTACATACAAAGAGGCTCAGGAAATACAAAGCATTATATCCGAAGCTAAAACCATAGCTATTATTCAGGCCGATAACCCTGATGTTGACAGCCTAGCCAGCTCCTTAGCACTAGAGCAAATTTTGCATGATCTAGGCAAAGACCCAATCATGTACTGCGGTGTTGATTTGCCATCATACATGCGCTATCTGCCCGGCTCTGACCGTGTTAATAAGGAAATGCCCCATAAGTTTGACGCCAGTGTGATAGTCGATACCAGTAGTGATAGCTTGCTGGAACAGCTAGACGTTTCCGGAGCTAAAGCTTGGCTGGCCGCTAAGCCAACCATCGTCATAGACCATCATGCCACCAAACCAACGATTAGTTTCGCCAACGTTATCTGCAACCACAGTGCGGTGTCTACCAGTGAAGTCATTTACGAGCTAAGTCGGCAGCTCGGTTGGGAGATTAACTTGGATGCGAAAAAACTCATCACTATGGCGATACTAAGTGACAGCCTGGGGCTAACTACCGAAGCAACATCGGCCCGCAGCATCCATATAGTCGCCGAATTAGTTGAGGGCGGTGTAAGCCTGCCAGAAATAGAAAACGCCCGCCGGGAAACAATGCGGCGCGACCCGGTATTAATACATTATAAGGGACGCTTACTAGAGCGCGTTGAGTTTCACGATAGCAACCGCATAGCCACTTTAACTATCCCATGGGAAGAAATCGAAAAGTATAGCCCGCTATACAACCCGCCAATGCTGGTAATCGACGATATGCGGCTGGCCAAAGATACTAAGGTTGCCATTTGTTTTAAACTTTATCCAAACGGTAAAATAACAACAAAAATACGCTGCAACTGGGGCAGTGATATAGCCAACAAGCTGGCCGAGCATTTCGGCGGCGGCGGCCACCCGTACGCGGCGGGCTTTAAAATTCAAGATGGCCGTGATTTTAATACTCTCAAAAACGAGTGCATAAAAGTAGCCGCCGAGCTGCTTGATAATCTACAGGCTAAATCAACATGAAACTCTATAACACCCTAACTCGCAAAATTGAGGACCTAAAACCACTTAATCCTCCCGAAATTACGGTCTATACCTGTGGACCGACGGTTTACGATTATGCCCACATTGGGCACTGGTTTAATTATGTACGGATGGACATCCTTATTAGAGCGCTTAGTGTGGCTGGCTTTAGGCCTAAATGGGTTATGAACATTACTGATGTAGGACATTTAACCAGTGACGCCGACGAGGGCGAGGATAAGCTCGAGAAGGGCGCCCGGCGAGAAGGCAAAACCGCCTGGGAGGTTGCCGAATTTTATACCAAAGATTTTCTAGATGGTATGAAGCAACTCAACATTTTAGATCCTGACTATTTAGTTAAAGCCACCGACCACATTAACGATCAAATTACCCTGATACAAAAACTTGAAGCCAAGGGATACGCCTACGTTATCGATGACGGTGTTTACTACGACACCAGTAAATTTACCGGCTACGCTAACTTTGCCAGACTTGATCTCGATGACCAGCAAGCCGGAGCCCGCGTATCGCTTAATCCCCAAAAACGTAATCCAACCGACTTCGCGCTCTGGAAATTCTCGCCAAGGGATCACCGGCGAGAAATGGAATGGGAGAGCCCGTGGGGCAAGGGCTTTCCCGGTTGGCACATTGAGTGCTCAGCCATGTCAATGAAGTATTTGGGTGAGACTATTGATATTCATACCGGAGGTATTGACCACATTCCAATTCATCACACTAATGAAATCGCCCAGAGCGAAGCGGCTACTGGAAAACGATTCGCGAACTACTGGATGCATTCTAACCACGTGACGGTAAGTGGTGAAAAAATCTCCAAGTCGCTTGGTAACGGCATCAGACTTGAAGATATAGTGAAAAGGGGCATTTCGCCCGAGGTTGTGCGCCTTCATGTACTGGAATCACATTACCGCAGCCAATCGAAGTTCAGCTGGCAGAGTCTTGAAGCCGCGCAAAATCGGCTTAAGGACCTGCAGGCCATGGCCGATCTTAGGTGGCAGTTAACTGACTCCGCCAAGCATAAACATACCGTAAACTTTAAACAACACATCTCCGCTTTGGATAGTGAACTAACCAGCGACCTCAACACTCCTCAAATACTAACCAGTCTAAGCGCTGTTTCGCACCTGCTAATGACCAACCCAGTAACAAAAGATCAAAAAGCAGAATTTGAAGAATTTTTAGAACACATTGATGAGTCACTGGGCTTAAAACTTTTAGGTTCTCAAAACATCAGTCCCGAGCAAAAACAACTAATTGCAGAACGAGAGAAAGCACGTGCTGCTAGCGATTGGCTAACGTCCGATAAACTCCGCGATCAACTAAAAAAGCAAAATATAGAACTGCGCGATACTGAGTACGGTCCGATTTGGAATCGCAGCTAAGGCCTAGGCTTCTTCTTCCGGTTTGTGGTGTTGGCGGCGCTCAAAATGATCTTCTACCAAAATTTTAACGGCGCTAGCCGCCGGAATAGCCACTACGGCTCCTAAAATTCCCCCCAGCGATACACCAATGATAGCCGCGATAAACACCAACAAAGGTGTTAGCTCATTAAGGCGTGACTGTAAATAGGGCTGAAAGGTGTGGTTCTCTATGAAAAAGTAAATTATAAAATAGATGGCCATGACAGCCGCTAAGGTTACCGAATTAAGAAGACTGACAAGCACGACGAGAATCGCGGCAATTGGGTTGCCAAACAACGGGATGATTCCAAAAACAGCGACGATTCCAGCTAACGCCGCCGCATTGGTTGAAACATTCATAACCTGTCCTGCGATTTCTAGGGTTATGAATGCGAATGCGCCAGCTACCGCCGCTAAAATTACCTGACCGTTAACAAAGCCACTGACCGATTTATACATTCTGTTGGCCAGCCTTCGGTGGTGTTGTCGTTTCCTTTCGGGCAACGAACCAAAATAAAGTTCAAACCATTTAGGGCCCTCAACCAGCATCATGAAAGTCATGACTAAAACTGCAAAAACCGAAACGACCGCTTCGGCAACCCGTTTGCCTGTATCCAGAATTGTGCCTCCGAAGTCGCTGTAGTTAGACGCAAAGGACTTGGCGCCTTCACTGAGCCGCTTATCGAGATGATACTTTTCAACAGCCCGCGCCAAACTGCTATCCTGGCTTTGAAAGTTGGCAACAGTTTGAGGGACTTCTTTAATAAATATTTGAGTTTGCCGGATCAGCGGAGGGATAACCAACGCAAAAAACACAGCCAGAAAAACCACGACCATCAAATAAGAAACGGCTGTTGCTTTGGCACGACTCTCTATCTTTAGCCTTCGCCTGACCCAACTGACAACTGGATTCAACGCTAAAGCCAGAAAAAATGCTGCGAATATCAAGGTGAGGATATGACTAATCTGTCCTATAAGTTTAAATAAGACAATTGCGGCTGCCACCCAAAGAATGGTCCTTACTATTGTTCGGTTAGTAATGTTAACCGTCACTTTGTTAGATGGTTCCATCGCGTTAATTATGCCCGGTATTTATCCGCTTGGCAATAATGACGTTATATTCAGCAATCAGTTGCTTGCCGACTACAGCCACATCATAACGCTTGACACGCTCAACTTGCCAGCCGTGTAGCTTGGATATCAACGTGTCATCAGATAAAAGCTGTTTCAGCTTTGTCGCAAATTCCTCGGTATTTTTTGGGTCTACCAGCAATTCCGGTTTGTTATCCAGCACACTGCAATAGCCAGGGTTGTTACCACCTAGCACGATGGCGGCTCCGGCCGCCATAGCCTCAATTAAAACGATTCCGAAGCTTTCGCCGTAAAGAGATGGGAAACAAGCGATGTTGGCGCCATTCAAAAGCCCCGGCTTATCCCGTTCGTCTATAAAACCTAGAAAGCTAACTTTTGACCCTAGGTTATGGCTTGTCACAAAACTCTCTAACTTGTTTCGCAAGGGTCCATCACCGGCAATAATTAACTCTGCGTCCAGATCAGCCTTAGCGTACGCTCTTAGAAGCTCAACGGCACCCTTGCGTTTGACTAATCGGCCAAGAAATACTATTTTCTTGGTATTTTTGGGTTCTTTAGTTGTTTTGGCAGCTTCAAAACGATTGATATCAACTACATTCGGCAATATTTCTGTATCTAAACCAAACGCCGACTTGGCAAACTCAGCGGCCGGCGGACTAACGCTGTAGATTTTGTCAAACCTGGCAAGACCACTTCCATACATTAGTCTAAGCAGCCTGGAGCCCCAGCTGGTTAGCCAGCCTGACGGCAGGATATGAAAAGTGCCAACAATAGCCGTGTTTGGGCCAGCGGCATTTATAACTCTCTGGGACATCAGCGGTGAATGCGGTACCTGTACGTGAAGTACATCAAAGCCCTCAGTTTCCAACACTTGTTTTATCCTAGAACGTTTAGCCGGCAAGGGAATAGACAGCCGATTACCATTAAAAATTATCCTCTGGTTTCGCGCTAGACTGTAAATTTTTCCGCCATACCACTCGCTTGCCCTGGTTTCGCCCACCAGATACCTAACTTCGTGACCTTGGCCGCCCAACCAGCTGCCCAAGGCCTTGACGTACTGGGCGACCCCATCACTACTGTCTAGGCTATCGTCAAAAACAAAGCCGATCTTAAGAGGACTTTTGGCTTTTGGCATAACTTTTAATTGCCTTCTCGTAAACGTCTATGTACAGCTTGGCAATGCGGGAATGATCAAACTGTTTAATGTATGATTTGGCCCAGCGTTCCCAAAGTTTACGCAGGTCATCGTTAAATATCATTAACTCTAAACGGCGTGCGAAGTCGATGCTATCTTGTGAATTGACCATAGAGATCGCTCCGAACCCTTTCATAACACCGAGGTAGCCAGGATTGTCACCAGCAACCAAAGGACAACCGGCAGCCATGGCCTCTAGAAGAACTATCCCGAAACCCTCACCGTAATGCGACGGCGCACAAAATACGTCCGCCTGATGTAGCAGCTTTATTTTTTCCTCTTCACTTATAAAACCCATGAAAGTAACTCTTGGGATGTCGTGAAGTTCGATAAAATTACGCAATGACTCTTCTTCGGGCCCTACGCCCGCTAGGTACAGCTGTATATCGTCGTGCCGCTCGGTCAGTTCCTGGTAAGCTCGTAAAAGATAACGGACGCCTTTGCGCTTTTCTAATCTCCCCACATATAAAATCGTTTTTCGTTTTAGGTTGCGTACAGCTTCCGGAGGACGGGCATTATATTTCGCCACATCAACGCCGCAGGGAACAATGGTTATCGGAACCTTCGCGATTGATAATAAGTATTCTGTAGCAGGCTTTCCGGTAGCCGTAAATGCGTCAAAGTATTTGAGCATCGGTTTAGTATATGGCGTTACAACGTTAACGATGGTTTTAGTTGTCAAGGTATCAGGTAGCATGGCGTGCATTGTCGCCACATTAGCGGACTGCGAGCGCATTAGCAGTTGACGGCCCCACAATGGAACATGCGGTTCATGAAAATTAAGCACATCAAATTTTTCGCGTTCAAATACTTTGTCAATTTCATCGGTATCAACCGAAACTGACCACTGGCTGTTTGTATGAAAAAAGGCCTTCACGTTGCTTGATACGCCAACAGTGACTATGTAATCTGGTATCGCGCCTCTGTAGCCTCTGGGCTGTGGCGTAAGAATTTTTGCCTGGTGGCCGAGCTTTACATACTCGGCTCTAAGAGCCATAACCTGTTCGGTTACACCTCCCCCCGTAAAAACGTTGTAGGGGCAAGCTAAGCCAATTTTCATCACACTTCATCTCCGATTACGAGTGATTTCTGTGCTATATATACAGCACAGAGTCTACCCTGAAACTTAAGTTGTGATAGAGACGCGAAGCCTTGTGCGAAGTGCCTCATAAGTTACATTATACGTTAAAACTTAGGGTTTTTTACTCAAGAGGCGAGCCAGCCCAGGCGGTATGAACGGCGCAGCGTCTTCGGCGGTCGCAACGACAGATGGTGAATGAGTGGGCACATCAGCTTTAAAGGACTTAAAGTCGGCATATATGGCCCGCATATGTTGTTCGACCCGCACGTTATTAAAATAGTGATCGTCATCAATAGCCACGTGATAGACGGGCAAGTTAACATGCTTTCCGAGCAGATTTAATTTAAACATCGTAACGGTTATGCCACAGTAAGTCCTGATGTCATTGCATTGCCAAAGGTATATTTCAAAGTCTATACGTTCTTTGCGGGCTGCCTCATTTCGAGCTACTAACTTTGCGTTGAAGCTAATCGCTTCACCAACACGATATCCAAGCCTAATAAACGGCCCCCTAAAAGCTACGTATTTTGCAAAAGCCGCTGGCAGCCGCCTAGAAAACAATGACGCCGTGTAACGAAGGGTAAGAAAGTTACGCCGTTTAAACTTAAAATCATCCTTATGAGTAAAACCCGCGGCGCTAACTAGCAAATCTACTTTTTGGGCGATTTCCGGGTACTTTTGGAGCATTTTAGTAATAATCATGAAGCCCAGGCTGTAGCCGGCGAGAGTAAAACGCTTATTACGATAGCGAAGCTTCACGAATGCCGCTAAGTAATCTGCCATATTATCTAATGTTGGCTTTTCACCAATTTTATAAAAGGGTTCCATACCGCCAAAACCAGGCAGATCAGGTACTGTCACGCCCCCGTACCTATTAAGAACTTCGGCCGCCCCAAAGACTCTTTCCAGGCTGGTGTGATGACCGTATACAAACAATATCTCTCGTTTTTTGTTTTTTGGCGGTGGCAAGCGTAACATCCGGCCGGCGAGACCATTAATATATAGCGGCAGAACGTATTCTGCCATATTTTTTGTATTTTTTGGCATATCTATTGATAAATTATAGGATGTTTAGCAACTCTTGTAAAACTTCGGTGGACTTTAGGGCAATGGACGATATAAAATAGGTGTTGCTGCTTACGATTGCAAACCTTTTATTTCGGGATCGTCTAATGGTAGGACACTGGGTTTTGGTCCCAGCAATCTAGGTTCGAATCCTAGTCCCGAAGCCATAATTTAAGTTAAGGCATCCCGATAGAATCGGGACATTAGGGAGTTCGAATCCCTGTCTGTCTACCAGATTTGACATCAAAGAAGTACAGACCGGTTCCTATGACCGGTCTTTCTTTTTACCCCTTGTATTCCACCCTTGTTTTGCAGTTCGTGTCCTATCGCTATTATGGCGAGTAAACGACCGAACCGCTCACATCTGTTAATATTCTCGATTTACCCTTTAAACTGGTTCTGAACATGACCGTATGCCTATATGGCGATTGAGCGCTTTGAAGAGTGACCGGGTTCCATGACCGTTCGATATGACATGGAGTTACCCTATACCTCGAGCAGTCTAACTTTTACTGATGTAGTATTCCCGATTTGGAGGTCCTCATTTTTCCGGACATCTTTTTTAACAGGCAGAAGATAACTCCTAGATTTGCTGTCAGGAAAAATTGATGTTCTCCAAGCTGTCTTGCCAATGGTTGCTTCAACCCTCACTGACCCGAAGCCCCGCTTTGGGGCGGCGTTTATCAGACGAATTTCCTCATAATACTTTTTAGGTAAAGATATAAAGCACCAAGCTCCTTGACCTTGCCATTCCCACAGTTCAGCTTTAAACGTCAGCTCCATGCCTACAAGTATAAACGCTCAATTACTATTACTATGTATATAAAATAGCTTGTGACTCCTCGCAAGCAACCACAAGCTATCAGCCAGCATAATATCAAATCGTTTACATTAAGTTAAGTGTTTGCTTAAATATGTAAACATGAAACTTCTTCTTAGCTCTATTGCTGCGATTTTAATAGTTAGTATAGGGCTTTTTATATTTTGGCCGAGCGAAGCACCATCAACCGCCCAAAATAATACTACTTCTCCAGCTGTTGCCGCTCCCGAAACGCCCTCAGCCCAAACCACCGAACTTATTATCGGAGACCCGAATGCCAAGGCTACCATTATTGAGTATGCTGATTACAAATGTCCGTCCTGCGGTGAATTTCATCAAAAAGCTGGCAAGCAACTACGTGCTAATTACGTTGATAAAGGGCTCTTGAAAATAGTATTCAGGCCTTTCCCTGTGTATGCCGTAGATGGTGCCCAGGCGCTGGTTGGATCGTATTGTGCGAAAGACCAGCAACAATTTACCGAGTACCACGATGTTTTGTTCGAATATATGTGGGTGAACCACTTCCGGCAGGGAGATTATCAAAAAGCTATTGATACCGTGCTGACAGAAAGTGTTATGAACGATCTAATGAAAAATATAGGCATGGACCCGAAAGTCTATAAAGAATGTATGGATAGTAAGAAACACGATAAAGCCTATTACGATACTATTGATCTAGCCGCACCCGATGAAATTCAAGGTACGCCAAGCTTTATCATTAACGGGCAAAAGATCGTTGGCCCGCAGCCGTATAGCGTATTTAAAACACTGGTGGATATTCAACTACAATGAGCTGGCCAAAACTGTGGTTATTAAAGCTGAAAATTAGCCTGAGGTCTGCCCTCAAAGTGTTTCGGCGACCAGCATATATTGTACTAGCCCTATTAACTACCCTTGTCGCTAGTGGTTCGATTCTCTGGTCGCTCAATCTTGATCTACTGCGCTATATAATCTTCGAGGCACCTATAAGTGCCCTCGCCAAAGTCGATTTTTTCTTTGATATATATAAAGGTGTCTATACTGACTTCAGCAGCGCCCAAAGTACTCTGGTAGTGATTTTTTCAGTTTTATTTGGTATAAACCTAGCCTTGCTGGTTTTCGTACTGAAGCACCGAGGCTTCAAAGCTATCCCAAAGAAAAGTGGTGCGGGCGGATTTGCTTTAGCAATAATCGGTGGAGGCTGTATTGCCTGCGGAACATCCTTAATTGCTCCGCTGCTTGCTACTTTCGGCGCTTCTGCCACGCCACTTATCCGAGACCTGGCAACTGTATTCACCTTTATTGGCAGCCTACTCATCATATATTCCATATACAAACTAGGTGCTGTGTGTTCGTATATATTTACTTCGCAGGACTTGACTTAAGATTAAGTGTTTGCTTAAATAGTTAATATGAAATTACTTAAAAACCGTCCGGTAAAGCTAAATAATCGCGAAGAGCGTCTAGTTAGCGCAATGCAATTACTTGGCGATCAAACCCGCTTTAAGATCTTCAAACTCTTGCTGTCGGGAAGAGAGATGTGCGTTACTGAGATCGCCGATGCAATCGGTATTTCTGTCCCAGCTGTTTCTCAGCATTTCCGTATTTTCGAACTGGTTGGTTTGGTTGAAAAGCAGCGGTATGGACAGAAAATCTGCTATTTACTGAAAACTGAGGACCAGTTTGTTAAAGAATTAATCCGCATAGTTTAAACCTACAAGAAGGAGGGTGTATGTCTAAGATAACAATTTATAGTACTGCGACTTGCGCCTATTGCAAGATGCTTAAAGGCTATCTGCAAAGCAAAGATATTGCCTACGAGGAAAAGCACGTTGACCAGGACCAGTCTCTGGCAATGGAAATGTATGAAAAAAGCGGGCAGATGGGTGTGCCATTCACTGTCATAGAGAAAGAGGACGGCAGCGAAGAAAAGATCCTCGGCTTTGACAGGCAAAGGGTTGATAGCGTATTAGGACTCGCCTAAAGCCTATGAAAGCGCTCTGGAAGAATAAAACGATTGCCGAGAGTGACGACACCATAACGATAGAAGGTAATATTTACTTCCCGCCGCATTCGGTAAATCACAACTTCTTAGAGAAAAGCGGGTTTCACACACTCTGCTATTGGAAGGGTTTGGCCAGCTATTACCATGTCAGCGACAACAAGAACCGCGATAAAAATATTGCCTGGTATTACCCTCGTCCGACCTGGCTGTCGAAGAAAATAATGGGGAAAGACTTTTCTAACTATGTAGCCTTTGACGGACGGATGAAAGTAACCTCATGAGGAGTATACAGTGAAGAGACGGACTATTTTCCTTATCCTAATAGTGATCTTTATTGCTTTAGGCACAGCGCTGCTGGCTGTGGCGAATATTGATGATAAGCAGAATACACAAGACGTAAAAGTAATAAACGAGGCCGCGTCAAATAATGGCGCCGTCGGTTCTTCTGCCGCTTATAGAGCTTATTCACCAGAAGCAGTTGCCTCAGCCTCGGCGCAGGATAAGATAGTACTCTTCTTCCATGCCAGCTGGTGCCCTACCTGCCATGTACTTGATAAGGACATTACAGACAACTCAGATAAGATCCCAGCTAATGTACGCATCCTGAAAGCAGACTTTGACAACGAAACCGAACTTAAAAAGAAGTATGGAGTCAGGCTCCAGCATACCCTTGTCCAAGTCGATAAAAATGGCCAAAAGATTGCTTTATGGAGCCAGAGCCCAAGCTTATCTGATGTATTAAACGAGTTGCAGTAACATGGAACTAGTTATCCTTTCATTGCTGGCTGGCGTGTTGACGGTCCTGTCGCCGTGCGTACTGCCTTTGCTGCCTGTTGTATTGGCAGGTTCGGCGGCTGAAAAGAGTAAACGCGCGCCACTCATAATTATTGGCAGCCTCGCTATATCAGTTATAGCCTTTACGCTGCTCATTAGAGGTAGCACATTGTTGCTTGGCGTGCCGAGTAGCGTATGGTTGATTGTGTCTGGAGCGCTGGTAACTTTCATCGGTATCACGCTGGTATTTCCGGCAGTATGGGAGTGGATGACCATAAAATTACATTTGCAGGATGAAGCCGGGCGCCTAACAGCGATATCCAGTAAAAGAGCTGGCAATACCCGTAATGTTTTACTTGGGCTCTCGCTTGGCCCGGTCTTTACAAGTTGTAGCCCAACCTACGGCTTGATACTGGCAACTGTGCTCCCGACAAGTTTTGCGGTCGGTACGATCAATCTTATAGCTTACAGCCTTGGCTTAAGCGCAGTTTTATTAGCTGTAGCTTACGGTGGGCAGCGTGTCACAAAACGTCTCGGATGGGCCATAGACCCGATGAGCAAGTTCAGGCGTGGGCTAGGTATATTTATTGTAATAGTTGGTTTACTTATTATGACTGGACTAATTAAAGACGCTGAGACTTGGCTGGTAGACCGCGGCCTGCTCGGCACTACTAAATTTGAACAGCGGCTACTTGACTCCGACAGCGATACCAAAAATAAAGCCAGTAAAGATGTACCGGATTTCTTGCTTAAGTCTTTTCCTAAAACAGACTGGTCAAAAGCAGATCCGACGATCAGCAAAGCCTTGAGTGGTGGCCCAGGTAAAGACGGCATTCCCGCCATAGATGAACCCAAATTCGAACCAATTGGTAATTTCAAGCATTCGGATAGCGTACAAGCGATCGTTATTGAGGATAAAGACACGGTCAGAGTCTACCCGTATAACATTCTAACTTGGCATGAAATCGTCAACGATACAGTAAATGGCAAACCTCTCGCTATCACTTTCTGCCCACTATGCGGCAGCGCCATTGTTTACAATCGAACTCTGCCAGATGGTGTCAGCACCTTTGGCGTCAGCGGAGCATTGATTGAGAGCAATATGGTGATGTTTGACCGCGGCAGCGAAACACTCTGGCAACAAAGTACTGGTCAGGCGCTGGCCGGAAGGCACTTTGGCCAAAAACTTGAACTAGTTAAATTTCAACTGCTTACTGTGGGTGAAATAAAGTCAAAATATTCAAATGCCCAGATTATGAGCGAGAACACCGGTCACAGCCGGGATTATGCACGAAATCCATATTCTGGTTACGAAGACAGTGACGATTTCTTCTTCAGCCCGAGCGATACTGACAAGCGCTATCCGTCTAAATCTATATTTGTAGTATTTGATGTAGATGGCACTTCGGTAGCTGTTCCCTGGCTAGAACTAAAGAACGAGCAAGTCTACGATACACAAGTTAATGGGCAAACCATAAAGCTCAGCAAGAGCGATAACGAACTGACAATTACTAAGTCCGACGGGGCAGAAATACCGTTTTATTTTGAAATGTGGTTCTCGTGGGCTGTTCAGTATCAGGACAAGGGAGTCGTGTTTGATCCAACTAAACAATAATAAGGAGTAAGATATGCAAGCAATTTGGAATAACAAAGTAATCGCCGAGGCAGACAAAAAAGACCTGATATATATTGAAGGTAACTGGTACTTTCCACCCGACGCAATTAAAAAAGAATTCCTCAAGCCTACGGATAAACACACCACCTGCTTCTGGAAGGGTCTGGCCAGCTATTACCAAGTCGACGTAGATGGCGAAGTTAATGAAGACGGAGCCTGGTACTACCCCGATCCTACGCCCAGTGCTATTGATAAAGTTAAGAAAGATTTCACGGATTATGTTGCCTTTTGGCACGGCGTGGAAGTTAAAGAGTAGACTATAAATATGAACACAAAGATTGATGCCGAACATAACATTCCTACGATATTGGTTGTATTCGGTGCAACTGGCGATCTGATGGCGCGCAAGCTGGCACCAGCATTGTTAAAACTATATGAGCGGAATCTCTGCCCTGATAAGTTCGCAGTCGTAGGCTTTGCCAGGCGCGACTTGGGTGACGAAGGCTTTCGCGCCCATGTAGATAAAACCCTGAGGGCGTACCCTGCTAAGCCAGGAACATACGATAAATTTCAGCAAATTCTAAACTACCTTCGTGGTGATTTTAACGAAGCAGATGCCTATAAAAAGCTTAGCCAAAAGCTAAAGTCTATTGACGACCAGTGGGGCGTCTGTACCAATAAGCTGTTTTATCTGGCTGTGCCACCGGAGAATTACGAATCAATCTTTACGAATTTAGCTAAATCAGGACTAACTGAGCCATGCGGAGGCGATGACGGTTGGACCAGAGTTTTAGTTGAAAAACCCTTCGGCAAGGACCTTGACCAGGCAATCAAGCTAGATAAGCTGCTCGGAACATTGTTCGAGGAAGAGCAAATCTATCGGATCGATCATTACCTGGCAAAAGAGGCCATTCAGAACATCCTGGCCTTCCGATTCGCTAATAATTTCCTTGAAGCATCATGGGATAGTAGTGGCATTGAGAAAATTGAGATCAAATTGCTGGAAGCTATTGATATTGAAGGCCGTGGCGGGTTTTATGACAGCGTCGGCGCACTGCTGGATGTAGGCCAAAATCACCTTCTGCAAATGCTAGCGCTGGTGACAATGGATAATCCTATTGATTTAACGTCTGATCATATCCGTGACAAGCGAGCGGAGATTATCGAATCTATTGAGCCTATCAAAGACCCATTGGCCAACACTTCCCGGGCTCAATATGCGGGATATACTTCTGAAGACAACGTTGATTCTAACTCTGTCACGGAAACGTATTTTAAAATCCAAACTAGCCTTAAGCACCCCTCGTGGCAAGGCGTCCCGATCATACTGGAAGCTGGTAAAAAGTTGCCTAAAGCCGACAAGCAGATAATCATCACCTATCGGCATCCTTCGCCTTGTCTCTGCCCGGGTGATGTTCATTACAAGAATCAGCTGTACGTCCACATTCAGCCCGATCCGGGCATCGCGATTAGGTTCTGGTCAAGGAAGCCAGGAACCAAGGATGAGCTGGAGGAGCAGTGGTTAAAATTTGATTACCCTCTGGGCGAGACGGCTCGCTACACAGAAGAGTATACCCAGTTACTACTTGACGCCATTGCTGGCGATCAAACCTTGTTTGTCTCCAGCCGCGAAACCATGGCCAGTTGGCGTTTTATTGACCCAATTGAACGGTCCTGGCGAGCTAGCGCCGAGAACCTGTTGCGCTATTCCAGCGACAAGCCTTTGCCGGACGTACAGCCGGAACACTCAACTCTAGATATAAAGAAGGAGATCGGTGTCGTGGGCTTAGGCAAGATGGGCTATAACCTAGGCCTTCGACTTAGCGAAAAGGGCTGGAAGGTGCTGGGATTTGACACCAAGCCACCAACCCAAAACCAATTGCTCACAGTAGCTTCCTACCAGGAACTGGTTCGCAAACTGAGAGGACCACGACTGATTTGGCTAATGGTACCTTCAACTGTTGTTGACGATGCATTATTTGGCAAAGATGGATTGAGTGATATTTTGGAGCCGGGCGATATCATCATCGACGGTGGCAATTCTCACTATAAAGAATCGCAAAAAAGAGCCAAAAAATTGGCAACCAGTGGTATCGAGTTTATTGATGTCGGAGTTTCTGGCGGACCAAATGGTGCCAGAACCGGCGCATCGCTAATGATTGGTGGAAAACAAGAATTGTTTGAACAGTGGGAGCCGCTATTTGCTGATTTAAGCGTTGAAAATGGCTACAAATTCTTCGCGGGATCGGGTGCCGGTCATTTCGTTAAAATGATCCATAATGGGATAGAGTACGGCATGATGCAGGCCATCGCTGAGGGATTTACAGTGCTTAAAACAGCCAAGTTTGACCTCAAATTGGTGGATATTGCTAGTATCTACAACCACGGCAGTGTAATTGAATCCCGCTTGATAGCCTGGCTGGAACAAGCATTCAGAGTTCATGGGGAAGGACTCGACACGGTCAGCGGCAGTGTTGGCCATACTGGCGAAGGTGAATGGACTATAGGGGCCGCCAAGCAATTTGGTATCAAAGCTAAATTCATAGAAGAAGCTCTAAATTTCCGCAAGGCCTCTGAATCTAATCCTAGTTACACCGGACAGATACTTTCGGCTATGCGTGAGCAGTTCGGAGGCCATACGGTTAAAGTGAGCAAAAAATAATGAATACTATAAGG
>Ga0210057_1001479_pt1 | contig 35621 bp, 34 predicted proteins | sample CryGeyCG2114_010_2_FD_183968 | JGI IMG/M metagenome (GOLD analysis project Ga0210057, IMG submission 183968) | Groundwater microbial communities from aquifer - Crystal Geyser CG10_big_fil_rev_8/21/14_0.10 (SPAdes) (version 2) | ecosystem: Environmental > Aquatic > Deep subsurface > Groundwater ... | reverse complement strand
TTGAGTAAAAGTGTACACAACCTCTTCTAGACGAGGAAGTAATTCGTAGTGCGAGAAAAGGAGAGAAAAGAAAGAAAAAAGAGTCAGAAGAAGAAAAAACGTTTATACTACATTATGCACAGGGGTTCATAGTTGAAGCAGTAGGCTTCAAATCTCGGCATCCCGATCTTCAACAATCTGAGTAACATATGGCTGATAATCGTCCGTAAAGGCGACTTCCCTTTCAACGACGCGAGTAATACGTGACCCTTCAAAAATAACCTCAGCTGATAGGCCTTTTTTTGTATCCTTCGAAAAATTCTGATCAAAAACAAAGTTTCCAAGACTGTAGAAAATATATCCTCCGTTGTACTCTTCTACCTCCTCGACCACATGAGGATGATGCCCGATAACGAGCGACGCGCCCGAATCTATAGCAAGTTTAGCAATATGTTCTTGATCGGCGTTATGTGTCGTCTCGTATTCATCGCCAAAATGGAACGAAACAATCACCACATCCGCAAGTTCTTTCGCCTGTACAATATCGGCCTTCACAATTTCATCGTCGTCGTACCTTGCAACTGCCGGTGTTGAACTTGCGCCTCCAAGCGACACAGGAAGCAAATTAGTATATCCAAGAAAAGCGAAGGTGGTGTTGTTCACCGTAATCATTGTTGGTTTATGAGCCGACGTATAGTCGACCCCTGCCCCCACTGCGTGAATACCAGCCTTATCAAGAAGCGATAGTGTATCGAGAAATGCTTGTTTTCCATAATCCCCTACATGATTGTTTGCAAAAGAAACAACATCAAATCCGGCCACCACTAATCCTTGGACAGCCTTCGGATCTGCTCGAAAAGAATAGATACTCCCCGATCGTACCCCCTGAGATGAAAGGGGGCTCTCGAGATTCCCGAATGCAATATCGGCCGAGCGTATCATATCGGTCGTTGAAGCGAATGGAAATGTATAGTCCTTCTTCTTAGCCATAAGACTCCCTATCGCACGCGAAAGCATAATATCACCAACAAACACCAGCTTAGTTGTCTCAGGCTTAGAATTAAAGGAAACTTGAGGAGCCACCATATTTTTAAGTGAAATCTGACGCGAAGAAAAAGCACTGAGGTACGTGACCGCACCGACAATACTAAGAGCGACAAGAGCCAGAACTATACGTCTCATAAATAGAGCTTAGGGCTCGTGCGAAAATAACTTCCTCGGATTTCGTTCAGTGCGCTTCGAATGCGGTCGCTTCGATTGAGCAGAATCTTGAGGCGTACCAGAGGTACGACGAGAGGTTCAGCGATTGAGAAGCGGCTGGAGTCGGAGATGCAATGGGCGGAAGATGGGGGAGTTATTTTCGCACGAGCCCTTAGGCGGTTTTACGTCGAATGGCAACAATCGGTGCAGAATACTTGATTTAGTCCGAACCGCTTTCGCCACTTGCGGTGGCGAAGAAGTCCCCCCGCGAAAATCCGGAAAGGCGGCGGAGCCGCACGAATGACAATTTCAAATTTTTCTTTTGTGGATCCGGATTTACTGAAATTCTAACGAATTTCAGTCTTGGCGGCAAATTCTTTGTTCCTTAAAACTTTGAGAAAGAAAAACCCACCAGAGGTCTGAAGACATGGTGGGTTAGGTTGGCGGGACGCCGCGGGCTAGTAGCAGTGTCTGACCAGCTCGAGCTCATCGAGGTTTCCGGCCTTGATGAACTCGGCGCAGGTCTTGAAGCGGTTGTCGATCTCGCTCGCGGCTTCGAACTTTCCGATCACCTTCCGCAGAGCAGTGAGGTGGGGACCGATGTCTTCGGCCGTGAGATCGCCGTCGCAGACGCAATGACCGAGCTCGTGCTTGGTCACATCGCCCGACCTGCCAGTGATCGTCCAGTCGTATTGGCTATTGCCCGAATTCGACACGCGATTCTTCTCCGCAAGTTGCGCGATCTCGGCGATCTGTCGGAGCCGATTGGCCTTGCTTTCGGCCGCGTGCTTGTCGGGCTCCGCTGTCTCGTCGAGCACCGCGTAGATTCCCATCGCGCCGGAGAGGATGAGCTTCTGCTCGTCGAGCGCCTTGTTGAAGGTCTCAACGAACTTCGCCTCATTATTCTTGGTGGGTTTCTCGATGCTTGTCACACCGAGATACTTCATGTACGGCTTGTTGTCGTACCCACCGGTCCAGCGGACGATAGGAAGCTTCGGGAAGTTGTGCCTCACAACGCAGATCAGGCGGGTCGAGGTAACGGCCTCGCCCAAATCTTTGTCGGTCATCAGCACATCCGCTCCCTTGAGCGCGTCGGCCACCGACTCGGACAGAGACTCCGAAGTGAACTGCTTGGGGTTGGAAACAACCAATCCCGTCACCTCGTAGCCAGCCTGCTCGAGAAGTGTCTTGCCCTGCTTGATCCACAGAGCGCTGTCGTCAACGATTAGAATATGCATGATTTAATCCTTCATTTGGTTTGGTTTTTTGATCTTGCCCACTCAACATGAGTAGCGCGTTAGATACCTAAATTAGATGTCCAATGCGCTACTCACAGAGTAAAATGAGGACTTTCCGCTTTTTTCTCCCGTCTTATCAAAGAGCTATCGGTAATTTGAGGAATATCTATCACCCCCGAATTATGCATTAAGTGTAGCATATTATAGCCATCCCGTCAACTAGCGTTACGGTAACTGCTCACAAACCTGAGTAACCTCTGTGGATACGAAACTCTTCCTGCCGTGGTAAAATAATGGTGAAATGAGAGGTCAATTAAACAAGGAAGACAGGCTCCAAATCAACGTTTCTAGGCTCAAAAACAATGCCTTACGCTTCCGTTCGACGATCAAAAATCTGAGGTCAATCATCAAAGAAAAAGACAAGGAAATTTATGAACTGAAGGAGAAACTGATCGACAAGGAAGCGCAAAGAAAGGAATTGCAGTCATATCTCTACAAGCCAGGTAACAAGGATGGTAAATCCCTGCCTCGTGGCAAGAAGCCCGGGAGCCCTGCATACCACCGCCCCATTCCTCTGGACAGCGCGGTCGGAAACACACTCACCTATTCCCCGTCGCAATGCCCGATCTGCAAGGAAGTGGTTGGAAAAGCCGTGGATACGGTCATCAAATACACCGAGGACATTGACCTCAAACCCAAGCCGTTAGTTACCAAGCATACCATCACCAGACATTGGTGTTCACACTGCGAGACATATGTTAAATCTGCGAATATACCTCCGATCAAGAGAATCGGATTGAATGCCATGTCGTACATATTGTATGCAAGATATCGATTGAGACTGCCAATGGAGAAGATCAGGGAAAGTCTGCTTGATCTCTGCGCATTCAAAATATCAGAAGGTGAAATCGTGGCTACATTAAAGGACGCAGAGATATTGTTTGGTAAAGACTATGAAGCCATTACCATCCTCATTCAAGAAGCATCCGCTGTATATGCGGATGAAACTGGATGGAGGATGGACGGCAAGAACTGGTGGCTATGGGTGTTTGTAACAGCTACAGGCACAAAGTATGTAATTGAAGATACGAGAGGAGGCGGTATTCCCAGAAACATACTTGGTGAAAAGACGGATCGAGTGATCATCTCAGATGGTTATGGTGCCTACAAAAATCTTCCTGGAGACAAACAGCAATGCTGGGTACATTTGATGAGGGTGGCAAAGCTGCATTCGCCAACATTGTATGTGGATTTGGTAATTCTCTACAAGAAACTGCTTTTGGAACTGGAAAAACCAATTGCAGGCCGAAACAAAGTTGCATTTCAAAAGAGAATATCCGAACTGATCGAAAAGAGATACTCTGAACCGACTGTCGAAAAGGTAAAGGTGAGAATGAGAAATCATCAATCTTTCCTCTTCACCTGTCTTCACCATGAAAATGTTCTACCTGAAAACAACACGGCTGAACGAGCAATTCGCCAACAAGTGGTCATGCGCAAAATATTCGGCGGATCGAGAACCAAGGCAGGAGCCGAGGCACATCAAGTTAACAGCTCCGTCATTGAAACAGTAAGGCAGAGAAATCCAGATGCCAACTTTTTTGATGCCATGATTCCGTTGTTAAAAAAGCGTCACTCAGAGTTGTGAGCAGTTACCGCTACTGGTAACTGCTCACAACTCCGAATAAGGGCTTAGCAAAGCCATTCTACAGAACAAAATTCTTGAAAGGTTTTGGGTAAAATAGGTAAAAATGGCTTAACCAAAACCTAGTTTCCACTCAGGTTTGTGAGCAGTTACCAAACAAAAATCAGCATCTCTGTTGAAAATTATCTAAAAAAATCCTTATGAAGATTTTTCTTTTCTGCCTCTAACGGAATCGGGAATTTCTTTTTGCCCCGAAAAATCCGTACGATTTGGTCGCCGAGACCCGCCGAAGGCGGGGCGAGGCATTGACTTTTCCAACGTGGTGCGCCTTGTAAGGATCGAACTTACGACCTTTCCGATGTGAACGGAACGCTCTACCACTGAGCTAAAGGCGCTTTTTATTTTATACTCTCCTTCTTTCTACCTACTATTTCAACCCCTTACAGTTCGCTGCTGGAGTATATCCCGCTTTTCGCGCCTCTTCAACAGAAGAAAACCATATCTTATTTGCCTCTGAAATACGTTGTGCTCCGCTACACCAAGGAAAGTGGTACTTGGTACCACCCTTTGATGCGACAAGGCTACCTTCCCCCATATCTGGGACAGCACCGCTTTCGACAACCTCTGCTCCGGATACAGCCGAGACAACAGAAGCGGATTGGGAAACTGACACGTTTTCAATGCGTATAGGAACCCGCATTTCCTCAGCTTTTGAGAGTCTCCCGAGACCAAACGAGGCAAATCCGACCAATACAATAAGCAAGGCTGTGTAGAGCTCTCTTCCTGGCAATCCCTCCCCTACCCCCTTGATTTTCTTCTGAAGTTCCTGTATATTCATGTCCTGTTAATTATAGTTAAAATTGTGTTCTGAAGAAAGTCCTGGTATCCAGTCCCTTTCCAAAGAACGTCAATTTTTACCCCACCTGCAGACAAGGTAGGCTTTACACTTTTAACTTTTTCCCATGGCACATAAGAAAGCCGGAGGTTCGGCGAAAAACCTAAGTGATTCAAATCCGAAATTTCTCGGAGTGAAACTATATGCCGGTGAGGTTGCCAAGATTGGCAACATTATCATCCGTCAACGTGGTACAAAGTTTGTCCCCGGTAAAAATGTAGCCCTCGGAAAGGACCACACGATTTTTGCGATGAAAGCTGGTGTTGTTGCATTCAAGAACATGAAAAAGGTTGGATTCGATGGCAACGTTGTCAAACGAAAGAAGGTTGAGATAAAGTAACTCACCGTCCTTATCAAAATGAAAACACTCTTCCGACGCAACGTCAGAAGAGTGTTTTTTGTCCATCATATGTGGCTATTGTACTTATTCAGACGCTTTCACGGTGAGAGTGAATGCCCCTTTCTTGTCTTGAACTTCGACAGGAATCACGTGGTCACCCACTTCCTTTACAGGTTTTTCAAGAACAAGAAACTCCGGGAGTACATCGATACCCTTCTGATCCTTAAGTGCCTTACAGATAGCTTCTCCGTGAATACTTGCAAAGAGATGTCCCTTGTCGTTTGCTTTTCCAGACATTTCAACCATCACTCCCTCCAACGACTTTATATTCTTTGAAAGCAAATCTTCATGGACTTTTTTGGTTGCACTTTCTTCCGACTTATGTCGTTCGGCTCGTCCGAGAGCAGAAGCCGTACCCACCTCCGCGAGCCTCTTCGGTATGAGAAAATTAAGTGCGTATCCATCAGAAACGCTCTTTATATCGTACTTTCGCCCAACACCCTTTACGTCTTTAAGTAAAACAATTTTCATAGAAACAATACCTTATAATCGGATAGCCGATAACGTGAATAACAGTAAGAGGGTACACTATTTCCGCCACTTTGTCACCCAGACATGCCCCGACCATTGAGTCTACTTGGTAAGTATTTCTATCGCTTTTTCCATCTGAAGATCGCGCCCTTCCTTACTATCGTCAGGAGTTACCTTGACCTCAACGTCAGGGGTAATACCCTTGAGAGAAATAGAATTACCGTCGGGCGTCAGCCAGCGAGCAACGGTGACTTTAAGTGAGGTATCGGGAGTAATCTTGACCAATTCCTGAACAGACCCCTTTCCGAATGTTTGGGCCCCCACGAGTGTTGCAATATGGTGTTCACTCAGTGCTCCCGCAAGAATTTCCGAAGCTGATGCCGATCCACCATTAACTAAAATAACCATCTTAAGAGTATCGTTAAATACGTTATACCCTCGACTTCGATGTATTTTCGTATTTCCCTTTTCTCCCCCGTCTTCAGTAACAATGACTTTCCCTTCCGGCAAGAACCAGCTTGCTATATCAACCGCCGCATCAAGAAAACCTCCCGGATTACCTCGCAAGTCAAGAAGAAGTTTGTTCGAACCGGAAGCTTCAAAACCCTTGAGAGCCTCTCGAAAAAGACGTGGCGAATTTGCAGAGAAACTATACAGTCGAACAACATACACACCGTTTTGTTGAAGTCCGGAACCAGAAGCAACAACCGTACTCTTTCCCGAGGCATCTGGCGCTGAACGCACTTCGGTATCAATGGTAGGGATATCAATAACGTCTCGCACAACGGTTACATCAAATGGCTCTTGCACCCCTTCACGGTACAAGGTGAGTACAACACCGGTTCCTCGCTTGCCCCGAATAATCCGCACCGCCTGTTCAACCTTCATGCTTGTACTGACCTCGTTGTTAATTTTAATAATTTTGTCCCCGGGGTGAATACCGGCCTTGTCAGCAGGTGTGCCTTTGAGTGGCGCGACAACAGTGAGGACATTGTCCTTAATACCGATTTCCATACCGACGCCTTCGAAGTTGCCAGTGATTTCACTTTCAAACATCTTTGTCTCCTCCGGAGACATGAAAACGGTATAGGGATCCTCAAGAGACGACGCGAGACCGCTAATAGCTCCCCATACTTTATCGTCGGTCGTTACCGATGAGGTGGTTGCTGACACAAATTTCTCATTTAGCGTATTCCAGACCTTCCAAAAAGGAGAGAAATCTGTCACCTTTGCCTGAAGTTCGGGAGGCACATCTTTTCCTTGAAGCTCCGTTACTTTCTCAATGGCAGGACGATATGATTCACCGTATGCGAACCCTGCATAGAAAACCACTCCGATAGTAAGGAGGGCGATACCAGACAGAGATAGTGTCTTTGCGTGTGATGGTTGCATGATCGTATAGTATCTCAAATATACATGTGTTCGTCTATTCTTATGAACAACAGGACACGTTAGATACATTTTTGAAAATCTGTTAAACTAATAACATTCGGCTTTACACTAAGGAAGTACTATTTCTAGCAAAACATCTTCTATTCATGATCACTCGTCGACTTCAAAAAAACATTGCGTGGATAGACCTCGAGTCACCCACTCAGGATGAAATCCGCACCGTAGCCAAAGAGTTCGGTCTCAACCCACTCGTGGTACACGAACTTTCTGCCCCTACCCTAAAACCACGGGTCGATCTATACGGCACCTACGTCTATCTTATTTTACACTTCCCCTACCTTAAGCGTGAGCGAGGAGGAACCCCCACACAAGAGATAGACTTTATCGTCGGGAAAAAATTCTTTATTACCGTTCGCTATGGAAGCAGCGAAGTATTCCATTTGTTCTCAAAGATGTTTGAGGCAAGTTCAGTACTCGGCAAATCAACCTTCGGTCCCCATGCCGGCTTTATCTTCTTTCATCTTTGCCGGCGATTATACGAAACCCTCCTTAATGAACTGGCCATTACAAATGAGTCATTGAAACAGATCGAAGAAAACATTTTTTCAGGAAACGAGCGCGAGATGGTTCAATCGCTTTCACATGTCGCGCGCAACCTGCTCGATTTTAAGCGTTCACTTGCCCTCCACCACGATGTACTTGAATCATTTGAAGTTGCTGGAAAGAAAATGTTTGGCGAGGCGTTTGGTTTTCACCTTCGTACACTTATCGGTGAGTACTACCGAGTAAAGCAGGCCGTCGACGGCAATATCGCCTTTCTTGCCGAGCTTCGGGAAACAAACAACTCACTACTCACCACTAAACAAGGTGAAACTATGAAGGTGCTCACCATCATGGCGTTTGTCACGTTCCCGCTTTCACTTATCGCGAGCATCTTCGGTATGAATACACAGCACACGCCGATTGTCGGCATGTTTGGCGATTTCTGGATTGTTATTTTCATTATGGTGTTACTTACCATATCTTTCTTCTGGTTCTTCAGACATAAGAAGTGGCTCTAGATTAACCAACTACTCCAACCAACAACCTACAACAAGATTGTACATTCTGTTGTAGGTGGTAGGTTATAGGTTGTATGTCACTATCGTTTTACAACACTCTCACTGGGAAAAAGGAGGAATTTAAGTCTATCGACCAAACCGGCAAAAAAGTCGGCCTCTACACGTGTGGCCCGACAGTCTACAACTATGCCCATATTGGCAATCTTCGAGCTTACGTTTTTGCCGACACGCTTCGTCGAACACTTGAATACACAGGCTTCGAGGTACAGCATGTCATGAACATTACCGATGTCGGACAACTTACGTCCGATGCTGATGACGGCGAGGACAAGATGGTGAGGGCTCTTAATCGCGAAGGCAAGCCACACACACTCGAAGCAATGAAGGAGGTCGCGCTCAAATATGAGACGGCGTTTTTCAACGACCTCAAGAAATTAAACATTGAGATGCCGAGTATTGCTCCTCGCGCAAGCGAGCATATTGCCGAAGATATTGAGCTGATTCAAAAGCTTGAAGCAAAGGATGTCGCGTACAGAACCTCGGACGGCATCTATTACGATATATCGAAATTCCCTGCCTATGGAACACGAGGTGGTTTCAAACTTGGTGAACTCCAGGAGGGTGCTCGGGTCGCGGTAAATACCGAAAAGAAAAACCCTCGCGACTTTGCGCTCTGGAAATTTTCGAAGCCAGCGCAGACAGGCGCAGACCATACGCAGAATGATGCAGAAAAAGACACCCTTGGTTTTAACGCTCCATTTGGAAGCGGATTCCCAGGCTGGCACATCGAGTGTTCCGCCATGTCACGAAAATACCTCGGACAGCCCTTCGATATTCACACCGGAGGAATCGACCATATTCCAGTTCACCACCAAAACGAAATCGCCCAAAGCGAGATGGCGTATGATACGCCACTTGCGAATGTCTGGATGCATAGTGAGTTTCTGAATATTTCGAATTCCACCTCCGCCGAAGACGGCTCTGGCGTGGCGAAGAAGATGGCAAAGTCGGGAGAGAATTTTATTACCCTACAGACACTTATCGATAAAGGTATTCACCCTCTCGCCTATCGCTACTATCTTTTGCAGGCGCATTATCGTTCGCCAATTACTTTTTCTTGGGGTGCGTTGGAAGCCGCGCAGAAATCACTGTGGACATTTTTGTTGAAAATGAATTCGTCTACAGTACGAATTGGACAATTAGACTGGTCTCTTAAAGACTGGGAAACAAGATTGGAAACAGCAATATCAGACGACCTAAACACATCCATACTTATAGCCTTAATGCACGAGGCGGCTCAAAACTATAATCCTAAGGAAACGGCTCGCTGGGAACTAGTAAACAAGGTTGATAAGATCCTGGGCCTAGGACTATACGAACTTGGAGAAGAACTCTCAAAAGAAATGAACGCTGTACCCGAGGACATCAAACAACTAGCATCCACACGAGAGGAAGCTCGTAAAGCCAAAGATTTCAAAAAATCCGACGAGCTCCGTGAGAAAATCACCAAGGAAGGCTTCGAAGTCCTGGACACCGACTCCGGCCCCATTGTCCGCAAAAAACTCTAACTCTCATTATTCCCTCTACCCCTCTACCTCTCTACCTCTCTACCTCTCTACGCTTTCGTTTTTGAACTTACAATTTAGCAATAATATCCGTTCGGATGTTATTGCTAAATTATCCTGTCGTTGTATTCTTACTACATGGGAATATCACCTGAATTAGCAAAAAGTGTACAGAATAGAATCGCTCGTCACAAAGATCGACGAATTGGGGCTACGAAGCAGAAAGTCTTATTACTTCTCGCGGGAGGACTCGCCCTCGGTTTATCTGGATCACCTGGCACTTCTTGGAAAATCCTTGGAAAGATGGTTGACGGCTGGAAGAATATAAACAAACAGTCCACCGAGCGTGCCATTAACTCTCTCTATGCCTCACAGCTGGTCGAGGCGAAAGAGAATCCAGATGGAACATTTTCCCTTACCCTAAGCGAAGAAGGTAGAAAACGTGTACTTACCTACAACCTCCTGTACATGAAAATTCCTAGACCGCGAGTTTGGGATAAGAAGTGGCGCTTGGTATCGTTTGATATACCCGAAAGTCAGCAGAGTGCCAGAAATGCTTTTCGAAAACACCTCCTTCGACTTGGCTTCTACGAACAACATCGGTCCTTTCTAATCTATCCATTCGACTGCAGTAATGAGTTAGAATATCTTATCGAACTCCACGACATACGAAAATACGTACAACAAGCTCTCGCTGTACATATAAGTAACGAGATGGAATTAAGAAAGTTTTTTACCTTGTCCTAAGAGCCTATCCACTATCTTCCCCCTGTCCTAAAAGCCTTATTTTTGGCTCCAAAACTTCGTCTCGTCCTCAACATAATTCATTATGTTTCGGACTCCGCCTCGTTTTTCGCCTAAAAATAAGGCTTTTATGGACTGGGTACCGCGAGATAGTGGATAGGCTCTAACCTCCGATTTCCTTTTTTAGCAATAACATCCGTTCGGATGTTATTGCTAAATTGGTTTTATAGTTGAGGTTATAGCTGTAGTTGCAAATCAGAGGGCATGGTTACCTTTTTCCACTTTTTTGCTTCCACAATTGAGACGAGGTGATCCTTTGACATCACCACCACGGTTTGCGGAAGTCCCCACTCACCTTCCCTATCGATGAGCTTCACTGGCTCATACTCAAAAAAGTGCGTATCTAAAACAAAAACATTTGTTCCAACAAAAGCTCCCGGCTCGATGCTTTTTTCTTCTATAACATCTACCAGCTTCCCCCTCAAGTCGAGAATAACTCTTCCCCCTGGTTCTCGGAGGACACTTTTCATAACAAGCATCGCACGGTCGTGCGTAAGACATTTTTTAATATCTTCTTTTGTATAGATATCATCGGCCATCAGAACGAGGAATCGCCCGTTCAAAAATGGCTTCGCTTCCCACACAGCCTTCCCTGTTCCCTCCAGTCTTTCTTGCAAAACATAGTAGATTTTCTTCCCTCGATATTCTTCTCCGCAATAAGCTTTGATTTTCTCCGCCAAATAACCGACAACGAGAATAACATCCGTCACTTCATCTGGAAGTGCGTCAAAGGTGTAGTCGAGAAGAGGCCGGTTCTCGATTTTGAGAAGAGGCTTCGGTGTATGTTCGGTAAGAGGCATCATCCGCTTTCCTCTTCCCGCTGCTAATATGACTGCCTGCATTGCATTACTATAACTTAAGACTGTGTAAGATGTCATCTCATCTGGCTTTAATTTCCCCCTATAAGCTAACACCTATCAGCTATAAGCTCCCCCTTACCTTCCTTCCTCCTCTCTTTATTTTTAACTTTGCATTTTGAATTTTGAACTTCCCCTTGTCCCCACCTTACCCACCCGTTATAAACTAACCGAGTTGACGCCCCTTTTTCCCTCTATGTTACAATGGCGACACTATGGCAGAAAAGAAAATGACATCACTTCGTATACCACCCCAAAACCTCGATGCAGAAAAAGCACTTCTCGGCTCGGTCATGCTCCGCCCCGATGGACTCACCGATGTCGTAGACATCATTTCTGATTTGTCTTTCTATGGAGGACGTCATCGTCTTATCTGGAAGACAATGCTCGAACTGAACGGCAAGAATATTCCCATCGACCTTTTGTCGCTCTCCTCTCGCCTCACCGAGAAAAACGAACTTGAATCATCAGGTGGAGCCTCATACCTTGCTGAACTTACGGCGAGTGTTCCTTCCTCCACCAACCTCAAGCACTATGCGGAAATCATTCAGAAAAAGCAGATGATGCGAAGTCTCATCGACGCGTCCGAATATCTCGGTGAGCTCGGCTACGCCGAGTCAGAAGAAATCGACCAACTACTCGACCGCGCTGAAAAGAAAGTATTCGAAATCACCCAACGTTCCGGCGTCCATAAATTCGTCGACATTAAGGACACTCTCGATGAAGCATGGGAACGTCTCGACCGCCTTCACAAATCAAGTGACGAGCTCCGCGGTATTCCAACAGGCTTTAAGGAACTCGACAATAAACTGGCAGGTTTTCAGAAATCCGACCTCATCATTCTTGCCGCAAGGCCTAGTATGGGAAAGACTTCGCTTGCCCTCGATATTGCACGCATGGCGGCGATTAACTCCAAAGTACCCGTTGGTATTTTTTCTCTCGAAATGAGTTCACAGCAACTTGTCGATCGTATGCTCGCAGCCGAGTCACGAGTCGACGCATGGAAGCTCCGTACAGGGAAACTCAATGCGTCCGAGGATTTCGGAAAGATCCGGGACTCTCTTGACCGCCTTTCCAAGGCCCCTATCTATATCGACGACCAGCCGGCAAACAATATTCTAAAGATGCGCTCGGTCGCGCGAAGACTCAGGAGTGAAAAAGGTCTTGGCCTTATCATCGTCGACTACCTCCAGCTTATGGCCCCCACGCAGTCGAAGAACTCTGACAACGTGGTTCAGCAGGTTACTGAAATCTCTCGGTCACTCAAGCACCTCGCCCGTGAACTCGATGTTCCTGTCCTTGCCCTTTCACAGCTCTCTCGAGCCGTTGAACAACGCGGAGGGCGCCCCCGCCTCTCTGACCTTCGCGACTCCGGTTCTATTGAGCAGGATGCCGACGTGGTTATGTTTATTCACCGTGAGGATAAGTACAAGGAAGATTCCGACAGACCAAACATCGCTGAGATTCTCATCGAAAAGCATCGTAACGGTCCGACAGGAAAGGCCGAACTATACTTCGACGAAAAGAGGGCAACCTTTCTGTCGCTTGAGAAGAGTGACTTCAGTGATTTCGAGCGGTCAGCGACACCGGCAAGTACTGAACCATTCTAGGAATACCGAATACCAAATTTCGAGTATCAAAAAACAATAAATACCTACTATCAAACTGAAGAAATAAGACTTTAACTACTTATCTACGTTTTTTAATGTTTGGTATTCCGTATTCGATATTTTTAGATATTAGGTATTCGGAATTAGATATTTATTTCCATGACTACTTTCGACAAACTCGTTGACGTCTTCCGCCAATTCCCCGGCATCGGCCCACGACAAGCAAAACGCTTCGTGTACTTTTTACTTTCACGAGAACCAGAGTTTATCGATGAACTCGCGCACCTCGCCGGTACCATCAAACAGGAAATCGTGCAATGCAAAGAATGTTACCGCTTTTTTCATAAGCGTGGAACATCTTCGACCTGCGCCATCTGTTCCGACTCGAACCGCACCTCTTCCGAACTCATGATTGTTGCAAAAGACACCGATCTTGAAGCGATGGAAAAAAGTGGTATGTATGACGGCCGATACTTTGTGCTCGGTGGGACCATCCCCCTACTTGAAGCTAAGTCGAAGGACGTTGTCCGTATAGCTGAACTTAAATCACGTGTCACCGCACTTGTAAAACAAGGGGTTCTCCAAGAGGTCATCTTGGCCCTTTCCCTCAATACCGAAGGTGAATACACAGGAGACGAACTTCGGAAGTTTCTTAGCCCCATTTTGGCCGGAAAAGAGGTCAAAATAAGCATGCTAGGGCGAGGTCTTTCGACAGGAAGCGAGCTTGAGTACGCAGACAAAGAAACCTTACAATCAGCCCTCAAAAACCGCTCGTCGTCGTAGCCTTGACGAAGTGAGTATTCTATGAGATGATGGGTATAGGTGGGTCTATACCCACGCCTTTTCTGTTGTTGTTACAACAGTCGAGGTTCGTTGACAGCTAAACCAAACAAAAAAAAGAAAGTCCTGCCGGGCGTAAGTTCGACAGGCACGCAGGAGGAGACAGAAAAAATGAAGAAAATCTTAGCGAGCATTCTGCTCGCACTAACGCTAACGATGGTCAATAGCGCGTACGCGCAGGTTGCACCAGTTATCCACGCGCCTGCGAATGGCGCCAAACTCTACGACGGAGACGTCGTTAGCATCCGTTGGGAATCAACCCGACCGGATGCATGGAAGACGGTGCATATCTCACTCCGTGACGAAAAAAGTGAAACCATGGACTGGATTGCCTTCTCGGCACCAAACACGGGAGAGTTCTCCTGGAAGGTGAAGAAGTGGGCGACAACCAGCACAGAATTCACTATAGGGGTGTCGGATGGCGGAAACGTCGTGAACTCATCGTTTGTGTCGGTAAGCGTCCTCGACAGGAGCTTGCGACCGAAGCCGATGGTCACGATCCGGAAGGACACAAAAGTGCCCGACCAGAATATCGTAAAAAACGCGCCGTACCAGCTTCTTGGCGGGTACGAGGTAGAAGTCAAAAACGGACCGGTCATTGTCAGGCCAGCACCGTTCTACATCTCGACCACCAAAGGTGGTGTGGGGAACCTGATCAATATGGTCCTTATAGACAGTGTCAACACTGTCCTATGCGGACCAGTTGACCCAGAGTACCTCTACGAGGGAAATCCCCTCGGTGAGGTGAGTCTGGCAAACTTCGACGACACCTTCGTCCTTGACGACGGTGTGCATTTCCTTTTCATTCAGGGGAAAGCGTTAGCTGGCTTCCCTTTCAACGGGCAACTGGCAACCGGTACATCGCTCCGGTTATGGAAGATGACGGACATGGACGGCAACGTCCTAACCGGTGACATGACGGATACCGTTGTCGGTCAGATAATGACCGTCATGGGCCCTCGGCTAACGGTTAGCTTCACCGGTCCGGCCGACGCAAAAATTGTCGGTGGATCACGGCAAGCGTCCGTTGGGACATACACACTTGATGCTACCGAGTCAGGTGAGGACGTTCGCGTCATTACCCTCGGTCAAGATTACAAGGCTCTCGGAGACGGGAGCCCCCTGGACAACACAAACATCGGACTGTACGTCAGATCAACAGCGGTCACTACCGGCTACAACCTGGTCAACCCGCAAAAAAACGGGTCGATCCAATTCACCCTTGACGGGACAGGACTTGTTGTCCCCAAGGGTACCGTGGTAACCCTCGATGAGAGGATAAACGTCTCGACTAGTGCAAACGGGTCATACTCGTTTGGCCTTCCAGAGACAACTCCGCAAGACCAGCGGAATTTGATTCAAGCCTTCGGTATGGAATCCGCTCAAAATGCGGATGTCGTTATCGAAGACTCAGAAACCTCGGTAATCACTGCCATTGCAACCGGAAAGTTCCGGGTACAACTCGCGCAGGAATCGCCTGCGCCGATACTCACCGCACCGGGAAGAGAGATGGTATTAGCTATCTTCAACTTTCCGGCTGAGGACGAGTCATTCAGTCTGCGTTCGTTTGGACTCCGGTTTACCGGATCCAACGCGAACGCCCTGAAGTATCGCAAGTACACACTCTGGACAGACAGTGTCCAAATCGGCGAGGGATTCTTCTTCCCAGGAGAAAAGACATCGCAAGCGTTCTTCGCAGAACTCCCGACGTTGCCGAATGGACGACCTGCGCAAAAAATCACGGTGAAGGCGGAAACTCTTTCCGCTGGAACCGATGTCATCACAAACGGCGATACCGTTGGTGTCGCATACAACCATGAGCGACCGCAAGACACTATCGCGGTCGGGGCCGACTCTGGCGCAAATGTATCGCCAACCTCAGACAGTGTGGCGGAAGGAAACTTGATTACCATCGAAGTTTCCACTCCCACTGAAAAGCCGTCCCTTAGAATTGTGGTTGACCCGTCGACACCGACTGAGGTGACGACTGGCGAAGCTATCGCGGTTGCGAAGTTTCGCGTCAGGGGTCACAACGGTCTTGGTAACCCTCTCGTGGGGCTTGGGTGGGAGTTCACCCTTATTGCAGACGGTGTGCAAGGTGCACAACCATTCTTGCGGGCGTCGGTTTTCAACAGTGAGGGTCGAGAAGTCGTCTCATCAGACGACACTTTCACAACCTTAACGGAATGGCCGAAAGGTCAGACTAAGTATCCGGCTGGTTCTGGTTCGGTCCTGCTTGCAGGAGACTTCCAAGCACCGGACTACGTCGGGTACCCTCTCGGGGACGACGTGTACACGCTGGTTCTGCGGGTACCGTGGGAACTTGCGGGAAAGACACTCACCATTGCTTCGGAAAGCCTGTCAGCAAAAGGGACCGAAGGCATTATCACGTCTGACGAGAATCCGAAGGTAACCGTTCAGGTCGCGCAGGTTGCAACGGAGGTGACTCCTGATCCTGTTGTTCCTCCCACACCAGTGCCACTGCAGGCTGAAATTGTACTTGATGTGTCATTTGCCCCCACAACCTCAACGGAGGTTGAGGTCGGACAGAACATCAATGCAAAGGTTCATGTGAGCGGACGGAGCACACAGGACAGTCGCACTCCACAGCTTCTGGCGTGGGGGTTCAGTATAATTGCCGACGGTCTCTCGATCGATGATATCGTCCCATTTACGCTTTCAAGCGAAGATGGGCATATGGTTGCATCGTCTGACCAGCCCCCCTCAGAGGCGTGGGCATGGGGCCAGTACCAACCAAACTATCCGGAAGGAACTCCTCATGTCATTCTTGTGACGGGAGACATCTTCAACACGGAATTTGTTGGACACTCCCTCGCGAACGCTACGTTCAACGTGGCGTTTACAATACCGGCAAGTCTTGCCGGGAAATACATCACGGTTGTTTCCGACGAGATAGTCGCGACTCTAGACAACCACTATTCGGTTCCATGGGTGGAACAAAATAACGAAGCATCCATCACGCTCTACGTTCGCCCACCAACAAGTAGTGGCGGAGGTAACGGGAGTGAAGTAACGGTTGTGACTCCAACACCAGTCCCTGTCGAAAACAGTGGGCCGAGTGAAGAAGTTGGGACAACACTAACGACCACAACGGGTGGCGAAAACGGAACAACCGTTACCACACCAGTCCCTGTTGAGAGCAATGGCGGAGGTGGTGCGACAACCACAACACCGGTTCCGGTCGACAATGGAGTGACCGGCGAGGTCGTTCCAGACGTTGAAACGGTTCCGGTAGAAATCATCGAGGAGCCGATTGTAGTCGTCAATGACCTCACAAAGGAGGTTGTTGAGACAGTTATCGTATCCTATCAGCCACAGGATAACAGATGGTTCATTCTGGTACGAGCACGTCGACCTCTCCAAGCTGGAGAATACGTCGAATGGGCAACAGCGGGTGACGGGCTTGTCACGCGCACGGAATTCAGACAGGACAAGCCTGGTCTCGCCTATGCAGTCGGAGACAACTTCTCCTACATCGGGTTCTTTGTCCCAAAGGACAGCTACCCTGAGGGAGCCGACTGGAGTTGGCTGAAAAGGTTTGGTTTAGTTTCGATTCTGCGCTAGTCAGTCACGCAGAATTTATAGTTCTTTTCAGTTTTTACAAACGGCGCAACAGTTTACTGTTGCGCCGCCTTTTTTTCTCCAAAGGCATGATACATTACGTCTAGTTGACAGATATATATTTTGATGATATCGTCCGAAGCGAAAAGTACAAAGAAGTAGCTTTAAATAAAGCTGTTTTTGTTCTTCACAAACCCAAACCCAAACTCAAAACCTTCCCAATGAAGACACTTACTTCCCTTCTCGCCCTTACGGCAATCGTTCTTAGTATCTTTCCGACTTTGACTGTCGCGCAGTCTGTCCCGACCGCCGGCACAGAACCATACCTCACGCTGGAAATCGAGCCGGCGCCGGGGATACGAACGGTACAGGTTGGTGACGACCCCAACGTCACACTGACCACGGTCCTAGCACGCGCCGTCAACATTCCTGCGGGAAAGACGGCTCACTTGAGCAGAATTCGGTTCCGTGTCCAATACTCGAGAACACCGAAACATGTCGGCCAGTTTGGAAAGAGGGGAGAATCTATTCTTCCCGGAGAGCCGTTGTCGGGTATCGATATTCCATATGACAAAAGCGCTGAGATACTCACGTTCGAAATAAACGCGAGCCTGACGCAGAAGTCTGCACGGATCAACATAGCGAACGACCTACCGTTCGATGAGCCATATCTTCAGGTGTGGTCATTGGAACAATCCGACATAATCGATGCGAGCATCGATGGCTCGCCCATCCCTATTACCATTCCGCCTGGCTCGAAAGATAAGCCATTTGCGGTGATACCCCGGGACTCGGTTCAGCAACGCACGGTCTATAATTCGTACGGGGAAAGCTCGAAGGAAATTGATATGGTCTTCGGAGTCGTCCCCGGTATGCCGTATAGATTAGAGACCTCTACGGATCTCATGCACTGGAAATCGGTACACTCATTCTTTTCCTACACGTTTGAGTATGTATCTTTCGGGTTTTCATCGGGAAGTGCGCGAGACGGGAACATTCAGTTCGCGCGGATCGTCCCCCAGCTTCTGGGAAACGGCGACTCCGTCACCATCGAGATTGAGCCTGATGATGGCCCAACACCCATGTTTTAGCTTTTGCGACTAAGTCGCATGACCGCTCCGATGTACAATCGGAGCGGTTCTTTTTTATCCAAAACAAAAATCGCCCCGACCTTCTAGTCGGAGCGATTTCTTTTGATTTAAATCTTTGCAACCTTAACCTTCATGAATGGTTGTCGGTGGCCTCGGAGTTTGAAGTATCGGCTCTTCGCCTTGTATTTCACCACTTCAATTTTCTTGTTTCGGCCTTCTTCTGAGATCTCAACCTCTACCTTGGCACCGTCGATATAGGGTGTACCGATAACCGTCTTTGTACCGTCGTCCATAAGGAGTACTTTGTCGAAGGTGACAGAGTCGCCGACCTTAACACCAGAAAGCTTCTCGATTTTAATCGTGTCGCCCTCTTCTACTCTGAACTGTTTTCCGCCTGTTTCTACGACTACAAATGCCATAATTGTTGTGTTTTTAGGCTTCGCTGACCACTTCTAATGTCGCCACAGTGTATATTATTTTCGTAAAAAAGCAAGTTTCTCAGCCGTCCCTAGCCCATTTTCCTATAAAAAAGGGCTCCTCCAGGAATTGGAGGACGCCCAATGCAGAGGATAGCTCTGATTTTTCGCGAGTTTGATATTAACGGGCAAAAACGCTTTTAGTATATTTGTCCTCCTTGAACGACATGAACTATTACTCTACAGATGCGAGAATACCATAGTTTTCGGCTTTTACCCATAAAAAAGTCCCGCTAAACCGTAGCGGGACCCGACCGAAACCAGTAGCTTCATACGCACGGTGACATAGGGCTCCTCCTTGTAACAGTTGAGGCCCCAACCTTACATACAAAGCTATCGTTCCAGTGCATGCCCATAGTACCGTGTATGTATGCGTAAAACAATCACTCTTCCCTATCAGGACGATCGATAACGAGTGGCTCGAACTCCATCGAACTATCGGTAATCCGGAGAATATCTTTATCGATTTTCTTAAACTCTTTCCCCGAAGCGGTGTAGTGGTTTACGGTCGTTGAAAGCGCGTTACCGAGTTTCTGATGATATTCCACATATCCCTGCAAATGCTTCTGAAGATTCTCGACATTTGCCCGAATGGTCTTCGCTGACTCCTCTATCTGAAGTGCCTTGAGTCCTTGCATCACTGTCTGGAGGTACGCCAGGAACGACGTGGGTGAGACGATAAGCACTTTGTACTTACTCGCAGCTTTTTGAATTAAGTTTTCCGAGTCTTCGGTGACGAGTCCGATTTTGTTTACCAGCAGGTCGTAGTAAATGGCCTCGTGCGGAATAAACATAAAAGCAAAGTCCATCGTCCCTTCTGCGGGACGAATATATTTGGACGTTTCCTGTATACGAAGCTTGAGATCATTTATAAACAGTTTCTCGAGACGCTCTTTTTCTGACGGGTCCTTTGCCTCAGCGAGACGATTATAGTTCTCAAGACTGAACTTCGAATCAATCGGGATTATTTTCTCCTTCACAAACACCACCGCGTCAACAATCTCCCCATTCGAAAAGGCATACTGCATTTTGTAATTACTCGGAGGAAGCACATTTTTGAGAAGTGTCTCGAGATAGTATTCGCCTAAAATTCCCCGCTGTTTTGGGTTCTTCAAAATATCCTGTAGGTTCTGAAGCTGGTCGGCGAAGGACACCACCTGCTTATTTGTCTCATCGAGCTTGACGAGTCCCTCCGTCACCCCTTTGATAAGATTCGCGGATTCACGAAACTGGTTTCGCATCGTTTCTCCCATCTGTTTGGTCGTCTCCCCCATCTTCGCGTCCACCGTACGCGACAGTTCATTCATCTGCTGAAGTAAGAGCTTAAGACCGCTGTCATCTTTCGGTTGACTCACTTTTTGAAGACGTATAAGCAAGACGACAACAGCCCCCGCGGTAACGAGGCCGACAATCAATCCCCCAACTAAGAGTACGGTTTCCATGGCAAGATTATAACAAAGTTATGCTACAATAACATCGTTATACACCGTTTATTCGTAGTCGAGTCAAGAACCTATGTCACTTATACAAACTATCGATACACAGATTGTTGAAGCGATGCGCGCGAAGGATAGCGCTCGACTTCTTGCGCTCCGCAACTTAAAGGCTGCTTGTATGTCCGAAGCGATCACGCTCAAAAAGACCGATGCTCTTTCAGATGATGAAGCACTTACCGTGATACGAAGACTGGTTAAGCAAAGGAAAGATTCCGCCCTACAATTTCGAAAAGGAGGTCGCGAAGAAATGGCAGTTTCAGAAGAAGCGGAAATGAAAATCCTCGAGAGCTACCTCCCTGCTCAAATGCCGGAGGCTGATGTCAGAAAGATTGCGAAGGCCACCAAAGAAAAACTTGGTGTCGCCGACAAAACAAAATTGGGTCAGCTCATCGGCGCGGTACTCAAAGAAACAAAAGGAAAGGCAGATGGCGGTATGGTGAAAAAGGTCGTCGAGTCATTATTTGAATAGCGCATATACGTCTATGCCTCCAGAAAAAGCAAAAGCGTTGTTTGAACAAATGCATAAAGCTGCCGAAGGTTTACCCGTAGACTCTGTTCCGAAAAAGAAAGTCATCCATTCTCCAATCGAGTTCAAAGGGATACAAAGAAGTACCACTCCGAAGAAGATACCGGGTGAATCTATTCCGATAGTAAAACAGGCAGAGGGACTACCAATAAAGCCACAACCTCGCCAAGCCTTTGAGAACGAATGGGACACAAAGCATGATGAGGAAGAAACCAAGCGCTGGAACAGACTTCGTCCCGGACATTCGGAAGAAGAGCCCGAACACAACTAAGAGCCTATCCACTCGACACGTAAGCAAGCAAGGTAGTACAATGCGGGTAGCATGAACACCACTCGTCTCCTTGAGCTCCTCCTTGCAGAAATCGAGCACGGCACCTCTTCAAGAGATGCTGTATTCATTGTCGCGATGTCGTTACGTTTAATTAAATTGCCGACCGAATGTGTCGTCAATCAACTACACGAACTTCTCTCCTGGCATGTATCGAAAGGTACACCCAATGTACGACATATCACACAGGACACACACTCCTCTTCCCCTGCACCGGCTTTAGTCGAAACAGTGTTTGTCCCCTCCTCCTTCCCTCCAGCCTTTCATCCGACACTGTTGTAAAACGTGGACTCAAGCCGTCACTCCGGCGCGCGTTACCCATTTTGGTAACGCGCGCTGGATTTTTACCTTATATTTTGGCGTGTCTGGGAATGCAGACCGTCTTTACGCAACACCCTTCCTATTGTTTTTTCAAACAGAAACAATCTTGCTATACTTATCTACGGAAGGAGAGTTCTTATGAAACGAGAATATCGCAGAAAACTGCTTCATGAGCAGTTAGGTGCCATGCTCCTTCGCCGTTTAGGTGGCCTTAAGGAAAACCTTGAGAGATGGGCTCGAACGGAAGGAATACTGGACAAAGGCGAGTCGATGATCGTGTCAACTACGTTCTGGACAAAGGAACACATCATCGTCCGAAAACCAAACTCAAGAAATAAAAGAGGAAAGGAGTAGCGTGCACATACAGTCTCGATGCATCCACTACACAGTCGGATGCATCCTTTTTTTCTCGTAGTAGCCCCGTAACTCTCCACACCTCCTGCGAAATGGCGGTCATGCGACCACTGCTCGCCTTCAGCGGTTGCTTTATTCCTCCTTTCTTCTTAAAGGAGGTGGCCGAGTCTGCGAGGCCGGAGGATTTCACTTTATTTCGCTCGCTACCTGAAAATATCGGCAAGCTCGTAAGGAATAAATCCCTCCCCTAACGGGTGCTCCCTTTACAAAAGGGAGAATAAGAGGTTAGAGGTGTGGAGAGTTACGTAGCCCCCTCTTTCCAAATCTCAAAAAAATGCTATAGTTTGTTGCAATTGATTCAGGAACCATGATTCCGGATTCAAGAGATTTAGTTTTGACTTCGAAAATTAAAAATTAAAAATTCCAGGGTCTTCCCTGGTCATCGGCCCTATCGTCCCCGCCCGTACCCCATCCGAACCGGTTCATCCGGGCGGGCGAAGCGGACTTCGGTCCGGTTCGGGCGGGTAACGGTTAGGACGGAAGCTTCTCAAGCTTTAAAACGGGCTGACTGAGGTACGAAGCGAAGCGGAGTAAGAAGCCAACTGCTTGGCTTCTGTACCTCAGTCAGAGCCGGAACATGTTACGAGCTTCGAGTAACGGTGAGGCGGGGTCGAGAGGACTTTTGCGCGACGGCACAAAAGGAACTCGTGACCGATTCCCGAGGAATCGAACTAAGGTACAATGACAGCCACATACGGCCCTATCGTCTAACGGTTAGGACGGAAGCTTCTCAAGCTTTAAATCCGGGTTCGATTCCCGGTAGGGTCAAAAATTACGAAACACGAGTCCGCTTAGGCGGACCGTTTTCGTTTTTTGACCCTAAGGAGTGCTGGGAGCACTCCGTCCGGGAATCGAAGACCTTCTCCCTTATCCAGCACTTATTTTTCTGAAAATAAGTGCTGGATGGGAAAGGTGTACTGGTCATGTAATGACCGATAAGCGTACTCGCGGTCCCGGTCAAAAATTTCCGAAACAAGAGCGTAAGCTCTTGTTTCGGAAATTTATGATGAATTGCTATCCCTTGCTCGAACCTATTTCAGACAGAATACAAACTAACGGAACCAACCCTCCATTGCGAAGCCCAAACCACCGCTTCCGGCGGTGACTCTACACAAGGCTCTGCCGGTATATTCAAACAATCGGTATTTAGCAATAGTATGCTATAGCATACTATTGCTAAATACCGAGAGAGCACCCAGACGGTATGCCGTGCAGTAAGTTCGGTTCGAATGCACTGGCTATGCGCTGTCGTGGCGGGGCTTATAGAATGGGAAGCAGATACGGAAGTGTATAACCTGGAAGCAGGAGCGCTGGTCAAGGAGTTAGCCGTTAACAGTAGTGCCTTCCAGGCTGGTGTCATACCACCGCCTCTGGCGGTGGTAATTGATTTGTTTTGTGTCACAGGGGTACTTCTTGTTTTGAATGGAATGTTCCCGATTTCTTAGATTGTACTCAATCTGCAGAAAACGCAGTCCCGTGGGAGAAAAGCGGTTGATACGCTTAACGAATGGCGCACACGAATAAAGAAGCGGGGCGAGGGAGGACGGCTTGTCCCGAGGCAGTGTCTTCACTGCTTTTCGGGGCTGTTTTTATGGGTCAAAAAATGCTAGGATTTTGGTACTTTCAGCCGTTACAAAACTTGCACAAGCTCAAACAGAAGGACAAGACAAGTTACAGGGCAAGTCGCCTTAACGCTATGAAAAAAAAGAATAAAATCGTTCCTAATAATACTTTTACAGAGTTTTTGCTCTATACCACCCCGAACGGCAAGGTGAAACTGGAGATTTTTCTCCGTGATGAGAATATCTGGCTTACGCAAGCAAAAATTGCGGAGCTTTTTGGTGTTGAAAGAAGTGTCGTTACGAAGCATTTACAGAACATCTTCCAAGAGGGTGAATTAAAAAAGGAGGCAACTTGTGCAAAAATTGCACAGGTTCAAAACGAAGGACAAAGACAAGTCATAAGGGATGTGGAGTTCTATAATCTTGACGCGATTCTTTCCGTTGGCTATCGGGTCAACAGCTCGCAAGCGACGCAATTTCGCATCTGGGCGACCGAACGGTTGAAAGAGTACATTATCAAAGGTTTTACTATGGATGATGAGCGATTGAAGGACCCGCGTCAGATTTTTGGAAAGGACTATTTTGAGGAACAGTTGGCAAGAATCAGGAATATCCGTTCCAGTGAAAGACGAATGTATCAAAAAGTTACGGACATTTACGCACAGTGCAGTGCGGATTATGACCCGAAGACAGACATAACACTCAAGTTTTTCGCCACGGTTCAAAACAAGCTGCACTTTGCCATAACCGGCCAGACGGCCGCGGAAATTATCAGTACACGCGTGGATAGTTGCAAAGCATATATGGGATTAACGACATGGAAAAACGCGCCCAAAGGCGAGATTCGGGAAACTGATGTTGTCATCGCAAAGAACTATTTGCAGGAAAAGGAACTAGATCATTTGAACAGAATCGTTACTATGTATCTGGATTATGCTGAAATGCAGGCGGAACGGGGAGTACTCATGTATATGAAGGACTGGGTAATTAAACTCAACGCTTTTCTGAAATTTAACGAACGGGATATTCTAGCTGATGCCGGAAAAGTGAGCCACGAAGTCGCCGAGGTGCTAGCACTCGGTGAATACGAAAAATATAGAGTTACACAAGACAAAAATTATGTTTCTGATTTTGATAAAGAGGTAAAGAAGCTCTTAAAATCGAAAAAGAAAAGATAGTATGCCCGCCTGCGCCGAAGCCCGCCTGAACGATACAGTCGGGCAGGCGGCTTCGGCAAGGCGAGAGCGGCTTCGGCGGGCAGGCATCCTTGATTTGTTTTGTACCACAGGGGTACTTCTTGTTTTGTAAACAAAACAAAGTCGTGCGCGGAATCTTTTTTTGAATGGAATGCTCCCGATTTCTTAGATTGTACTCAATCTGCAGAAATCGCAATCCTCGGAGAGGGCTCCCGATTTCTTAGATTGTACTCAATCTGCGGAAATCGCAATCCTCGTGAGGGGGCGACGGGGCGAGGGTCGGCGGCTTGCCCCGAGGCAGTGTCTTCACTGCTTTTCGGGGCTGTTTTTATGGGTCAAAAAATGATAGGATGATGAAATAAATATGTCTGAAGAGCAAAAGAAATTACTGGAAAAGCAGTTGTGGGGCGTAGCAAACGTGCTTCGCGGGAAGATGAATGCCGATGAGTATAAAAACTACATTCTCGGCTTTATTTTCTATAAATATCTTTCGGAAAAATTGGAGCGTTATGTCAATGAAAAACTGCTTGCGCGGGAAAAGTTTACTTTTGCCGAGATAAGGGAAAACACTAAAGAGGGCAAAACGTATCTGGAACATATCAAAACGGGATGTATCGGGCATCTCGGCTTCTTCCTGAAACCGATCGAGTTGTTTTCGTATCTGGTCAAAAAGGGCAAGGGAGAAATAAAAGACCAAACGACATTTATTCTGGAAGACCTTAAGAAGGTTCTCAATACCATTGAACAAACCTCAATGGGGACGGCGAGCGAGGACGATTTCAAAGGACTTTTCGATGATGTTGATTTAACTTCTACGAAGCTCGGCTCGCGTGAAAATCAAAAAAATGAAGTGGTGGTGGAAGTCCTCGCGCTCTTAAGTGGCATTGATTTCAAACTTGAGGACGCAAAAAGCGACCTCCTCGGTGACGCATACGAATACCTCATCGGGGAATTTGCCGCCGGTGCGGGCAAAAAAGGCGGTGAGTTTTATACTCCCGCGCAGGTATCCCGCCTGCTCGCACAGATAGTTTCGCAAGACAAAAAGCGTCTGCGTAGTGTGTATGACCCGACCTGCGGTTCCGGCTCGCTCCTTCTCCGCATTGGCGACTATACCGAAGTGGTAAGTTACTTCGGGCAGGAGCTTAATCCGACTACCTACAACCTCGCGCGGATGAATATGATTTTGCACGGCGTACACTTCGACCACTTCAAGATTCTACAAGGCGATACACTTACGGAAGATATGCACGCCGACCTCAAAGCGGAGGCGATTGTCGCCAATCCGCCCTTTTCCGCGGAGTGGAAGGGAGAGAAAGACCCACAGCTCGCTCACGATGACCGCTTTTCTCAATACGGACGGCTTGCGCCGAAAAGCGCGGCGGACTACGCTTTCGTCACGCATATGCTCTATCACCTTGCCGACAACGGCACAATGGCGGTGGTTCTGCCTCATGGCGCGCTCTTTCGCTCCGGCGCGGAGGGACAGATACGGAAATACATCATTGAAAAGCAAAACTATCTTGACGCGGTGATAGGGCTTCCCTCAAATCTTTTTTACGGCACCTCTATTCCCGCGACTGTGCTTGTCTTTAAGAAGTGCCGCAGGGATAACGAAGATATTTTGTTTATAGACGCGTCAAAAGGTTTTGAAAAAGTGGGCAATCAAAACCGACTGACGGACGAAAATATCAAGAAGATTTTTGATACCTATAAAACTCGCAAAGAAATAGAGAAATACTCGCACCGCGCGAGCATAGACGAAATCAAAGAGAACGAGTACAACCTTAACATCCCGCGTTATGTGGATACTTTTGAGGAAGAAGAAGTGGTAGATATTGACGCGGTCGCGAAGAACCTCAAAATGCTCCATACCGAAGAAGTCGGTCTGCAAAAGAAGATTGCTGAGTTTTGCGAAGAATTGGGTATCGGGAAGCCGTTTTGAAAGATAGTTAACATTACAAAGCTCAAATGAAACTAAGTTGGGAGTTAGTTTCAGTCGGCTGTTTCTTGAGTTGGTTATCCACATACTTTTGTAGAAAACTTGCATTTCTTTCCTATATGTGTATAATAAAGACAGATATTACCAATATTTAAGTAAATTATATGCAAATATCGCTTGTTGAGTTTTCGGTGGAGAACTTTAAGGTCTTTAAAAATAAGGCTACTTTCTCCATGGTTGCTCGGAAAAACGATGCACATACCTTTGAAAGCAAAGGTGAAAATCTTCTTAAAACCTCCTTTATTTACGGTCCGAATGCTTCCGGAAAGTCCTCTTTTTTGGAGGCACTGACAAATTTAAGACAAGCAATTCTATTCTCCGCAAACAACACGGAAACTGACCCTTTGCCGTATACACCGTTTTTAGCGTCAGAAGAAAGTAAAGACAAACCGGTTTTTTTTGAACTGGTATTCACTGTTGTCGGAACTTTGGAAGGAGTTTATCGTTACAACTTTTCTTTTCTTCGTGACCGGATGGTTGCCGAAAATCTGACAAAAATATCTGCAACTGGAACTGAAGAAAACTACATTTCTCGAAAAGAGCAAGAAATCACACTCGGCAAAGCCTTTGAGGACGCAAAAGTTCTTATCGGTAAAGTGCGTAAGGAAACCTTGTTTTTATCGGTAGCTGCGCAATTCAATAGCAGGACTGGTCTTGATATCCTCAATGCGTTAAAAGACAGTCTGAATATCATTTCCGGTATTACCTATATGCGTTACCAGAATTTTACCGTGAAGATGTTCAAGGACGACTCCGAATACAAGGAGCATATTCTTCAATACTTAAAGATGGCTGATTTTTGCATTTCTGGCGGGCACGCGGAAGAAGTTGATGTTAATCGTGTAGATATAAAAGATGGCCAAGGAGAGTTTTCTGCATCTAAGCGAATTGCAAAACGCATCGCACTGTTTTTCCAGCACTCTGTATATGACAAGGAAAACCAGAAAACAGGTTCATTTAAACTGCCTCTTGATATGGAATCGGTTGGCACGCAAAGATTCACTTCCGTTCTCGGTCCAATCATAGATACACTCAAAAATGGTAAAGTTCTGCTCATAGACGAGTTTGATAGCAGTCTTCACCCACTCCTTACTAAGTTTATCGTTGACCTCTTTGAGTCGTCTGAGACAAATAAACACAATGCCCAGCTTATCGTAACGACTCATGACACAAGTTTGCTTTCGTATCGCGATGACTTTTTGAAGGACCAGTTTTGGTTTACTGATAAAGACGAGTTTGGTTCTGCTAAACTGTTCTCTCTTGCCGAGTTCACTATCCGCAATGATACAGAATTCGCAAAAAAGTATCTGGAGGGCAGATTCGGGGCGTTGCCATTTATTAATCCAGTAAAGAAATAGAGTATGTCCCGTTTTTCCCGAAAAGCAGAAATACGCCGTCCACGAAAAGTGATTCGGATATACACCGAAGGAGTGAAAACGGAGCCGAACTATTTCAACTCAATTAAGAACGAACTGCGCCTAAGTGAAATTGACATCAAAGTTAATGGGCGCGGAGACCACACTCTGCCTTTGGTGCAATGGGTCATTGAAAGAAAGAACGAAGAACGCATCTCCGACAACTTTGAAACTGAATGGTGGGTTGTATTTGACCGTGATGACCACTCCGACTTCAACCATTGTATTGAACTGGCAGAAGCCAACGGGATTAACGCGGCTTACTCGAACGAATGCTTTGAGTTGTGGTTCATACTGCACTTTGAGTTTCTGCAAACATCTCTCGGAAGAGAAAAGTTTGAGTCGAAATTGACAAAACTGCTTGGAAAAAAATACGGAAAGAATGACTCTGACATCTACGACCTTATAAAGCACGGGGAAGTGAACGCGATTCATAACGCGAAAAACTTGAAAAAAATACATGACGGTGCCGGAGTCCAGTCGCCGATAAAACGAGATCCATCTACTTTAGTGTACAAACTTGTAGAAAATCTACGGTCGTTGAGAGGTGGACGAGAGATATCACGATAAACAGCATGCCCACTAAAACCGCACAACCGAAAACCAACCTAATCCCGAAACTTCGTTTTTCGGGTTTTTCCGATGGGCCCGCCTCCGCCAAGGCTGAGGCGGGGAACTGGGAGGAGAAGAAGCTGGGAGAGGTATGTGACTATAAAAATGGTGGAGCCTTTGAAAATAATCTTGTTGAGAATGGGAAATACAATCTCATTACTCTGAATAGTATTGATATAGATGGAAAGTTAAAGAGTTTCCATAAAACTGTAGGTAAGGCTGATTGGTACTTAAAAAAAGACGACCTCGTTATGGTTCTCAGTGATGTAGCTCACGGAAACTTTTTGGGTTTAGTGGATGTCATACCGGAGGATAACAAGTATGTTCTTAACCAAAGGATGGGACTTTTGCGTAAGACAGACGAGCAAGTGAATTTGAGCTTTTTGCGTACATTTGTAAACAAAAGTCAGCGATATTTTAAATTACATGGACAAGGCTCATCACAGCAGAATCTTTCAAAGGGTGATATTTTAAAATTCAAAATTGTGACCCCATCTCTTCCCGAACAACAAAAGATTGCGGGGTTTTTGGGGGCGGTGGACGGGTGGATTGAAAATTTGCGCGGGCAAAAGGAGTCTTTGACGCTCTACAAAAAGGGCATGATGCAGAAGATTTTTCCCTCTAAAGGCGGGCAGGTCTCAGAAATTCGTTTCAAAGACGATAAAGGAAAGAATTTTCCGGACTGGGAGGAGAAAAAGTTGGGGAGTGTTTTGGACTATGAACAACCGACTGATTACATTGTTGAGAGTACAGAATATGACGATGAATATAAGATTCCAGTTTTAACAGCTGGGAAGACTTTTGTACTTGGATATACCAACGAAACAAAAGGAATTTTTGAAAATGGTAAGTTGCCTGTGATTATTTTTGACGATTTTACTACCGCCTCACAATTTGTTGATTTTGCCTTTAAGGTAAAGTCATCCGCAATGAAAATCTTGACAGCAAAGAGCGATACAAATATCAGATTCATATATGAAGCGATGCAGTTGATTAAATATGAAGTCGGTGGGCATGGCCGTCATTGGATTTCAAAATTTTCTAGCATAAAAATGTTGATACCTTCATTACTCGAACAACAAAAGATTGCCGATTTTTTGACTTCGCTTGATAAAGTAATAGAATCAAAACAACAACAAATCACCCACGCCGAGCAGTGGAAGAAGGGCTTAATGCAGGGGTTGTTTGTGTAAATGTATGCAACTAATTACCAATCTACAGAGTTCATTTGACTCAACTCTAACTGATTCTAATTTTCAGAATCTTGGCATTGATCTCGCGGAAATTGGTATTGATAGTATATTGAATCAAGGGCTTTTGAAAGAAATACCTATCGTAAGCACTATCGCAAACCTCTCAAAAGTTGGCGCTAACATTCACGACCGTCTTTTTTTAAAGAAAGTATTGTCTTTTTTGAATCAGATGAAAAGTGTCTCTGTTGATAAACGCAAGGAGATGATAGATAAGATAGACAGCTCTAGTAAGTATAGAATAAAAGTTGGTGAGAAGCTTCTATACATTATTGACTCTTGTGAAGATTATGAAATATCAGAATTAGTCAGCATTGTGTTTAAGTCATATATTCAGGAAAAGATAAGTTATGACGATTTCTTGAAAGTGTCCACTATTTTAAGTAAAATTAACAAGAGTGATTTTGATTGGTTTGTGGCCGAAAGAAAGAATCACTCTTTTGACCTTGATGACGTTGGTGATTTAATAAGTTCAGGACTGTTTGAATTGCATTACGAAAAAGTTAGCGTTTCCGTTGAAGACGAATCGGATTACGATTTATTGCAGGAAGGCAAAAAGTATAATACAGATGTTGATGGCGGTGATATCAGTGTTTCCTTGAGTGGTGCAGGAAAAGTTATTCTTGAGATATTTTGCACGAGTTATCAAAAGTCCAAATAAGTTAATCTATAGACATCTATGCCCCATCAATCCGAACAACAGCTTGAAGAGGAATTGATTGCGCAACTGGGACGGTTGGGGTTTTAGCGTTGTGATTAAAAATAAGCTTAAATAGCATGAATGATAAAAAGAAAAAAGAAAAGTCTATCGTATCTCCGTTTGTGAATACTAACAGATTAAGTAAAGATGATTATTATTACGACGCGATGGAGTGTCTTCAGGGTGGGAAAGCCGGAGCAAAAAGAGCTTTGAAGATGCTAGAAACCGCTTTGAAAATAGATGTGGATTATGTGCAGACATATATCGGGCTTGTCAGTATCTACGGGGCTTTGGGAGAGAAGAAAAAAGTCGAGGAGACGATTAAAATCGCGTATGAAAAGACGCTCAAAGAATTTCCAAAATGGCCCAAAAAGATGGAATGGGGTTACTTGGAAAATCGCGCATACCTGCGAGCCATTCAGTACTTGGCCGATTGGTATTGGGACAATAGGGAAAACGAGAAAGCCATCGAGCTGTTTCGGCTTTTGCTGAAATTGAATCCCAACGATAATCAGGGAGTGAGATACGAGATTGCCGCGTTATATGCCGGATTAAACGGGAAAGATGTTAACCGAATGACGGATGAAGGGAATCAAAAGCAGGATTGGAGCGAGCAGGAAAATCTTGTTTCAGAGCAAAATAAGAAACACAAATTTTGGAAAGAGCCGAAGTATTAAGAGGTCGCTTTCAGTTTTGATAGGAAGTAAGATTTATGATAGTATGGTCGTATGAAGACATCACGAAAAAAGACAGCAGATGGTCGTTTTGTTGCAAAGCGATTTGACACTAAGATTTCAACCATAGAAGAACAATATGGTATTAAACTGGGCGTCCGTGGTGACATGAAGTTTGGCAACTATTTAATAAAAAAAGGATACCGTTCGCTTTCTGAAATGTTGCAAAAGTAACATTTTATATGAAAGAGTCTAACTTTGCTTTTGTTGAAAATGAAGTCTTTCGCCAGAATCTTGACGAAGCATTTGACCATATTACCACTCTGCTTCCGTTCACTGAATCCGTAACCTATAACGAGGCGGCAAAAAGCGCTTTTTGTAAGACCATCATTATTTATACGGCCTTAATTGTAGAGGCTCTTCTTTTCTATGTTTTGGATAAGAAATTTACAGAAAGTGATATAGAAGATTTTTATACCAGTTGGGAGTTAAAAAATATGAAAGTCTTATATAGTGTTAATGATTCGCATCAAATTGTTGCGGGTGATTACAGCCGAATCTTAGGGAAGACCGGAAAGGAGAAAATGAATTTAGGCCAGATTATTGATTTCCTGAAAGCGAAAAAGGCAATAGATTCCGGTCTTTTTGTAAGACTTGATGTCATTAGAAAGCTTCGGAATGAGCAACATATCGGGACACACAAGAAGGTCAGAGTGTATTCAAAAAAAGACATAACGGATGCGTTTTCTATCGCCCGAGATGTAAAGAAGTTTGTCCAAAAAGGAATATAGACACATGCCCCACCAATCTGAACAACAGCTTGAAGAGGAACTCATTGCGCAACTGGGACGGTTGGGGTTTTTGAATGTGGTGCTTGCGGATTCGGCCGCGCTTGTTTCCAACTTGCGCGGGCAACTTGAGAAGTTTAACGGGACGAGCTTTTCCGATGCGGAGTTCTCGCGAATACAGAATCATCTCAATAAAGGCGACCGATTCGCGAAAGCCAAGACCTTGCGAGACCGATTCGCTTTGACTCGCGACAATGAAACGACTTTCTATGTACGCTTTTTCAATATGTCCGAGTGGTGCAAAAACGAATATCAGGCAACACACCAAATCACACAGGTCGGGCGATACGAAAACCGTTACGATGTGACCCTCCTCATAAATGGTCTGCCACTGGTGCAGATTGAGCTGAAGCGCCGAGGCGTAGAGATGAAAGAAGCGTTTAATCAGATAAGCCGATACCACAAACATTCGTTCACCGGCACGCTGTTTGAATACGTGCAAATTTTCGTCATTTCAAACGGCGTCAATACGAAATACTTTGCGAACAATCCCAAGCAGTCATTCGAGCAGACATTCTACTGGACAGATGTGGCGAATAGTAAAATCACGAAGCTCGCCGATTTTGCCGATGCCTTTTTGGAAAAGTGCGCGGTGTCGGAGATGATTGCCGAGCATATTGTGCTTGCCGAGTCGCTCCAGATTCCGCTCACGCTTCGGCCGTATCAATACTATGCGGTGAAAGCCATTGAAAAACGCGTGCGCGAGTCGGACAAGGACGGTTACATCTGGCACACGACCGGCTCGGGTAAGACGCTCACTTCGTACCGAGCGAGCGTGGTGCTTGCGCAGATGCCGGAGGTTAAAAAGGTGTTGTTTGTGGTGGACAGGAAGGACTTGGATATTCAGACGACTAAAGAGTTCAACTCGTTTTCAGACGGCTCAGTGGACGGGACGGACAATACCCGCAATCTGGTGGCGCAACTCCGAGATGAAAACCGAAAGCTTATCGTAACGACCATTCAAAAACTGGACAAGGCGATTTCGCGTGAGGCGCATCTTGCACAGTTTGCCTATTTGGCGAATGAAAAGGTGGTGATTATCTTTGACGAATGTCATCGGAGCCAGTTCGGGCAGACGCACGCGCGAATCAAGGGGTTTTTCAAAAAGGCGCAACTCTTCGGCTTCACCGGCACGCCGATTTTTGCGGATAACAATGTTGGCGGGGTGACGACCGCCGATGTGTTTGGTGAATGTTTGCATAAGTACATCATCACGCACGCCATATCGGACGACAACGTACTTGGTTTCGCGGTGGAATATGTCGGGAAGTACACGAAGAAGGAGCCGGACACGATTGACAAAGATATTTTTGCGGAGGCAATGGTGGAGGGTGTTGATACACGGGAGGTGCTTGAAAGCGCCGACCGACTTAATAAAATCGCGGACTATGTATTGGCGGATTGGAAGCGGAAAACTAAAAAAGGAAAGTTTAACGCGCTATTCGCCGTTTCAAGCATTGATGTCTTGAAAAAATACTACACGCTGTTTAAGAGCAAAAAGGCGGGTGATTTCAAAATCGCCACTATCTTTACCTATCAGGCGAACGAAGACGAAAGTTCGGACATGCTTGATGTAGATGTATTCGCGGGCGAGGGTACGGCAGGTAGTCAACATTCGAGGGATTTTCTGGAGGACTGTATCAAGGATTACAACAAAGAATATGCGACTAATTTTTCAACCGATCGCTTTTATGATTATTATCGGGATTTACAAAAGAGGATAAAGAATAAAGAGGTGGACCTTGTGCTTGTCGTCAATATGTTTTTGACGGGGTTTGATAGCGCACGGCTCAATACTTTGTATGTGGATAAAAATCTCCGCTATCACGGACTTATTCAGGCGTACTCACGAACGAACCGACTGTTCAACTCCGATAAACCGCACGGGAATATCGTGTCTTTTAGAAATTTGAAAAAGGCAACTGACACGGCACTCACACTCTTTGGTGATGAGAATGCGAAAGAAGTTGTTTTCAAGAAGCCGTACGAGACACAGAAGAAAGAGTTTGAGCAGAAACTTATAGAATTGCGAGAAAAAGTACCGACCGTGTCTTCGGTGGAGACCTTGCAAAGCGAGGAGGAGAAGGCGGTGTTTGTGAAGACCTTTCGCGATTTGCTTCGCATCAAGTCGTCACTTGAGACATTCGCCGAATTTTCATTTGACGAACTTCCCATTTCCGAACAGGAGTTTTATGACTATCAGAGCAAGTATCTTGATATTTATGAGGAACGAAAGACGCACGAAAGCGGAGACGAGTCCATTCTTGACCAGATTGATTTTGAGTTAGAGCTTACGGTGCGGGATATTATTGACTTTGATTATATCATTCGGCTTATCGCAGGACTGAAGAACATCAGCTCCGAGGCGGTGCGAGGGAAGAAAACCGAAGAGATTCTGCATATCTTTGACCGTGACGTGAAGCTCCGGAAGAAGAAAGATTTGATTCGGAAGTTTATTGAAGAAAATCTGCCGAAGATTGGCAAGGCGGGCGATGTGGAAAAAGCATTCAAGGAATTTTGGGAAAGCGAACGAGCCGAGAGTTTGAAGAATGTCGCCACGGCGGAGCATATTCCGGTTGAGAAATTTGAGAAGCTGATTGGTGAGTATCTGTACACGGAGCGACTGCCCCATGGGCAGGAGATTGTGGACTTGATGCCGAAACCGCCGAGAATACTGGAGAGGCAAGGCATCATTGACCGCATAAAAAACGCGATTGAAAGCATTGTGGATATTTTTGAGTGGTAACAATAATTCTATGCCTGACGAAGCCTCAACACCTCCTGCCGATGTCCAAGCTCCACCGAGTGAGCCTACTCCTCCACCCGAGCCGGTGAGCGAAGCACCGGCTGAACCCACGCCACCCGACTCCGCTCCTCTTTCGCCAAAGGCTTCAGATGGACGCGGTACGACGGGCAAGCAAGAGGCGGTCCCTGCTCCCGAACCCGAATCACTTTCGCCCGAAACAAATCCTTCAGATTTGGGGGTAAAGGTGTCAGGTACCTTTAATTTGAAACGAACCTTATGCTAAAACAAATGTCAAAATCGTTGAGGGGTTAGTCAGACTAACCCCTCGGGTCTGGCCTACTTCCCAGAGAGGAAAATGGAGACAGCCACCATTGTTTGATAAATGTTTGATAAAAAGCGCGGGGTAATAGATTTGGTATACTCGCGAA
>Ga0210057_1001477_pt1 | contig 35647 bp, 27 predicted proteins | sample CryGeyCG2114_010_2_FD_183968 | JGI IMG/M metagenome (GOLD analysis project Ga0210057, IMG submission 183968) | Groundwater microbial communities from aquifer - Crystal Geyser CG10_big_fil_rev_8/21/14_0.10 (SPAdes) (version 2) | ecosystem: Environmental > Aquatic > Deep subsurface > Groundwater ... | reverse complement strand
CTTTCGTTCCTAACATCCCGACTGCAACTCCCACCCGGGTATTTCCCACTGCTATCCCGCGGCCGCAAACGGCTTTGATTGTTAGCGGCACCGGAGAAAGCAACAGCCGCTTGTCGCAAAAAATGGCGGTAGTATTCGGGAACGCAACGAACCCGAAGCTGTTTTTAGACTGGACATGGCCCACCGCTTTTGCCAATAACAGCATTTACGTTCGCATTGGCAATAGCGAAGAATTTGTTTACGTCGGCCAAACAGTCACTGCCACTATCGGCTGGTCGTGGAACAGACGCGCTTACGCGCGAACCGACTATAATCGGGTCGCGTCTGAATTCCGCGACGGGCCGACTGCTTTCGGTTGGCACCAGTTTAAACTGTTTATCATAGGCACCAACCGACAGATATCCGGTCCTTTCTTAAGTAACCGTGTTATGTTTCTGCCTCGTGCGGAAACAGCCATTGCGGTTACCGACGACATTGGCCATTTTGAGCCAATTGTCGCGGATGATGACGCCAACGGCGAGAACGAGTTATTCCTTGCCTTGGACAACGCGCGCGTGGGAGTGAATCCGGAATCTGTGGATGACTACCATTGGTACGCGAGTATCAATGGCAGTAGCCGATTGTACTACCTTGGCCGTTCTGGCGGAAGATATATGAATTACTTTCGCTGGAAAAGAGGCGGTATGCGGTTTATGGCTGCGGAATTTACAAATGGTCCGACGCCGGGAAATAATTACCGGTTTATTGCGTTCGCAATGCAAGGCAGCCGCCAAGTACGGCGCATCAACGGACCGGAAGTGGCTTTTAACGTTATTGCCAGCCGCGTTAATCCGACTGCTGTTCCTACGGCGACGAATATGCCGGTATCACCAATACCGACAGCCACGCCGACGAGTACCGCAACATCCAGACCGCCGGCAACTGTTACGCCATTGCCGCCAACAGCAACTCTTACGCCAACAGCAACGGCTACGAGGATGCCAACGGCAACAGCAACGCCGACGGCAACGCCGACAGATGCTCTGGCTCCGCAGCCCTGGAATGTGCGCATGTCATGGTGGACAGACCATGACATTGACGCAAATCATGACGGTAGCCACGATGCCCAACTTTATTATCGGGTATCGCCGGAAAACCGCGTTCCGGGCGCACAACTCGCTTGGGACGATTGGGGTTTTAACCAAACAACCAATCGCACGAATGGCGTGGTGGTGGCGCAAGCTGTTGACTCGCAGGGCACTCTAGTTAACAGCGGCGACTGGCTGGTAATTGACGCCTATATCTTCTTTGACCCTCAAGTCAAAAGATATGTCGTCAGCGGCATTGTTACCGGCACAAATCAGGATTACTTTATTGTACCAGTAGTGGCACTGCAGCATGATGACCGTTTGGTGTTTATCACGCCAAACGATGTCCAGCCGGTCATTCAGAGCCTGCAAGGAGGGCGGGCCTACCATGTCGTCTGGGACATGAGTGCGTTGGTCACCATCCTACAAGATCAGCTGGATGCGGATTTTGTAGGAAGTGAATTTGCGGGAATAGATTATATCCGCCAATATACCCGCACTCAACTGCCCGGGCAATCTCCTTACATCGCCTGGGACTACTGGGGCGTACTGGATGACAATGAGTACGCCAGTAACCCTTGGCGAAATGAGTCAATTTGGCAATGGTTTGTACCGAGAGGTAATGCCATTAGCCAAACGACAGGAGGAGTAAGGATCGTTTGTCCTCCGCGTAATTTGCTCACCAATCCGGACGGCTCCAGCGCTGTTTTAATCAACGCTGGCGGATTTGACGAGCAATGAAAAGTTGTTCTTTAATAGAAAATAACCGAGTACACGGATGTACTCGGTTTTCTTTTTCTAAAGACATATTCAACTTATTTTTTAGTCAATCATTATTACTTCATACTTTTCTTAAACTCCTCCACCATCGGCACCGCTTCGCTTTCTACCCCGTAACTGGCCGCTAAATAAACCGCCGCCCAGGAAGCTACCGCCCAGGAAGAAAAAATTTTCTGCCAAAAATTTTGCCCTTGCGTCTCAATTACTTCCACCGGCAGCCCCCTATCCTGATATAATTTTTTTAAAATTTCCATGCGCTTCAAATTCCGCGGTTCATCCGCGTTGTCGCGCAAAAATATAAAATAAAACCGCTCCGATAAATTTTTCGTTGCGGCTTTAACGTCAAAGCTAGTCATTTCGTTATGGTTCAATTCCGGCAAAACATTATAAAACGCCGGGATTTTGCCGGTTTCGTTAAAAATAATCTTCCAATTCAAAGCAATCGCCCGATTGCGCGCGGAAGAATAAATTACCGGCGCATACCCTTTTAACCTATCCGCTAATTCCTTGCCCGCTTGCTCAAACTCCGCCGGCCGCAAAGATTTTTTTAACTCTTTTGCTTCTTTTAAAATTTCCCGCGCGCCAATTAATTTTGCCATCGCTTTTAAGCTAAAACCCAACGCCGAGCGCGGCTGAATCCCCGTATCCGGCAGCTGAATGTAGGGCAAATTTTTTTCCTTGGCTAACGCTAATAATTTGCCTCCCGTGGCGATAACCGCTGCCGCTAAATTTTGCGCTAAGGCTGTTTGCAAACCGTCAATCACTTCCTCGGTATTGCCGGAATAGGAACTGGCGATAATTAAACTCTGCCGCAATTCTTTCTCGGTTAACTTTGGCAAGCCGTAATCGCTATGAATTTTTAAATTAATCGCCGGCTCGTAAGCTAAAATCAAATCCGCCGCCAAGTGCGAGCCGCCCATGCCTAAAATAATAAATTTTTTGCCGCGCCTAAATTTTTCCTTATTGGCAATTTTTGGCGTCCAGGCGAATTGTTTGGGTAAATTTTTAATCGCGTCTTCCATCATAAAATTATTGCTATGAATAATTAGGCGCTTGCTTAGTTATTTCGATGTCATGCGGGTGGCTTTCGCGCCAGCCGGCCGGAGTAATTTTAATGAACTCCGCCTTTTGTTGCAGCTGCGGAATGGTTTTCGCGCCGACATACGCCATGCCCGCCCGCACGCCGCCGGCTAACTGATGGATGATGGCGGCAACCGGTCCGCGGTATTGAATTCGGCCTTCAATTCCTTCCGGCACAAATTGCGTTGCCTCAACGGTACTGGCTTGCCCGTAACGGTCGGCTGAACCGTGGCTCATGGCGCCCAGCGAACCCATGCCGCGGTAAGATTTATACATTCTGCCCTGATAATATTCCGTGTCCCCGGGGGACTCTTCCGCGCCGGCAAAAAGCCCGCCAATCATTACCGAATCAGCGCCGGCGGCGAGCGCTTTGACGATGTCGCCCGAGTACCGAATGCCCCCGTCGGCAATTATAGAAACTTTACTTCTGCCTCGCCCTTTAACCGCCTCTAACACGGCCGAGAGCTGCGGCACGCCGATGCCGGCGACCACGCGCGTGGTGCAAATAGAACCCGGCCCAACGCCGACTTTCACCGCGTCCGCGCCGGCGGCTATCAGCGCTTTCGCGCCGGCCGCGGTAGCAATGTTACCGGCAATAACATCAACTTCTTTAGTTACCGAATCTTTTTTAAGCAGCTTGACCGTGTCGATCACGCCGCCGGAATGCCCGTGCGCCACATCCACCACGATTACGTTAACGCCGCTCCCGACCAAAAGCCGCGCCCGCTCTAACGCCGCCTCGCCCACGCTCACCGCCGCTCCCACGCGCAAACTTTTATTACGGTCTTTATTGGCTTGCGGATACATCTCGTTTTTTTCCAAATCCTTGCGCGTAACAATGACGCTTAACCTGCCGGCCGCGTCCACCAAACAAAGCACGCCGAGCTTTTTTGTGTAGATAATGTCGTTCGCCCGCTCCAAACTGATGTCTGCCGGCGCGGTTATTAATTTCTGCGTCGGCACCATCGCCTCCCGCACCAATTTATCTTTATCGTGAGGCCAAAAGTAATCAAGTTTAGTTATTAAACCTAAAAGTTTTCCCTCTTTGTCCACCACCGGAGCGGCTTTGTAACCTTTTTTTATTCTAATGTCATATACCGCTTGAATGGTATCGTCGGGACCAACCGTAACCGGTTCGGTAATGAAGCCGTTTTCAAAACGTTTAACCAGCCGCACCTCGCGCGCCTGCTGGTCAGCGGTTAAATTTTTGTGTATTACGCCGATGCCGCCGGCGAGCGCCAAGGCAATCGCCAGGCGGTGTTCGGTCACGGTGTCCATCGGCGCGCTCATTATCGGCAAACGCATCGCGATATGGCGCGTCAATCGGCTGTCTAAAACCGCGTCTTTCGGTCTAATTTCCGAGTACTGCGGCGCGAGCAAAACATCGTCAAAAGTAAACGTTTCTTGCATACAAAATAATTTATGGCTATGATTAACTTAATTCTAACTCAAAGCAGGAGAAAAAACAACTATGCGGCATGTAGCTATTTTAGACTTCGGCTCCCAATATACCCATCTGATCGCGCGACGCATCCGCGAACTGAATGTCTTAGCAAAAATATACCCTAACGACATTGCGGCGGCGGCTTTGCCCGCAGAAGTTAGCGGCATTATTTTATCCGGCGGACCGCAGTCGGTTTATGACGCCGGCGCGCTTACTGTTGACCCGGCTATTTTTACTTTAAACAAACCAATTTTAGGCATCTGCTACGGGCATCAATTAATGGCGCAACTTTTAGGCGGCCGGGTGCGGGCGGGAAAAATCAGAGAGTACGGCCGAGCTGATTTATCTATTGTTCAACTAACGCCCTTGCTGGCTAATGTCAGCGCGGAAACGACGGTCTGGATGAGCCACGGCGATTCGGTAACGCGGCTTCCGGCCGGCTTTGCCGCCGTCGCCCGCACCAACGACTGTCCGATTACCGCGATGGCTGACGAAGATAAAAAATTATACGGCCTCCAGTTCCATCCGGAAGTTGACCATACGCCCGCCGGCGTTACTATTCTTAGCAACTTTGTGTTTAACGTCTGCCGCGCGGAAAAAAATTGGCGCGTAGAGGATATCGTTGCCGAACTGCAACGACAAATTTTACAGCAAGTCGGCAATAAATCCAAACACCTTCACCGCCGGGTTTACCCCAACACCAATTTTAGTGTAGGGGTAAACCCTGCGGGAAGATATGCATTTCCATTCATCCCTGCGGCAGAGACCGCAAGGTATTCTGGAAGGTGTCTGGATAAAAAAGTTTTTATTTTGGTCAGCGGCGGCGTTGATTCCAGCGTCGCTTTCGCGTTGCTTACTAAAACGCTGGGGGAAGAGCGAGTTAAAGGCCTGTACATTGACACTGGTTTTATGCGCCGCGGCGAATCCGCGGAAATTGCCGCCGGCTTCCGCCAAGCCGGACTGCATAATTTTACCGCCGTTGACGCCTCTGATGTTTTTTACAAAAATTTGGAACAAGCGTATGAGCCGGAAGCCAAAAGAAACATTATCGGCCAGACATTTTTGGACGTTAAAGACGAACAAATAGCAAAGCTTAACCTAAACAGCGACGAATGGCTCTTGGGGCAAGGCACGATTTATCCCGATATTATTGAAAGCAGCGGCTCCCAGAACGCGCAAAAAATAAAAACGCACCATAATCGCGTGGACGCGATTAAGCGGATGGTTGAGCAAGGATTGGTGGTTGAGCCCTTAATTGATTTTTATAAATTTGAAGTGCGCCAAATCGGCCAACTGCTTGGCTTGCCTCCTAATCTTATCAGCCGCCACCCTTTCCCCGGACCCGGGCTTGCCATTCGCTGCCTTTGCCGTCAGCATTCAGCCGTTACTGACATGGCCGCCATTCAAAAAAAAATCGACGTTTTATTCGCGCAAAAATATCCGCGTCTGCGCCAACGAGCGTTGCCGTTAAAATCAGTCGGGGTGCAAGGCGACAATCGCACCTACGCGCACCCGCTCGCGGTCTGGGGCGAGCAAGATTGGGAGAAACTGGACGCGCTCGCTTCCCGAGTTACTAACGCCGTTAAAGAAATAAACCGCGTTGTTTTATTATTGAATCCTCCCGCCGAGCCAAGCGCGATTTTTAAACTGCCCGCCGGCGACGTTTATGTCAGCCGCGAGCGAATTAATCTTTTGCGCCAAATTGACGATATTGTCATCAGCATTATTCGGCAGCAAGGCATTTACGACGACATCTGGCAATTTCCGATTGTTTTAGCGCCGGTAGCGGACGAGCAGGGCCGCGAAGCAATCGTGCTTCGGCCCTTTAATTCCCGCGACGTAATGACCGCCACTTTCTACCGAATGGATAAAAAAATTCTTAGCCAAATTGTGCAAGAAATTTTAGCCACTGGTAAAATATCGTGTGTATTCTATGATATAACTAATAAGCCGCCGGGTACTACCGAATGGGAATAATCCAATTACAAATCACTTAGATTGTCATTCCCGCGAAAGCGGGAATCCCGCCATTGATGTGATAGTCACGAGATTCCCGCTTTCGCGGGAATGACAGGAGGAAACAACTTTATTATATTTATAATAATGAAAGAAACCGTACTACAAAAATTACAATCCGAACTCGCGCCGCAGGCCGACGCTAAAATTGACTACGAAGGCGAGCACAGCCGCCACCAAGCCCAGGGCAAAGATACCGGGCGCATTTTAATCCGTAACGCGCCGTTTATTTTTACTTGCGACCAAAACGACAAAACGCAAATTCTAACCGGGCACTCGCTAGTTATTGAAGGAGATACGATTAAAGCGGTGGCGCCGGCCGGCCAAATTCAGGAACAAAATTTTGACGCCGTCTACGACGCCGGCAAGCGGGGCGGCATTGTCATTACGCCCGGCTTTATCAATACCCACACCCACCCCCCGATGTACTTAATGCGTTCCGCCATGATGCTGGATGAGGGCGAAGGCGTGGACGAAACGATTGCCGCGATGCCGCGCTGGGAGCAGGCGATGAGCGAAACCGATATGGCGCTGGGCGCTATCGGCGACATTACCGAACAGCAAAAGCACGGCATCACCACCACTTTGAGCCACTACCACGCCTTTGCGCCGCTGGAGCAAGCCTCCCGACTGACGGAACAAAATTTGATCAACGCCGTCAGCGTTATGTCTAACGTTAGCCCGGCCAATTCTCCGGCTTTGATTGAAAAAATCATCTCTGAACACGCTAATAGCCATTCGCGTTTGGCTATCGCCCTGCATTATTTGTACAAAGCGACGCCGGAGATATTAACGGCGGTCAACGCTTTGGTTAACAAATACAACCTGCTTTTTACCTGCCACTTTGCCGAAAGCGAACAAGTGGCTAAAAATTGCGAGGAAAAATTTGGGATGCGCGAAACGGGCGTGTTAAAAAAATTTAATTTACTGAACGATCGCACTCTGATTTCTCACGCCATTCACGTCCGGGATGAAGAAGTTAAAACTTTAGCCGCCGCGGGCGTCGGCATCGCGCATTTGCCGACTTCTAACGTCATCCATAAAAGCGGCGTTTTTCCTTTTTGGAAATTCTTTGACGCCGACGGGCTGCCTTATTTGAGTTTGGGCACCGACAGCGTCATCAGTAAAAGTCGTTTGGATTTATTGTCCGAAGCGTACCAAACGCGCATTACCCATCTTTACGACCGCACGGTTAAATTCAGTTCGCTGTTTAAAATGATGACCGTGAACGGCGCGCGCATACTGCATCTGCCTGACCGAGGTCGGATTGCGCCCGGCTGCAAAGCCGATTTGGTTTTTTGGAAATTGCGCGACCGCGGCTTTATTCCCTATGACGCGGACGAACCAATGACGCTCTTAGGCAACATCATCACTCACGGCGGGCGGATGGTGCGCGACTTAATGATTAACGGCCGCTTTGTGATTAAAAACCGCCGCCATCAACTTATAGATGAAAGTAAGTTGCTGCAGCAACTGCAGGAGCATCATCTGGCTATGCGGCAAAGAGTACGCCCCCGCACCCTCCCGTAGCATTCTGGGGTGTGGGGGTAAAAAAATACCCGCGCTTCCTTTCGGTTGCGTGGGATTTATATTGATCTGTTGATCAATTTGCTTAGTGCTTGGCAAAGCCGCGATTCTCGGGAGCAAGTAAAGCAACTGACATGCCTGCTTCTTGGAAAAATTTTTTCACCTCCTCTAAGTTTTTTCCGTCTGCCGGCACAACTCCGCCAATGCAGCCGGCATCGCGCAATAATTCCGGCCCTTCGCGCCTGTCTAAGAGAACAATTTGTTGCCGAATCCTATCCAATTCTTTTAACTTCTCTCGAGGTGGCAGGCAATTGCACATAAAATGATCAACTGACTGCAACATGCCAAGATCACCGAATAATACTTGGTTGATATTAATGTCAATGGGCTCCGCGCTACTTGCGTAAGGAAAAAAAGCGTCAGAAGCAAACACGGAGCCATTGGGGTCATGGCCGGCTCGCCGGGCGCGGTCCAAACAAAGCCGTACGCAGGCAATGCGGTCCTGCTGACCGCAACCAAGGCCAATCAGTTGGCCATCTTTTGCGAGTGCGACTGTGTTGCTTGATGCAAACCAACAGCAAGCCCAAGCAACGAGCAAGCTCGAAAAAATATCATTGGCTAACGGCTCGCCTACCCATCCCTGAATTGCGTTCGGAGAAAGCACGAAATGGGGAGCGCGCTGGCGCAAGAACCCGCCGTGCACCGGGCGCCATGCCCACTCATCTGTCGGTAAAGTTGGATTTTCCAGAGACGAATTAACCAGCAAACGCCGCTTCTCCCTTTTCCCCAAAAGCTCGATCGTGGACTCAGAAAAATTTGGTGCTAAAATTACATCCAGCCCCCAATTTTTTCTGCCAATACTCTGTTCTGCTGGAGACATTAGCGCCTGGACTAATTCATCCGTAATGGGAAAGTTAACGATAACTTCCCCACCCATAACAGCTACGGAATCACCGTACAGTGCCTTGTCCAATGCTACCTGCGGCTTATCCCAGTCAATGCCAGCGCCGCAAGGATTTCCATGTTTGCCGGCAATGGCGATGCAAGGAACGGCTCCTGCCCCTCGTCTGAATGCTTCCGCCAAAAAACGAAGGATATTTGTGATCTGGCTGGCATCGGCTATGGTAATAAAACTTGGTTCCACAGCAACGACTTTAAACCGATACATCGCCAATGGGTCATTTATTTCCGTCGGAAACAAATGCGCCGGATTTTGGTTGCGATTCTCCGCGTAAGCTAATGGGTAAGCTGGCCCCATAAAAACTGTTTCAACTTGCTGGCCATTTTGCGCCGCGTAGAATTTACTGATAGCCGCGTCATAGGCGGCTGTTAAGTAAAAAACTTTTTGGGCAAGCTGGCGGCGCAGGTGAATATCTATGTCCCCGTGCGCTTGCAGTTCAGTTAAAATGAGCTGCCGGTCATCCGGCTCGCAAATCACAATGACATTTTGATGATTTTTAGCTGCCGCGCGCAACATAGCCGGGCCGCCGATATCAGTCAGACTCACTACTTTATCCATGCTTACTTGCGGGTCAGCCAACGCTTCCCAAACCGGATACACGTCCACGCAGACCAAATCAAAACGAGTAATGCCATAATGGTCAAGTTCCGCGTTATGCTCCGGCGTATTCAAGGCAAGAAGTCCACCGTAAATTTTTGGGTGTAAAGTAACTACCCTATGGTCTAAAATAGGCGGCATACCAGTAAGGTCTTGCACGTCCATAACGCCGGCTACCCCATGCTCAATAAGGTACTCGTGAGTTCCGCCGGACGACACAATCATGAACCCAAGTTCCTGCAAACCCTGGGCGAATTTTTCAATGCCTTCTTTATCAAACACTGAAATTAACGCCCGTTTTTGTTTTTCTGCCATGATTTACTCCTCCTCTGTGGTAAAGTTTAAAAGACCAAAACGCTTATTTTTATCAACTCTCTTTTGCCCTAAAATTACTACCAATAAAAACAAAAGTCAAGAAAATATGTTCATCGCCATACTAATTTCGGTGGTTTATTTATATCATCTACTATGTTATTTTGAGTCTCGCCCCGTCCTAATTCAATAATTAATTAATGAATTTACGCAAGTAAGCCGTAGGCGGCTTTGCGCGTAATTAGCTTTTTAGGTATTAAACTCTGATCGCAAAATTTAGGGCGGGGTCAAATAGTTGCCGGGGGAAAATAAGTATGCTATAATAAAAAAACTTTATTTGCTAAAGTAAAAAATATGTCCGAAATAATTTTGACCGACGCTAGTTTTGAGCAAGAGGTATTACAAGCTAAAGAGCCGGTGCTGGTGGATTTCTGGGCGCCGTGGTGCGGCCCCTGCCGCATTCAAGGCCCAATCGTGGAGGAGCTCGCGCGCGAGCTGTCCGGCAAAGCTAAAGTGGCTAAACTGAACGTGGATGAAAATCAAGGGACGGCCGAAAAATACGGCGTGATGAGCATCCCGACCATTATTATTTTTAAAAACGGACAAATCGTGGAACAACTAATTGGCGTGCAAAATAAAGAAACGCTCGCGGATAAACTGGCATCGCACAACACCTAACACGAAACCAGTAACAACAAAAAAACAAGGCGACAAATCAGCTCCCTTGTTTTTTTGTTATGTGTTACGTGTTTTATGTTATGTGATTAGTAGTCCCTCAACTTTTCAATGCCGCCCATCTTCTGAATTTTTTCGAGCGCTTTGGCTTCAATCTGGCGGATGCGCTCGCGCGTAACGTCAAACTCCTGCCCCACCTCTTCCAGCGTGTGCGAGACGCCGTCAATAAGCCCGAAACGCATCTCTAAAATTTTGCGCTCGCGCGGCGATAAATCCTTGATGATGTCGCGCACATAGTCCCGCAATAATTTTAAGGCGGCCGAGCGGTCGGGCATTACGTTTTTTACGTCTTCAATGAAATCTTCCAAAGTAGAGTCTTCCTCGTCGTCGCCCACGGTTGTTTCTAACGACACCGTATCCTGCGATATTTTTATGATATGGCGCACCTTATCCAGCTCCTCGCCCATTTCGGCGGCGATTTCTTCCGGCAATGGCTCGCGGCCCAAATCCTGAATAAGCTGCCTTTCCACCTGCTGGAATTTGTTAATCGTTTCTACCATATGCACCGGAATGCGGATGGTGCGCGACTGATCGGCGATAGCGCGCGTAATGGCCTGGCGCACCCACCAGGTGGCATAAGTAGAAAATTTATAGCCCTTGCGGTATTCAAATTTTTCCACCGCCTTGAACAATCCGATATTGCCCTCTTGAATTAAATCCAACAGCGACAGTCCTTTGGCGCCGGCAAACTTTTTGGCGATGGAAACGACTAGCCGCAAGTTCGCCTGAATCAGCCGGTTAGCCGCTTCTTTATCGCCTTTTTCTTTGCGTTTGGCAAGCTCAATTTCTTCGGCGTTGGAGAGAAGCGGCACTTTGCCGATTTCGCGCAGATACATCTGAATGGAGTCGGAGGAAAATTCGGTGATGTCAAACTTTTTCTTGCTGTCAAAATCGGCAATGATTTCTTTAAATTTGCTTTCTTGCTTGTTTTGCCCCTCGTTTTCCACGTTCAAAAATCCTTCGGTGCCTTCAATAATCTGGATGCCGTGTTTGTTCAGTTCCTCCAAAAAACATTCGTAATCGTAAATGTATTCTTCCAGCCGAGGAAAAGTATAAAGCAGCTCAATTTCGGTCACAAACCCGCGCGAACGGCCTTTAGCAATCACGTTTTCCCTTCTCTTTTCGTCCGGCTTCCCCGCCTCCTCAATTTCGCCCCCTACCGGCTGGCGCAATATTTTAGCGCCTAACTCGCGGCTGGCTTTAAATTTGAATTGACGCGTTTTGGCCGCTGGATTTTTTTTTACCGCCTGCCTTTTATTGAGGGATTTTCGGCGCGCCCGCTCATTGTTTTTTTTAACGCTGAACCTCTTGGTTGGCCTGTATTTTACCGCCATTTTGGATATTTTTTTCGCCTGCTTAGGCATATAAAAACATAAATTATAAAACGGGGGCTTGATCTTTTATCCTCTGCCCCCTAATCACTCTTCTATCCGCCGCACCTCATCCGCGACCACTTTAAACGCTTCCATGGATTCCGTTATGCCGCCCGCGTCTTGGCGCCGTTCGGCTTCGGCCAGCTCGCGCTCAATTGCTAGCATTTTTTTGATTAAATGCTTTCGCTTGAGTTGGTTGATGATTTTACCGATCTCCAATCTGGCGTCGCTGGCGTTCATTTCATAAAAATCTTTATCGGCCAAGAGCAAAAGCGTATCCAACAGTCCCTGTAAACCAATCAACTCCTCTTCGTTAGCAATCGTATTTCCCAGCCAAGATTTTAAACTGTCGTCGTTAAATAAATTAGAGTCGCTCTCTATGGTATTATAATAAACGACCAGCTTTTTGTAAAATGCCCGCTGCGACTCTTCGGTCAGCATCTCCGGGGATATGTTGTTAATGAGGTAGCTAAAATGTTCGGGGAACTTAAGCGCCAAAGCCAACAGCGACTCGGTTAACATTTGATTATGGCTGATGTTCGGCTGGACAGCGGCGTCTTTTGGCTGTACGGCCCTGGTTTTATCCGGGCGGCGCCGCTGGCGTTTGTCCAAAACTTCCCGCAGTACCTGTTCATTTACTTCCAAAGCATTAGCCAGCCGCCGCAACCAAGCGTCTCGCTCAATAGTGCTGCCGATAAAACTCGTTACTTTCAATAACTTCTCCGCCGCCTGTTTTTTATCAGCGATGTTATTTAAATCCAAGCCCCGAAAAGTGCGGCCAAAATAATAATCAATTACGCTTTGGGCCGCTTCCACCGCTTGCCGGAAGTCGTCCGGATTATTACGAATGCATTCGTCCGGGTCTTTGCCGCCCGGCACCTGGATTACTCTAATGTTCATCTCTTGCCCCAGCGCCTGCTCAATGCCGCGTTCGGCCGCGATTTGCCCGGCCGCGTCAACGTCAAAAGCAAATAAAACATTGTCGGCATAGCGCTTGAGCAATTTAATTTGGTCGCTAGACAAAGCCGTTCCGGAACTGGCTACCGCGTTCTTGAATCCGGCTTGATGGGATGAAAGCGCGTCCATTTGGCCTTCAACCACGATAGCCGTTTCCGCCTCGCGAATAAAATTTTTCGCCTTGTCTAAACCGAATAGAATTTTACTTTTATCGTAAATTTGCGTCTGGGGCGAGTTGACGTACTTTCCCATCCGCTCCGTTGCTTCCCGCTCGGGAGAAACGCGCGCGCTAAATCCGACCGGGTTGCCGGCGGCGTCATTGACGGGAAACATGATGCGGCCGCGAAAGCGGTTGTAATATCCAACCCCCTGCTCTTTTTTTACGGATAAACCGGCTAAAAATATTTCCTGCTCGCTAAAACCCCTCGTCTTTAAAAAATTAAACAAATCGTCCCAAGACTCGCGGCTGTAGCCGATTTGCCATTCGGCAATCGTTTCCGGCTTCAGCCCCCGCTGTTGCAAATATTGCCGCGCGCCGGCCGCTTCCGGCGTTTCCAGCAAAACTTTGTGGTAATATTTAGCCGCCAAATCAGCCGCGTCCAACAGGCGGTTGCGCCGGCTTGTTTCTTGCGGGTTGTACGAGCGTAATTGCACTCCGGCCTTAGGCGCCAGTTGGCGCAGCGCTTCAATGAAATTCAGCCCCTCTATTTCCATTACGAAACTAAAAACATCGCCGCCTTTGCCGCAGCCAAAACAGCGCCAAATCTGCCGCTCGGGCGACACCACGAAAGACGGGGTGCGCTCGCGGTGAAACGGGCAGCGCGCGGTAAAATTCACGCCCACTGGTTTGAGCTGAACATATTCGCGGACGACTTCCACGATGTCCAATTTTGATTTTATTTCTTCGGCTTGATTCATCTTGTCATTGCGAGGAGCGAAGCGACGCGGCAATCCCGTGAATATCACTACTCTCCTACTTTTATTATTCTCTCTATTTCCCAATTAATTCTCGTTACCGCTTCATAGTTTATCGTACCAATTTTTTGCGCCAGTTCGTCAGCCGTAATTTCATTCTTTCCTTGTTTTCCAATCAAAACCACCTCATCGCCTTCGCGTATGCTCGGCACCCGCGTTACTTCCACGGCGGTCAAATTCATGCAAACGCGGCCGCGCACCGGGCAGCGCTTGCCCCTAATTAAAACTTCGCCGCAATTAGATAATTTCCGGTCATAGCCGTCAGCGTAGCCGACAGGCAAAATCGCGATTTTTGCTCTCTGTTTAAATTGATAAGTCAAACCATAACTTATTCTTTCGCCTTTAGCTACTGTTTTGATTTGAATAATGCGCGTTTTCCAAGTTAGCGCCGGTTTTAAATTCAGTTTGCGTGCCAGCGCCGCTGTCGGCGCAAGACCATACATTGCTATGCCCAGCCGCAGCAGATTGCAGGATTTATCCGGGAAAAAAACGCCGGCAGAATTGGCAATGTGAACAAGAGGGATATTAATGTGCCGCTTTATTTTAGCAACTATGTTGTGAAATTGCAAAAGCTGCCGCTGGGTAAATTTTGCGTCCTCATCAGCGGCTGCGAAATGGGAAAAGATTCCTTGAATTTTTGTCTTGGGTATGGCCTGTATTTTTTCCACGACACCTTCAATTTCATTTGGATAAAAACCCAAACGGCGCATACCAGTGTCAAGTTTGAGATGAATTTTCAACGTAGAGACGCGATATATCGCGTCTCTACAATAATTTTTTATTTCTTCTACCTGCTTGGCACTATATATTCCCAGTTCAATCTTATTTTTTATCAACGCCGGCAAATTCTTTTCGTCCCAAAAGCTTAAAACTAAAATCGGCAGTTTTACTCTTGCCTGCCGCAACGCTAAGGCTTCGCTGTCGCTTGCGGTCGCCAAGCATTCAACCGACTTTGCCTTCTCTAAAAATTGAGCCACCGGTATCATCCCGTGGCCGTAGGCATTGCTTTTGATTACTGCCGCAATTTTAAAGTGATGCGGCAATAATTTTCTAAACTGTTTAATGTTATGTTGTATGGTTGGATTATTTATTTCCACCCAAGATAAAGAATTCATAATTTTCTTATCGTTTTTTTGTTTTTTTGCCTTGCAACGGCTAACTCTATTAACTTATCTAAAAATTCGCTAAAACTCATGCCGGCCGCTTGCGCCGCTTTGGGCGTTAGGCTGGCGCTGGTTAAACCGGGAATAGTATTTATTTCTAAAAAGTATAAATTATTATCTTCTTTGCTCCAGATAAAATCTACCCGCGCCAAGTCCGCGCAGCCAAGCGCCTGAAAAATTTTTACCGCATCAGCTTGGGCGCGCTGCTTTATTTCATCTGGTATCTGCGCCGGGCAAACCTCGTCGCTTCCGCCCGACTCGTACTTGGCTTTATAATCAAACCAAGCGGAAACTTTAGGGATAATTTCAATTACCGGCAACGGCGCGGCCGGATTATTTCCCATTACCGGAACCGTCAATTCCCGGCCGGCGATAAATTGTTCCAAAATAATTTGTTCGTCGTGTTTAAAAGCGATTTCCATTCCCCGCTCCAGTTCTTCTTTGGTTTTAGCTATGGTCATTCCAACCGAAGAGCCAAGTTCATTGGGCTTCACTACCACCGGCAAAGATAATTCGCTGATAATATTTTCCAAATTAAAATCCGCGCCGCGCGTTAAAGCGATGTCTGCCGCGGTTTTAAGCCCGGCTTTGCTCGCGACTAATTTCGCCTTATATTTATTCATGCCCAGGGCGCTCGCGAGTACGCCGGAAAAAACATACGGCACGCCTAAGCATTCCAGCATCCCCTGCAGTTTGCCGTCTTCGCCGAACGGTCCGTGCATTATCGGCATTACTAAATCAATTGTGCCGACTTCTTGCCCGTTGTTTTTCGCCACTAAACTGGCCGCGCCTGCTTCTGGCGCTGGCACGACTGCCTGCATCGCGGCGGTATTTAATTGCGTTGTTTTGTAATCTTCCGCCTGCAACAAATAAGTTGCGCCCTCGCCCAAAAACCACCGACCGGTTTTATCAATGCCGATTAAAGTAATGTCGTATTTATTTTTATCCAGCGCCTCATGCACGGCTTTGGCCGATTGCAAGGAAATTTCGTGCTCGCCGCTTTTGCCGCCGAATAAAAGACAAATTCTTTTTTTGGACATAAATAATCAATTAGCAATGACGAATAAAAAATTACGAATTTAATTTGGCGGAAGCGAAAGGATTCGAACCTCTGGTCCGCTTTCACGGACTCCGGTTTTTCGCGACCCCGTAAGAAGGCGGTGGGTGCAGGATTTGAACCTGCGGTACCTTTTCAGGTACTCTGGTTTTCAAGACCAGTGCATTAAACCACTCTGCCAACCCACCGCCTTTCTACGGGGCAAGCCGGTGCATTAAACCGCGGCCGTCTATCCCGCAGTATTGCGAGACCACGCTTCCGGTTGTTTTAATGTTCTCGTGCTTTTATGTTTTAATGTTATATGTTATAATAATTATATAAATATCCACTAAAGTCAAGTTAACCCCGTGAAATAATGTGTCGCTTATAAGTGGCATTAGACCACTGACCGCAACATTATGCTACACCTGCAATTATATCAGAGGTATTTTATTTAACGGGGTAAATTTTATGCCGCAAATTAATCCGCCGGTTGAGCAATACGATGAAATTATGGCTTGGAGCGTGCCGGAATTTGATAAGCACGAACGAAGCCGCGCCTGGTATGTGGGCGCGATAATTTTCGCTTTAGTCGTGCTTACTTACTCTTTTTGGACGGCTAATTTTTTGTTTGTGGTCATTATTGTCTTAGCCGCCGCAGTGATGATGCTTAACGACGGCCGCGAGCCGGACAAAATTAAATTTGCCGTTAGCGGCGAAGGGCTGATTGTCGGCAAAAAATTCATTGATTACGACGAATTAAAAAATTTCTCCATCGTCTATAAGCCGCGCCAAGGGGTAAAAAAGTTATACTTTGAATTTAAAAATGTGGTGCGTCCCCGCCTTTCCATCTATTTAGACAATATGAACCCCTTGCCAATCCGCGAGACTCTGCTAAACTACCTGCCAGAAGATTTGGAGCGGGAAAACGAGCCGCTCTCGGAGCAGTTGGGGCGGTTGTTTAAAATATAGCGGGCATAAAAATAACCGCGCGCTTCAGCAGGGTTTAGACCCTGTTTTTATAAATAGTAAATTACAAACAAAGCTCTCATAGTTCAACGGATAGAACATGGGATTGCGGATCCCAAAATCCAGGTTCGATTCCTGGTGGGAGCACAACGGATAGGACGTCCCGCGGTATTGCGGGATAATAGAGGTTCGTCCCGTCATCCGACGGGACGCCCCGAATGACAGGGCGATTCCTCTCGGGTGCACAAACAAAAGCGGCCGCTGCGGCCGCTTTTTTTAGTTATTAGAAATTAGGTTAATTAGAAATTTTCTAGGTTCCTTCCTGCCAACTCTCCAAATATTTTTTTTGTTCCGCCGTCAATTCGTCAATTCCAATGCCCATTGATTTTAATTTTAAATCAGCCACATAATTTTCAATTTCGGACGGGATGTCATAAACTTGCGGCTGTAATTTTCCTTTATTTTTTACGACCCACTCCGCCGCGAGCGCCTGGGTGGAAAAACTCATATCCATTACGCTTGCCGGATGCCCTTCCGCCGCGGCTAAATTAACTAAACGCCCTTCCGCGAGCAGATATATTCGCTTGCCGTTGATAACATACTCGTCCACAAAATTGCGCGCGTTCTTTTTTACTTCGCTGGCCATTTCCCGCAAAGCTTTAATGTTTATTTCCACGTCAAAATGCCCGGAGTTGCAGACAACCGCGCCGTCTTTCATTACCGCAAAATGTTCGCAGTCAATAACGTTGATGTCGCCGGTTAAAGTACAGAATAAATCCCCGATTTTAGCCGCCTCCCGCATCGGCATTACGCGGAATCCGTCCATCGCCGCTTCCAGCGCCTTAACCGCGTCCACTTCGGTAACGATTACGCTCGCGCCCAGGCCGCGCGCGCGCAAAGCAAAGCCGCGCCCGCACCAGCCGTAGCCGGCGCAAACCACGTTTTTGCCGGCAATCAGCATATCGGTCGCGCGGATGATGCCGTCCAAGGTTGACTGCCCCGTGCCGTAGCGGTTGTCAAATAAATTTTTGGTTTTCGCGTCGTTCACCGCCACAATTGGAATTTTGAGCGCGCCGTCTTTCGCCATCGCGCGCAGGCGGATAACGCCGGTCGTAGTTTCCTCCGTGCTGCCTAAAACCTGCCGGCACATTTCCGGGTTATCTTTATGAATTACGGAAATTAAATCCGCGCCGTCGTCCATCGTTATTTGGGGGCTATGCGCAATCGCGGCTTTGATATGCTGAAAAAATGTCGCGCGATCTTCGCCTTTGCGCGCTAACACCGGAATTTGGTAATCCTGTACTAAAGAAGCCGCCACGTCGTCTTGGGTGGAGAGCGGATTAGAAGCGCAAAGTACGATATCCGCGCCCCCGGCTTTAAGCGTTCTGATTAAGTTTGCAGTCTCACAGGTAACATGCAAACAGGCGGACATCTTCAGCCCCGCCAACGGCTTGGCTCGCTCGAATTTTTCTTTCACCTGCCGCAATACCGGCATATCGCGCTCGGCCCAGGCAATGCGCTTTTTGCCTTCGGCAGCTAAACTTATGTCTTTAATGTCGTGTTGCATATTATTCCCTACTAATTACGAATATATACGAATTTACGAATTATCTTTTCTCAACATTCAAAATTCTTATATATTTTATTCCATTATTAGTAAAATTAGCTAAAATACCCAATTTTTTGTCTGTCGCTTGTAAATAATTTAAGACTTGCTTTATATTGCTCCTCACAAAATAATTGCCTTTTTTAATTTCCAAAACTACCCTATTCTCTATTATAAAGTCCGTATAGTATTTGCCAATAATTTCTCCTTTGAATTTTATCAAGTAAGGCGCTTGAGAAATAAAATTAATATTATGATTGATAAAATTTTTTGCTAAAGCTTTTTGGTAATGTTTTTCCTGATAACCGCCGCCCAACTCATTATATGTTTCATACAAGCATCCGACAATGAGGTAACTTAATTCCGGATAAACGATATCTCCGCGCTGCAAACTATTTTTATTGTACATAACTTTATTCGTACATTCGTACCGATTCGTAATTCGTAGGATTTAAATAGGAAGCTCCTCCTTAAAATTCTCCCGATACCTCTCCGCCGCCTCGGCAAAATTAAATTGGTGCGTCTGCGTGCCGTATTGCTCAACGGTGTACACGGCTACTACCCCCGCAAACCGCCCCGCGATTTCTAACGGCCAGCCGGAAACCAAGCCTTTGATGAAACCGGCGCGGTAAGCGTCCCCCGCTCCCGTCGGGTCAATGGTGTTTTTGGGTTTCGCCGGCGGAATGGAATAGCCGGCGTCTTTGGTTTTTATCTGCGAGCCTTTTTCCCCAAGCGTCGTGACTAACGCCTCCGCGTTTTCCAAAATTTTTTCTTCGCTCCAGCCGGTCTTTTTCATCAATAAACTTAACTCGTAGTCGTTGGAAATTAGCATCTTAGCTCCCTTGATGCCGAAACGCAAATCATCCGCGCTCAAAACCGGAATTTGCTGCCCCGGGTCAAAAATAAATGGCAGGTTGCGCTCGCGGTAAAATTTAGCTAAACGCGCCATATCCGCCGGAAACCCGGGAGCGACTATCGCCCAAGCTTCGCCTTCTTTTGCTTCCGGCTCAAGGGCGCAGGAATAATTCATTGCTCCGGGATAAAAAGCCGCCAACTGATTGTCCGCCTGGTCGGTAATGATGTTGGCAAAAGCGGTTTTTTCGCCGGCAATGATTTTAATGCCGTCAGTGTTAATGTTGCGCCCCGCGAGCCATTCGCGATATGCTTCAAAATCACTGCCGGCAGTAGCTAATATCGTCGGCTGCTCGCCCAAAAGCGCTAAATTATAGGCGATGTTGCCGGCCGTGCCGCCAAAATTTTCCTGCAAATTGCTGATGGTAAAAGAAACGTTAAGCGTATGAATTTTATCCGGCAAAATGTTGTCGGAAAATTTACCGGGGAAATCCATAATTTTATCAAAGGCTAAAGAGCCGAATACGAAAATGTTCATACCCATACGAATTACAAATTAAATAAGCCTATACAAATAAATGCTTATTTATATTAACATAATAAATTTGCTTGTCAAAATGTCATCCCTTCATCCTTTCGCCACCACCAGCCCCCAAACCTCTCTGGCTCCGGCCTGTTTTAAAACCCGCGCGCAGGCTTCCAAAGTAGCGCCGGTAGTAACCACATCGTCCACTAAAATAACGTTTCGGCCGGCTAATTTTTCTCCCTGCCAACCAAAGCTATTTACTACATTAAGCTTACGGTCCGCTTCGCCTAAGGAAGCCTGATCGCGCGTAGAGCGAATGCGCCCCAAATTACTAACGTCAACGGGGAAATTCAAATGTTCCGCTACCGGACGAGCTAAAATTTCCGCTTGATTAAAGCCGCGCCAACGCCGGCGCCGCGGGTGCAGCGGCACCGGAATTAATAAAGTATTTCCGGCCTGCCATTGCTTAGGTTGCCGCTCTAAAAATAAAATCAGGAGCTGTCCCAGCTCCCGGCCGACATCGGACGCCAAACGGTACTTTAAAGTTTTGATGGCTTTAGCCACTAATTCGTTGGTATAGTCGCTCGCTATTAACACTCCGTCTAAACTATATTTGTTCCGGCACTCCCGACAAAACTCGCCGCCTTTGGTTTTTTGTTTGCAGGCCAAACAACGGTTAGTTAAATTAATCGGCATTTGTCGCCGGCAATCGCCGCATATCCATTCGCCCTCTTGGCCGCAACCCAAACACTCAATCGGAAAAATGGCATCAATAATATTTTGCCAAATTGATTTTACGGTAACAATGGTAATAATAAACTTTATAACTTTTACTTAATAACTTCTTACTCTCCCCAAGTCAGCTTATCTACCTTCCACGCCCCGCCTTCTTTGATTATCACTACGCTCGCGTCCTGCTGGAAAGTGCGCGCGTTCGCGCTGACGCCGGCTGATTCTTTACGCTGTGTTTTAACGATAAATTCCGCCTGTCCGGCGTAATCGTCAAACTGTTTTGTGGCTACTACCACGGCTTTGGTGGTCAGGCCGTAATAAATGTCGGTTTGCCTGTTTTGGCTGCGGGACCGTTCAATATAATCACGCGTCAGCCGCTTCAGCGCCCGCGACATAAATATTTCTAAATCCAAAATATTGGCGTAGCCGGATTGGTTGGAATAACTGCCGTAACGCTCCACGAAAGAAGCGGCCAGACGCTGTAAATCCTCTGCCGTAACTTTTTCTTTTCGCGCCGGCGCCGGCGTTACCGTTTCCGGCGCCGCGGTTGCCGCCGGTTTCTCTTCCGCCGCCGGCACGGCGGCCGTTGGCTGTTTCGGCCGCACTGACGCTAAAAACATAAAATAAACCAGACCGATTAAAATAATCAGGGCGAATAATATTACCAAGATGGCGACTAATTTCTTGCCGTTCATAATGTTCAAATAGTTTTTACGGGTTTAAATCATTTGTGAACCATTAACACGAATACGCGATACGGACTTAATTGTTCCTGCAACTATACGAATGCCGCAAAAATTGTTTTGTTTTCTTGTTTTTATGTTTTAATGCTTTAATGTTTCTTACTTCTAACTTCTTATTTCTCCTTCTTGCTCTTGCCCCATCTGCTCCTCAAACTCCCGCTTGGCTTCTTCTATTTCCAATAACTGCCGCGGGTCGGTCGTAATCAGTTGGTCTTCGGCGTAAGAGGCGACGATTTTTATCGCGGCGTGCTTGTTGCCGGCAAAAAATATCCCTTCGCCCACGCCGCTTTCTAACAATAAATATTTTTCGCCTTCCGTCAAATTAAAAGTTTTCTGCACTAAATCCATTGCCGAGGGAGACTGGCGCAATAGCAGCTGCAGGGCGGAATTATTAACGATTGCCTGGCCGTATTGGGATACCAAAAAGTCGCTCACGTCTTGGGTGATGGTCGTAACGCCCAAATAATATTTGCGGCAACGCTTAATCAGCGCGTACATGAATTTAGCGCTGTCTTCATGCTGCATCAGCCACCACGCCTCGTCAATAACTAAGATGCGCTTTTTCATCTCGCTGCGGACGACATTCCAGATGTAGTTGACGATGGTGTAAATGGCAATCGGGCGCAATTCGTCCTCCAGGTCGCGGACGGAAAAACAAACGAGTTGGTTATTCATCTCCACGGTAGTGGGGCTGTTTAAAAGCCCGGCAAAAGTGCCGCCGGTGTATTTTTGCAGGCGCAAAGCCAAATCCGCGCCCCCCTCCAAACCGCTTAGAATATCCTGAAAATCAGACAGCACCGGAGCTTCTATCTTGGATAAATCCGCCTCCGCGGTAATGTCTTTTTTGCCGTAAGTTTCTAATAGCGCCCGGTCCAAAATGGAGTCTTCGGCGCTGGTGATAGAGCCGCCGAGCATAATGCGGATTAACCCTTTAACGCTGATGACGCCGCTGCGGATGATGTCTTCCGGCCGGGCAGTTTCGCCGATGGAGCGCGGCAGGTCAAAAGGGTTGATTTTATTTTCGCTCGCGAGCGATATGTTAATGTAAGTTCCGCCCACCGCGTCGCATAAATGCTTGTATTCTTTTTCCGGGTCAATGATAATCACTTCACTGCCGAGCATCAGGCTGCGCAGCAACTCTAATTTTATGGCGTAGCTTTTGCCCGCGCCCGAAGTGGCGAAGACGACGAAGTTTGCGTTCTGCAAAGAAAAGCGGTCGAATAAAATTAAGCTGTTGTTGTGACGGTTAATGCCGTACAAGATGCCGTTGTCGCTCGTTAAGTCGCTGGAGATAAAAGGGAAAGAGGAAGCCACCGGCGAAGAATTCATGTTGAACGTTACCATCAGCTCATCGTTATTAAGCGGCAGCGTTGAGTTAAATCCCTGCTCGGCTTGATAAAACACTTTCTTGGAATAAATCAGGCGCGAACCTAAAATGTTTTCTACCGCGTCGGTTAATTTATTCATCTCCTCTTCGGCCGCGGCGTAAAGAGTAATGTACAAAGCGAACTGGAAAAATTTCTCGGTGCCTTGGGTTAAGGAGTCGCGCAAAGCTTCGACGTCGCGCAAAGCCGTTTCCCGGAGGGGATCGCGCGCCGCGCCCTTTTCCGCGTCGCTGACGATTTGCGCCTCCAAATTGCCCACTTTCTTTTTAAGCTGCTTCAAAATAATGTTACTCGGCACCGGGTAAAAAAACATGCCAACGTCAAAAGTTTCGTTTAAATTGATAATCGGCGCGAACCAGCCGACGCTGATGTAGCGCGGGTAATTGATGACGAAAATGGTGCGGACGAATTTATCGCCTAACTTTATAAAACTTGGCCTTACTTCCAAAGCGGCGGGCGCGATTATGTCCCGAATGGAAACCTCTCCCCGCCGCAGAGCTTTTTCTTCCGCTACCGTCGCTTGCACCGCCGCCGCCGACTGTTGCTCCTGCGCCGTTCGCTCGCGGGACGCTTGCGCCGCTAACTTGGCCGCTGCCTGTTCTTGTTGCTGGATGTTTTTAGGGTCAAACATAAATTCAATTCTCAATTACGAATTATCAATTACGAATTTTAATTTTTAATTCGTAATTTTTAATTGATAATTGATATCAATGCCCCATTAATTTTTCCACCTCCACCAGCGCCTGATTCTGGGAAGTGTCCGGGTTATAGGTATTATACAATAATTCAATAACGCTTTGCGTATCCAGCGTCACCGTTTGCAGGCCCATGCTGGTTAAGCCGCCGCTGATTGTTTCCGCTCTGGCCATTAATTCCGACCGCCGCCGCTGGAATTTTTCCTCTTTTAATCTAATCAGAGTCGCGGGCTTGAACGTTTCCAGCATCCGGGAAAAAAAACTCTTTTGCTTATTAGACAAAGGATCGTAAATTACCGCCACATAAAATCTTTTATTCATAATTTTGCCTAAACTGATCAGCTCTTTAATGTAACTTAAATATTCCGCCGTCTGCATGCGCAAAAGTTCGTTGGTCTGTTCCCGCTGTTTTTGATCTAACATCGCTAAATAGGGGTCAATTTTAAACTCGCGCGACTGAATGACGATTTGCAGGGGGTATTCCAAATTATTTAAAAAACTGACGTAAGCGGCAATGATGGCGTTTTGCTCGTCTTCCGACTTTAAAGCAAAATTTAAACTAGACACTAAAATAACCGCCCGCATCGTGCCGTCTTTCATCACCACCACATCCTCTCTGATTTCGGCGATGTCCAAATATCTTTGGGTGGCGCTGGATATTTTGCCGGTAGCTAATTTATTTTTCATTTTCAAATAGTTAATTATTGATTTAAAACATTTGCGAACCATTAACGCGAACACTGCCTGCGGACTTACTTTTTCTGGCAACTATACGAATGCCACGAATTTTGTTTTAATGTTTTCTTGTTTTCATGTTTTAATGTCCTCGTCTCCTCCTTGGTACGCCCCGCCCGTATCCACCATCAAAGCCAGCTCGGCTAATTTTGAGCGCGCATAAAGAGGTTTTGGCTGTATTTTAGCCGTTTGCTTTAATTCCGCCGCTTCTTCCTTTAGCTCTTTTCCTTCTTTGCCCAAGCGGCTGTTCCAAACGCGAGTTTTTGGTTTTTTCAAAGTCTGAATGATGTTTAAAATAAAATAATGGAAAGGCCGGCCGTTGACTCTTAAAAAAGCGACCGTCCCTCCAGCGGCAAAAAATAAAATCGTTTCCGTTAAAAACAGCGCGAAGTCAGATAATTTGTAAGCGAGGGCGGATAACAGGAGGCACGCCAGCATAATCACAAATTGCCGGACGGTGATGGGCCCGAAAATTTTATCTTCCACGTCAATGAATTGGGGAATGGTGAATTGCTGCATAAAATTAATTTGTTATACTCTCAACTGCCGATTTAACTCCAAGATCGCTTCAAATTCCTCGGACGTTAAAGCGTCTGCTGACGCCGAATTTTCTTGCAGCGCGTCGGTAACTGACCGATTGTTAGTTAAGGCTTTATGGCCAACGCCAATATACAGCTGATAAAGCGGGCTGTGGCGCCAAGCGTTTATCCCCTGCTGGCGCTTAGTAAAACTTTCCTGCTCCAATAATTTTATTTTATTTTGAATTTTACCAGCCATTACTTCCGGGCTGCTCCCTAAGCGCCTAAAATTAACTAAATCTAAGTTGGCTAACTCCTCAATCGGCCCCTGCAGGCGGCCTCGCGGCCTGATGATGTCGTCTAAACGCCGCCGATCCTGCTCAACCTTATCTGCCGGCCGCCGCATGCGCACGGATTCTTTTTGCGCTGGCGCTGCCGGTTTGATTTTGGGCTCAACCTCCGCGCTCGCTTGAGCCAACTCCGGTTCGATTATGGCCATCGCTTGGGGGAAAACGGCTGGGATTATTTTGACCGCCGCGGCTGCTTTAGGCGCGGCTATTTCCCGTTTACTCTCGGCGAACGCGGCCGGCGAGGGAAGAACGGCGCCTGGGCTTGAAGTTTCGGCGCTACCCGCCGCGCTTGGTTTGGCCTTAGCGAGAGCGGAAAAATCATACTCAACGTCGCGCAATTTTTCCCAAGCGGGCCGCGCCGGTTTCGGCGCCGCCGTTTTTCCTCCCGCCGTCCGTTTATTTTTTTGCACCAAATTAAGCGCCGCTTCCGCCTGCTCTTTGCTTAATCCTAAACCGCCGTTCTCTCGCTCCCTCATCAGCGCTTCCCGGGCGGAAATAAAATCACGGATGCCTTTAATAAAAGTCGCTAAGATGTTTTTTAATTTTCCTTGCTCGCTTGCCTGCGGTTCAATGCCCAATAATTTTACCGCTTGGGGCATAATGTCAGCGGCTAAACCGTCAACCGCTAACGGCCCTTTGGTTGGCTCGGCTGCCGGCGCACTTGCTGGGATGGCTGCCGGCAAATTTTTAGCTAAAACTTGCGGCTGGGAACTTTGAACTTGCCGCCTAACGCTTGAATTCGGCGGCGGCTGCTTTGGGATTTGCCCCGCGCGCTCGGGACCGGCTATTCCTAAATATCTGGTTATCTCGGAAAAAATTCTCTGCGCCATTTCTTGTCGCAGCGCTTCCGCCTGCGCCGGCGGCAAATGATGCTCGGCAATTAAAAAATTAACGAGCCCGGGCCAGGAAATTTCTTTCACCATCACTTTAATGACCGCGGCCGCCAAATCAACGCCGTATTTTTCTTCCAAATCCTTAATCGCCTCGAGCGCTTTCGGGGAAGAAACGATCGCCTGCAGCTCTTGCGGCAGCCGCTTGAATTTTGTTAAGTAATCAAACATGCCTCCTTAGTTAAATTTCTAATTTTAAAATTTTATAATTTTCAAACAATTTAAAAATTAATAATTTTTATAGCCCTGCTTCTTGTTTTAATGTTTCCGCCTTGTCTGTTTTCTCCCAGCTAAACCCCTCTTCGTTTCTGCCAAAATGTCCGTAAGCGGCGGTGGCTAAAAACACCGGCCGGCGCAATTGCAACCGCTCAATGATGGCTTTGGGCTTAAAGTCAAAATGTTTTCTAATCAGCGCTAAGATTTTATCTTCTTCAATTTTATTCGTGCCAAAGGTATTGATGTAAATTCCGACCGGCTCCGCCACGCCGATGGCGTACGCTACCTGCAGTTCGCATTTGTCGGCAAGACCGGCCGCCACCACGTTTTTCGCCACATAGCGCGCCATATAAGCGCCGCTGCGGTCAACTTTGCTCGCGTCTTTGCCGGAAAAGCATCCCCCGCCGTGCGCGCCCACGCCGCCGTAAGTATCCACGATAATTTTTCTGCCCGTTAGCCCCGTGTCGCCCGGCGGCCCGCCGATTACGAAGCGCCCCGTAGGATTAATAAAATATTTCGTGTCAGCGTCCACTAAGTCGCCCACAATCGGCAAAATTACTTTCTCTTTGATGTCGGCGCGCAACTGTTCGTTACTCACCGCTTCGCCGTGGTGCGCGGATAAAACGACGGTTGAAACTCGCTTGACCTGTCCGTTGTCATATTCTACCGTTACCTGCGATTTGCCGTCCGGGCGCAAATACGGCAGAGTGCCGTCCTTGCGCACGCTTGCGAGCCGCCGCGTTAACTTATGCGCGAGCATTATGGGCAAGGGCATAAATTCCGGCGTTTCGTTAGTCGCGTAGCCGTACATCATCCCTTGGTCGCCCGCGCCTTGCTCGCTGAATTCTCCTTTGCCTTCCTCCACTCCTTGGGCAATGTCCGGGCTTTGTTCGTGCAAAGTAACGATCACGCCGACATCGTCGCAGCAAAAGCCGTATTCCTGTTTGTCGTAACCGATGTCGCGCAGAACGCGGCGCACGACATCCTGAATGTTGACGTACGCGCTCGTATGCGCTTCGCCGCCGACGAGCACAAAACCGGTAGTGCAAAAACTCTCTATCGCCGCCCGGCCCATTGGGTCTTGCTTTAATATTTCGTCCACGACCGCGTCCGAAATTTGGTCGCAGATTTTGTCCGGATGCCCTTCGGTAACGGACTCGGAGGTAATGAGTCTATTCTGTGCCATAAACAATTCTTAAAAAATAAAATCCTCCTTATGCTTTCACTTTCAAACTATATAATATAAATCTTTATTTAGCAATCCTAAACCCTATTTCTCTTTTCAGCTCATTCTCTTTATTATAACCGCGCGTTAAATAGCGCAAACTCGTAAAAATTTCTGCTATTTGCTTGTCATGCCGACTGTGCTTTTTTTCTAATTCTTCAAGTTTCTCGGCTAAAATTTTGTAGTGATACCCGATGGCGCGCAGTTTTGTAAAAATTCTCATAATCGCGATATTAACCTGAATCGCTTTTTCGCTGTTTAATGCGCTGGAGAGCATCGCGACACCCTGTTCGGTGAAGGCAAGCGGCATCTTACGTACTCCTCCCCAACTTGATGTCGCAAATTGCGACTTCAAGTTTTTAAACTCTTTGTTGGTTAGCTGAAACATAAAATCCTCTGGAAATCTGCCTTTATTCCTTTTTACTTGTTCATTTAATCTACTTGTTGGCACGCCGTACATCATCGCCAAATCACGATCCAGCATTACCCGCTCGCCGCGGATTTCTAAAATCTTATTTTAGATGCTATTTTGGATAATCGGCAAAATATCCGCCATAAAAATTCGTTATTACTAATTCTGCATTCTTAATTCGTAATTCGTAATTTTTAATTCGTAATTTTTTTTATTTCTTCCTCCACCGCCCTCCGCTCCAAACTGCCTTGGGGATACTGTCCAGCTAATTGCTGTAAAGTATGTGAATTTTCTGCCGTTGGATTTATTGGCGGCGAACTTTCTGTCGCGCGCATTATTCGCTCAACTTGCTTACTTGGTTTTACCTGCTCCAAAACGCCGTGATTAAAAATATACAGTTTACCGTCTATCACAATAGGGACTCTCTCTTCAAAACCCTGCGGTGTAAACGAAGACAACTTGCACATCTCATAAACATTAATGAGAGTTTGTAACTTTTTTATGTCATGGCCGCTCAACAGCTTATTATTACTAAGATTTGCTAGATACTGATTTTTTCGCAAACTGTCCGTCGTTCCCGCCCCTGTATTAGCGTTATAATTTTTTAGCCAATCCCGTATGGTTTTAATTTCGGCCTTACTGGTGATAATTTCCTTGTTGCCCAACAAGGTTTGCCGTAAACTGTTTTTAAATTCATCTCGCTCTTCTATAACAATGGTCGTAATTAGTTTAGCTTCCAGTTTGGCCAAAATATCATAGTCAGGCAAACGAAATTGCCAAGTAAAATAATTTTTAAAAATATCAATAATGTCGCTATTGTCTAAAAGCGGCAGAGCAATAAAATATAATTTTATAATAATTTTTTTATAAAAATCATATATCTCCGGAGATCGGGCAACCTCTGACTTTTTTTTCTCTAACTTTTCTGCCAGCAAACGGCCTAAATCAAACGCCTTTTTCGCGTCATTAAACCTTATAATATCCGCCACAACTTTATCCAGTCTGGCCATTAATTGCGGGGCGGTAAGCGTAATGTGTTGCTTATTACTACTATATGCCATAGTGTATCTTATAAATATAAATACATTAATTGACTATACCGAAACTTTTTAAACAACGTCTACATCGGTTAACAATTCATCGAATTGTTTATCAAAACCTCCTTCCCCTGCTTCGGCCGAGCCCGCCTTCTCGGTGATACTGCGAGCTAAGGTCTTGCCTTGGTCATTCTGTCTCAATTTTCCGGCTTTTTCCATTCGCAAAGCCGTCTTCATAACATGCTTAGCCGCACTCTCGGTCATATTTTCCGGTAAACGGCTGATCATTCTCGGAACATCAAAGCTTTGAAGCATGATTTGGCCAATTTTAGTCACTTCGTAGTGTTTGTTGCCCTCTTCATCGTACCAATGCTTACCATATGCCAAACGGTTGCTGTCGCGCAAATTAGCCTGCGGGCCCTTCTTGCCGAATTCGGCAGAGGCAATTTCGGTATGTTCTCTTTCCGTCGTCTCCCGAAACTTTCCGCCTTCCATCACATAGGCTGCAGTCGCTTCCCAGTGGTTTGTGTGCTTGTTCATTTCGGCAATTTGGGCGCCGAGCCTAAACGCTTCGTCTTTGTTAAAACCGGCATTCAAGCTGCGCAAATGATCCACATACTCCTTATTATATCCTAAATCTTTTTCATTCAACTGCCCCGAGAGAGAGCGCATTAACTGCTGCAGGCCCTCGTAACCCGAGCCTGTCCGCGGCACCAACGCCTCAAAAGCTTCGTTGTCGTTGTAATCGTCGGTTAACTTTTGCATTACTGCTTTTACCTGTGTTTTATCTTTACGCTCTATAGCATCTTTTAAAATTCTAACTAACTCATCCGCATCGTCAATGCCCTTAATTTTACCCATTTCCTCCTGCACTGCCTTATGTTCAGCGGCGATAGCCTCAAACTGATACAGCGGCGCATACTCCCCGGCTTTGGTTTTTATTGCGTTTATATATCTCTTTTTTGCCGATATCTGTTTATCAAGACCCGCGGCCTTTTCATCGTCCACATTGCCTAAGAGTTGATTCACTTTGCCTCTGCGTGCAATCTTTTTATCTAACATTATTTGCTCCTGCTCTACCTCTCCCTTAGCTTTTTCTATATCGACATACAAAACATCTTTGCCACCTTCTTTTTTTTCGCCTGCTTTAAATTTCCGCTCAAGTTCATCCAAGCTCGCCTGTGCCGCCGATCGCACTTTCATCAAATCACCAATTTCACTATGAAGCGAGTTTCTTTCATCTTTTAGCTTTTGTTCCTGTTCGCGATTAATGACGTTAGCTCTCTGCGCTTTCAAATCCTTTAATTGCGTTTCCTCGCCCTCTTCTTTTATAATTGGTTTTCCATCTGCATCTTTCTTTACTTCACCCGTAGCCTCATCTTTTTCGTAGGTGTCCTCAAGTTTAGCCAACTCGCGCTCCTGTTTAAGATTCAATCCCTTGCCTCCGCCAGTGCCGAAAATTCCAAGTCTTGTGCCCTGCAGGAATCGTTGATTAAATCCTTTCCAAGTAGTAACCTGCTCCCACGCATCCCCGGCGTTTCCGGTCATAGCCAGCGCCCCCCACATACGGCCGTGGCTATCCATAACCTGCTTGGAACGTTCCATCCCGGATGTAATTTGCTTTTTCTTCATATCTTCCATTTTTCCCGTTAATGTCCCCCACCCTCGCTTGAGATTCAAATCAACGCCAGTCCCTTTCCAGCCAAATCTTTTAAGAGCGCCGCCTTCCCATTGCATGCGATTCAGCCAGTCCGCGCCGGTCTTTAATCCGCCCCACGCCAACCCCTTCCCGCTCTGTATCCACCCCATCCCTTTCCCCGCCATCTGTCCGGCAAAGCCGCCCATCTGCTGCGTTACCATTAAGCCGCCGATGAGGAGAGCGATAGTGATCAAAAATCTTTGCAAATTTTTTTCGCAGAATAAAGCATTAATACCAGCACACACTTGCTGTTCTGCTACCCCTGTCTGACTTTGAAAACTGCTTGTTATCTCTTTACTGTTAGCTATAATTTGATTAGAGGAAGTAGTGGCTGTATTGAGTGCTAACCAAATGAAAAACGCGAGCATCGGTCCGACTATCACCTGTTTCGTAAAATCACCCCAGATTTGGCTAGTATATTTTTGCGCCGCGGGAAAGGCGCTACCTAAAAATACAAAAGGGGAAAGTATGGTATACACCCACAGCATAATCACCCGCATTAAAAGTATTGCCGTCATCACTATTACTAAAACTAAAGTAATCAGCATGGCTGCTAAACCCGCAACAATGGCTCCTAAAGTAGCCAAGGTTCCTACTACCTGTGTTGTCGTGTCTTGAGGGCTAATGCTTAAATATTGTTTAATTTGAAAAATCTCTACAAATTGAGAAGGGCTTCCGGCAAAACTATTAACAAAGGTTAGCATTGCCACCTGCCCAAAATCAATAATTAGCCCAAAAATTGTACGGGAAAAATTTATTAAAACAGCCGCGATAATAAGTTTGGGTAGCGCTTTTTTTACCTGATAACTTTCTATCCGTAAAATAGTGGCAAAAGCAATGGTGAGGAGCATCAATACAAAAAACATGTTGCATAAATCTCTGACTATCACCCATCCTTTGACTACCGCGTCAACTTTAATAAAATCATTATAACTGGCTATACTTACTAAAACGGAAATCATTAAATTTAAAAGCAGGCCGGTAATATAAACAAATGGATAAACTATCCAAGAAACTATTGTGATGATGGCGGTACTGATACTATTACTTGACCATAATAATTCTTTGCTTGTCTCTTCACCTCCATAAATGTACTGCAATTCACCCTTTACATTATAAACATAAGTTCTCCTATTCCCGGTTGCTGAAGCATTAAAAGTATATTCCCAATTATCGCCAACTTGTCCCCAGCTCCCATCTGTTGGCATATAATTAGGTAATTGAAAACTGGGCTGTGTGCCTTGAGCCATTATTTCTAGGGGGTGATATAAAATAAATAAATAAACAATAGAAAATATTGCCACTAAAAATAAAAATTTTCTTTTTTTGATAATAAATTTCATTGTAGTGTTTGTTTGATAAATTGTTTATGAAAACAAATCTACTAATACTTTAACTGCTCCCCAGCCCAAGCCCCAAAGAGCTTGCCAAAGCATTGTCAATTTCCCCCACCAGCTCTCGCCCATCCAAGTAACTATCATTACTATTAAACTCAACGCTCCAATTATCACCGCCCCCGCAATTAAGTCCAACACGATTAACACCATTGCCTCCACAATTCCCGCATTTTTACTTACGGCCTTGCCCGCTTGTCCCGCAGCCGCTTCCGCCTGCTTCGGCACCCACTCCTCGCCTAATTTGCAAAAAAATTTTTCGCCCAGAACCCAGCGCAAAAATACGTGGATGTTGATATAAATTAAAGTCGCTCCGAACGAATCAATCAAGTTAAGCCAGGACGCTTTGAGCAGGGCGCTAGTGCTGAATTTTGCCCCCGCGCCCGCCTTGTCAGTTTGAGACTTGGAATCTTGCAGCTTGTCTTCTTGTTCTTTGGCTTTGGCCTGCATTACCCGTTCGCGCAAGCTCGCGCCGGCTTGCTGTTCTTGTTCTTTATTTTCCAAAACATTTTCGCGCGGCTCCTCCTGACCCCCTTCTGATCTCCCCCTTGTTAAGGGGGAGAGCCCGTCTTCCTCCCTTGCCGCAGTATCGCGGGAAGGGTTAGCGAGGGGCGTATTGAAATCTTGCAACTTGGAATCTTGGAATCTTGGAGTCTTGGGCTTTTGCGTTTTTTGCCGGGCGTTCTGCCGCCGCTGCCGCAAACGCCGCTCTCCCAACTGCGCCTGCGCTCCCGTAAGTTGGGGCTTATTCAGCAAATCGTCAATGGTCATTATTCCGGCTTCGGGCATAAAAATTAATTTTTATTTTCTCTTACACTGAAATCCAATCTCTTTGGTATTTTGAATTTCCGGCGGCTTATTAGCCAGCCCGCGCAAAGCCGCAAATATCTCTTGAATTTTTTTGTCATGCCCGCTGTATTTACCCCGTGAAATAAGATTTGAGCCTGCTTTTTAAATATCTGCCGCCATAGGTTGTTTTTAAATACTTTTCTCTATGCGTAGCGTCTTGCTGTTCCAAACAAGCTTCATAGTATATTAAAATCAATGGCCTTCTGTTTTTTGTTGACTCGCATAATCCTTTACAGTGCTGCTCAAATCTTAATTTTAAATTTTTTGTAAAACCAACATATAATTTCTTGTCTTTCTGGCTACGCAAAACATAAACATATAACATATTTACATTGAAAAAATTTAAAATTTATTTCACGGGGTGAATCTTCCAGTTCCCATAACTTACGCGCCAAATCTTTATAAGAAAAAGCTAATTCTCTTAACTTAATAAATGCTTTTACGATGTTAATGTTTATGGCTATAGCTTTTCTGCTTTTTAATACGCTAGACAACATTACTACTCCGTATTCCGTAAAGGCGAAAGGTAAATAGCGTCTGCCGCCCCAACTTGAGGTCACAAATTGTGACCTCAAGTTTTCAAATTCTTTTGATGTTAACTGAAACATAAATTCTTCTGGAAAACGCTCTTTATTTCTCTTAACTGCCTGTACTAATATTTTAGTTTCTATATTATATAAAAAAGCTAAGTCACTATCTAACATGACTTTTTGACCTCTGATAAGCAGTATTTTATCTTCAACTTTTTCTAACGGAATTAGCGCTTGCATTGTTAGTTGTCAACACATTAATTATAACATATTTTACTCCTCTGCTCCAACTGTTGCCCCAACCGTGCAAAAATTTGACAAAATTAAAAAAATAGTATATTATAAAAATACATAAATTGGTCTTTTTGACAATTAAATACTGCACAAAAAAAACGCTTGAAAAAAGCGAAACGGAGGATTATATCATGAACATGATTCAGAAGATTATATTGGCGTTATTCGTGTTGGTGGTGTTTGCCGCTGTTTCTGCCGTTGATGTTAAGGCGGCGGAGATTAATGTAAATGATTATTTTCCGTTGGAAGTTGGGCGCATGTGGACTTATGTAGCCCCAGGATATTCTGTTGTCCAAGTTACAGTAATTGAAACCAGGGATTTCCCTGCTGGCACAGGTTATGTATTTCAAAAAAATGAATTTTACTTTGACAATTCAGGATCAGAAAAAACTAATAGGGTATATGGTAGAACTAGTATCGGAGTTGGGCAATTTGAATATCAACGGCTGGATAGAGAATATTCTATAATTTACTCTCCCTGCTTACTGATGTTGCCAGTTAATCCACGGGTTGGGTCACCAGTTATCAACTCTGTTACTGTCACCCACATTGGAGAGCTTATTCCTGGAGAATATGCTTATCTATCAAGACCGTGGTCTCAAAACATTGAGGTTATTGGCTTAGGGGAAACAGTTGTAGTGCCTGCCGGTACATTTACAGACACTATTCATATCCATATCACAAATGACGAAGGAGATGATAGCCATAGTTGGTATGCAAAAGGCGTAGGTCTGATTAAAGGAGGGCTTGGAGAATTAATTGCTATTAATGAACTTTTGCCCCCATTTATAGTCAGAGCAATGTTAACGCCAACTGTAACCGTAACTCCTACGGCTATCGCTACTGCCGTCCCTACTCCAACCCCAACTCCAACAAACACTCCTGCTCCTGCCCTTTCACCTTCTCCTGTCCATTCTCCAATTAGAGAAGGTTTTATGCTTTATGAAAATGATATTAGCAATGGCGATTTAGCTGCCAATGGCATTACTGAAGTGCCGGGCACATTTGCGGGGCTTGCGCCGGCGCAAATATCAATAGAGTCTGATGGTGATGTTTCTACTTCCGCCATCAACAGCTCGGGGCAAAACTATATCCTGCGGCTGTCTGCTTCTGAAAATAGCGGTAGCTTGCTTCTCTTTAATCTACGCTGGCCGTTAGAAGTCTTTTCTAACGAGGAAGTGAGAGTAAGCGTGGGCGTAAAAGGAGACGCTACCGCACAAATCTTTATCGGCGCAATTGATGCCGACACCAATGGTAATCTTACTCCGGTGATGGAATATCTGACTACTCATCCTTTACGGGAGTGGGAAACCGTTACTGCCAGCCACCAATCTCGCTCCAATAAAGTAGTACCACTTATCCAAGTGGTAGGGCCTGGTTCTGTCACTATAGACAAAATTCAGGTCCGAGTCGTCAATAAAGATACTTTTTGATTTTTCATCTTGAGTCGCGAGTTGCTCGGGGCGAAAGATCTATTTCGTAGTAGATTCTTCACTCCGCTGCGCTCCGTTCAGAATGACAAACTTACTCCGCATACAAAAAGTTCCGACAAGTGCTGCCGGAACTCTTTTTTTACCTATATAATTCTTTCTTGCTTTTTTGTTTTCTTGTTTTAATGCTTTAATGCATTATGGCCTTACTAAAATTCCATTTTCAAATCTATTAGGAGATGCCGGCAGTATATTTAATCCACCATTACTGTACCACCCCCAATTATCTTTAACCCAAATGGCTGGCTTTACTTGGCAATATTGCCCTATATTATCAGTGCTACAAGTTGTGGGATTAACGCTGGCATTGTGGCTATCAACTTTACTCTTTATATCCCAATAATCATATACATGATAATACGAATGTGGATTATCTGGGCTCGGTCTGCCCCGCAGTTCAGCGCCGGACACTGATGTGGTATAGCCATCGCCCCAGTTCACGCGGATTTCGGTCAAAGGCAATTGGTCGCTGTCAAC
>Ga0210057_1001476_pt1 | contig 35655 bp, 33 predicted proteins | sample CryGeyCG2114_010_2_FD_183968 | JGI IMG/M metagenome (GOLD analysis project Ga0210057, IMG submission 183968) | Groundwater microbial communities from aquifer - Crystal Geyser CG10_big_fil_rev_8/21/14_0.10 (SPAdes) (version 2) | ecosystem: Environmental > Aquatic > Deep subsurface > Groundwater ... | reverse complement strand
TTTTTAACCCAATCATATAAATTTTCCATATTAACCAGGCTAACAAACCCACCCCTATAATTCCTCCTTCTGAGAGTAGCAACAGGTAAATATTATGTGCTGGTTGAAAGAAAAACCCCGGTTCATTAATGTTGGGATAATTGCTCATTTGCACAACAAAATTATTCATACCAATTCCAACAATCGGTGAGCTTTTAAATATCTCATAAGCTATGCTATTAAGCTCAACTCTTCTTGTTATACTCTCCGTAGAATACACCAAAGGTAAAATACCCACCATAAATATAATTAATCCCAGCACAAGCAGTTTCAGCCCCCTTGCTGTTTGCGACCTTAAGACATAGTAAGCCAATATAGCTAAGCTCATAGCTAAAGCTGCAGCACTCCCACTAAGATATATAATGGCGAGCCATATACCAACCAGAAATAGTTTCAGTCTAGCGTGCACCCATTGTGCATTCCATATAAATGGCAAAGTAGCTACGAAAAATCCTGCCAATACATTAGGATGGGCAAATGTAGCATAAGGACGTAAGATCTCTCTTCCAAATAGTAGCTGCTTAGCAATCCCAGGCGTTGAAAGCGTAAAGCTACGCTCTCCTAGATAGTACCACCACCCACCCACAGAGCCACCACTTGTTAACTGCAACAATGCCAAAAGAACTGTAAATAAGCCCCCAATTACTAGAAGTTTCGAAATGTTCTTAGCATCTAGCTTGACCCTGGCAACATAGAGAATCAGTAATCCCATCTCTAGATACTTAGCCCAGCGCCAGATAGCAGCATAAGGAGATAAAGAATAATATATATTCGCCTCTGCATATATTCCTGCAAGCATAAGAAAAATAAAGGCTGTATCATCCCAGCTAAATTTCTTATAAAGCGAATTAACAGCCCAAACTAACAACATTGCTCCCAATACAAGGTCTGTTAGGTATAACGTAGGAGATAGATAATCCAGTCGTATTCCTTGTACAAAGGCAAAGTCTGGCCAGAAATGCTTACCAAGCTGTACCGGGATTAACAATACCAGAACATAGAACAACCACCTATGTAACCAGTTTAATCTTGTACTTAACACCCCCTGATTGTAGCAGATTTACAGCATAAACAACTATTTGTGTTTATACGTCTCTCGAGATATAATTGTTGTTCATGAACATGAAAGGAGCTGACGTTCAAATTGCCACGAGTCAAGAGATCTACAACAGATAAGACTAAAAAATCACCAGAGAGTAAGCCAAGTAAATCCTCTAAAGATGCTATAACTATGGCTGATCTTCTAAAAGATAAAAGGCATAGCGTTCCTTCGTACTCACTTGGTGAAATGATTGAGGGAACTCTTTCCTCAATCCAACCCAAAGAAGTGCTCGTAGACATTGGAGGTAAAGCCAATGCTGTTGTTGGACATAAAGAACTAGAAGAGATATACGATCTATTCAATGACTATAAAGTAGGGGACAAAGTGTTTGGTAGGATTATTTCTGAAGAGAATAGAGAAGGACGCGTAGTTGTTTCATTAAAACGATTTGCCTTTGATCACCGCTGGAAAGGACTAAGCAAGGCATATAAGGAGGGAGAAAAGATTACCGTGGTGGTTCGTGACATCGTAAATGGTGGCATTCTTATAGACCACAATACCATCAAAGGATATATTCCCCCTAGTCATATTGATCCTGAATTTAAAGATAACCCTGCCAGTCTGCGGGGTCGGCAGATGGAGGTTAAGATACTGGAGCTCGATCGGGAACAAAACCGTTTTGTAGTTTCCCAGATATTAGTTACTCGAAAAGAGGAGATTGCCGCCAAACGAAATATCTTAAAAGGTATTAAAGCAGGCGATGTACTCGATGCAGTTGTAGAAGGCGTAGTACCATTTGGGCTGTTTGTACGCATTAATCCAAAGTCGAAAAAAGACGACGTAGTCCTAGAAGGACTTGTACATATATCAGAGATCGCATGGGAGAAGGTCGAAGATCCAGCTGATTATTTCTCCGAAGGAGATGACGTTAAAGTAAAGGTATTAGATAAAGACGAGCGAGAAGCTAAGCTTAATCTTTCTATTAAGCAAACAACAGAGGATCCTTGGGTGCAGATAGCCAAGAAATACAAACAAGGAGATATGGTCAAAGGAGTAGTCACACGCGAAACAGCTTATGGAGTATTTATTGAGATCGAAAAAGGCGTAGAAGGTCTTGCTCACATCTCTAACATCCCTTCTGGTCAAGAACCAGACGTGGGCGATAAAGTAACCACCCAGGTTGATACTATTGACCCCAACGAAAGACGCATTGCCCTCTCCGTTATCCCCACCGAAAAACCGGTAATGTATCGCTAATTTTCATAGTGTAAAATTGGCCTATGGCTAAATCAAGAACCCTCTTTGTTTGTCAGCAGTGCGGGAATGAATTTTCTGGATGGCACGGACAGTGTCCTTCCTGTTTTGAGTGGGAAACGTTAGTCGAGGTTAATGTCTCTAAACTTACCCCAACTACCCGTAACCGTAATAATAATACTAAAGCAATATCACTTGCCAAGACAGTAAATAAGAAAAATGCCCGCGTTCCTACCGGCCTCTCCGAGCTAGACCGTGTTCTAGGAGGAGGATTGGTAGGAGGACATGTAGTTCTCTTGGCAGGAGAGCCGGGAATTGGCAAAAGCACCATTTTATTGCAGGTTGCAGACAAATTACCAACTAACCAAACAGTTCTCTACGTTTGTGGAGAGGAATCACCCGAGCAGATTAAGCTCCGTGCTGATCGTCTCAAGGTCAAAGGTTCCAACATTAATCTCTATCCAGAGACTAATATTGAATCAATCTTAGACACAATCAGCACCAATCCCAACACTAACCTAGTTATTGTTGACTCTGTTCAAACCCTCTGGTCAGAGTCTTTAACTGGTGTTCCCGGCTCCATTGGTCAAGTTCGTTCTTGTTCTCAAAAATTAATCGAAGCAGCCAAGCGTCTCTCAGTTCCTGTGATTTTGGTTGGTCAAGTCACCAAAGAAGGAACAGTAGCAGGTCCCAAAGTACTGGAGCATGCAGTAGATACAGTACTCTACCTAGAAGGTGAGCGCCTTGAGGAGCTCCGCCTTCTTCGCAGCTTTAAAAACCGCTTTGGCACGATAGACGAGCTAGCTGTATTTAAGATGGGAGAAAACGGAATGGAAGAGGTGGTAGACGCTAGTAAAATGTTTCTCGACGAAGACATTGTCTCAGCACCAGGAGCAGTACTTTGTCCCGTCATTGCTGGAGCTCGTGTTCTTCTGGTTGAGATCCAGAGCTTAGTTGTCTCCAGTAAGATACCGAATCCTCGCCGTGTTAGTCAGGGGTTTTCTCGTTCTCGACTAGAAATGATAGCCGCCATATTGCAGAAACATCTACGCATACCACTTTATCAGTATGATATTTTTATTAATGTATCTGGAGGCCTTAAGATCGAAGACCCTGCCGCAGATCTTGCGGTAGCATTATCTATATATTCTTCTATCAAAAATAAAGCGTTACCAAACAAAAGCTGTGCGCTTGGAGAATTAACGCTTTTAGCCGGTATTCGACCCGTGCTACAACAACAAAAACGCCTCAGAGAGGCTAAGAGATTGGGAATGAGTAAGGTTTATTCCAATAAAACCGCTAAATATCTACCTGCGTTGATCAAAAAGGCCTTTAGATAGGCAAGAGACAAGGCAGATCTCTAAGAGATTCAAAGCCGGGCGTTACATGAAATGGATCGCCCGGCTTTAGGATCCCTTTATTATAGGGTTTGACCCTGTTTTCTTTATCACCCCAATCTAGATCTAGCATATTTATTGCATCAAACTGTTCTTGCACAACTTATCCACACTCTATGTATATAAATAATTAGACCGCATTTAAAGCCTGTAACAGATCAATAATATTATAGGATACATAATCTCAATAGCAATGTAAACTATGGGGCTTGACAAACAATATCCGCATATGCTACTCTTATTTAAGAGCGCAAAGAAGGGCTCTAATAAAATGAAAATTAAATCACTTATTAAATCTGTCTTAGGGAGCAAACAAGAAAAGCGTACTCTTCAAGGAAGACTACAGCATAATGATTTTTTCACCAAACAAGCAAGAGAGCAGTTTTTAAGATTACAGAAGAAAGGTTTAAGTATACCGATTGCGACCCTATAGAACCGGGCAGGTCTATAAGTCGCAGCTCTTTAGCAACTAAGGAAAGAGGCAGAATGAAATGGGTGGAACATCTCCGCAAGGGGACAGATCAAAAAAAAGAGCATCGCTATCGCTAGTAAGTCACAGATCTCCGTAAAGAGATCAACAAACTACGAATAACAATGCCCTTTAGCCGCTAAAGAATTCCGATTAAATCGGAAAATATGGATTGCCAGGCAGATTGCAATCTATATCGGTATAGTTGTAACAAATTAAAAAATACTTGTCAACCCCTTAAGCTGCGCTTTTGGCAATGTTGACAATAAGAGTGGGGGGTAGAGTGTAGGGCAGGCACTCAACCTCCCACTTTTTTATGTACATGTAGTTGCATATACGTATATATTAATGTATATATGTTACATATATGTATAAAACTTTTTTCGGGGGGATAAGTTCTGTTGTGCTGATGTTAACGCTTGTGAATATCCAGGTTTTTGCTGCCTCGACCAATATTAAAATGCGGGTAACCTCCGGTTCATTGGCATTAGAGGCACCAACAGAGGCAACCATACCCGCGATTGAGCTGGATGGTGACAAGGTTGTGTCCGGTGCGCTTGGTAAGGTTAAAGTTGCAGATAATCGAGGCTCCGGATCGGGTTGGAGCGTTACGGCAACGATCTCTAGTCTTGTTTGCTGTGATAATGAATATACCATAGATGCATCTGCTATAACGCTAATTCCAGGGAATATAACAGTTCTTAATGGAGAAAAACAGGGAGTAATTTCAGGTAATACGCAAGCAGTCCAAACAAGTGATGGTATTGTAACTTTGATGTCAGCAAGTACCGGGAACGGAATGGGGGAATATGAAATAAATCCACAAGTTAGTATACAAATACCGGCAACGGCACGGGCGGGTGAATATTCTGCAGCTATAAGCATAACCGTTATATAAGCCATGATGTATAAGAGTTTGTTGCTATTTATTGCCGGAGTAATTTTTGTAATAAACAGCAATCAAGCCATATCAGCAGCAGAAACAAGTACGGTTGCAGTCTATCCTGCTACCTACAACCAAGATCAAGCGAATGGTGTAGCCTGGTTTAAGTTTGAGGCAGAACCCGGCGATCTGAAACAACTTGAAGTCACTATCTGGAACAAATCAGCTCAACGAAAGGCTTTTAAGATATATAGTGCCGATGCGGTAAACTCGACGGAGGGGGTGTTTAGCGTAAGTCTAAAGGCATCAAAGAATGGACCGTCCAGCTGGATTACGCTTGAACAGCAGCAGATTCTATTAGAGCCAAAACAGAAACGAAACCTGTCTTTAACAGTAGAAATTCCAGAGCAAGCTCCACCCGGAGATCACACAGCTGCATTATTAGTTGAAGAGATTAACCAGGACAAACAAAAAGAGGGCATAAGCATTTCATCTCGTGTAGGGGTGCGTGTATATATGACCGTAAATGGAGAAAAGATCTCATTAATTAAATTTGGACAACTGGCATTTGACAATATATTTAAGCCTAAACAGATATTATTACCAGTTCATAATATGGGAAATGTAAATCAAAATGTATCTATATCGGGAGCAGTTATTGGTCACACGGGAGTATATAAGCTATCCAGGGAAATTGACTACATTTCTTTTGCCGGTAAAAAGACCAAGTATCAGATACCTGTCGACACATGGATGCCAATTGGTGCTTATCTGACCGTGTCATATCAATCAAGCCAAGATACTTCTGTAAATAACCAGAATTTTTATACAGTCGGTGCCGGGTTAGGGGTTGTAGTCTTGATAGGTGGGGCTATTTTGTACCTTTCAATCCGAGCTAGCCGTAAGAAGAAGCGCAATGCTAGGTAAGGTTGTTTCAAAGCTCATCCTTTTTGTCGTAGTCACACTGATATTAACGTTAATAACGGTGCCTTATTTTAAGGACTCTCAAGCATATTTTAGCGATGCAAACAGCATCTGGAATAAAACCATGGCTTTAATACCATCTGAGCGGCTGCAAAACATTAATGTACTAGAAGTAGCTCAGGAGGTAGCAGAAATAGCGCGACCTTTGCCAAGAAACATAACAGAATTTAGAGCTGGATACGAGCAGATCAAAAAGGTAGCTGACAATCTAGAACAAGCAGTCAACAACACCAATGTTGAACAGCTGACTTTGCAGGCTCCGCGAGATCTAAATTTAGGGGAGGTTGTGATAGGTAAGAAGATGAAACAGCCACGGAAAATTGGGACATTCGAGATAATTGATACACGGGGCGGCAAACAAGGATGGAAGCTTTCTCTGGCAATATCTCAGTTAAAAAGTGACGATAGAGTTATTGCATCCAGCACTGCAGAGCTAAATTTAACTGATTCTCCGGCAGGGGTCAAGGTCAAGAAGGGGAATCCGGTAATTATTGAGTACGCTTCTGGGCAGGCAGAGTACTCCAGTAGAATAAAGATAGAGCCGGAACTATTGGTTTATGTGCATAAACAGATATATACAGGGGAATACAAAGGTACTATAGAGTCCTCTATCTTCCCACTTTGAATGATCAGCAGAGTAATTTAATACTCTAGCAAATAAATTTTGGTTGTACCAGAGCTATATATAGCTTTACCAAGTCGCTGAAAATTACTCTCATTAAGCTCGGGATAAGCCTCTTTTTCTAGTTGTCCCACCATTACATAGGAAACTGCATATCTCTGGAGCAATCTTCTCACCTCAGTAAGATCCGATGAGGTATATATGGTTTCAACCTCGCTCTTTCTTTTACCCGCTTCATCATAACTACCCCTCCATAGCCACTCATGCACTGGCCAACCAACCACCGTTGGTAACCCAGTGTTTGCCGACACGCGTCCATAGGTAGTATATGAATCTCCTACAGCTTCTAGAACCACTGGACAACCATCTGTCTTACGACAGAGGTTGTCTGCCTGAAGATCCAGCCAGACAACCGCAGCATAATCCTCAGGATATCTTTCTTTAAGCCACCCTAAACCATATAGTTCTTTGTATTCAGATAAGCCATTGTAGTATGAACTAATACCAAAAAGGGGATAGATCAGCACAACAAATGTCATCAAAAGCAAAATAGCGGTGTAAACAATCTTTGAAAATGTCAGCCAAAGGCTGATCCGCCTATGGTGGAAAAATTGAAAATTGAAAATTAACTTTGTGATTGTATATCCCGCTACTAACGAAAGCATAATATACGCCTGATAGCCCAGCTTAAACATGGTATTTGCCCTAAAATGAGCTGGATAAATATCCTGTATATATACAAACTCGGGCGCCCAGAGCAGCAGAACAGAAAGAGTTATTAGTAAGAGAACAAAGATATCTGTTCTAAATTTTTCAATATTCAATTTCCAATTTTTAAACTTCTTAATCTTCGGCAGTAGGAGAAAGAAAAAATAGCCAATTATTCCATAGTAGAAAAAGCCCCACAAAACCAGATGCATCCAGGGTTTTGTAACCTGACATTTACCAGCTTCTACTGCAAACGGGCCAAACTCAACCGGCTCAACAGTAGCTCCCTCTATTGGAGCCTCCACCCAGCCCATAGCTTCCATTGCTTCATACCCACAGTTTATTCCTACACTAGAAGAGATAGGTCTAAAGTTGGTTCGAAAGGGATAAGAAAACAGCAAGAAACTCATAGCTAGAACAACAATACTTGCAGCAAGCTTAACTATCTGTGGCTTAAATACAGGTTTTGACTTTCCAACCCTCTTTAACGACAAAAGCAGCAACACGCCTACAGCTAGTGCCCCGTATATTAGAAGGTCCCAAGCATTTGTCATATAGAAGACCGCTAGCAGAAAACCCAGACCTATCACTGTTTTCAACTTAATCTTTCCATACTGTAGTAAAGCTAATAATCCAGCTAACATCAACATTACAAACGGAATATTATTCACATGTCCATGCAGATCAGACACGATATATGAGTAAGACGGAAACTCATGAATAGTAAAGGGAATAAAGCGGGTAGCATTTGGATACCAGTAGTTATTAGGGTTAAAATCCCAGCCAACTTGCCAGGGTGGGGGTGGAAGCCCTTCTCCCATGGGGTACCCTTTAGTAAATGCATAGATGGTATGCAGGTTTCCGGCAAACGTTACTAACATAGCTGAAAGAAAACCAGCCATAATCATCTTACGCCAATTCAGCTTTTTCTCACCCATGCTTAAAAGATTAATGTCTAATGAAAAAGATCCTACAAAAGTAAATGCAGCCAAGGTAGCCAGCTGCAGATTGTAGGTTATCACTGCTGGAAGCAGTGATAACCTAGTTAAAACTGCCGCTACTAGATGCCCAAAATAATAGTAGTTAATATAGAAACCTGAGATATTATCTGGAATAATCTCACCAACCTCTGGCTTAGCGATAGCCGCCAACCACATATCTTGAGGAGGAAAAGTTCCACTTGCCAACATCGTTCGCACAAATCCATAGTCCATAAACTTCTCTAACCCCTCAATGGCCGGCTGATGTGCCCGAACAAAGCTCCAGAAAAATAATACCGCCAGAAAAAGTAGTTCCTCTATCACAAACAGTCTTAGTTCAAGCTGGCTAAATTTCAGCGACATTTTTCTAAATACCAGATAATTAAGCCCTACCAAAACCACCAGCACTCCTAGTACAGCCGGAAAAGTAAATGGAATAATCTTCAAATACCCCCCAATGTATATAACATATGACAGAATTAGCACTCCAATAACTTTGGCAAAAATATACCCTTTGTCTACAAATCTCTTGAACAATATAGAGGCAGTGGGAATAAAAGCGAGAGTTATAAAGACCAAGGTTAACCACCAGGTCAGAATGTATAAAATATCGATTACTGGCATATCAAACATTTTACCTTACTCTGGACCGTGATAAAATAGGCTCAATGAAGGTGCTTGTAACCGGCGGAGCAGGGTACATTGGCTCAATTATGACCAATATACTACTCGACAACAATCATGACGTAGTGGTCGTAGATCGAGTAAAGAACTCCAGTGTTGAGGTTAATAATAAAGCAAAATTCCACCAGTTAGATATTCTTAATACAGCAGAACTGGTGGAACTACTCGCAAGCGAGCAGCCCACTGCTGTAATTCACTTTGCAGGATTAATCTCGATGGAAGAGTCCACTCGCAAACCCGAGCTGTACTTTAAAGTTAATACAACAGGATCCCTCTCTCTATTAACAGCAATGTTAAATACAGGCACAAATAACCTAATTTTTTCTTCATCTGCTGGGGTCTATGGCGATACAGATACGGTGCCAATAACGGAGTTAGCCGCCAAAAGACCAACTAATCCCTACGGAGAAAGTAAGCTCATGGTCGAGGCCATGTTAGCTTGGTTCTGGCGTACCAAACACCTAGCTTCGTTAGCTCTACGTTATTACAATCCCGCAGGAGCAAGTTTAGATGGCAGCTTAGGAGAAAACCACAAGCCAGAAACCCATATAATCCCCTTAGCTTTAAAAGCTGCTAAAGAAGGGACGGAATTTAAGCTATATGGTAGTGACTATGACACCGCTGATGGGAGCTGTGTCCGCGACTATATTCATGTTGTAGATCTCTGTCAAGCTCACCTAATGGCCCTAGATTCACTCATAAGCCAAGCTCGTCACGACACATATAACATTGGAACGGGCAAGGGCTGGTCAAATAAAGAAGTTATAGATACCGTAAAGAAAGTAACCCGAAAAGAGCTTTCGGTAAAAATTGAAGCAAGACGACCCGGTGACGCAGCCGAGCTTATAGCTGATCCAACAAAGATAAAACAGGCTCTCGGCTGGAAACCAACCCACTCGGATCTTGAAGAGATTATCCGTAGTGCCTGGGAATATGCGAATCAAGGTCGTTCCTTACACGAAGTGGAAGGTGGGACCTTAAGATGAGCAAGAAACTACGTGTAGGCTTCGACTTTGATGGAGTGATTGCCTACAACCCCCTGCGCGTGCTTCGTAAACCAGGAAATTACATTATGAATAGAATTCTAGGAAAAGGAGTCTTAGATTATTACCCCGAAGCTAGCCATTCAAAAACTATCTGGAAATTACTACACAAAACAAGCCTTTTTCCTGCTCCGGGATTTACAACTCTAAAAAAACTTTTACATGAAAATAAAATAGAGGGGTACATAATTACCGGTAGGTATTCGCTATTAGAAAACGATCTTCACCACTGGCTAGTAAAACATAATTCAGAGCATCTATTTAAAAAGATATATATCAACAGAAATAACCTAAACCCGGCTATTTTCAAAGAGAGCATGATTGAGAAACTCAAACTCGATCACTATGTTGAGGACAACTGGGACGTTGTCCGTCATCTAAATGGTAAGTCAGACGATCCAAAGTCTAGTATAAAAACAGATATTCACTGGATCTATAACATCATCGATCACTTTATTCCATATAAAAATAAGCATCCACACCTATCTAGTTTTCTTAAAACTATTATAAATTCTAATAGTGATTAAACTACTTATTAAACCTCTAGCAATAATCCGCGCCCAAGAAAAAATCAACCAAATAACTGGACTACTCAAACCAAGGGAGACAATCTTAGACATAGGACCAGGTAATGGCAGCGTTTCTCACTTGCTAAAGCAGAAGGGTTTTAATGTGGAACCAATAGACGTCGTTGATCTTAGCCTCTACTCAGATATTAAACCTAAGTTATATGATGGGCACAGGTTACCATACGCGAATGATAAATACGCAGTTGCGTTACTATTAACGGTGCTACATCACACCCAGAAACCCGAACAGGTCTTACTAGAAGCAACTAGAGTGGCAAAAAAAGTCATCATTATTGAGGAAATATACAATAACTACCTCCAGAAGCTAGCTACTTTCGTTATCGATAGTATTTTCAACCTCGAATTTATAGGACATCCACACTCAAATAAGACCGACCAACAATGGAAAAAGTGTTTTAGAGAAAATAACCTACGCCTTCTATCTTCAAGTTACTCGTTTTCACTGTGGTTTCTTAAGCGCGTCACTTACGTTATCAGCAAAGATCAAGCTCTGTAGTTTATTTGCTGACAAATGTTCTACATTCTGAAAAATATATACTGGGGGATGATCATAGCTTTGAAATGATTCATCTGCTACGTCATCGCTGAATATAAAGGGGTAATTAGTAAATTTCTTAGCCAACCCATAGCCTAAATCACCACTAAATAGCTTGTCGTACATATTTGAAGTATAAGGATAGATTGAGCGATTCTGGAGAATGGAGTAGTAGACTCTTCTGCTAGAAAGAATAAAATAATCTCCTCCAGCTAACCCACTTGCTAAAGCCTGTATCTTCAGCTCGGAGTCTGGCTGGTTATATACCTCAAGCTGCTGAATCTGGTATTGGTGTGGATATAGTGGAATTGGAAGTGGATCATCCCAGTGCTCTGCTAGTAACACTTTATCTTCAGATATATTTTCATAGATCCAACGCGAAGCTTGAATACGAGTATTCTCAGTAGTATATATCCTGGTAAACAGTAAGCCATTTATAATAATCAGCAATGAAATTATTACCCTTGGGTATTTACTAAACTTAGCTAATATATAGCCAGCAATAACTGCCAAAAAAGGAAACAGTAAAATATAATATCTCACAAACTTAACGTACCATTGGCCAATCCAGATAAAATAGAAGAGGGGAAATATAAAAAACACCAACATAGCTCCATTTTTCCTAAAATTTTTCTGGACGATACCATTAACCAATATAACAGCACCCACTCCCGCTAGCACAGTCGACAAAAATCCAAATGCAAATGGGAACACCCTAAGTAATGAATAAATATACGGAACGCTCTGTTCATAAATAATAACAAACGGAGCCTTATAAGAACCTAAAATAACGCCTTGCATATATCTCTGTTGCTCATAAAAGGTGGTAAAAGCTATCAGCTGGTAGGGAGCAAGAATAACCCCGGTAATTGCGGAAGACAATCCCAGTAGGAAAATATTTCTAACAAATTTACCCATCGATTTATTCTTAATTGACCACAATACTAGAGAAACAGCAGGTATTAGTCCAAATGTTAATCCCGTGATTTTAGTTGCATACGAAGCTCCCACCAAAAACCCTAAATACACAATCGAAACACCTTTTATCTCTCTCTGATTAACAATTTTCAAGCTATAGATAAGAATTGCAGCTAGTATATAGGTAAGAATACTTTCAGTTGTATTAAAGTGAGCATATTGAATGCTTGAAGGTGCAAATGCAAAAACTAATGCGGCTAGTACCGCAACGCGCTTATTAAAAAGTACCTTTCCAAGTATATAGATCATTATAATCGTCAAGCTACTAAATAGGGCAGAAATCATACGTGAGTGAAATAGAAAATTAGTACTGCCCAATAGCACCTCCGAAGACTTATACAGATATAAAGGCAATGGACCATAAAAGAACATTTTAGGATTCAAGGTAGATTCTGTTGAGAAAAAATTCGTACTATCTGCTGGAACTTCGATATTTGACGCAGTTACGTAAAGTCTTTCATCAGGGTGAAGATAATGTCCTAGATCCCAAGCTGAGTTGTATATCCGCAAGGTACAACCCAACAATAGGATAGCGACTAGTACTAAATTTTCTTTTGAAATTTTCAAGTTATACTCCCAAATTCTAGCACACACTACAAAAGTAGTTTACGATATTCATCGCTAGATTGAACATTATTCTTCCTATATACTCTCACGGTTGGATGATCAAATACGCTAAATGTTTCTTCGGCTTGTAGCTCTATCCAGTTGCAGATCTTACCCAGATACCTACAGTAGCTTGGTCTTTGGGTATAGACCAACTCATACCCTAAATCTCCAGAAAAAAGCGCATTATAATACTTTTCCAATATGGGGTATCTATTCTTATTCTGAGGTAGATTTGCAAACAACCTGCGCGATGGAACAAAGATATAATCTGCCTTTTCCAAATGATCTATCAGCATTTCCGGTAGCTCTTCCTCCTGATCTAAATGGTAAAAATCAAAGGAAATAACTTTGTAGTTTCGAGTGGGCCTGCCTGCCGTAGAGGTGGGTATGTCAACTACATTTGCTGTCTCAGACAAAATATAGCTACTATCTGGAATATTCTTATTTATCCAAGAAGACGCCATTATCCTTGTATCTGGATGAGTATATATCTGGAAGAATAATAGCCCCTGTAACGCAGCAATAAATAGAACCAGTATTACAACTAGCTTGTTTTGAATTTTATAGAGAGCATATGCAGTAAATATCGCAAACAAAGGAAAGACAGGAGCCATAAACCTAGTCCACTTGGCGAACATAAACCCATTTGCAGCCAAGGCTATAACAAAAGATAAAAACAGTATTAAAGTTCTAGATTTCCGTTCTTTGAAAACCAACAACCCACCCAAGCTACCCAATGCGGTTGTCACAAGTCCAACCGCAAATGGGAACACCTTACTAAATTGAAAAATAAAAGGATGCGAGTTTTCGAATTGACGTGTGTAAAAGACCTTAACCTCTCCTAATGCCACACTTGTCTCATATCTCATTGAAGATAGAAAAGCAGGGTAGTCCAAGAAACTATGCGGTGAAGCTAGCACGGTAAACAAAAGCGTTAACAAGCCAAATATGAGCCAGAAAGCAATAAAATACTTTCTATTTCTTAGACTAAATAAGCTAGCTATCCCCACTGGTAGAACAAAGTATATTGCAGAAACTTTTATACCCAGAGCTAAACCGAAAGCTATCCCCAGCAGCACAGCATTATGTAATATGTGTTTGAACTTAAGTGCTCTTAGGCTTAGATATATTATGAGCATATACAAAAAGGTTAGTAAAGACTCAGTTGTGCCAAAATGCGCAGCTTGAATAAGCCCTGGCATTAAGGCTACAACACTAGCCGCTAATAGACCATACTGCCTATTAATTAATCTCTTAGTAATAAGATATACCAAGGGAATCGTTAGGGTAGAGAATAGTCCAGACCAGTATCGCAGTAAATAAACCGCGTCCTTAAATGGAACAAGTTCTAACTTTAGACCATGAACTAGCTGGTAGCTAAAATAAGCCACGTATAGCGGAAACTGCCCATAGGCAAAAAAGTCAGGATGCAGCCCATTACCTAGAGACATTTGGGATATAGACCTGGCCATATTATCCTCATCTGGATGGAAAAATAGCCCATCTCCCCAGTTATGTCCATAAAATCGCAATAATCCTCCCAAAGCCACTATTAAAATAAGTAAAATTCGTATAGAGAAGCGGGTTCTCGAAGTTGGGGTTTGTTTAGATGACATAGAGAATTAAGATAATACTTAACCCCCAAGCTAAAACAGTCAAGACTAGCGGCATGTCTGATGTAATCAATTTTTCGGGCTCTTCGCCTAACGAGCGTTCATAAATTAGCTGGGCATAGCGCATAATTCCAATAATCGCAAAAGGCACAGTTATCATTAACCATTTACGCTCCAATATATGTGGAGCATATTGCAGAAGCAAGGGAGTAAGAAGTCTAGCTCCATCATTGGAAAACTTAAGCGTTCCCTCGATAAATGTAAACATTGCATATGTCACAATAGACGCGGTGGCAAAAGTAGAGACATAAAAATCCAGCATTTTCTCATGGTAATGCTTTAGCGCAGTACGAGTCTTTGTTCCTTCCTGAGTAAACTCTGAGCGTCGTTTGCTTGAGGCAATAAATAGCGATAGGAAGACGACAGTGAACATCAACCACACGGGCAAATGTAGCCCAGTTAGCACCTCTCCAGCAAAAGCACGCAGCACAAACGACAACGCAATTGCCAGAATATCTAAAATAGCAAAACGTTTAAGATAAAAGGAGTACACTACATGTAGTAAGAAGAAGCCTACGGTAATAAAGAAGAAATTAACTCGAATGGCAAAAGCACCGACAAATCCTAAGATTGTAAGCAGAATTATCACTTCAAAAGCACGTGATTTAGTTAATAACCCCGAGGCTATAGGGCGAAACTTTTTCTTAGGGTGTAGCTTGTCCAGAGGTTCGTCAATAATGTCATTTAATAGATAGCTTGCTGAAGATATAGCGCTAAACACGATAAACCCCTCGATAGAGCGAACTAAAAATACGGGGTCAAATAGTTTACCGTTAAAGATAATAGCGCCAAACAATAATAAATTCTTTATCCACTGGCCAGGACGCATAGCGCGAAATAATGGAGGAAAAGAACGACTTATCATATGCACATTTTAATTCAATTTGACATAGCTAGCAAGGTAAGCTAAGATAGGCTTACTTTCCATTGGAGCACACTTATTCCGATTATCTCAACTACAGACAATATGGCAGATTCAGGTGAAACAAAACAAGACAAGATAGAGCCTTCTGGGTATTCAGGTTTAAGAGACCTACCCGAGAAGTCAGATAACACTCAAGAGGTAACAGGCATTTTAGACCTGAATCCTAATGGGCATGGTTTTCTGCGTCCTAAATTTCATCACTCACCCGACGACATCTACATAAGCCAGTCCCAGATTCATAAGTTCTGGCTCAGATCAGGAGATCAAGTGACTGGAATTGCCCGACCCCCCAAAGAAAATGAGCGCTACTGGGGATTGCTCAGAGTAGATAAAGTCAATGGAGACACACCAGATAAAGCTACTCGCAGACCAAAATATGACCAACTAACCCCAATATATCCAGATAAACAACTAATACTGGAAACCGATCAAAACACCCTCAGCACACGAATAATGGACCTTATTAGCCCAATCGGCTTTGGTCAACGTGGACTAATTGTGAGCCAGCCTCAATCTGGTAAAACAACTATCCTTAAGGATATAGCCCATGGGGTGTCACAAAACTTTCCCGATGCACATATTATGGCTGTTTTAATAGGGGAAAGACCAGAAGAAGTAACAGACATGAGTCGTTCTATCAAAGGAGAGGTGGTTGCCTCTAATTTCGATGAAGCACCCGAAAAACAGACGCGAGTAGCAGAAATAGCCCTAGACCGAGCAAGAAGATTAGTAGAGTTAGGTAAAGACGTAGTGGTGCTACTAGATTCAATTACACGCTTGGCTCGCGCTTACAATCTAAATGTTTCACCATCGGGTAGAACGCTTTCGGGTGGATTTGATCCAGCTGCGCTATATCCAGCTAAGCATTTTTTGGGCGCAGCTAGAAATTGTGAAGGCGGTGGAAGTTTAACCATAATGGGAACTGCTTTAGTAGATACAGGTAGTCGAATGGATGAGCTTATTTATGAAGAATTTAAAGGCACCGGCAATATGGAGGTTCATCTGAGCCGTAAACTTGCAAATCGCCGTGTATACCCCGCAATAGACATAGATAAATCATCTACGAGAAAAGAGGAACTACTCATTGGTGCAGATGACCTCAAAAAAATTGTTACACTGCGTAACATGTTAACTCTGCTTGGAAGTGATGAAGAGAGAATTATTACACTTATAGATCAAATTAAAAAATCCAAGAACAACAAAGAATTCTTGGATAACCTCAAAGAAGGGTAAGCATAATAACTCCACAAGGTCAGACCTTGCGGGATTAATGGATACTGGACAATTTCCAGGTGGAACAGCTAGTTACGGAGAAAATAGTACGTCATGCGGTGGTTGGGATACTTCAAGAGAAGATAAGGACGGAGACGGAATTCCTTTTCTAGACCCTCTAGTTGATCAAGACTACATGTTGTCGATTGCAAAAGATCCCAACCTTGACTCTGCATCCAGCGGGTTACAAAAATTGTCCGGCCACAAATGGTGATTTTATGGTGTTAGGAATAAGAAACCTAGAAACAATTCCAAGTGGGCAGACACATCCAGATTCACCTGGTTGCAACTGTCCTGATCGCAACTGGCAAGGTGAATTTGAGTGGGTTGTAGGTCAATATACTAATCCGTAAATAAATGAAAAAGTGTCAAACGTCCAGCGTTTGACACTTACAATTATGGGCGCAGGTCTCCAGCCCAAACAATATCTTTGTTTAATACAGCAACTTCTTTCCCAACAAGTAAAGATTTTGTTATGCCTATCGATAGAGCACGGCGTTGTAACTTCTTAAGCCCAAAGAGAGTTGGGGTTTGTTTTACTTCCAGCGCAATCGTATCATTAAGAATAAAATCTATTTCTACTCCACTACGGCGAGCATAGTAACTTAAGTTTCCATAACCACGCAGCTGATTATAGACAGCATTTTCCAATTCAGCTCCACTGCTAACATCGGCTAAGGTGTTTAGAAGACCGTTATCAACAAAATACAGTTTTTTGGCCTTTACAATCTCTTTATCCGGACTACTAGTATAAACTGGAACTAACGACACCAAATAAGTTTTGACAAATAACTCAACATAACTAACAACTGTTGGCAAAGACACGCCGGCGCTACGAGCTAACTTGCTGTAATCCATCCTTGTTCCGACTCTTTGAGCAAGAAGCTTAATGAGCTTGTAAATATTCTGCTCATCACGAAAATCTGCCAAAGACTTAATATCTACGCTAATATACGAGCTAATAATATCTGCCAGTAGATCATTCTTTTGTTCTATGTCTACTGCTAGTACAACTTCTGGAAAACCTCCAAAACTCAAATACTGCAAATAATGCTGCTTTAAGCGTTCATATTCAGCGACTAAGTGCTTGGTTTTTGCAAGGTCAACTGGTTTAGCAGTCACGTTGTTAAACAATAAATATTCACCAAAATCGAGCGGATAAAGTTCAAATATCTTTTTACGCCCAGCAAGTGATTCAGAGAACAGGTTTTTCAGATAATATGAACTTGAACCGGTTAAAACAAACTTTACATCATAGTGATCGTATAAGTATTTGATTGGGCTTATAACAGAAGGCAAAAGCTGTATTTCATCGAGCAATAAATAGGTCTTTTTCTTGAAATTAAGCCCTCTTCTTTCCAGTACTTGAACAATATTGTCATAATTTTTTTCAGTAAACAGTTCTCGTACATCTAGCCTCTCAAAATCCAGATAAATCTTATTATTTAATACTATCGACTTTAATAACTGCTTTAGAATAGTTGTCTTACCTGAGCGTCTAATACCGGTTAAAACCGTTATCTGCTTTTGATCTAGATGTTTAATAAGTTGACTATAGATTTTCCTCGTAAAAAGCATACTACCATTTTAGAATAAGTATCGCAATTTGTAAAGTAGTAATTTTCTACAAGGACAAACCTTGCAGAAAATCTTGAAGGATTTTCACTTTGAATCTTTGATATAATCCAAATATCAACAATGATAAATAGAATTCATTGGCAATATCGTCTAGATAGATATAGACGCGATCTAGCTGCCTTGCTGCAGGATATTTCTGGCTGGCTCAACTTTAGCGTGAGTTATGCTACTCAGAAGCTCGAGCTATTTGCTCAACGATTTGAAAGTTCAAAGGGTGTCTTGGTTTCATTTTTATTACACAAGCGTGGTCGCTATTCTCGCTCGTTTTTAAATGTCTCAGTGTTTGTTATTGTAGGGGCTGGATTTATTGTAGCCCCAATTATCAAAGAAAGTCATCCCATTGTCGGAGGAACAGGTTTTGATGACTATGAATCACCCTCAGCCGTGCTGTCATCCCTCTCGTATGACCAGATTTCCACATCTACCCAGATATCTGAAAAGCCACGCGATAGAGTAATTGACTACGAGGTTCGCCAAGGCGATACAGTATCATCCGTGGCCGAGCAGTTTGGCGTATCTGAAGATACAATAAAATGGGCAAACAACCTTACTGCCAAGAACCCGGTACTCAAGATAGGTAACATACTTAAAGTTCCACCGGTAACCGGCGTTGTACACTCAGTTAAAAAGGGCGAAACAGTCTATTCAATTGCTAAAAAATACCAAGCTGAAGCTCAAAATATCGTTAATTTTCCTTTCAACGAATACACAGATCTAGAGACATTTGCACTAGACACTGGTCAGACTCTTATTGTGCCCGATGGTGTTATTGAGGGAGCTAAACCAGTTATTCGGCAAGTGCCTGCACAGCCCGAGATCATTGCTCGGGGAGATGGGCAATTCCTATGGCCAACCACCGGACGTATAACTCAGAGTTATGTCTGGTATCACAAAGCGCTAGACATAGCTAATAAATCAGCCCCTGGTGTCGCTGCCGCAGATAGCGGAACCGTAACCTATGCAGGCTGTCTAAAATGGGGATACGGCTGTCATGTGATCGTTGATCATGGTAATGGGTTTCAAACTCTCTATGCTCATCTTTCCAGCTACTACGTCGACGTAGGAGAAGGAGTAGGTAGAGGGGAAGCCATTGGTCAGATGGGATCTACTGGTAGATCCACCGGAACTCATCTGCACTTTGAAATTAGAAGGAGTGGAGCACTCTTAAACCCACTTAGTTTCCTACAGTAAGGGCCTATAGGTAAGTGGTATACCGTGGCTTTCGCATAGCCAAGTTCTGGGTTCGATTCCCAGTAGGTCCACCGTTCTGCTTAATTCTAAGTATTTTGATTACCGATTAGTTTCAGTAGGGGTGATATTAGGAGCAGAATTCTCTTTATTTAGATCTAATGGTGGATTAACAAAAGCTTCATTAGTTGCCTCATCTGGGCCAAATAGCACCGGAGAAGGCGTAGGTGTTGCGACTTGCGTTGGCGCTCCTCCTGCTTGTGGCTGTGTTGCTGGTTGTCTTTCGGCAATCAACTTATTAATCTCTGTTAAGCGCTCTTGAGCATTATTATAGTCTTCAGAATCTTTATCTACCAAACCTAATACCTGAGACATTGCAGCCTGTGCTTGTGCTAGCTTATCTTGCTGGCTGTAAGTAAAAGCTAGATTATAGTAAGCATTTGCAAAATCCGGCTTCAAAGAAACCGCAAGTTCAAACTGTCGCTGAGATGGTTCAAACTGATTTAGGCTGTACAACAATTGACCATACGCCAATCTCAACTGTACATTGTTAGGGTCAAGGACAATAGCCTGTTGGTATGCAGCTATAGCCCATTGATCTGATCCCTCAGCCACATTTATCAAGCTCTGATATATATTAGCAAGAACCGACCAGCTGTTAGATCTTAATTGATCTACCGCTATCGCATTTTTACCTTGCTCTATTGATTGAGTTACTAGTTGTTGAATAATCGAACGATCTTGGTCGGTTAATTCTTCATTTGTAGCTAAAGAATTAGCAATAGCCAAATTAGTCCGGGCATAGTTTAATCTGTATCTAACATCATAAGGATTAAGTTGAATTGCTCTAATCTGCGAATTGTATGTTGCATCTCCACGATTAGCAGCTGCTTCTCTTAGAGACCTACCGAATACATACTCAGCTGCTGCAACGCGGTAACCTACATACAGCAACCCACCAGCTAATACAAGAACTACTGTTAAAATTACGTAACCGAAGATTGAGTTTTGTTTATTCATATTAATTATCTCCAATTGATTCTGTCACTTTTACTAACTTTATTTTAGTTGCTGGCGCACTAGTTTTCATTGCATATTCTGAAAGCAGTACCAGCTCAACGAACAATAAAGAAATTCCAGAAGGTACTATCAACTGAACCAGCGCTATTCCTAAAAGTAGACGCAATATGTTTTTACCAACTAGACCACCCGTCTTAAAAGATTTATAGATCCTTCTTACTAGCAACAAATAGAATCCGAGTCCTAGCACCCCAACGGTTGTTAACAGATGTAAATATAGATTGCTAGACAAACCAAACGTGATATTCCAGTAATCTGTTACGTTAATATCTGCTGACTTATATCTTGTGAAAGCAGTAATAAAGTTCTCTGGTCCAACTCCAAAGAAAGGGGCATTTTTAAAAGTTTCAATTGCGATTATCCATCCTTGACGAAGAGGTAATAGCGGAAATGGAGTTGTCTGAGTTAAAACATACCCTGAACCAACGACCCCCAACAGCAAGACAGTTTGTTGAATATAGCCAAAAATGCTACGATTGGATAAGTTGATAAGTAAATAGGCGAGTGTAATTAATAAGAATACTAACTGGGTTATAACATCTCCAATCGGTGATAACTGTGTCAAAGGAAACTGCAGCGTAACCTGACTAATATTATAAGTAAAGCTAAAACTAGCTAGCTGCATGCCAACATTTACTATATTCCAGAGGGCAACCACTAACGCTCCATGAACCAGTCCATTCATCAGAATGTTGTCGCTCTTTCTAATCAGAGCTATAAACTTAGCAATAGGCAATTTACCAGTATTACTGTCGGTATGTACCGAATGATGTGTGCTGCGAACCAGACTTTTAGTCTGAATTACTAGCATATAGAATAGTACAAGCATTAGCATTGCGCCAGCTCCAGCAGGAGATAACAGCGAACCCTTTGTATTGGGCGATGCAAAAACTGCGCCAGCTACATATGCCAATGCTAGGCCGAGTAGCGGCATATCAAAGTATGTATTCATCCAGCGCAGTGAGCCAGTTCGATAAACTTCATAAGCCCACATCAGCAACAAGGACACATTCCCAATAACAAGCACCAATAATTTAGGAATTCCTATCGAATCGCCAAACACAGCGGGTAAAAACAACACAGGTACAAAGAGAGCTATTAAATATAAAATTATGTTTCGAAGTAATTTCATTTTTTACACGAAGAGAAAATCATTCCCCCCAGAACTAAAATTCACTGTATCATATATAAATTCCTGTTGTCAATTACCAATTGACACATTTATAAATCTGCTTATCAATTCCGTACTCCATATCTACATCTGTGTTTATACCCGGTTTTCCTTCTAGACTAATAAATAAACCCGCAACTGCGGGAAGAGCATTATTTGACGCAGTGGTTATATTGTTTAGGTCTACTTCAGAAACGGCTACGGCTCTACGTGGATAGAATGGCAACGGTCCACCCACCAATTCTTTATCTGCAATAGTTTGTTTCTGTGAAGAGTTACCATATGTAATACTGGCATTGTAGTTACTATATATAGAGAAAAGAAATACGACACCGACAAACATGAGTAGGGTAGAATATAGCGGAATCGCTGGTTTTTCATAAGCCTCAAACTTTGCCATTAATTCCGAGCGTCTGTAATGAGCAAGTTCATCTCTTACTACTACCCGAATTTCATCTGCGGTTTCACCTTGTCTCTTTAAGTCCTGCGCCTTTAATAAAAGTACTATCGAGTATAAAGGCAAGAAACCCTCTGTATAAGCAAGATTAGGACCCGCCTGTCTCCGCTGCATGTGTGGCAGCATTCCCAATTTAATGTAATAGCGTAGTCTATTTACCGGATCGCCTTTTCCAAAGTCATAGCCCGCCTCTCTAGCCCGCTCTATAACCTGAGATACTGAGATATACTTATCTATATTTTGTACAGTTTTAGACATATTAGACATGGTTTATATGATACAATATCCTCTGGCGGGATTTGAACTAACTTTTATTGCTTCATCCCCCCAGATGAACCTAAGTTCTGCCCGCATTACCCAGAGAGTGTATAAACTCTCTGGGTAATTTGTTTTTCTGCCTTATATTTAATTAATTCTCGTCACGAGAAATCATTTCTGATACCACTATAATCCAGTTTTTATGCAAATGTCAAGTGTTTAATTTGACATAGTTAAGATGTACTTTGATGCATATTTAAAAGCCGCTAAGAGGTGTAAGAGCATATAATGATATATTAATCTACCGGCTAGTCGCGGGAAATAGCTAATTGATATTTAATAAGGTCAGACACAAAATAGAGCTATCAGTGTCCGGTATATGTTAATTAGGTAAGTTAGCACTATCGGTTGCCAGATCCAGTACGTCTGCAGAAGTGGTGGCCGACAAAACATCTAAAAACAAAGGCAAACTGCGCTCTTGCGGGGTGGGAGTGGGCGTTGGTGGGCTATAACCAAAATCAAAACGCTTAAGCTGAATTCGTGGGTTAAGCTCAGGTCCAAACCCCATACTTACACCAAGATATATCTCCGGATATTGTTGCAGCAACAGATAGGGAATAGGACGACCACATTCTTTTCCTACTATAATTGTAAAATTACCACTATTAGCGGGTGCAACCGTGCATCTTCCTGAACTATAGATAGGATCTACTCCATCACTGGTAGCATACAGTGAAAAACTAAATTCATTCTCGTAAGATAGAGGTATTCCATAGCTGTCTCTAAGCTTACCTGAAAATGGAACAGTTACCGTCAAATCCTCTTCAATTGAATCTGTTCCACTATTTATTACATCTGTAGCTGCGCTTATCGCTGAAGATAAAGAGGTATTCATTCTACCCAATAGGAATACATTAGAAGATAAAATTAAAAATAGGAGCATTAATGAGATATTTGAGGAAAAAAAAGAACTTGTCTTGGTATGCTCAGTCGGCTTAATATCAATCTTCTTCTCCTTCTTGATATAGCTTTTCTCAGGTTCGGTCTCGTTCAATTTAAACGAACTTGATTTATTTATTAAAGCATTCCTAAGATTTCTTGCTTCCAGTTGGCTTAACTTCTGTCTTTTTTCCATAAACTCGATAAATTTTCGCAAGCCTGCTAATTTTCTCTTATAAGAAGATGGCTTATATTGAACTTTTAACTGCACAAGATACTCTCGAACAGAATCTGGGGCTAACTTCGCCTCAGCATTTAGAAAATGACGCACATCGCTGATATAGTTCTTTATAGTAAGATCTGTTGCTTCCTGCTTCTTTAGCCACAATCTAAAGGAATTCAGGAGTGAGCGGCGTCTAGATAGAGGGTCCATATTAAAATCTGAAAAAGGGTCAACTTCTAGATAACCAGAGCTAACAACAAATTTAAAGAAACTTCTTAGTCCTGCGACTTTCCTTGCCACCGTAGAATTTGTAAAAGTTCCTTTTGAAAGGTGGGACGTAAATTCTCCCACGACATCCCTGTCTACATACGAGATATATGTAGAAGGCTTTAGAGTGCTAATAGAGTATCCGTTGGAAGGCAAGTAAGTCGCTAACCAATCCAAAAAAAACACCACATCTGCTACATAGTTATCCACAGTTCCTGTGGATACTTTGCTCTCAAGTAAGTAACCCTTATATTTTTGTAGGAGAAGTGATTCCCGCATGATATGTATTGTACCTAAATTATAAAGGATTATACTTATTATAACAACACTAAATTCACGCAATTACATGCGAAAAGGTTGGCTTATAGACTAAAGCTAATGGTCAAAGAGTTTACTACTCTATCTTTGCACAGCAAAAACACACTACATGAGGAATGATACCGACATAGGGGTAAATTTTATCTGAGTAGAAATTGTTTCTAGGTCAATCTTTAAAGACCTTGTCTGTTTACAAAATTAGCAAAGTAATACATAGAGTGCTAAAAATATATAATAGGTGGTTTAGGTTTTAAAAACAAGCTAAAGTGCTATACATTAATTTGAGAAAACAAGCATACTTGTTCCCAGTACATCTTACCTGTAACTGGTATTTATCTAGAGAGTAAATTGTAGTATGAAAGCAATAATAATACAAGGGTGAAGGGACCCGAAGAGCTTACCCGCTACTGTTGCTAGCCTAGAATTAGTAAGCAGGGCTTAAACAAAGGACTTTTTAAATTAATGAGTAGTAAGCCTTCCTTTTATCTCCCTTTTTTTACAACCATAAACGACCAGATTGCAAAAGCGAGCAAAGCAAGGAAAGACAAGCTAATCACAGGATTTGGAAGAGATAATGCGGGAATTTTATTATTATCGTGAATAGAAAGAGTTAACGGTCCAAACGGCAGTTTCTCCACACCAACAGACAGTTCAGAGGCGGTGTTTCCTAGCACTACCTGTATGGGAGCAGGTATTACCCGCTCAAAGCCTAGTGGTGACCTAACTTTAATGTCAAAGTCAGCCACACCAAACACCGGTGAACCATTCTGAACTTCAATTAAGACCTCTTGATCTTGGTCACCAAATACTACGGTAGGTAGAAAAGAACCTCCGGGCACTAGAGCAGAGGATAGTCTCATGTTTTCGGCAGATATATTCTGTTGTATTATGCCATCTTTTGTTATAGTCAAATAGAGCTCGGTTGAGGTGTAATGATATGGTTTGTTATGTTCATTCAACCGTATAGAAAGATAATAATCTCCCTCAACAGCTTCTTCTGGTACATTCACATTAAGCTGAACTTCTTTTGTTTTACCTACCTCCATAAATATCTTTTCGTCCTCTGCGCCTATGGATACCCAGTTAAGAGCACCACACGCAGACACCTTTACCACCTTGCAGTCAATAGAGGATTGAGCATTAAATGGCACTACGCTCAGGTCTAATACAGCCGCCGACTGGTAGTTGCTAATTGTTAAAGGCAATTTCAACCCTATTCCAGGTTTAGCTCGCAGCAGATAAGCCTGGGGAGAGCCAGTAAAAGGCCTAGATACAGTTTTGTCTATAGCCAAGGTTTGAAGTATATATCCTTCACGTAAAAATTCAGCCGATGCTTGGGGCATCTGTGTAGTTTTGGTTGAGGTTTTAAGCTCAATATTTTGAATCTCTAGCTGCACGTCATCACTCCGCAAGGTTTGAGCAAGCACGCTACCCGCACACCCCTGGGGTGTGATGCACACCCCAGGGGTGTGCTTTGATACAAGCGTAAATAAGACAATAGCTATTATTGAACCTACATACTTCATTGTCTTAAGTATACCAGTTTAACTATTGTATAATTTAACCATGAAACAATATAAGCATACGGAGCTTGAGACTAAGTGGAAAGCAAAGTGGGAAGAGCATAAGACTTATCAAACCGACCTAAGTCAGGCTAAAAGTCCTTTCTACAATCTAATGATGTTCCCTTATCCTTCGGCAGAGGGGCTCCACGTAGGAAACATGTATGCGTTTACCGGCGCAGATGTCTACGGTCGCTTTAAGCGTCAGCAAGGTTTTGACGTATTTGAGCCTATCGGGCTGGATGGGTTTGGTATTCATTCTGAAAACTATGCAATTAAGGTCGGTAAACACCCAGCTCAGCTTGCCAAAGTAAGCCAAAAGCGCTTCTACGACCAGCTTTCACGCATCGGCAATGGTTTTGCCTGGGATAATAAGCTAGAAACCTACGACCCAGACTACTACAAATGGACGCAATGGCTCTTCATCCAGATGTATAAGCATGGACTTGCTTACCGAGGCAAGGCAATGGTGAACTGGTGTCCATCCTGTAATACAGTGCTTGCCGACGAGCAGGTTGAAGGTGGAGTGTGTGAGCGCTGCAAGCAGGAGGTTGAGCGCCGTGAGATGGAACAATGGTTCTTTAAAATCACTCACTATGCAGATAAACTCTTAGAGAACATCGACAAGATAGACTGGCCGAACAAGATAAAAAGCGCACAGAGACAATGGATAGGTAAGTCTCAGGGAGTAGAGATTGCATGGAAAATAGCCGATACAAATGAAAGCATCTGGACTTTTACAACACGCCCGGATACCATTTATGGAGCTACTTTCATTGTTATAGCTCCAGATCATCCCGTCTTAAATAGGCTTAAAATATCCACCGAGGCTATTGAGTACAAAATACAGGCTCTAAAAAAGACCGAACAGAAGCGCAAGGTGTCCGAAAAAGATAAGACCGGTGCAGATATAGGTTTTAAGGCCATTCACCCATTAACAGGTAAAAAAATTCCCGTCTGGATAGCTGATTTTGTACTTATGGATTATGGAACCGGGGCAATTATGTCCGTTCCTGCTCACGACGAGCGCGATAAAGCATTTGCAAAAAAGTTCAACTTGCCCGTTATAGACAAATTAGCCGATGCAAATAAGATATTTAAGCTTCTCAAGGTCAAAAATGCCGTAGTTAAGAAAGTAAACTACCATCTGCGCGATTGGCTCATCTCTCGTCAGCGCTACTGGGGCCCACCCATACCAATGGTGTACTGCTCTAAGTGCGATTGGCAGCCCGTACCCGAAGACCAATTACCAGTAAAGCTACCAGATATAACCGACTGGCAACCCAAGGGAGACGGGAAGGGTCCGCTAGAAAAAGCCTCAGACGAATGGCTATACACCAAGTGTCCCAAATGCCAAGGTAAAGCCAAGCGTGAAACCGATGTTAGTGATACTTTTTTAGATAGTTCGTGGTACTTCCTATGTTATCCTTCGACTCGCTCCGCTCGCTCAGGACAAGCTCCGTGGGATCCAGAGATCACACAGAGCTGGCTGCCTGTTAATGCATATATTGGAGGAGCAGAACACGCTGTATTACACCTACTATATGCCAGATTCGTAACCATTGCTCTAAACGACTGGGGAATGCTAGATTGGGAAGAGCCATTCCCGTTTTTGTTTAGTCACGGGCTCATTATTAAAGACGGAGCCAAGATGAGCAAAAGCCGTGGTAACGTCATTATTCCAGATAAGTATATAGATAAATATGGCGCAGACACGCTCCGTATGTATTTGATGTTTGTCGGTCCCTATGGCCAAGGAGGAGACTTTCGTGATACAGGTATTGCAGGAATGGCAAGATTTATCCAGCGCGTCTGGACAATCTTTAACACTGAAGCTAAAGTTGAAAACAAAACCACGGTCAAGCTATCTCGTAAATTGAACCAGACAATTAAACAAATAGGAGAGGACATAACATCATTTAAGTACAATACTGCCATTGCTCGCTACATGGAATTTATCAATGTCTGGCGTGAGGACAAACAAGTTTTAAGCAAAGAGGATGCTATTAAAGCAATTAAACTTATTGCTCCGCTTGCTCCATATATTTCTGAGGAAATATATCAGCAACTTACAAACAAAGCACACCCCGGGGGTGTGATACACACCCCCGGGGTGTGCTTTAGCTCCGTTCATACAGCGCTCTGGCCTAAGTTTGACGAAACCAAAATTGTCGACGACAATGTAATTATTCCAGTTCAAGTAAATGGCAAACTAAGAGAAACAATCTCCCTTTCCAGACAAGAGGCTCAAACACAGTCCAAAGTGGAAACTTTAGCTAAAAAGAGCAGTAATGTACAGAAATATCTAGGCACGAATAAGCCCAAGAAAGTTATCTTTGTTCCAGGACGTCTCCTCAGCTTTGTAACATAAGCTCTAAGAACCAGGTTCTTAAGGCTAATTTGGGGTAACCATTCACGATTTAACAAACTGAGCGAAACAAGGCGAGACCCTTCATGAAATGGAAGGTCTTGCCTTAAGTAAGCGATTATATACGATTCTAAAGCCAAGCTATCCATTTTATGTAAAGCTCGGCTTTGAATCCTTTGTAAACTCGTGAATGGTTACAATTTGGGGCGTTGCCTAAGTTATCATATTTTGCTATGCTGCAGATATTGTGCAGTTTGAGGTGATTGCTCAGCTTCTGCAAAAACATCGTCTTCCAGCCGGTTTAGTTGTTGTTGGCTTATTTCTGTTCTCAACAGGTCTAGCTGCTACCCTTGGGAAACGTAACAATACTGAAGTCAAGTTCGAAACACAAGAGAAACAGATAACCCCAACTCAAGCTAGTCCTCAGAGCATAGTGATAGATATAGGAGGAGCGGTAGAAACTCCAGGGGTATATGAAATGCCAAGTGGCTCTAGAATAAAAGACGCAGTTTTCAAGGCAGGTGGACTATCAAGTCAAGCTGATCAAGAACAGGTCTCGCTCAGCTTAAACCTAGCGGCTGTCTTGAGCGACGGACAAAAGATAATCATTCCTAGTCAGCTGGAAGAGTCTAGAAATTCAGCAGTGGCCGGAACTACAGCGAGTGAAACTATAAACATCAACAGTTCTTCACAATCTGAGCTTGAGAGCTTGAGTGGTATCGGACCAGTGCGTGCAGCTGAAATTATTTCTAATCGACCATACGGAGATATAAAAGAGCTTGTGTCTAAAAAAATTCTTGGACAAACCATTTATGACAAGATTAAAGACCAAATAAGCGTCTACTAAAAAATTGTCTCCAGATTATTTTGTCAGTGTTATAAACCAATATTTACCCGAGCCGCAAGCGTCTCTACTGGCTGGCATGCTCTTTGGTCAAAAATACTCCCATATGCCAATTCAGCTATATAATGACCTAGTTACGACCGGCACCCTGCACGTCGTGGCTCTCTCAGGCACCAATGTATCAATCTTAATACGAGTTGTCGACAAAGTTTTTGGTTCTTTAGGCCGCAAATTCGGCTTTATCTCTACCATGATCACAATTTCACTCTTTGTGCTCATGGTTGGGGCAGATCCGCCCATTGTTCGTGCGACTATCATGGGTGGAATCTCTACTTTAACGTCATACATTGGTAGGCGAACCTATGTTATATACAGCTTAATATTTACTGCCGCAATTATGCTATTACTAAAACCAGCCTGGCTTACCAGTCTCTCATTCCAGCTCTCTTTCTTTGCAACATTGGGAATTATTCTCTTGGATAATCGCGGTCAAAAACCACATTCCAGGAATGTACAGATAGGGCTGGTAGCGAGCTGGTTTAAGTTTATTTTTCTGGAAAATCTAAGAACCACACTTTCTGCACAGGTATTTATCACGCCGCTGTTAGTATACAATTTTGGTCGCTTATCTCTGGTCGCACCACTCACAAATGCGCTCGGTTTGTGGGTTGTAGAGTACATCACATGGCTAGGCATACTACTCGTAATCGTAGGAGCGCTCCTGCGGCCGCTGGGAGCTTTGTTAGCTATAATTTTATGGCTGTTGCTGACAATATTCATCATTATTGTAAAGACAACTGCTTTGATCCCGTTTGCCCAAATTAACTTTTACTAAAACAAGATTAAGAAATAATTATCATGCCAAAAAAAACAGTTTACCTCATAATTACAGTCCTTATGCTTATAACTATTTTTTCACAATTTTTGACACCTAACAATAATGTTCGGATTATTTTTTGTGATGTGGGCCAAGGTGACGGAATATATATTGATCTGCCCAAAGATGTCGATATTGTCATCGATGGAGGCCCTAACAATAAGATTTTAGAGTGCCTCGGTAGATACATGCCCGTCTGGGATCGTAAGATTGAGATCGTTGTTTTAACCCATCCTCAGGCAGATCATTTAAACGGTCTTATTGAGGTGGTTAAGCGCTACGAAGTTGAGCACTTTATAACTTCACCTATTGGAAACACCACCAAAGGATACACAAAGCTAGTAGAAGCCATTCAAGAGCAACAGATTGCTATTAAAAATGTCTATACGGGTGACCGGATTAAATTAGGAGAGATAACCCTACAAACCCTCTGGCCCAGTAGAGCATACGTTGCCAATAGTAGCAATGCAGAAATTTCAGAGAACATCCTTGGAGTCAGTACTACTAATGCTGATCTCAACGACTTTTCTGTTGTCCTTCAATTTACCTACGGCGAATTTGACGCAGTATTTTCAGCTGATGCCGACGAGAACATACAGGATGAAATACTTGCAGCTAACACCAAACTACAACCAGTCGAGATATTCAAAATTCCCCACCATGGCTCAAGCTCCGGGCTTCTTGATGAGTTTATTGATCAATTTGAACCTATTTTCGCTATTATCTCGGTTGGTAAAAATCAATGGGGACACCCCACCACAGAGCTGCTATCTAGGCTTAGTTCACGATCCATACCCGTACTAAGAACAGATATCAATGGAGATATAGTGATTGTAACCAATGGTCAGCAGTACTGGATTGAGAGTGATAAAAAATAGCACTATAGATTGCAAATATAATCTTATTATAATGTCAAATATTGTTAGCAGAATAATATATAAGACTGCTGATTAGGCTCAAGCACTTAACGGTCTGATCTTGTATGAAATAAATGGTCGGACCTTGGGATAACTGTGCTACAATAACGCTTCATGCTAAAAAAATATCATCAGGACCAGCTGCCAAATGGGTTAAAAATTATCACAGTACCGATGTCTGTTCAATCAGTAACGGGGATGCTTATGGTAGGTGTTGGTTCAAGATCAGAACAAGACAGGGTAAGCGGTATCTCACATTTCTTAGAGCACATGGCGTTTAAAGGAACCACTAAGCGCCCATCTGCTCTTGTAATCTCAGAGGAAATAGACGCCATTGGTGCAGAGCATAATGCTTTTACCGGTAAGGAGTTTACAGGCTACTACATTAAAGCAGGAAGCGGTAAACTTGAGCTAGTCATAGACATGTTGGCAGACATGCTTCAGCACAGTCTGCTAAAACCAGATGAAATTGAGCGCGAGCGAGGAGTAATCACCGAGGAGATTAACATGATTGAGGATAATCCCGGCGGTAAGGTAACTAGAACGGTTGAAAACCTGCTATACAAAAAGAGCCCATTAGGGCGAGCAATTATCGGCTCCAAACAGAGCGTAGCAGCGATCTCTCGTACCGATCTGCTCAACCATCTTAAGGACTGGTATACACCCTCAAATATTGCTCTAGTAGTTGCAGGGGGAGTAAGCCATAGTCAAGTTACGAAGCTTGCCGCTAGCTACCTTGAAGGCTGGAAAGATAAGTCCAGCGATATTGAACCACCACCTACTATAGAAAAACAAACCCAACCCCAGATCCTGCTTGAAAAAAAGAAGACAGAACAGACTCATATGATTGTAGCTATACGAGCATTTAAACGAAGTGACCCTCGTCGCCATGCATTATCTGTTCTAGCGTCCCTTCTGGGTGGGGGAATGAGTTCACGCTTGTTTCATGAGGTCCGTGAGCGCCGCGGACTAGCCTACAGCATCCATGCGTATACTCAGCGCTACAATGACGCTGGTTACTTGGCTATAAAAGCAGGTCTAGACACCAAACGTTTACCTGAGGCCTTGAAGGTTGTAGTTTCTGAGCTTGATCGAGTACGTACACAAAAAGTACCACCAAAAGAGCTCTTAAAAGCTAAGGAATATCTCAAAGGAAACTTCATTCTCAGGCTTGAAGACTCCGAAGAGGTTGCAAGCTTCTATGCCACAAACTGGCTACTCGAACACAAACTATATACTCCTTCCCAGCTTCTTGACGACATTACTAGTGTTACAGCCTCAGACCTCAAGTCTGTAGCTGACGATATTATTAAAAACAGCAATCTAAATTTAGCCACGATCGGTCCAGTCACCGATAGACAAAAACTTCAAAAGCTGTTATCATTCTAGTCTAATGTCGAAGATGGTTAACCTAGAATCTACCGTAGTCATCGTAAAACCAGATGGAATGCAAAAAGGTTATGCTGGAGAAGTTGTTTCTCGACTAGAAAAAGCCGGCTTTAAGCCTAAAAAAGCTAAAGTAGTGCAGCTTACCGAAGGGCTTTTGCGAACTTGGTATGTTCACCACGTAGATAAGCCATTTTTCCCAGACATTGTTTCTTACATGACCGAAACACCTGTGCTTGCCATGATCTGGGAAGGAAAGGACATTATCTCTAAAGTTCGCAAGATGGCCGGCGTAACAGACTCCACCAAAGCAGACAAAGGAACCATTCGTGGTGATCTTGGTGAAAGTATCCAGCGTAATGTGGTACACATCTCAGACTCTCCAGAGTCAGTAGAGAAAGAAACAGCGCTCTTATTTGATTCTAGTGAAGAAGGCTGCTGTGGTGGCTGCAACCGCTGCTAAGGCTGCAAAATTATTGAATAATCATATTCACTGGTCCAGTCGCGGCAAACCCCGGGATTACCTCCGCAAGGGCTACCGCTGCATAAACAAGGATCAGGCCCACATTTCAATCTAGGTTGTGTTTCTGGCTCGATAGATTCAAATGCGCGTATGGCTAAAACTGCCAACTCACCACTATCTCCACAGCCGTAGTACGCCATTGAACCAGCCCAATTATAATTATGATATGCATAAAAGAAACTACCATCCTCTCCGGGTCCGGGGTTAAAAAAGCTAAAAGGGTTTTAAATTGTATTTAAAGGTTCAACTGGAACCTCCTGCATATATGGAGCAAGATATTCCATAAAGTTACCGTTGTAGCTGGTTTCCCACCCACCAACTCCCAGTGGAGTAGTCTCGTTAGGAAACTCACCATAATCTGCATAGTACTGAAAAAGAGCAGATTTTATAGCATCAATATCTGCTAGACGCTTAGCATCTCTTCCCCTTTGCATCGCTGAAGTAAAAACAGAAAGCCCCGATGCAGCAAGTAATCCAATAATGGATATGACAACCAATAGCTCGATTAAAGTAAACCCCTTTTTAGTTATATGCATCTGGAAACTGTTGCCTTAAATAATCTTGCTCCTCAACTGGATCCATGACGGTCTCAGAGTTCTTCTTAGGAAACATTTTCTTAAGTGAGTTGCCTATAAATATTATCGCAACCACCAACAATACAACGCTGACTACAACCATTATTTTACGTTTCATATCCATGTATTAATGATATACTTTGAGCTATTAATATAATATTTAGATATACCCATAAGGTCCAACCCTCTCAAGGTCCAACTCTTTACAAAGTAATCGCAACCCTATCAAGGTCCAACTCTTTACAAAGTAAAAAGTTGGACCTTGAATTATGTCAACAACAGCGTTGCCAAAGACAAGAATGCTAAAAACCCAATTATATCCGTCGCTGTCGTAATAAAAATTGAAGAAGCAACCGCTGGATCAATGCGTAACATTTTTAAAAATAAAGGGATTATTGCGCCAAAGAAACCTGCTACAACCAAGTTAACCATCATTGCTAAAAACAGCACTACCCCCAAAAGAGGGTTACCTTGCCAAATCGCCGCAATCACTCCGACGATTGTTCCTGTAATAAGTCCATTTAAGAACCCCGCTGAAAGTTCTTTGGCTACCACCGACATCGCCCCGCGCGCTTTAATCTCACCCGTGGCAAGACCTCGAACCATCACAGCCAACGTCTGAGTCCCGGCATTCCCTCCCATACCAGCCACTACCGGCATAAATGCCGCCAATATAACTAATTGGCTCAAAGTATCTTGAAACATAGAAACAACCACAGCTGCAGATAATGCGGTAAATAGATTAATGATTAACCATTTTGACCTTAATCGAACAGATCTCAAGGGAGAGTCATAGATATGTTCTTCAGCCGGTAACCCCGCAAACTTATAGAAGTCCTCCGTATTCTCATGCTCAAGCACCGTAAGTAGATTCTTAGTTCTTACCACTCCCAAGATACGACCTTCCTTGTCTATCACTACAATAACCCGAGCAGAAGTTCCTACAACTTTCTCGATTAAATGTTCTTGATCAAGTGTATATCTTACAACCGGCAAGCGGATCAAAGACATGCCTTTTAAGCTCTCCCTGTCTTCCAGAACCAGCCTTTCTATTGGTAGCTGTCCCATTACCTTCCCATCTTTATCTTCTACAATAATGGTCGGTGATTTTCCTGTAAGCCGGTAATGGTTTTTGAGTTTAGTTTCTAGGTCTGCTCGAGAACCATTTTGTTTGATCTCAATAAAATTTGAGTCCACTAACCGCCCTGCCGTATGAGGAGCAAAGGACAGTAGCTGCCTCAACTTTTGCTGCTTGGCAGAATGTAGTAGTTTTAAAATACATTCTCTTCTGTGTGGCGCTAATATATCCAGAGTTGTAACCGCATCATCCTCATCAGAGTAGGTAAGTGCCTCTGTAATTTCTTCATCGGATAACTGGTACAAAAGCTGCTTACGCCAATACCTGTTTAATCCCAACAGAAAATGCGGCTTCTCTTCATTAGAGGTTGTCTGGTATCTCTCAAGCATATTTTTATGTTGACATTTCATAGTTTACCTACTCATATCTCTACTATATCACTTTGTCGGGAACCCCGGATTTGAACCGGGAATCTCTCGCACCCGAGGCGAGCGCCTTGCCAGTTAGGCCAGTTCCCGAAAGACTTTATTAATCAATTGGTCAATGCCCCTATTTTACAGTAAAATATCTTATGACAAGCCCCTGTAGTTCAATGGACAGAACATAGGTTTCCTAAACCTACGATGAAGGTTCGATTCCTTCCAGGGGTACACAAAACAAACACTAACAATGAGTATAACCTATAGCATTGACAGACTATATCAAAGGGTGTATAATACGTATGTATTATTGACTCCGAGAGCGTTGTGGGAGGTACGGGCAGAACTTCTCACAACGCTTCCGGGGTTAATTTTTTGCCAACCTTTAATAGAAAATTATAGGAAGCAGAGGATGGGTGACAATTACTTTAGTAATTCAATAGCTCCAAAATCCAGAACATTGAAATTGTTTTGTAAACAGGACAATAATGAGTATAAAACTTACTCGACCTATGGACTCACAATACAGTCTAATAGCTAAGACATGCTAATTAGAGGAATTAAACAGCAATATACTAATTATCAAATATAAACATGAATTCTTTAACACGTTACAAACGAGATATATTGCAGACTATAGGGCATAGTGAGAAGCGAAGATTCCTTATCATGCGTACAGTCGGCAACTTTCTCGTACTTTTTGCACTATACGGAGTGATCGCAACATTTGCTCCAATCACTCTTGCGCAGATAGGATATTATTATAGGTCATATACAGGAGTAGAGTACCGAGTTGAAAACGACCTTATCATCCGCTCATACGACGAAAACACTAGCAATCCCATTGCCAAGTTGCTAAACGAAGCACAACCAACTGAAC